>Ga0335083_10004718_pt1 | contig 17316 bp, 16 predicted proteins | sample Lox_Sample_42_FD_206716 | JGI IMG/M metagenome (GOLD analysis project Ga0335083, IMG submission 206716) | Soil microbial communities from Loxahatchee National Wildlife Refuge, Florida, United States - Lox_Sample_4.2 | ecosystem: Environmental > Terrestrial > Soil > Wetlands | place: USA... | reverse complement strand
GCTGGTAGAGCAGGGTGGACCCGGCGGGAGCGGCGCCGCGGGCCGGCACGAAGTGCTGCGGGATGTCGGGCGGCAGCAGGGGGCGCTGGCCGGCCCCGGTCGCGCGGGCCGCCGCGGGCGCCGGTGCGGCCGCGCGCGAGGTCCTGGCCGCGGCCGGCTGAGATGCCGCCGGGGTGACCCTGGCCGTCGACGCCGTCGCGGTGGCGGGCGTGGCCCGGCGCGCGTCCATCAGGGACTTGATCTGCGCGCGCGTCAGCGGCCCACGAAGGTACGACATCACCCAGCGGCTCTCGAACACCACCGGGTGGTCCTCGTGCACGTTGTTCATCAGGAAGATGCGGCTCGACAGCCCGGAGAGGATGCGCTCGAGCCCGGCGCGATCGAAGCCCTGGCCCGCGCTGCCCGCCGCACCCTCGAGGCCGTCGAGCACGCGCGCCTTGTCGCGCTCGGTCTGCAGCCGCCCGATGAACCAGGTGCCGGTGTTGGAGAGGCCCTTGTAGTCGAGGTCGACCGGGTTCTGGGTGGCGAGCACCACGCCGACGCCGAAGGCCCGCGCCTGCTTGAGCAGCGTGAGCAGCGGCGTCTTCGACGGCGGGTTGGCCACCGGCGGGAAGAAGCCGAAGATCTCGTCCATGTAGAGCAGCGCGCGCAGGCTCGTGGTGCCGGACTGCGTGCGCATCCAACCCACCACCTGGTTGAGCAGCAGCGAGACGAAGAACATCCGCTCCGCGTCGCTGAGATGGGCGATCGAGATGATGGCCACCCGCGGCTTACCCTCGGGTGTGTGCAGCAGGCCGTCGACCTCCAGCGCCTCGCCCTCCATCCAGGCGCCGAAGCCGGGCGCGGCAAGCAGGTTGTTGAGCGACATGGCCAGCGCGAAGCGGTCCTTCGACGGGAAGAACGCCTCGAGATCGAGCACGCCCACGCGCCTCACCGGCGGCGTCTGGATCTGCTGGATCAGGCCGGCCAGATCGAGCGCCTGCCCCTGGCGCCACGCGGTGTCGAGGATGGTGGCGATCAGGATGTGCTCGCGGCTCTTGATCGGATCGGCGTCGATGCCGAGCAGGCCGAGGAGGCTGGTGGCGGTGGTGCCGATGCGCTCGCGCAGCAGCTCCTCGTCCTCCCGGATGGCGGGTGGCGGCGCCGCGAACGACTTGAGGATCGACAGCGGGATCCCCGCGTTGCTGCCGGGCGTGTAGACCGCGAAGTCGGCCGCGTTCCGGAGCCGCTGGATGCGCGCGCCGTCCTCGCCCCAGGCGGCCAGCCCCTTCTGCCACAGCTCGGCCTGCTGGCGCGCGTAGTCGTCCACCGAGAGGTTCTTCCGGCGGGCGTCGTCCTCGTTGACCCACGGCCGGAAGTCCTCCGGCTTGAGCGCCGGGAAGGTGAGCAGCAGATTGGCCAGATCGCCCTTGGGATCGATGAGGATGGCCGGGATGCCGTCGATGGCGGCTTCCTCGATGAGGGCCAGGCAGAGGCCCGTCTTGCCACTGCCGGTCATGCCCACGCAGACCGCGTGGGTGACCAGGTCCTTCGAGTCGTAGAGGAGGAGGCCGTCCTGGGCCTTCTTCTGCTGCCAGTCGTAGGGCCGGCCCAGGTAGAAGACGCCCAGCTTCTCGAAGTCGGCCGCGCTCGGCATGGTGGCCCTTTCTCCTCTCGTGGCTAGAGACGCTTGCTTGACGAAGGCCCCGCCCTTGACGATCCCGCCCAGGATAGCAGAGCGTGCGCGGCTCCAGGAGCCAGCAGGTCCCGTCCGTCAGAGTGACAGCTGCTCAAGGCGACTGCCCAGCAGCCTGGATCAGGGCGGCGTCGATATCCGCGACCCGCTGGACGATCGCGTAGGCCCACGAGCCGTAGCTTCCGTCTGGAGCGCGATCTGCCGGCGCTCGGCGTCCCCCTGGCCCCGAGGCGCTGCTGCGCTTCTTCACGATGATCGCCCATTATCACGGCGGGGTGTGGAGCGCCGCCGATCCCGAGCGCTCGCCGGCCCTGACCAAGCCGACCGTACGGCGTTACCTCGATCTCTTCACCGGGCTGTTTCTCGTCAGCCAGCTCCCCGCGTGGTACGAGAATCTCGGCAAGCGGCAGGTGAAAGCGCCGAAGGTGTACGTCCGAGACAGCGGCTTGCTCCACGCCCTGCTCGGTCCGAGCCCGCCGCGCGAGCTGTCCCATCCCAAGGCCGGCGCTTCGTGGGGAGGGTACGTGCTCGAGGAAGTGCTGCAGGTGGTCAGACCCGACCGCGCCTATTTCTGGGCGACGCACACGGGCGCCGAGCTCGAAGCCCTCGGCCAGACGCCAGATCCTGCGTTCGGTGAAGATCGCTCGCGCTGTCGTCTCGCTCCACATTCTCAGTAGCTCGGCGTTCGTGAACACGCCGGTGCCGTGGAGATTCAGCGCTTCGGCCAGCGGCGTGTCAGCGTGATCGGACCCGATGAGCACGGTCACGCCGTGGCGCCGGAGCGCCCGCAGGTTGGCGATCATCACCCCGCGCTCGGTGCGCTCCGCCTCCACCTGAGCCGGCGGAACCTGCAGCCCGCGCGAAGCATGCCTCGCACCGCCGGGCATCGCGTGGCCCGGCGCTTCGCCGGATCCGTGAGCGCTCCTCCCCTGGGCCTCCGCCCACGGGCCGGTTCGGAATTGCCCCATGTGTCGGCTCGCCACGGTCGTGGTCGTGACTCGCGTCCCCATTCGCGCGGCGAGTCTGGCGTCCTCGTCGCTGAGGCGTGCCCGCTCGGTCATGGCCGGGCCCAGGAGGAGCCATCCGGGTAGATGCGCTATGTCCATGACGCCCGCGGCCACGGCGACTCGGAAATCGGCTGCGGTGAGCACGTGAGCGGTAACAGTGAGGCCGGCCCGGCGCGCCAAACTCACGACATGCGGCAGCAACCCGGGATCGAGCCCAGAGCGGCCCCCACAGGTCGACTCGGCAGCGGGGAAGCTCTCGGAGCACTCGCGGTAGACTTTGACGAAGTCCGGCCGCGAGGCGACCAGCTTGGCTCCGAAGACCGTCCTGTTGCTCCACGGTCCGCGGTACGGGTAGATGTCGCATCGTCCGTTGGGCAAACTCTTGTCATCGAGTGGAGCGAGACGTATCCTCGGCCAGAGGCATGGTGCCACGAGCGATGGGCCGGCGATGACCAGGCTACTCAAGGCGATGCGGGACGCCGTCGCGGTCGCCGGGCTGATGGTATTGCTTGCCGGGACCGCCGCATGGGCCCACGACGCGACGAAGGTCCCCGTTGCCGGTCCGGCAACTGTCAGCGCGCCCGACGCTGCGATGCCAACGACAGGCGCCAGCGGACTCCTGCTCGCCATTCTCGTCGCCGGAATCGTGCTCCCCATCGCTCGGCCCAGGCGGCTGCCCGCCGCCCTCGTGATCATCCTGGTGATCCTGGGGTTCGAGACGGGGTTTCATTCGACCCATCACCTGAATGATCCCGCCCGAGCCGCCGACTGTACCATCGCCGGCCTCGCGGTTCACCTGGTGGGCAGCCCCGTTGACAACGTGAGCGGCGATCTGATCGGCTCCCCCGTGCCTCGGGAAGGCCGCGCTCCCCCCGCCACGCACGCCTGACCTGCTGTTGCCGACGTGCCGCCGTCAAGCCGGCGGACGATGGTCGTCTCGTCAACGGCCAAATCCACGTGTGCGAGGTTGTGGTCAGGGCAGTAGCCACCAGTAGCCACATGACAAGAGATTAATGATGCGTCAGAGACAGCGACTCGTTGCGATGGGCACCGCCCTCGCCTTCCTATTGGCCGCACCCCTCCTTGGCGGCGCCGCTAGAGCGCAAACATCGGCGGTCAAGGCATCAAATGCCTGGGCGCGCCGTGCCCCGGCGATGGGCTCGATGGACAAGACGGGCAGCATGGACAAGATGGGAAGCGACAAGGGCAGCATGAGCCCGATGGGCGGGGGCGGCAATGGGGCGGTCTACGTGCGGCCGGTCGAGGCGGCGGTGCGGTAACCCGGCGATGCGCCGGCCATCCCTCTACCAGACCGCGATCGTCTTCCTGGGCGTCTTGGCCCTGCTGGCCCTGGCGGTCGGGGGATGGGCGGCACTCGCGCCGCTGCCCGCACTGCCGAAGGAGCGAGTCGTCGCTATCCCCAAGGGCGCGAGCGCCCTGGGGCCTCAGCCGTTCCCGTCGAACATTCACCTCACCCTTGGACTACAAGACGTGCTGGTGCTGCGGAATGAGGACGATCGTCCCCAGCTCATCGGCGGCATCGAGGTGGGGGCTGGCCAAACTCTCAGGATCCCCTTCCACCGGGTTCAGGATTTTCAGCTCGCTTGCTCGGCCCACCCGAGCGGCCAGCTCAGAATCTCGGTCTCGGCCAAGCCAGGCCCCGGCCTTGGCCGTCTCTGGTGGAGGGTCGATCGCCTGCGCGGATACATCACCGCGTGAGCTTCAAGACCTCGCAGGGCACGGCGGAGCGCATTGAGATGTACGAAGAGGCACGGCATCCGGTTGCTTCTCGCATTCGGTTGTCCGATCCGGCCGATATCGAACTCGACCCCGACGCTGCCCCGCGACTCACTTTGCCCTGGCTCCTTCGCCTCCGCTGGCTCGCGTTCCTGACCCAGACTGCCCTCATCGCCGCTGCGGTCTACGGTGGGTGGCCGCCCACCACGCATGTCGTGTGGGCCCTGGTCGGCCTGGGCGTCCTGTCGAACCTCGCGCTCACGATCTTGAACCATCGACAAATCCTGCTCGGCTCGCGGTCGCTGGTCGGGGGCATCATGCTCGCCGACGTCCTGCTCCTCACCGCGATGCTCACCGTGACCGGGGGTCCTTCCAACCCCTTCGCGGTCGTCTTTCTCGTCAACGTGACGCTCGCGGCCGTCACGCTCGGGTCGGGCTGGACCTGGGCCATCGTTCTCTCGTCGATCGGTGGATACGCCAGCCTCTTCGCGTGGCCGACGGTGCCCCATCACCACGCGGCCGGCTCGCCGGCGTGGCCGGCCCATCTCGCCGGAATGTGGCTGGCCTTCGCGACCAGCGCGGGCCTGATCGCCCTGTTCGTCACGGGGGTGACGCGAACCCTGGCTCGCCGCGAGCGGGAGCTGACCGAGCTGCGCGCCGGCGCGGCTCGGAGTGAGCGACTGGCTTCGCTCACCGCGCTCGCCGCCGGCGCGGCCCACGAGCTGGCCACGCCGCTCGCCACGATCGCGGTCGCCGCGCGCGAGATGGAGCGCGTGGCGGACCAGCACGATCTGGCGAGCCTGGCGGAGGACGTGAGCCTGATCCGGTCGCAGGTCGATCGATGCCGCGACATCCTCGACCGCATGAGCGGCCGCGCCAGCGGGAAGTGGATCGATACGCCCCGCTCCGTCCCCCTCGACGAGATCGTCGGACTGCTGCGCGTCGAGCTCGGCGCGGAGCAGCGCGCGCACCTCCGGACCGAGGTCGAGCCCGGGCTCGTGGTCCTCGCACCGTGTGCCGGGCTCGTGCAGGCGCTCGGCAATCTGGTCGCGAATGCTCTCGACGCTTCCGGACCCGATGGCGTGGTATCGCTCGCGGTGACCGCCCGCGACTCCCGGATCGCCTTTGTGGTCCGTGACCGTGGACACGGCATGTCGGCCGAGACGTTGAATCGGGCCAGCGAGCCGTTCTTCACCACGAAGCCGCCCGGGTCCGGCTACGGGCTCGGACTGTTCCTGGTGCGGCTCTTCGCCGAGCGCCACGGCGGGACGCTCGCGATCGACAGCGTGCCAAGGCAGGGCACGACGGTCGTGCTCGAGCTCCCTCGAGAGGCGCGCTGATGCCCGGAATCCTGATCGTGGATGACGACGAGGTGTTTTGCTCTCGTGTCGTGCGGGCGCTTTCGAGCCGGGGCTTCGACGCGCGGGGGGTGCGCGACTACGATGCGGCCATCGCGATGGCTCGGTCGTGGGCGCTGGATATGGCGGTGGTCGACCTGCGCCTGCCGGGGCGATCCGGCCTGGACGTGGTGCGCGACCTCAAGGCCCTGAGTCCGAAGATGGCGATCGTCGTCCTGACCGGCTACGGAAGCATCGCGACCGCCATCGAGAGCCTGCGGCTCGGCGCGGTGGACTACCTGAGCAAGCCGGTCGACGTGGACCAGATCGTGGCCGCGTTCGGGATCTCACCGCTCACGCACGAGGCCGCCCGAGAAACGGACGTGCCGTCGCTGGCGCGCGTGGAGTGGGAGCACATCCAGCGGGTCCTGACGGACTGTGGTGGCAACATCTCGGCGGCCGCTCGCCTACTCGGGCTTCACCGGCGGTCCCTCCAGCGCAAACTCGCCAAGTTTCCCGCCCCCCGCTGACGGCCGCGACCGCGGCCGCTCAGCTCGCCACACCTCGTTCGCGGAGGCGGGCGGTCCGGATCGCGGTCGACTGCCGCTTGCGCCGCCAGTGTCGCACGCCGGTGATGAGCAGGAGCAGCCGTGCCGCTCCTGCCAGGCAGACCGCGACGCGCCAGGGTGCCCCGAGCGCTTCACCGTAGTGTAACGGCCGCAGCCAGGCGAGGAACCGATCACCGCGAGATTGGGTGGCCCCGTCGACGCCGAATCGCCAGGGCCGCCCACCAGCCGCTCCCCAGCGAGACGAGCAGCGCCAGCGCCCCGATGCCCACGATCCGGTGCCCGACGTGTCCCGCCAGCAGACTGTAGTGGAGGTCGTAGGTCCAGGTTCCAGTCGTCGCCCCAGAAACCGCTCCTGATCACGGTCGCGCTGATCGGGTCGACCCAGACCAAGAGGGGTGCGTAGCCGGCTCCCTGGTTCTCCTCCGGCTCGTGGTACACGCGAGGAGGAGGCGGCCGTGGGCGGCTGGCCTGGCGCTCCCTGCGGCTCCTGAGCGTAGGCGGCGATCGCGGGGCAGGCGAGTGCAGCCAGTATGAGAAGTCGTGCAAGCACGTGGCATCTCCTTGCCCGCTTGGTGCGGCACCGAGGCGGTCCTTAGGTCGGGCGGGAGTCTATGCCTCGAAAAGCGGGTAGCCGGCTGCGGTAAGATGTCGCACCCGGGCGGCCGGGCCAGCCCTCGGCCGTGACCGCTAAGGCTGGGCCACGAACCAGCGGTCGGCGAACTTGTGCCCCTTCGCATCGCCGGGTGTCTTGTCGTTCTTCCAGAAGTAGAGGGGCTTCCCCTTGTAGGCGTATTGCGTGCCGCCGTCGTCGCGCGTGATGATGGTAAGTGGCGGCTTCGGCACGGGATCGCCGGCGGACGGCCGGAAGGGCGGCCAGTTCGAGGCGCATGAGCCGACGCAGGCGCTCTTGCCGGGCTCGGTGTCGTTGGTGAAGACGTAGAGGGTCATGCCACGCGCGTCGGTCAGGACCTCGCCCAGCTGGCCGGCCTTGGCATGCCTGAGTGGCGCGGGGATTTCGTCCGCCGCCACGAATGTGCTCCCGAGCACCAGGGCGAAAACGATCGTCAAGATCCGAGTGGTCGCGGTCATCTGTGCGTCTCCATTCCCGCTCGTGGTGGATGCGGCTTCGGTGCTCCGGGCCCAGTGGAAGAACACCACGCTGATCGCGGCGAAGGTCATCAGGTGTGCCACCACCCACATCGTCATGCCCGCGACCTGCTGATCGATCCGGGCCGGAATCGATTCCACTCGTGGCGCCAGCTCGTAGAGGCCGAACAGGGGGAAGTCGGTGAGCGTCAGGACGATTCCGACGCCGACGCACGGCAGACCGGTGAGGAACAGATACAGGATCTTCACCGGAGCCGGGAACCATGGACGCTCGGGCACCGCGACGATCACCGGCCACCAGAGCAGGAGTCCGGCCAGCAGCCACGCGATGTCGAGGGCGAAAGACCCGAGCTGGGTCGGGCGTAGCGTGTCCAGCACGGAGGGAATGTGACTCACGACCAGGACCGCCGCGCACACCGCCCCGGCAACCACCGGGTGGGTCGTGAACCGGAGTACGCCGACGATCGCCGGCCGACGCCCGACGGCGCCGACCCACACGGACGGCAGGCCGCACAGGAGGAGGGGGGCGGCGACGTAGACGATCAGGAGGAACTGCAGGGCGTGGGCGCTCAGGAGATACCCGGCCCCCAGGGTCCCGAGCGGCCAATCGAGCGCGGCCCATAGCGTCGAGCAGCCCAGGAGCCACCATACGCGCCGCTGTCCGGTCATCCCAGTCGGCCGTCTCACCAGCGCCGGGAGAGTGAGGAGGAGAATCACGATCCACACCCCGGGGTAAGCCCGCCAGCTCCAGCTCCACGCGAAGCCGGTCGCCGAGCACCACCACTGAAGCGGCATGGCTAGCTCGGACCGGCCCCGATTCGCGGGCTTGCCTGGCCGAGGAGGCGATCGAGATCCGCGTAGGCCACGACCGGTATCTGGAGCGGCACGGTCCCGGCGCGCCGGAAGACCAGCTGCACACCGACCGTCGCCCCGCGGCGAAGCCGACGCGACGACGTCTGCAGCATGACGTGGTGCCCGCCCGGAACGAAGCGAACGGAGCCGCCGGCCGGGATCGCAACCTCGGACGCGGGCTCCATCCACGCGATGCCCCCGCGCGCGACAGTTCGATGGATGTCGGCCCGATCCACGCCATCGGCGATCACGCCCACGAGCGCGTCGTCGTCGGGACCCCGGTTCGTCACCGCGAAGTACAGCGCGGCGGGATTCGCCTCGATCTGCTCCGCGATGCAGCCGCTCGAGACGATCAGCGGGCCCGCCGAGCCTCGGGAGCTTCCCGGCTCGACCGGGGCGGGTGTCTGTCCGCAGCCCGCGAAGGTCACGGCCACGCCGACGAGAAGCCCCAGCGCCAGCGCGGGACGGCCGCGGACGTCTCGTCGACGGGCACCGATCACGGGCCGGTCCGGGCCACGCCGGCCAGCAGGGGCAGATCGTGGGCCCAGTCGGCCTGCCTCGTGCCGAACGGATAGTCAACACGGGTTCGACCATCCGGCGTGAACGCGATCACCTGGGCGGCATGCCCGACCACGTAGTCCCCGGAGGCCCGTTCCTCGCGGACGACCGGCGGTATCCCCAGCAACGCCTGGGCCGCGTTGACCTGAGCGACGGGGCCGGACAGCCCGACGAAGGTCGGATCGAAGGCGTCCAGCCACTGGCGCAGCACCGCGCTGGTGTCGCGATCGGGATCCGTCGTCACGAAGACCACCTTGATCCGTTGGCGCAGCTCCCAGGGCAGATCCTTGAGGACCACGGCCAGGTTGGCCATGTGCACGGGGCAGATATCCGGGCAGCGCGTGTAGCCGAAATAGAGCAACGTCAGGGACCGATCGGCTTCCTTCCGGAACCGGAATGGATGCCCGGCGGTGTCGGTGAGCGTGAAATCCGGCACGGGGTCGGGGACCTGTCGGACCTCGCCATGAAGCTGCCCGAGCTCGCGCGCTGACGGCCCCTCCGCGGCTGGGCGGCATCCCGCGCCGGCGAGCGCCACCGCTCCGGCGAAGAGGGCGGCGGCGGCCAGCCGGCTGACGCGATCCGCGGGTCTCACGGCCGGCGCCCGGAGGGGCCCGCCCCTTCGGCGTGCGGGCGCGACCGTATGAGTCGGAGCCCGCGCAGCGTCAGACGGGCGAGCGCGGGCACCAGGCGCGGGCGGAGCAAGCCCGGCTCGAAGGTGGCGAGGCGGCGGGCGTTCTCGCGGAGACACGTCTGCAAGAATCCCTCGGGCGTCAGGTCGATGGCGACATCCGTCGCGCCGCTGGCCGTGAAGCCCGACCCACCCTTCACGCCCTTGAAGGCGCCGAGGCGCCGCCGGACGGCCCGCACGTAGTAGCGCAGCGCGCGCCCGGCCCGCAAGGCCTTGGGGCCGCGGCCGCCCTCGATCTGCGTGTAGGCCTCCCAGTTGGCGAAGAAGACGATATGGCGTGCCTCCTCCTCCAGGATGGGCTCGACCACGGTCAGCAGCGGCTCGGGGAAGAAGCCGGACCGTCGGGCGAGGGCGAACAGCCCGAACGCGAAGAACGAGTCGATGCACTCGCCGTAGCCGGCGTCGACGAACGCCTGGTGGAGGTTCTCGGACAGGGGCATCACGCGGCGTGGGACCACCGGAATCTCGTAGCGCGTCGTCAGCGTCTCGAGCAACGCCGCGTGGCGGAGCTCTTCCCGACCCTGCAGGGCCAGGGCGGCCTGCAAGACCGGGTCGTCCACCGTGTCGGCGTAGGCGGTGATCTTGGCCCCGGTCTCGCGCTCGGTCGCGAGGGCCTCGCCCCAGAACGGCAGGGACCGCAGGCGCGCGACCGCGTCGGCGCCCAGGACGGGCCACGGCAACTGCGCGGGCTCGTACGTGCGATGGGTGGCCACGAAGGCTCCACAGAAGAGATCGCGGTGCTCCCGGGAGCCGAGGCGAAGGGTGCTCATCGACGTGCTCGGCACAGCATACGCACCGGGCCGAGGCCGCCACCTGCGGCGAAATGTCGCACCCGCTGATCTTTCAGTAGTGCCGGCGCACAATTGGCCTAGAGTGAGCTCACGGACTGCGATTTCGCGCAGACCTACATGGCACCCAACGAAAGGACGGCCACGGTGAGAGTCGGCTCCGAGGCTCACAAGGATTTGTTCTGCCACAGTTTCATCCGGAGCCACCGGCGCTTCGAGCCCGAGCAGCTTCCCTGGCCCGATCTTGACGGCGAGTCGCTCGATCGGGTGCGGGGGGTGCCCTTCTGGCAGGAGGTCCTGCACACCGAGATGCGCGCGATTGAGGTCATCGACGCCTTCGCCCGCACGGTACCGGATCCGCTCGTGCGGGAGGCGATCGACCTGATGGGCTACGAGGAGAAGCGTCACGGGCAGCTCGTCCAGTTCCTGATCGGCCACTACGGCATCGAGACCCAGGCCGAAGCCATGCATCCGCTACCGCCCGACGTCGAGCAGACGTTCATCGCCTTCGGATACGGCGAGTGCGTGGACGCCTTCCTCGGCTTCGGCCTGTTCAACCTCGCGCGCCAGTCGAAGTTCCTGCCCGACGCGATGTTCGACATCCTCGACGTCCTGATGTACGAGGAGACGCGCCACATCATCCTGTTCACCAACTGGATGGCCTATCGCGAGGCACAGCACGGTCGGCGCCTCGCTGCGCTGCGCGCGATGACCGCGGCCTGGCACTACGGGCGCTCGATCGGCTCCAAGGTGCGCGTGATCGTTCGCAATGCACGAGACAAGAGCGACGGTCGGCGGTTCTCGGCCACCCAGGCCAGCGCGTTCCTGGAGGGCTTCAGCGTGCGACGGCTCGTGGATGAGTGCCTGGCCGAGAACGCGCGGCGGCTCGGCGAGTTCGAGGCCGAGCTCGTCCGGCCGCTCTTGCTGCCCGGCATCGCCCGGGGAATCCGCGCGGTGACCGGGGTGGGCACGCTCGCCCGGCGGGCTCGGCCAACCGCCGCGCTCTTCCGCCGTTCCTGAGCGCGCGCTCTGGGTGAGGCGGCTCGGCCCGAGCGAAGCCCAAGCGGCCGTCCGGTGAGATCGACCCGCGCTGGACTATCGATCGGCGCCCTGACCGCCTTGATGGTGTTCGGTCCCGCCGTGCCCGCACGAGCCGAGCTCGCGGTGGTCCTGAACTCGGGCGAGGACACCGTGAGCCTGATCGATACGGATACGTATCGGGAGCTCGAGCGGCGGCCGATCGGCAAGGAGCCCCACCATCTCATGGCCACGCCGGACGACAGGTCGTTGATCGTGGCCAATGCCATGGGCAACGAGCTCGTGTTCCTCGACCCAGGAACCGGGAAGATCACGCGGCGGGTGCCGCAGATGAGTGACCCGTATCAGATCGGGTTCAGCCCGGATCAGGCGTGGTTCGTTTCGAACTCGCTGCGGCTGAACCGCGTCGACATCTATCAGCACCGCGATGGGAGCTTCCAGCTGACCGCGCGGCTCCCGCTCGGCCGGGCGCCGAGCCATCTGGCCTTCTCGCCGGACAGCCGGCTCGTCTTCGTCACGCTCCAGGACAGCGATCTAGTCACGGCGGTGAACCTGGCCGATCAGACCGTCCGCTGGAGCCGGCCGACGGGCAAGCAGCCCGCCGGGGTCTGGGTGACCCCCGACGCCCGCCACCTGCTTGTCGGAGTCACGGGCGAGGACTACGTGGCGGCGCACGACGTCGTCACCGGTGCGCTGATGAGGAAGCTACCCACCGGCAAGGGCGCGCACAACTTCCTGCCGATGGGGGACGGCCGGCGGGTGCTCGTATCCAACCGCGTCGCCGACACCGTCTCGGTCATCGACCAGGGGGCGCTCGAGGTCCTCGAGACATTTGCCGTGCCGGGCGGCCCGGACTGCATGGAGCTCAGCCGGGATGGCGGCCGGCTCTGGGTGACGTCGCGCTGGATCAACCGGGTCACGGTGATCGACATGCGGACGAAGGAGCTCCTGCGATCCATCCGGGTGGGCCGGTCTCCCCACGGCATCTACTTCCCGACTCATGCGGCTCGCCGCTAGCCTCGCCGGCCTGCTCGTCCTGCTCGTCCCCTCGGCGACGGCGGCCACGGATTGCGCGGGTACGGTCTTCCTCACGCTCGACACCGGTAGCATGGCCCAGGCCGAGGACATCGCCCGGGTGCTCCGGGCCGAGGAGATCCGCGCCACGTTCTTCGTGGCCAACGAGAAGACCGTTCACGGGGATCGCGCCCTCGACGGCTCCTGGGCCAGCTACTGGAAGGCCCGCGTCGCGGAGGGGCATACCTTCGGGAACCATACGTGGTCCCATCACTACGCGCGCGCCGACGAAGGCGGCCGGATCGTCGCCACGTCGGTGGAGGGTCGGGCCGTCAGCATGGACCGCACCGCTTTCTGTTCCGAGCTGCAGCGGGTCGACGAGGCCTGGCAACGTCTCACCGGCCGGCGGCTCGAGCCCATGTGGCGGGCGCCCGGCGGCCGGACGACCCAGCAGAGCATCCGCTGGGCGGGTGAATGCGGGTTCCCCATCCACGTCGGCTGGAGCGAGGGGGGCTATGTCGGCGACGACCTGCCGAGCGAGACGAATCCGAATCCGGTGCTGCTCAAGCGCGCCCTGGACCGGGTCAAGCCGGACGAGATCCTCCTCATGCATCTCGGCGTCTGGCAACGACGGGAACCGGCCGCGACGATCCTCGAGCCCCTGATCAGAGGGCTCAAGGCCCGAGGCTACTGCTTCGCGACCCTGTCGCCGAGGCGCTGAGGCGCTCCGTGCTCACCGTGATCGAGAGCCTTCAGAGCGCGCTCTTCGAGCGGGGCGTCCTGCCGGTCCTCTACGGGCTCGGCCTGATGCGCCTCGCCGAGGATGCCTACGCGGCGACGGGCTGGGTCCTGATCGGCATCCTGGAGGTTGCCCTCGTCTGGCTCATCCTGCGACCGCTCGAGGCCTGGCGACCGGTCGAGACGTGGCCGGACCGGCGCGCGGTGCGCGTCGACGTGCTCTATACGCTCCTCGAGCGGGCCGGGGTCATTCCTCTCGTGTTTTTCTTCACGCTGCGGCCGGCCGTCGACTGGCTGGACGGCAGGCTGCGTTTCGTCGGATACATTCCGCCTCAGATCGAGGACTTCCTGCCGAGGCTCCACGAGCACCCGCTCGCGGCCTTTCTCCTGTATCTCGTGATGCTCGATGCCTCGGAGTACGCGCGGCATCGGCTGCAGCATCGGCTCGCGTGGTGGTGGGCGCTGCACGCGGTGCACCACAGCCAGCGGCAGCTCTCCTTGTGGAGTGACGACCGGAATCACGTGGTCGACTCCCTGATCGCCGATCTCTGGCGCTCCCTCGTCACGCTGCTGATCGGCGTGCCGGGCGGCTCGTTCATCCTGATCGTCATGCTGACGCGCGGGATCGAGAGCCTGGCCCACGCCAACGTGCGGCTGGGCTTCGGCGTCCTCGGCGACCGCCTGCTCGTCGGCCCACGGTACCATCGCCTCCATCACGGCATCGGGGTGGGCCACGAGGGCCCGGCCCAGGGCCGGAACTTCGCGGCGATCCTCCCGATCTGGGACGTCGTGTTCCGGACGGCCGACTTCAGTCGGGTGGCCGTCCCGACCGGCATCCGAGACCAGCTCCAGGGGGTCGACTACGGCCAGGGCTTCTGGAGCCAGCAGGGGAAGGCGCTCGCTCGCACGGTCCAGACCCTCGTTCCGACGCCGCGTAGCCCAGCATGATCTCGGACCCGCTTGTCCTCTCCGTTGCCGAGTAGACACGGTGACCTTGCGCAATCGGAGGCCACACTTGTCGCTGGCGCTGCTCCGGCGACCTTCTTCGTCCGAGGCTTCCAGCTGGGCGTGACGGAACGTTCTGACCTCGTTGCCCTTCTCGAAGGGCTCACCGACGAGACGTTCGTGCTCAATCGCCGGTTCGCGGGACGTCGATGCGATCGTGCCGTGGTGCTGGATGTCGATCAGCTTGTCGGCGAGCGTCGCTCCGGTTGGTGTAGCCGCGCGCCGTGACGGCGGCCATGGGCGGCGAACGAGGCCCGAATAGTTTCCCTTGACAACCCCGAGGCTGTTTGAGTATTACGATCCGCACCATGATCATACGCGGACTGGTGCGTCCGCTCTCGATCGGATTGGCGCTGTGCGTGACCATGACGGCTCCGGCCGCCGCCCAGCAGCGGCCGGTGCCACCGAGCCTCGATCTGCAGCCCCCCGCCGCCCCTCCGGCCGAGGAAGCCGTTCTGGCGCCGGTGGTGGTCACGGCGCCCCCGCCCGTGTCGGCATCGTCCGAGCTGATCATCCCGGGGAAGGATTTCGAGCTCCGCCCCCAGGGCCGGCCCGCCGACGTGCTGCGCTACGTCCCCGGGCTCATCTTGAGCCAGCACCAGGGAGGGGGGAAGGCCGAGCAGTACCTCCTGCGGGGCTTCGACGCCGACCATGGCTCCGACGTCGCGATCTTCGTCGATGGCATGCCCGTCAACTTTCGCTCCCACGCCCACGGCCAGGGCTACGCCGATCTGCACTTCCTGATCCCGGAGACGGTCAAGCAGGTCGACGCCTTCAAGGGCCCGTACTTCGTGGAGTTCGGGGACTTCGCCACGGCGGGCGCCTTCAACTTCGTCACCCTGGACGCCGTGCCCGAGAACGTCGTCTCCGCGGCGGGGGGAAGCTGGGGCACCCAGCGTTACCTCACCCTCCTGTCACCGACGCGCGACCGGGTCAAGACGCTGTTCGCCGGGGAGGTGTACACAAGCAACGGGCCCTTCGACCGGCCGCAGGACTACATCCGGCTCAACGTCTTCGGCAAAGCGACGGCCTCGCTCAGCGAGAATGTCGACGCGTCGATCTGGATGTCGTACCTGAACAGCAACTGGTTCGCCTCCGGCGAGATCCCGGAGCGCGCCGTCCGCGAAGGGCTCATCGACCGCTTCGGGGCGATCGACAACAGCCAGGGCGCGAACACGCAGCGCTTCAACGCGAACGCCGACCTCCGTTGGCAGCTCTCTGACAACCAGACGGTGCGGGTGCACGCCTACGGCCAGTACTACCAGCTCGACCTCTTCTCGAACTTCACCCTCTTCCTGAACGACCCGGTCAACGGCGACCAGATCGAGCAGTCCGACCGCAACCGGATCGTCGGCGGCCTCGACACGTCGTACGAGCGCCGCGACACCGTCTTCGGGATACCCGTCAAGAGCACCGCCGGATTCCAGTTCCGTCTCGACCGGCCCCACGTGGTCCTCGCCAACACCGTGGACCGACACCTCCTCCAGACCAGCCAGAATGTGAACATCCTCGAGACGTCGTACTCGCCGTTCGTCAAGTTCGACCTCATCCCGGTCCCGTGGCTCCGCTTCGTCACTGGCGCCCGTGGCGACATCTTCAACTTCAACGTCACCAACAACCTCACGGACGTGCCCGACCAGCCGAACGGCAGTGCCACCAAGGCGCTGCCGAGCGCGAAGGCCAACCTCATCCTCGGGCCCTGGTACGAGACCGAGCTCTTCGCCAACTTCGGGACGGGTTTTCACAGCAACGACGCCCGCGCGGTCGTTCAGGACCAGACCTTGCCCGCCCTCGCCCAGGCGACGGGTTGGGAGTTCGGGGTGCGGACCAAGATCCTGCCCCGTGTCGAAGCGTCCTTCACCTACTGGTGGCTCAACCTCACGAGCGAGCTGGTCTTCAACGCCGACGAGGGCACCACGGAGCCGAGCGGGGCGACCAAGCGCCAGGGTCTCGAGTTCATCCTGAAGGTCCGCCCGCTGGACTGGCTGACCTTCACGGGCAACGTGACCTACACGGCCGTCGCCGAGTTCTTCAGCGGCGGCGGCGCCATCCCGCTGGCGCCTCGCGTGACCGCCTTCTGGGACCTCACCGCCCGGCTGCCCTGGGGCCTGTCCACGAGCACGACCTTCCGCTACGTCGGCAACCGGTGGGCCGACGAGGAGCGCACGCAGACGGCGCGCGGCTACACGCTGCTCGACCTCGGGCTGCGCTACCGGTACCAGGTGGGCGACAAGATGGCGCTCGACGCCTTCGTCAACATCGAGAACGTGGCCAACACCCAGTGGCGCGAGGCGCAGTACTACAATACGACGCGGCTGCGCGGCGAGCCGCCGGAAGGCGTTCCCGACATCGTCTACACACCCGGCAACCCGCGCACCGTCCTCGGAGGCATCGCCCTCCGCTTCTAGAAGGCCCGGCCTCCCAGGACATGCCTTCGCGAGGACCCTCGCTCTTGCTCGGCTCCGCTAGGCCGCGGTCCTCCTTGGGATCGACGCAGGCGCCTCTCGATGGAGATCAGCCCGCGAAGAACGGCGTCGACCACTTCACTGGGTTGAGACCCTAGGCGCCCGACGACGAAGCGTCCAGCTCATCGAGCCCCCGACCCACCCCGGGAGCGCCGGCCACACCCAGCGATTACCAGGGATCCTGTCGACGTACTGCTGGTAGACCTTGCGGACTGGATCGCCGAAGAACACGGTGGACGTGCTGGCCGGCGGGCCCGGAGGTGCCGGACCCATCACCGGGCGGCCCGGGGCCGGCGGGGCCGGGCGGCGGGGTGGCTGGTGCCGAGAAAGTCCCGCCGAGCGCATCAGCGATCCCCCAGCCGGGGCAGTTATCAAGACCAGGTTGACCGCGGGTCGGGGGATGATCACTGCGAGTTTCTCCATGAGCTCGATCGACTCGAAGAGCAGATGCGAGGTGCCATCGCGCCAGACCGTCTGCGCCTGCAGAGCCCGCCCAAGCCGGCGTGACACTCGGCGACGAGCGGTCGCATGCCGAGCCGGTGGGGCCGCCCGTCGCCGCGACGGCGTCGACGCCTCGATGGCTTCTCTCCCCGGCGCTGATGCCGGCGCCTTCTCCGATCGGAATTCCGCGTGGTATTCGCGGGCCATCGGGCCTGCCGCCTTCGCGGAGCTGACCGGGGCTTTCTGGGGCGACGTGGGCACGCGGCCCTACATGCGGGCGCGCTTCGGGCTGGCGCG
>Ga0335083_10004717_pt1 | contig 17317 bp, 13 predicted proteins | sample Lox_Sample_42_FD_206716 | JGI IMG/M metagenome (GOLD analysis project Ga0335083, IMG submission 206716) | Soil microbial communities from Loxahatchee National Wildlife Refuge, Florida, United States - Lox_Sample_4.2 | ecosystem: Environmental > Terrestrial > Soil > Wetlands | place: USA... | reverse complement strand
CGCCAGCACGATCGCGAACTCGTCACCGCCGAAGCGCGCCCCGGTGTCGCTGATGCGCATCTCCGCGTCGATGCGCTGCGCCACCTCGCGCAGCACGGCATCGCCGGCCAGGTGGCCGTACTGGTCGTTGATGCGCTTGAAGTGGTCGACGTCGATCATCAGGCACACCAGCGCCACGCGCGCACGCTGCGCGCGCGCCAGCTCCTCGCGCAGGCGCGCGTGCAGGTAGCGGCGGTTGTGGAAGCCGGTGAGGAAGTCGGTGAGCCCGCTGCGCAGCAGGCGCGCGCGGTTGACGGCGTTCTCGATGCAGATCGCGGCCACCACCCCCAGGTGGGCGAGGAAGTCGCTCGCCAGCTCCTGGGTGAAGCGCACCGGGTCGGCGCTCGCGAACACCAGCACGCCGTCCAGCTGCTCGTGGCGCCGCAGCGGGATGAGCGCGATGCTCGCGGGCTTAAGCGCCGCACCCACCAGGAGCTCGTGGTCGGCCTTCTGGAAGGGGCCGAGCCAGGGCTTGTCCAGGTTGTGCAGCTGCGGGGCCACCGTGATCAGGGCATCCACGAAGGAGATCCCGGACAGCTCCAGGCCATCGCCGGAGAGCAGGTGGCGGATCTCGTGCTGCGGGTCGTTGATGATGAGCGACACGCCCTCGAGCTGGTAGGAGGTGCGCAGGCCGGTGATCAGGCGCTCGAACAGCTGCTGCAGCGAGGCGGCGCGCAGCAGCTCCAGCTCGCGCTCCTGGGTCTTGCGCAGCAGCGCCTCGTTGCGGCTGACCTCCTCGGTCAGCTGCGCGAGGCGCGACCGCAGGAGACGGTTCTCGGCCTCCGCCTGCGAGGGCTCGCCGCCGGGGACGCCCACTGCCGTGTCGGGCTGGTTCCGCCGCATCACACCCCTGCCTGCACCACGTTCAGGTGCCGTTCAGGCGCGGCGTTCCGCCACGCTGCGCCGGTCTTCCAGATAATCGCGACCGCGCTGCATCAAAGCAACAAATGTCGCATGGTCCTGGGTGAGCACCGAGGTGCGCAGCCGCTCGACCGCCTGGGACAGGGCTTCCAGCGACTCCGCGCCGTAGTCGTTCAGGCTCTGGATCTCGAAGTACAGGTCCGGGCTCTCCTGGGCAACGCGGCTCGCCACGTCCAGCTGTGCATCGAAGGTGGTGGAGGACAGCTTGGCGAGCCTCGGGGCGGCCTCGCCGCTCTCGGCGAGCGCGGTGAAGAAGGCGATGTTGAGCGCATGGCTCAGGCCCAGCACGTAGGCGATCAGGCGGTCGTGGTCGTCGAGGCTCATCACCACCTGCTCGGCCATGGTGGGCGAGAACAGCTCGCGGGCGGCCGCCAGCGCGCCGGGGTGGCCGAGGTCGATGAAGATCACGTGCCGGCCGGAGAGCAGCTCGGTGTCCGGGCCGAACATCGGGTGCACGGAGGTCACCTTGCAGCCGTGCGACTTCAGCGCCACCAGGCCCGCGCGCAGCGGGGACTTGAGCGACCCCACGTCGAAGATGACCCCGGGCGGGCGGCGCAGTGCCAGGTCCTTGAGGATCGCGTCGGTGGCCCCGAGCGGGGTGGCGAGCACGATGAAGTCGTGCCTGAGGTCGGTGCTGCGCCAGTCCGCCACGCAGGTCACGCCCTCGGGCGCCGGCGTCGGGTCGGCGACCTCGACCGCAAAGCCCTGGCTGGCGAGGAAGCTCACGAACCACTGGCCCATCTTGCCGGCGCCGCCGATGACCAGGGCGCGCCGCCCGCTGCCGGTGCCGCGCGCCACGACGCTCGCGTGTTCCTGGGTGGTGAGGCTCGAGCGGATGAGGAGGCGCAGCAGCTGCTCGGCCAGCTCCGGGGACACCCCGCGCTCGGCGGCCAGCGAGCGCACGCCCAGGATCACGTCGCGCTCGCGCTCGTAGTCGCGGGTCGGCTTGCCGGTGGAGCGCTTGACCCGCGCCACCTCCTCGCTGACGGCCTTGCGCTCGGCCACCAGCTGGATCAGCTGCCGGTCGATGTCGGTGACGCGCCGGCGCAGGTCCTCCAGCGTGATCTTGTCGTGGCTCATGGGAATGCGCTCTTGCGGGGAAACCCCTCCTTTCTATCGGGCGGGCTGCGGCGCCGCAAGAGCGGGGGCGGCAGCCTCGCCGGGGGCCGGCCACACCGGGATCGCAAGGCGCTGCCCCGGCCGGGGCTCGGCGACGGGCAGCATGCGCAGCTCGAGGGTGGCCGGCAGCCACTCGAAACGGCGCCCGTCGCCGGGGTGGGTCGACCACCCGGGGTGCTGCTCCATGAAGGCCGGGACCCCGGCCGGGGGGATGCCCGCGGCACGGATCTCGAACCCCAGGCGCACCAGGCGCTGGAACGCCGCCCCGTCGGCGGCGCGCAGCGGGTAGCTGCGCAGCGCCGGGCGCCAGATGGAGGCGAGGATCTTGCCCACGGGGTTGTAGGCCAGCCGCGCACCCAGTGCGGACTGTTGCGGGTCGGACTCGTTCCCGTAGGTGCGCAGGCGTCCGGTGTTCGCCGGACTCACCGCGGCGAGCGCCATGACCGCCTGGCTGGTCTGCGCAAAGAGGTTCTCGGTGGCCTGCACCTGGTAGAAGTGCGCGCTCCACCAGTTGGCGAGGCGCTGGAGCCGGCTGAGCGGGGAGTTGTCATGCAGCATCCGCCCGAAGGATTCGCGTTTCAGTTCGCGCAGCATCGAGACCTGCCCGCGGAACTCGTACGCGAATGCGTTGGCGATGTCGAAGTCCTGCAGCGGGAACACCGCGACCGAGCGCGTGCCCACCGGCACGTGCGCGGCACAGTCCGCCAGCAGCAGCTCGTCCGCCTGCAGGTAGGCGAGCGCGAGCATCTTGGAGAGCAGGTCGCCGTAGCCGGTGAGCACGTGGTGCCACAGCTCGATGTCGGCACTGACGTCCTCGAAGGCCTGCGTCCGGGTGGCGTCCGCCCGCAGCCGCAGCGCCGCGTCCGCCAGGAACAGCCCCCGCAGTGATCGCAGGTCCTTCAGGAACAGCGGCTGCTGCAAGGACGGCACGGTGGTCTGGAAGTAGCCCCGGCGGCGCGCGAGCGCGCGATAACGCCCGAGGAGCTCGCCGTTGTCCGCGTGGACCTTCGCGACCTCCGCGGCGTGCGCCGGGGCGTCCTGCCACACCGAGCCGGCAAGCGCCTGCACGAACGGCAGGCTGCCGGAGAAGGCCAGGTCGGCCGATCCCGGCGGCTCGGTGTCCGGGCCGCTGCCGAAGGCGGACAGGACCTGGGCCCGGGCGTTGTAGCGCTCGATGCGCGCCACTCCCGCGGAGGTCACCTGCGCGGCCTCCGGGGCGCTAAGTCCCGCGAACCCCACGAACAGGTTCTCATCGGGCAGGTAGGGGTCCGGGGGCACCGTCAGGAGTTCCGCGACCACCGGCGCCGGCGCCTCGTCGTGGGCGTTGATGGCGAAGCCTGCGAGCGAGAGTGCCAGCGGCAGCAGCAGCAGGATCGCAAGAGCGATCAGCAGCCACTTGAGCACGCCGCGCCAGCGCGGCCGGGGCGGGAGCGCCGCCGCAGGAGCCGGGACCGCCGGTTCGTTCATGGCCTGCAGCATAGCCCCTCGCAAGGCGGGGGCGGCCCTGTCCGCTGTGTGGGAAAACTCTTACCATGCGCGCCCATGGCCGAGTTCACCGAGCACCTGCCCGATCCCCTGCCCGAGGACCCGCTGGCGGTCGCGGCGCTCTGGCTCAAGCAGGCCTGGCAGGCCGGGCGCCAGCCCAACCCCAACGCCATGGTGCTGGCCACCAGCAGCGCCGACGGCCGGCCCTCGGCGCGCGTGGTGCTGTGCCGGGACATCGTGCCGCAACCGGGCTACGTGGTGTTCTACACCAACTACCTGTCGATGAAGGGCAAGCAGCTGAAGGACAACCCGCGCGCCGCGGCGGTGATGCACTGGGACGCCCTGCATCGCCAGGTGCGCATCGACGGCCCGGTCTCCTTCACCCCCGGCCCCGACAGCGACCGCTACTTCGCGCAGCGCGCGTGGCCCAAGCGCATCGCCGCCTGGGCGAGCCAGCAGAGCGAGCCGGTGGCGAGCCGCCGCCAGCTGCACCAGCAGCTCACCGAGGCGGCCGCGCGCTTCGGCACGCCGGTGCCCGGCGACCCGGCGGCGGATGAGCGCACCGAGCACGACGTGCCGCGACCGCCGCACTGGGGCGGCTACCGGCTGTGGGTCGAGGCCATCGAGCTGTGGGTCGAGGGCGATGCGCGCCTGCACGACCGTGCGCGCTGGGTGCGCCAGCTCACGCGCCAGACTGACGGCAGCTACCGCGGCTCGGACTGGAGCGCGAGCCGGCTGCAGCCCTGAGGGGGCGCGGCGCACGGCCCCGCGCGGTCAACCCGAAGCGTGTGGAAGAACGTCCGCATCGCGCTGCTGCTGGTGCTGCTGGCACTCATCGCCGGCCAGCAGCTGCTCGAGCGCACCCTGACGCGCAGCTGGAAGGAGACCCTGTGGGTGGGCATCTTCCCGCTGAACGCCGACGGCTCGGCCACCGCGCAGCGCTACATCGAGGGCTTGGGCCCGCAGGACTTCGCCGACCTCGAGGCGTTCTTCACGCGCGAGGGACATCGCTACGGGCTGCCGCTGGAGACCCCGGTGCACGTGGAGCTCTACCCGCAGGGGCAGGAGCTGCCCCCGCCGCTGCCGGCCGATGCCGGCCCCTTTGGCATCGCGTGGTGGTCGCTGCGCATGCGCTGGTTCGCGTTCCGGCACACCCACTTCGCCGGCCGCGCCCCGTCCCGCATCCGCATCTTCGTGCTCTACCACGACCCGGCGACGCTTACGCAGGTGCCCGACTCGCACGGGCTGCAGAAGGGACTGGTGGGCGTGGTGCACGCCTATGCCGATGATGCGGCGACCGGCAGCAACGGCCTCGTGATCGCGCACGAGCTGCTGCACACCGTGGGCGCGAGCGACAAGTACGACCCGGCCGACGGCGCCCCGCTCTACCCGCTCGGCTACGGCAACCCCGACCAGCGGCCGCTCTACCCGCAGGAGGACGCCGAGATCATGGCCGGGCGGCGCGCACTGTCGCAGACCGAGAGCGAGATCCCGCGCAACCTGCGCCACGTGGTCGTGGGCCCCGCCACGGCGCTGGAGATCCGGTGGACGCGCCGGTGAGCACGCTGGCGGCCGCGGAGCTGGGCGTGCGTGCCGGCAACCGCGAACTGGTGCGCGCGCTGTCGGTCGAGTTCCGCGCCGGGGAACTGCTGGCGATCCTCGGCCGCAACGGCTCGGGCAAGACCCTCACCCTGCACACGCTCGCCGGACTTAAGCCTCCCGGTGCGGGCAGCGTGCGCCTCGGCGGCACCGAGGTCGGCGCGCTGTCGCGGCGCCAGGTGGCGCTGCGCCTCGGCCTCCTGCCGCAGGACCTCGAGGAGGCCTTCGTGAGCACGGTGATGGAGACGGTGCTCATCGGCCGCCACCCGCACCTCGCGCTGTGGGAGTGGGAGAGCGCCGCGGACGAGCGCATCGCGCGCGCGGCGCTGGAGGCGGTGGAGATGGGCGGCTTCGCCGCCCGCCGCACGGACACGCTCTCGGGCGGCGAGCAGCGCCGCGTCGCCGTCGCGGCACTGCTGGCGCAGGAGGTGAGCACCTACCTCCTGGATGAGCCCACCAATCACCTCGACCCGCACCACCAGCTGGCGGTGCTGAGCCTGTTCCGCCGCCGCGCGGATGCGGGCGCGACCGTGATCACCACGCTGCACGACCCGACCCTCGCCGCGCGCTTCGCCGACCGGGTGCTGCTCCTGTTCGGGGACGGGCGCTGGGTGCTGGGGCCGGTGGCGAGCGCGCTCAGCGCCAGGGCCCTGAGCGAGCTCTACCTGACGCCGATGCTCGAGATCGGCCAGGACGGCCGGCGGGTGTTCGTCACGGCCTGAGCGCCGCCAGCACTGCAGCGTGCAGCGCCGCGTTGGTGGCGAGCACGCTGGTGGTGGCGAGCCCGACCGGGGCGCCGTCGAGGTCGGTGAAGATGCCCCCCGCCTCGCGCACCAGGACGCTGAGCGCTGCGATGTCCAGGATGTTGACGTCGCTCTCGATGACCGCATCCAGCGCGCCGCGCGCCAGCAGGTGGTAGTGCACGAAGTCGCCGTAGCCGCGGATGCGCCCGATCTGCCCGATGAGGGCGCCGAGGCGTCCCCAGCCATCCGAGGCCGCGAGGCGCTTCAGGTTCCCCGTGGAGACGAACGCGTCGGCGAGCCGCCCGACGGTGCTGACACGCACCGGCTCGCCGTTGAGGAACGCACCGCCGCCGGCTTCCGCCCAGGCGGTCTGCTGGTACAGCGGCGCACAGGAGACCCCCAGCACCAGCTCGCCCGCGCGCATGAGCGCGATCTGCGTCGAGAAGTACGGGGTGCGGCGCACGAACGACTTGGTGCCGTCGATCGGGTCCACCAGCCACACGCTCTCGGCCTCCATGCGGTGGCAGCCGCTCTCCTCGCCGCAGAAGCCATAGGCCGGGAAGTGCCGCGCGAGGATGCCGCGGATCACCTCCTCGGCGCGCTCGTCGGCCTCGGTCACGGGCGAGGCATCCTCCTTCAGCCGCACCGCCACGCCGCCCTCGTACAGCGGCCGGATGAGCGCGGCCGCGGCGCGGGCGGCTTCCAGGGCGGCGGCGAGCTCGCGCGAGGCCATGGCGCGCTAGCGGCCGGCCTGCAGCAGCTTCAGGCGCGCCAGGCTCTCGGCCGCCGAGACGATGGCCTCCTCGTTGGAGCGCGGCTTCCAGTTGAGCAGCGTGCGTGCCTTGGCGCTGGAAGCGGCCTTCTGCTGCCCGAGCTGCGGCAGGATCTCGCGCACGGCGGCGTTGCGCAGCGCACCCAGGCGCACCACCCAGTTGGGCAGCGTGCGCGTGGAGACCTGCGCGGCGAGCCCCCCGAGGCGGGCCTTGAGGACCCTGGCGATGTCGGTGAGCGAGAGCACCGGCTCGGCGAGCGCCAGGAACCGCTCGCCCTTGGCGGCCGGGTGCGCCATGGCACGCAGGTGCAGGTCGGCGACGTCGCGCACGTCGACCACGCCGAAGTACAGCTGCGGGTTGCCCGGCATCTTGCCCTCGAGCATGGCCTTCACGATGTGGACCGAGGTGGAAAAGTCCGGCCCGAGCACCGGCCCGAACACGGCGGTCGGGTTCACCACCGCGAGCTCCAGCTGCCCGGCATCGCGCGCCATGAAGTCCCACGCGGCGCGCTCGGCCATGGTCTTGGACTTCACGTACGCCGACAGCGGCGCCGACAGGTCGGTCCAGTCGCGCTCGTCGTAGGGGGCGCGCCGCCCGCGCGCGCCATAGCCGATGGCGGCGAACGAGGAGGTGAGCACCACGCGGCGCACACCCGCGTCGCGCGCGGCGCGCAGCACCCGCAGCGCCCCCTCGCGCGCCGGCAGGATGAGGTCGTCCTCGTGGCGCGGCGCCCCGGCCGGGAAGGGCGAGGCGACGTGGTGCACGTAGTCGCAGCCCACCACGGCCTGCGACCAGTTGGCATCGCTCAGGAGGTCCGCCGCGACGAAGCTGAGCTCCGGCCCGGTCTCGGTGCCACCGGTGCGCAGCATGGCGCGCACGTCGGCCTCGCGCGCCAGGTCGCGCACCGTGGTGCGCACGCGGTGGCCGTTCGCGAGCAGCTTCAGGATCACGTGGCTGCCGATGAAGCCCGAGCCACCCGTCACCAGTACCATCGCCATCCAGCTGCCCTTCCATCTCGTTCGCGCAAGAACGTGCAGTGTGTCCTCCGCGCCGCGCGGGAGGCAAGCGTGGCGCGCGCGCCGCGGCACGTGCCGATGGGTTAAAGTGCCGCCGACATGGGCAACCGCCTGAGCAAGATCTACACGCGCACCGGCGATGACGGCACGACCGGCCTGGGCGACGGCAGCCGCGTGCCCAAGGACAGCGCGCGCGTCGAGGCCTACGGCACGGTCGACGAGCTCAACAGCACCCTGGGGGTGCTGCTCGCCGTGCCCGGGCTGCCGGTGGCGGTGGGCGCCTGCCTCACCCGCATCCAGCACGAGCTGTTCGACCTGGGCGGCGAGCTGTGCATCCCGGGGCACACCGTGATCGGCGCGCCGCAGGTGGCGCGCCTGGAACAGGAGCTCGATGCCTTCAACGAGCCGCTGCCGGCGCTGAAGGAGTTCATCCTGCCCGGCGGCGGCCCGGCCGCGGCCGCCTGCCACCTCGCGCGCACCGTGGCCCGGCGCGCCGAGCGGCGCGTGTGGACGCTCAAGCGCACGGAACCCGTCGGCGAGGAGGTCGCGAAGTACCTGAACCGCCTCTCCGACCTGCTGTTCGTGCTGGCGCGCGTGCTGGCGCGGCATGAGAACGGCAGCGAGGTGCTGTGGCGGCACGACCGCGGCAGGTAGCGCGCCCGCCCGTCACGGCCGGCGCGCGGTGCGCCGGCGTTACCTCGCTAGCCGCCCGCGAGGCGGACCTGCAGCGCGGTGCGCAGTCTCACCCAGTCGAAGGCCGGTCCGGGATCGGTCTTGCGGCCCGGGGCCACGTCGCTGTGGCCGGCGATGTGCTCGGGCGACAGTGACGGGTAGGCCTCGAGCAGCACCACCACGAGCCCGGTGAGTGCCTCGTACTGGGCGTCGGTGTAGGGCGTCTCGTCCGCCCCCTCGAGCTCGATGCCGATCGAGAAGTCGTTGCAGTTGCCGCGGGTGCGGTACTCGGACACGCCCGCGTGCCAGGCGCGCTCGCTGAAGGGCACGTACTGGGTGAGCCGGCCGTCGCGCCGGATGACCACGTGCGCGGAGGCCTTGAGGCCCTCGATCTGGCGGAAGTACGGGTGCTCGCCCCAGGGGAGCGAGCCGGTGAACAGCAGGTCGATCCACGGGCCGCCGAACTCCCCGGGCGGCAGGCTGATGCCGTGGATCACCAGCAGCTCGGGCAGCACCTGCGGCGGGCGCGAGTTGAAGTACGGCGAGAGCACCTGGCGCACCCCGCTCAGGAGGTGCGTGCCGGTGTCGACCTTCATGGCTGCCGCCATCCGCCTTCTCGCCCGAGGGATGCGTGGGTGTGGTGCGCGATCATGACACAATTGCCGCCATGAGCTCGGGCAACGAACCCTGGATCCGCCGCGACCTGAAGCACGTGTGGCACCCGTGCACCCAGATGAAGGACCACGAGGGCGCGATCCCGCTCATCCCCATCCGCCGCGGCCAGGGTGCGTGGCTCGAGGACTTCGCGGGCCGGCGCTACCTGGACGCGGTCAGCTCCTGGTGGGTGAACCTGTTCGGGCACGCCAACCCCGCGATCAATGCCGCGGTGCGCGCGCAGCTTGACAGCCTCGAGCAGGTGATCCTCGCCGGCTTCACCCACGAGCCGGTGATCGCGCTGTCGGAGGAACTCACCGCGCTCGCGCCCGCGGGACTGACGCGCTGCTTCTACGCCGACAACGGCTCCTCTGCCATCGAGGTGGCGGTGAAGATGAGCTTCCACTACTGGCGCAACGTGGGTAAGCCGCAGAAGCGCCGTTTCATCACCCTCGCCAACAGCTACCACGGCGAGACGCTCGGGGCACTGGCGGTGGGCAACGTCGAGCTCTACAAGGACATCTACCAGCCGCTGCTGATGGAGGTGATCACGGTGCCCTCCCCCGACTGCTTCGGGCACCCGCGCGAGGGGTGGGCGCAGCACAGCCGCGCGCAGTTCGCGCTCATGGAGGCCGCCCTCGAGCGCCACGCGCACGAGGCCTGCGCGGTGATCGTGGAGCCGCTGGTGCAGTGCGCCGGCGGCATGCGCATGTACGACCCGCTGTACCTGGCGCTGCTGCGCGAGGCCTGCGACCGCCACGGCGTGCACCTGATCGCGGACGAGATCGCGGTCGGGTTCGGGCGCACCGGCACGCTGTTCGCCTGCGAGCAGGCCAGCGTCCGCCCGGACTTCCTGTGCCTGTCCAAGGGGCTCACGGCCGGCTACCTGCCGCTCTCGACCGTGATCACCACCGAGGGAGTCTATGAGGCCTTCTACGACGAGTACGTGAAGCTGAACGCCTTCCTGCACTCGCACAGCTTCACCGGCAACCCGCTGGCCTGCGCCGCGGCGCGCGCTTGTCTGAAGCTGTTCCGCGAGGACGACGTGCTCAGCCGCAACCGCGCGCTGGCCGCGCGCCTCGGCGCCGGCGCGCGCGAGCTCGCCAGCCACCCGCACGTGGCCGAGGTGCGCCAGACCGGCATGATCGTCGCGGTCGAGCTCACCCGCGACAAGGCGACCCTTGCGCCCTACCCCTGGCAGGAGCGCCGCGGGCTCACCATCTACCGCCACGCACTGGCGCGCGGCGTGCTGCTGCGGCCGGTGGGCAATGTCGTCTACTTCATGCCGCCCTACGTCGTCACGCCCGAGGAGATCGACCTCATGGTGGAGGTGGCGCGCGAGGGCATCGGGCTCGCCACGTGCGCCTGAGCCGCGTGTTCGTCGCGGGGCCGCTCGCGAGCGGCGCCCAGGTGAAGCTCGCGGGCACCGCCGCGGGGCACGTGACGCGCGTGCTGCGGCTGCGCGCCGGGGCGCCGCTCACCCTGTTCAACGGCTCCGGGAGCGAGTTCGCGGGGAGGATCGAGGCGGTGCGCGGCACCGAAGTCCTCGTGCAGGTCGGCGAGGAGCGCGCCATCCGGCGCGAGTCCCCGCTGCCGCTCACCCTCGCCCAGGGCGTCTCGCGCGGCGAGCGCATGGACCTCGTGGTGCAGAAGGCCACCGAGCTCGGCGCCACCGCGCTGGTGCCGGTGATCACCGAGCGCAGCGTGGTGCGGCTGGACGATGCCCAGGGGCGGCGCAAGCTCGCCCACTGGCACGCGATCGCCATCGCCGCCTGCGAGCAGTCCGGCCGCAACCAGCCGCCCGAGCTCGCCCTGCCGCTCGCCTTCGCGCAGTTCCTGTCGGGGGCGGCCGCGGACACGACCCGGCTCGTGCTCACCCCGAGTTCGCGCCTGCGCATTGCGGACGTGCCGGCGCCGGTCCACGGCGTGACGGTGCTCATCGGTCCCGAGGGCGGGCTCACGGAGGAGGAGCAGGAGCGCGCCGTGGCCGCCGGGTTCATCGGCGTGCGCTTGGGCCCGCGCATCCTGCGCACCGAGACCGCGGCCCTCGCGGCCCTGACGCTCCTGCAGCGGGAGTACGGCGATTTCTGAGGCTGCCGCACCGCTGATCGCGCGCTGGCGCCGCTGGCTGCGGCGCACCGGCATAGTGCTCCTGGTGCTCCTGGTCGCCGGCCTCGTGGCGGTGCGACCCGACCGCGGTGCGCGGGTGGGCGCGGGACTGGCCGCGCACCTTGCCTGTTCGATGCATTACGTGGGCGCCCGGGGACTCGCGGCGAGCCAGGAGATGCTCGATGTCATGGCGGGGCCGTTGAGCCCCCTGATCGGCAGCCGCATCGAGGAGGCACCGCCCGGTGCGAGCGGCTCGTTCCTCGGGATCACGCTGGCGCACGCCAGCTACACCCCCGGTTACGGCTGCCGCCTGGACTATCCCGGCCAGGCGCCCGCCCCCGCGGCGCTGCCCGCGCCACCACCGGCCGCGGCGGACGAGTTTGCGCCGGCGGGCCAGCTCGTGGCCGCCGCGAGCCCGGCGCTGGCACAGGCCATCGAGGGCGTATTCGCCGAGCATGCGCGAAGCGCACCCAAGCACGTGAAGGCGGTGGTCGTGGTCGCGCACGATCGCGTGATCGCCGAGCGCTACGCAGGCGGGGTGGGCCCGGACACCCCGCTGCTGTCCTGGTCCGTCGCCAAGTCGCTGGTCAACGCGCTCGCCGGGATCCTGGTGCGCGAGGGACGCCTCGCGCCGGGCCTGCCGCTGTCGCCGCCGGAGTGGCGCAGCCCCGGCGACCCGCGCGCCGGCATCACGGTGGAGGACCTGATGCGCATGCAGAGCGGGCTGGCCGCACTCGAGAGCGGCAGGCCGGGCGACCCGGTGGCGCTCATGGAGTTCACGCACGCGGACATGGCCGGCTACGCCGCCAGCCTGCCGCTGCACGTGCCGCCCGCCAGCAAGTTCGAGTACACCTCCGCCGACACGGTCCTGGTCGCGCGCCGCCTGGGCGAACTGATCGGCGGCGGCCCCGCCGGCGTGCACGCGTTCGCCGAGCGCGAGTTGTTCGCGCCGCTGCACATGCAGCACGTGACGCTCGAGTTCGACGGCGCCGGCACCTTCATCGGCTGCTCCTTCGCCTGGGCACCGGCGCGCGCCTACGCGCGCTTCGGGACGCTCTACCTGCACGATGGCCTCACCCACGACGGCCAGCGCATCCTGCCGCCGGGCTGGGCCGCGTGGTCGGCACGCTCGACGCTGGGCGCACCCTACGGGGCGGGCTTCTGGACCAACGACGGCGACGACCGTTTCGCGAAGCTGCGCATCCGCAATGGCTTCCCGGCGGACGGGTTCTTTGCGAGCGGGGTGCTGGGACAGCGGATCTACATCGTGCCCTCGGCGCAGGTGGTGGTCGCGCGGTTCGGGGACTCGACGCCCCCGGACTACGGGATCGAGGACGACCTGCCGCTGATTGCCGCGGCGGTACGCGAGTCCGGGCGGATTCTCGGTGAGCGGGAGTAGTCCGCAGCCCGGGAGCTCGTTCGACCTTCGGCGACTGCGGTACTTCTGAGCGTCGTCGGTTCGGCCAGGAAGTTCGGCTGCGTCAGCGACCCGTCCCCAGAACGCCGGCTTGCATCCAAAGTTCCGCGGCCGCGATCAGCTGCGACAGCGCACCGCGGTAATCCACGGCCTCAGCTCGGGCTGATGCTGGTCTCTTCCGCGATCATCTCCTCCAGCCGCTGCAGGTCCGGGACCAGGGGCGTCTCGTTGACCATGCGGATCTGGCAGATGACCGGTGCGCGCTCGGGGAACACGCGCGAGTTGTCGGGACGCACGACGTCCGAGCTCACGCGCACCAGCTGCGGGAACCCCTGGCTGATGAGCGCGAAGTTGCCGCCCTCCACCTGGGTGCCGAGCGCGTGCAGGATGACGATGCGGGTGCGCCCGGAGGCCGGCGGGATCATCTGGCCGCAGGCGCCCTCGAAGGACACCAGCGGCACCGCCTTGCCGTTCCAGGGGATGGTGCCGATGTACCAGGGCGGTGCCCCGGTCATCTCGGAGGGGGTCTGGAACCCGATGACCTCCGCCACGCAGGCGCGCGGGATGATGAGGCGCCCGTCGACCAGGGGCACCAGCAGGCTGTAGATCTCGGCAACGCGCTCGGCCATGGCTTCAGCTCCCCTGCGCCCCGCCGGCAAAGCGCATGCGCTCGCGGCGGCGCTCGACCAGCGGCGCGATGGCATCGAGCAGCTGCGCCTCCTGGTAGGGCTTGCCGAGGTAGTCATCCACGCCGAGCTCGATGGCGCGCGCGCGATGCTTCTCGCCCACGCGCGAGGTCACCATGATGATCGGCACGTCCTTCAGGCGCGGGTCGTTGCGCACGTGGGCCGCGACCTCGTAGCCATCCATGCGCGGCATCTCGATGTCGAGCAGGATCACGTCCGGCACGTTGTCCTGCAGCAGCGCCACCGCGTCCATGCCGTCGCGGGCGGTGATGACGCGCATGCCGTTGCGCTCGAGCAGGCGCTGGGTCACGCGGCGCACGGTGATGGAGTCGTCCACCACCATCGCGAACGTGCGCCGGTCGCCGCCACGCTCGCGCGGCGGCTGCGGGGCCTGGGCGCGCGTGCGCCACTCGGCGCGTACCAGGGCGCCGATGTCCAGGATGATGACGATGCGGCCGTCGCCCAGGATGGTGGCTCCGGAGATGCCGCGGATGCCGGAGATCTGCGGGCCGACCGACTTCACCACGATCTCGCGGCTGCCGACCAGCTCGTCCGCCACCAGCCCGGTGGAGTGCTCGCCGGCGCGCACCAGCACCACCGGGATGGTCACGTCCTGCCCGGCGAGCTCGGAGGGCGGCAGCCCCACGAACCCAGCCAGGTGCTGGAACCGGTACTTCTGGCCGCCGTAGTCGAACGCCGAGGCATCCTTCCCCAGGTGCTGCGCCACTTCCGTCTTCGACAGGCGCAGCACGCCCTCGACGGTCGGCAGCGGCAGCGCGTAGTACTCCTCGTCCACCCGCACCACGAGCGCGTGGCTGATCGCCAGCGTCAGCGGCAGGCGGATGGTGAACACGGTGCCCTCGCCCTGCTTGGTCTCCATGTGCAGCGCGCCGCCCAGACGCTTGATCTCGGTCGCCACCACGTCCATGCCCACGCCGCGCCCGGCGGCCTGGGTGATGGCGCCGGCGGTGGAGAAGCCGGGCTCGAGGATCAGCTGCATCGCGTCCTCGTCGCTCAGGGTATTGCCCGGGGAGATCATCCCGAGCGAGAGCGCCTTGTCGCGGATGGCCTTGAGGTTCATGCCGCCGCCGTCGTCGGTGAGGCGCACCATGACCTCGGCGCCCTCGCGGTGCAGCTCCAGCACGATGCGGCCGGTGTCCGGCTTGCCGTGGGCGATGCGCTCCTCGGGCTTCTCGATGCCGTGCACGACCGCGTTGCGCAGCATGTGCTCGAACGGCGGCAGCATGCGCTCGAGCACCTGGCGGTCGAGTTCGCCGGAGGCGCCCTCGACGACGAGCTCGGCACGCTTGCCGGTGTCGGCGGCGGCCTGGCGCACGATGCGCGCCAGGCGCTGCACGTGGCGCTGGAACGGCACCATGCGCGTGCGCATCAGGCCGTTCTGCAGCTCGGTGATGGTGCGCGCCTGCTGCTGCAGCAGAGTCTGGGTGTCCTTGGCGAGGTTCTCGAGCAGCCCCTGGATGCTCGCCACGTCGTTGGCGGTCTCGGCCAGGGCGCGCGAGTACTGCTGGATCGAGGAGTAGCGGTCGAGCTCGAGCGGGTCGAAGTCGCTGCGGTGCGTGCCGCCCTCGTCCTCGTGCTTGTGCAGGATCTGCGCCTCGGTCTCGATCTCGAGGCTCCGCAGCTGCTCCTTCAGGCGCGTGACGGTGCGCGACAGCTCGCCCAGGTTGAAGTCGAAGCTCCCGAGCTGCTGCTCCAGCCGGGCACGGGCGATGGAGGCCTCGCCCGAGACGTTGAGCAGCACGTCGAGCAGGTCCGCATCGACGCGCGCCATCTCCTTGGGCTCACCACCCACGGACGGCTCGCGTCCCGGCGGCACCGGCGCGGGCGCCACGAGTCCGTCGTCCTCGGTGCGCACGCGCGCGAACGGCGACGGGGGCGTCACGGCCATGGCGGCCGAGCGCACCGGCTCCACGGCCGGCGCCGGCGGTGCCGGGGGCGGCGCGGCCACCTCCGGTTCCTCGGCGAGCACGTAGGTCTCCGGCTGCGGCGTGCCCTCGCGGGCCACGTTCGCCGCGGCCATCTGGCCCTCGACGCGGATCTCGGCGTTCATGCGCGCGATCAGGGTGTCGGTGCCCTCGGGCGCGCTCTCGGGCTCAGGCTCGCCCTCGTCATCACCGCTGAGGGTGATCTCCTCGACGACCAGCTCGGGCTCGGGCTCAGGTTCGGGTGCTGCGACCTCGGCCACGGGCGCCGGCGGTGGCGGTGCAGGCGGCGGAGCCATGGCCGCGGGTGCAGCCGGTGCCGGCGCCGCACCGGGCCGGAATGACTGCAGGCGCGCGACCAGCGCGCGTGCCGGGGGCACGCGGCTGCCGGCGATGACCTGCTCGCGCATGCGCGCGAGCTCATCCAGGCTCGCCTGGATGGTGTCGAACAGGTTCTGGTCGACACTGACCGTACCGTTGTCGACCAGCATCACCAGGGTCTCGAGCTCGTGGCTCAGGTCTCCCATGGCCATGATGCCGGCCATGCGTGCACCGCCCTTGAGCGTGTGCAGCGGGCGCTTGAGGCCCAGGCGCAGCTCGGGATTGTTCGGCTGCGAGCGCCAGTCGCTGAGGGCCCGCTCGGAGGCCTCGATGAGCTCGGTGGCCTCGTCGGTGAAGATCGCGGCGACCTCGGGGTCGAAGTCGACCGCCTCCGCGACCGCTTCAGCCGCGACGGCCTCGGTGACCGGCTCGGCGGCGGCCGGCGCGGCTTCCGCGGCACGCGCGGCGGCGGCGGCGGCCGCGATGCGCGCCTCGAGTGCCTTGTCGGCGCGCTCGATGCGCTCGAGCAGCTGCCAGTGGTTGACGAAGTAGCCGGTCGACTCATCCAGGTGCGTCGCCACCGACTCCATCGCCGTCATGCAGTCCGACAGCAGCGCCAGGTCCTGGGTCTCGAGGCCGAGCCCTGAGCCGAAGGCGCGCCGCAGCCAGTGGTCGAGCGGCTCGGCGAGGCGGATGCCGTGGCGCGCCTGCGCCATCTTCGAGCTGCCCGACAGCGTGTGGCAGGCGCGGTACACCTCTTCCGGCAGCGTGTGCGGCTCGGGAAGCGCGTGCTCGCGCGCCAGCCAGGCGCGCACGGTGGCGACGTGGGTCGCGGTCTCGCGCGCGTAGATGTCGCGCAGCGTGTCGTCCGGGATCGAGGGCTTGGCAGCCGCGGGGGCGGCAGAGGCCGGGATCGGGGCCGGGGCTGGCGCGGCGGGAGCAGCCGCAGCGGGCGGGGTCGGCCGACGCAGGCCGGTGGCGCCGAGCTGGCGCGCCTCGGAGGTCTCATCCTCCGGGGCGGTGCGCACGGGGGCGGACTTGCCGGCCGCGAGCGCGTGGGCGCGCTGCGAGATCCCCACCACGTCCACGGTGAGCGGCGCGCCGTCCTCGAGCTGCTTCACCAGCTGCGGCAGGGCGGCCACCGCGCCGCGCAGCGTCTCGAGGATCGCCGGCGAGCGCGTCAGCGTGTTGTCGAGCACGCGGTTGACCAGGTTCTCGATCGACCAGGCGAACTCGCCCAGGTCGCGGGCACCGACCATGCGGCCGGAGCCCTTGAGGGTGTGGAACGAGCGGCGCACCGTGACCAGGGAGTCGCGCTCGAGCGGGTTCTCGTCCCAGACCGGGAAGTTCTGCTCGATGCGCGCCAGCTCTTCCTTGGCCTCCTCGATGAACAGCTTCACCAGCTCCGGGTCGGCGTGCTCGGCGAGCGGCGGCGTGCTCGGGGCCGGCTGCGCCGCCAGCACCGGGGCGGCGGCATTGAGGCCGGCGATGTTCGCGCGCTGGTCGGCGGTCGGCACCGAGGTGATCTGGACCGTCTTGGCGTAGGCGCCCGGCTCGAGCGGCGGCACCAGGGGCAGCGCCGGGCTCGGCTGCTCCTCGAGCGCGCGCACGCACACCTGGGCGTTATCGAGCATGTACCAGGGGTCGGAGCGCCCGGCCTGCAGCGTCTCCATGTAGTACTCGACGCTGACGATGGCGTCGGCGAGGCGGTCGATGAACCCGGGGGGCAGCACGTGCACGCCCGGCTGCATGACGCGCTTCAGCTGCGTGGTGATCCCCTCGATGGCCTCGACCGCGCGCGTCTTGCCCAAGAGCAGCAG
>Ga0335083_10004716_pt1 | contig 17317 bp, 12 predicted proteins | sample Lox_Sample_42_FD_206716 | JGI IMG/M metagenome (GOLD analysis project Ga0335083, IMG submission 206716) | Soil microbial communities from Loxahatchee National Wildlife Refuge, Florida, United States - Lox_Sample_4.2 | ecosystem: Environmental > Terrestrial > Soil > Wetlands | place: USA... | reverse complement strand
CTGGATGGGTTTCGCGATTTGGATGGCCATTGACGTTCCGTTCAGTATCTGGCGGGGAGGATCTTTTCCGCTGGTCTACGATTATTTCAGAGTCACGGTGCCAATTCTGTTCATGGTTGCCGGACTGGTACTCAGCTGGCAGGAATTCCGGTGGACGCTATGGGCGACCGCGATCGGAGGCCTTGTCCTGCTGGTTTCGTCGCAGACTTACACATCGGAAAATGCGCGGTACGGCAGCCGGTTCGGCCTGCAGATGGGCACGATCTCCAATCCCAACGATTTCGCGGGCCACTTGATTTTCGTGCTGCCATTTCTGGTCTGGGGCGTGTTGGCAACCAGGAATATCCTGGTCCGGCTCGTGCTTCTGGGTGGAATCGGTTACAGCGTTCTTCTAGTCGTCAAAACAGCCTCACGAGGCGCTGCTCTCGGCCTCGTGTTAATGGCTGTCTACTATCTTCTGCGGGCGCCTCTTCGGCAGAAGGTCGCCATCGCCGTTTTCGTCCCGGTTTGCGCTGCCCTGGTCATCACCCTGGCGCCACCGGAGGCGTTACGGCGGATTATGTCGTTCAAGGATTCGAGCGGCGCAGTGCAGGAAGCAGTCGCGTCACAGGAAGCGCGGACTTATCTCTTCCAGAAGAGCCTGGATTACACGCTCCAGTTCCCGATCTTCGGCATTGGCCCCGGCGAGTTTTCCACCTATGAGGTCTTTCATAGCGAGGTCGCCGGCATGAAACACGGGCTGGGATTCAGCACCCACAGTAGTTATACTCAGGCTTCGGCAGAGTGCGGTATCCCGGGGTTTCTGTTGTTTGTGGCCGGCCTGGTATCGTCGTATCTGTTTCTCAATAAGGTTTACCGTGACACGAAAGACCGGCCTGAATTGCGGGATTTGCGGATGGCTGCATTTTGTATCATGCTGTCGCTGGTAAGCTTTGCGCTGGTAATTGGTTTCCTGAACTTCGCCTACTTTTTTTACGAGCCATTCTATGGTGGGCTGGCCATCGCATTGGCGCGGGCAGCGAAAGAGGAAATTCGCACGCGTCCTTCGCAGCCGGCGAACCCACCTGCTCCGTTTCCTCCACCGGCGTGGACCAGGCTAACGCGAGTCACTCGGGGGATGGTCCGGTCGTAATCAGTTCGCTGCCGGGTTCTCGGAAAAATCAGGCTGTCTATTGGCGTTTGCACCGGGGCATTACGATGCGGAAGCGCATCCATCGGGCGCGCCCGACCGGTCCGTTACAGCCGCGGCCCGGTGTCAGTAATTTGCGGGACCTTCCGTGCGGGAGCCAGTCGCCGGAAAACCGGACGGATTCAACGCATCGTCCCGGTTCCGTGGCACTAACCGCAAAGCGGCAGTTCTTTACCTATTCGAAATCGCGGGTGGTCTTCATCAGGACATAATTGCCCACGGTCTTAGCCACGGTCAACTCCGGTGCAAGCTTCCCTGGAGAGCCCGGGTAATAGTAATCGATCCTGGCCTGCGGCAGCAACAACCACGCGGCGTGATAGCGGCGCATCGCGCCGAAAAGCTCGCTTCTTCCCGGGTAAGGCGGAGAGATAGCGGAATGGCCGGTGTAATACGTGAACCAGTAAGGCCAGTCCGTGATTACCGAATCGCCGCGGGAGAGGTTTTCAGCAGCTTCGGTTGCCATAGCTTTATACGTTACGAGGGCCTGGAACGGACGACGGGCATGCTGAATGGCGCGAATATCCTGCGGCACCAACGCCAGCACAAGGTAGGCTGAGACCGGCGCCAGAATCCAGATGGGCCGCGGCCGCCTGACGAGGAACGGCTGCAGGATCAGCAGCGCCAGCAGACAATTGGCGACGCTGAAATATCGCGGCTCGGCGCCCGCCGCCCGCACGGATATCGAGAAGAGGGTCAACACAGCGATCAGGCAGGCTGCCGCCATTTCGCTGTTCCGCCATCGTCCACGGAGACAGAGCACGCCGGCGAGAGCGGCCAGTGAGAGTAGCGCGAACCAGGGTTTGTACGAATCCGCCAGTCCCGCGGCCAACAGCCATACGGCGGGCCGGACGCCGCGAATGGTGAAGTCCGCCAGTTGAAAGAAGCTTCTGGTCAGGGTGTAACCGATTCCCGGCGGAGGCGCCACGCTGCGCCAGTATTGATCGACCGTGATGCCGTTCCTGGCGGCATAGAAATTCTGCAGCCAATAGTATCCCGCGTCGGAGGCGAAAGGGCTGCCGCGCGTGATCGCCGTATGGTAAAGCCAGGGAGACGCGACGGCAAGAGCCGCAACCAGGAACAACATCATCGCAACCAGAGAGCGCCGCAATCCGTGCTTCAGGAAAAGCCACAAAAAGACGGCAGGCAAAATGAGCGTGGCGGTCGACCGGGTCAGCCAGGCGAGGCCGAACGCCGCGCCGGCCGCCAGCCAGTGCCAACTCCGCGTCGACCAGACAACCGCCGCGACCGTGCAGTAGCACAATGCGGTGGCGAGCGCGTCCGGCACAATCGCGAAGGATTCCTTCCAGTTGGACGGGAACAGAACCACCCCGGCAGCGCACAGAAGCGCAATCCAATCATTCGGACAGAACCGCCGGACGCAAAAATGGATCCCGATGCCGAGCAGGATACTACCGAGAATCGAGACGATACATGCGGCGTATGGCGTGGAACAATGCCATGCGCCGGCGACGGCGGCGCTCAACAGAACATATAACGGGTTGGCATTGTGAAACGGCATGGGAAGTTTGGGCGGATTGAGGAAGATCAGCCAATGGGCGTCATTGGTCAATCCTTTCCCATGGAGCAGGTTGTCCGCAACGATTGAATTGTAGGCGCTGTCGTGGCTGAAGTTTTCGGTGATCGACGGGTCGGCAGGAATCAGCACAACCCGCAGCAAGCCATAGAAAATCACCGACGCGGCCACCAGCATTCGTTGGCGCCGCGTGAACGAAACCGCCGGCATCAGAGGTAAGGATACCATCCGCCCTCCGGCGAACGTTTTGGGAAGGCAGAGGATGCGGCGCCGGCGGGCAGCGACTTACAATCGATACGCTGTATCCTCGAAAGAGAATGCTGCCGCCCTCGATTCGCCCGCGAAGACTAGCAGCCGACTTTCCGCCGCGTCTCATCTTCGTGGTCGATACCGAAGAAGAATTCGATTGGTCGGAGATGTTCTCGCGCCAGGCAACTTCCGTGCGCCACATGGCCCGCATCTGCAAACTCCAGGATATTTGCGAGGCGCACCAGGTCCGTCCCACTTACGTAGTCGATTCCAGCATCGCCACGCAGGCCGACGCGTGGCGTCCGCTGCGCAAACTCATGGAGGAGAATCGCGCGCTGATCGGCGCGCATCTGCATGCCTGGGTAACGCCGCCTTACGATGAAGCGCTTTCGCGGCCGAATTCTTACCAGGGCAACCTGCCGCCACGCCTGGAACACGCCAAACTCGCCAATCTCACCTCACAGATCTCGGACAGCTTCGGTTCCCGGCCCGTCGTCTTTAAGTCGGGCCGCTTCGGCATGGGGCCGCGGACGCTGTCCACCCTGGGGGAATTGGGTTACAAGATCGATCTGAGCCCGGCGCCGGCTTTCGATTCCTCGGAGGACGGGGGCCCGGATTACTCCGAACTGGAGTGCCACCCGTTTCAGGACGAGGCTTCCGGATTGCTCGTCCTGCCGTGGACGGGGGCGCTGCTGGGTTGGACGCCCGCCAACCCCATCGCGCTGCGCCGCTGGGCGATCTCCTCCTGGCGGCCCAAAGTCCGCATGCTGGGGATTCTATACCGCAGCAAGGCGATCCGCCGCCTGCACCTGACGCCGGAAGGCTACTCGGCGCAGCAGATGATCGAGCTCACGCGACGACTGTTCGACCGCGGCCATCACTGCTTCGTGGCTTCCATGCATAGTCCCAGCGTCATGCCGGGCGGCACGCCGTATGCGCGCACCGACGGCGATGTCGAGACTATGCTGGCTACCTTGAAACGTTACATGAGCTTCTTCTTCGGCGAATTCGGCGGTGAACCATGGGACCCGCTGGCGGCGTTCGATCATTGGTCTCGCAAGCCGGAATGGGCCGTTCCCGCCGGCAAAAACTGATCGTTTCCCGGGCCGGCGCCGGCCGTGCCGCCGGATGGTTCAAACGCTTTGAAAAGCAGGCAATCCTGTACAATTGAGTTTTTGCCCGGTACTGCTGGACTTCGAAACCGACAGAGCAGGAATTTCGGAGGATTTCTTCGCGTGCAGACGGATCTGGACAAGCTGAAAACCGCATTCGGCGAGGCGCTCCCGCTGCCGCCCGATGTCAATTTCGACGAAGTCGAATATGGCAAGACGAGCGGGTGGGATTCGGTCGCGCACATGGCGCTGATCGCGCAGGTGGAATCGCTCTTCGATATCATGCTCGACACCGACGACGTGGTGGGTTTCAGCAGCTTTCCCAAGTCCAAGGAGATTCTGAACCGGTACGGAGTGAAGTTCGAGTGATGCTTGCCGGGAAGGTCTGTCTGATTACCGGCGCCAGTCGCGGAATCGGATGGGCCACGGCGCAGTTGTTTGCCCAACACGGCGCCACGTTGATCTTGAATTCCCGTTCCCAGGATGAGCTGGAAGAGCGCAGCCGCGCGATCCAGGACGCTTATGACACTCCGGTTTCCGTATTGGCAGCGGACGCCGCCGAGCCCGCGGCCGTGCAGTCGTGCTATAGCGACATCTTCAAACAGCACAAGAAGCTCGATGTCCTGGTGAATAATGCCGGAATCCTGCAGGGCGCGCTCCTGGGGACGATCCCCGCGGACTTGATTCAGCGGACGCTGCAAACCAACGTCTGCGGAGCGCTGCTGCATTTGCAGGGCGCCGCACGATTGATGATGCGCGCGAAAAGCGGTTCGATCATCAATCTCACCTCCATCATTGGCCGATTCGGCCGCGAGGGGCAATCGGTCTATGCCAGCAGCAAAGCGGCCATCATCGGGCTCACGATGTCGGCCGCGAAGGAACTCGCGCCCAAGGGGATTCGCGTGAATGCCGTCGCTCCCGGTCTGATCGAAACGGACATGACGAAGCAGTTGTCTCCAGACCAGCACCGGGAAGCGCTCAGCGGCATCAAGATGGGCCGCGCCGGAGATCCGACTGAAGTAGCGCAGGTGATTCTTTTTCTAGCGTCGGACATGGCTTCCTACGTCACCGGCCAGGTGATCGGAGTAGACGGTGGAATGATCGTCTGAGCGCCGCTATGATCTTCGCCATCGACGATCCAGCCCGCCGGCATCGCACCGCGCTCATCGACGGGGCGTCGGGGGCGAACTGGACGTACGAACAACTTCGCGACGCGGTAGATCGATCGAGGGAAGCGCTGGCGGCTCCTCAAAAATCGCTGGTGTTTCATTTTTGCCGGAATACCTTGCCGGGCGTGGCCTGGTATCTGGGGGCTGTGGAGGCCGGGCACGCGGTCGCCTTGCTGGCGGAGGACCTGGAAGAGAGCCTGCGCGCATCCTTGCTGGGCGCATTCCGGCCGGATTTCGTGGTGTTGCCGGGGAATCCCGGCGGCTGCTACGATCCGGCTTGTGCCGAAGGCCTTTGGCGCCGCCGGGAGAGCGACCTGCCTCCGATTCATCCGCAACTGACGCTGATGCTCTCCACATCGGGCAGCACCGGAAGTCCGCGCCTGGTTCGCCTGACGCGCCGCAACGTGGAGGCAAACGCGGACTCCATCGCGCAGGCACTGGAACTAACGTGCGAAGATCGCCCGATCGCGCATCTGCCGATCCACTACTCGTATGGTCTGTCGGTGGTCAACAGTCATCTTGCGACGGGCGCGGCCACGATTCTGACGACCGGCAGCCTGGTGGCGCCCGGTTTCTGGAAAACCGTTTCTGAGCAGCGGGTCTCGTCGTTTTCGGGCGTGCCCTACACCTATCAGATTCTTCGGCGTCTGAATCTGGATCGCTTGCCCGCGCAGTCCATCGTGGCGATGACGCAGGCGGGCGGCAAGCTCGATGACGACGCGGCAGCATTCTTCCATTCGCAGATGGCGGCGCGAAACGGCACGTTCTGGGTAATGTACGGCCAGACCGAGGCCACGGCGCGAATTTCCGTGCTGCCGGCGCGAAAGCTCCCCGAGAAGCTCGGAACGGCGGGGACCGCGATTCCAGGCGGGTCGCTGCGCATTCTCACCGCCGACGGATTTACCGGCAAGCCCGGCAGCGCCGGCGAGCTGGTCTACAGCGGGCCGAATGTCATGATGGGGTATGCGCTGGACCGCGCGGATCTATCCAAGGGCGACGAGTTGCGTGGCGTCCTTCATACCGGCGACCGCGCCAGCCTGGATGCCGATGGTTACGTGCGCATCGTGGGCCGCGCCAAGCGCGACGCCAAAGTCTTCGGCCTGCGCATCAACCTGGATGACGTGGAAGGCCTGATGAAAGTCCATGGCCCGGCAGCGGTAGTCGGCGGGAAGGACAAGCTGATCGTATATTGCGAGTTCGGCAGCGAAGCGGAGCTCAGGGAACTCCACGCCGGGTTGTCGGCGAAACTGCGCCTGCACGCGAGCGCTCTGGATTTCCGGCGGATCGCCAAACTGCCGGTCAGCGCCAGCGGAAAAATCGATTACGCGCAACTGGACGCCCAATGACGTTCGACGAACTCCTGAGCGCCCCGCAGTATTCGCTGACCCAGCCGGAGAAAGCGGCCGCGCTGCTGCCGCTGCTTAGGGAATTGACCGCGCACCATCGCGTCCGCTGCCCCGGGTACGACCGCCTGCTGCAGGTTCTCTGGCCGGATTCCCGTCCCTGTGAGGGAATTGCAGACCTGCCCTACCTGCCGGTCGGCCTGTTCAAATCGCACGCGTTGCGCAGCGTGCCGGAAGCGGAAATCTTCAAAACGTTGCAATCCAGCGGCACCACCGGCCAGCGCCCCAGCCGCATCGTGCTCGACCGCGAGACCGCGCGCCGCCAGACGCTGGCGCTGAGCCGCATCATGACGCATGTTTTGGGGCCGCGCCGGCTGCCCATGCTGCTGATCGAAAGCCCCGCCACCGTGCGCGACCGCCGCCAGGTGAGCGCGCGCGCCGCCGGCGTCCTGGGCATGATGAACTTCGGCCACGCCCACGCGTATGCGCTCGACGAGCGGATGGAACTCGATTGGGAGGCACTGCAGGCGTTTCTCTACCGCTTCGGCGGGCAGCCGTTCCTGATATTCGGCTTTACGTTCGTCGTCTGGAGCCATTTCCTGCTGAAGCTCGCCGGCCGCGGCGTTAATCTCTCCAACGGCATCCTGATCCACAGCGGAGGCTGGAAGAAACTGGCTGACCTGGCGGTCACGCCCGCCGAACTGCGCGAGCGATTTCGCCGCGATACCGGCCTCGCGAAGATCTACAATTTCTACGGCATGGTGGAACAGGTGGGAAGCGTCTTTCTTGAAGGAGAAGATGGATATCTGTATCCGCCCAATTTCGCCGATGTGATCGTCCGGCATCCCATCAGCCTCGAAGAGTGCCCCGTGGGCGAAGCCGGTTTGCTACAAGTTCTGAGCATTTTGCCCCTGAGCTACCCCGGACATTCCTTGCTCACTGAGGACCTGGGCGTGATTCATCACATCGACGGCAGCGCCTGCGGCCGGCGCGGCAAGGCATTTTCGGTGCTGGGAAGATTGCCGCAGGCGGAATTGCGCGGCTGCAGCGACGTGATCGCGGCGCAGGTGGCCTCGTGAGCGATCTCGAGATTCTGGTTCCGGACGAGCGCGCCGCCAGTCTCGATGAGGTGGTGGGCATCCTGTCCCAGCCATCCCCGCCGCGGCTTCCCTTCTCCGACTCCACGGTGGAATTCTGCGCCGCTTTTTCGCAGGCGATTTTCCAGGATCGCGAAGCCGCGCGCTATCCGGAACTGGCGGCCCTGGCGTTCTGGATGCGAAAGGCCGAGATCATCCGCCTGCGAAGCGACTTTGAGCGGGCCGTCCGCGCCGACACCGTGGCGGCGCCTCGCGGCCTGGTGTTCCATGTACCGCCTTCGAACGTGGACACGATTTTCGTCTATTCGTGGTTGCTTTCGGCGCTCGCCGGAAACCGCAGTCTGATTCGTCTGTCTTCCACACGGACCCCTCAGGCGGAGATCCTGTTGCGGCTCTGGCGCCAACTGCTTGCGCAAGCTCCTCCCGAAATGCAACAGGCAACCGTCGTGGTTCGCTACGGCCATAGCGAGGAAGTTACCCGCGCGTTTTCGATGGCGTGCGATCTGCGCGTGATTTGGGGTGGCGACCAGACGGTTTCCGCGATACGCTCCGCTCCTCTGCGTCCGCATGCCCGCGATCTCACCTTTCCCGACCGGTCGTCGTTGTGCGTCATTCATGCGGGCCGGTACGGCGAGTTGAGCGAGGATGGCCGGGAGAAACTGGCGGAGCAGTTCTTCAACGACGCCTATTGGTTCGACCAGTTGGCCTGTTCTTCGCCGCGGGAACTCGTCTGGTGCGGCGAGTCCGAGCCGGTGCGGGCGGCGTCGCGCGATTTCTGGACCGCGCTCGGCGCGTGCGTCCGGCGCAGGCAGCACCAATCGCCGGCGGCGGTGCATATGCGGAAACTGGTCTTCGCCTGCGAATCGATCCTGGATCTTCCGGTATCGGAGTATCGCCGAGTTGCCGAGACCACGGTGCTGCAACTGGATTCTCCGGAACCGCTTTCGGCGGAGCACTGTGGAGGCGGTTTGTTCTTCGAGAGGAGCATCCGCCAGCTTGGGGATCTGGCTCCGGTTTTGCAAAGACGGCATCAGACCCTGACTCACTTCGGTTTTCCGCGCCTGGAACTCATCGAACTGGCGCGGCTGCTGGCCGGCAGGGCCATCGACCGCATCGTACCGATCGGCCAGGCGTTGCAGTTTCATCGATTCTGGGACGGGTATGATTTATTGCAGGAGTTTTGCCGTTTGACCTATTGCGAGGCCGCGGAGTAACTGTGAGTGGGATGAATCAGTTCATTCTGGCGGTGAAGCGCGGCAACAATCCGTTTTACCGGCTGATTCGCGCCGTTTTGAAGCGCCTCACGCGCCCGCCGGTGCCTCACCTCCCGGGCTTTCTGAAGCCGATATTTCGATTTTTTTACGAGCTTCATTACCTGGTGATCGCCTTGTTTCGGATTGTTCTGAACCTTTTATACCGCGGCCCTTTGTTTGGCTCGCGATGCGCGAAACTCGGGCGGAATGTCTCGATCGATAAGATGCCGTTCGTCTCGGGCCACGTGCAAATCGAATTAGGAGACGACGTTTGGATTGGTGGAAACGTGTCTATCCTGTCAGGGGGGATCATCGATCAACCGAAGCTGGTGATCGGCAACCGGTCCAGCATCGGCTGGGGGTGCGGATTCACGGTAAATCGCGAGATCATCATCGAAGATCACGTCATGGTGGCGTATGATTGCCGCATTTCGGATAGCGACGCGCACCCGAAAGAGATCGATCGGCGCATTGCGCTGATGCCGCCGCCGCCGGAGGAAATCCGGCCGGTCCACATACGCCGTGGCGCATGGATCGGCAATGGGGCCCACATCCTGAAAGGCGTCACCATCGGCGAAGGCGCGATCATCGGCGCCAATAGCGTGGTGATTTCGGATGTCCCGCCGTATTCGCTGGCGGTGGGAAACCCGGCCCGTGTATTCCTCAAAGACGTCGGACTACCGTCTACGGCCAAGGCCGTGAGGCCGGACGCTCCCGAATAAGCGATCCGCCGGGTGACTAATTACCGGCAGTGGTAGTTACCGCGGGGCGGCCGTACATGCGGTATCCCATGTATTTTTGCAGGCGGGTCCGCAGGAAAAAGTACTCATTGATGGGGCGGTCGTCTTCGACGGGCGGCACGGCGGGCTGTCCGGCGATCAGGGCGTTAAGTGGCATCTCACGGCCGAGGACATCGGCCATCATTTCTTGCGGTGTCGCGTCGCTCCACTCCACCAGGTCATCGGCTGCTGCTTGTGGCATTTTCTGCGGAAGATCCCCTGGGGCGAAATTCGGGAAAGCTTGCGCGCTTGCCAGAAAATGCACGCCCCATCCTTCAGTGGATTGGAACGCCCGAACATATGGGAACGAATCGCGGAGGGCTTTCGCGACCGATGCCAGCGTGGCTTCGTCGCCGCCGCTGGCCGGCTCTCCGCCGGGAAACCAGATCTGGGCGATGCCGCCGGGTTTCAGGTGCGGCATCAAGACGCTGTAGAACTGGCGGGAGTACAGAAAACTGGAGGCTGGCGCGCCCGTCGGCGGAGGCGGGTCGACGGCGATAACGTCAAATTGATCCGGCGTCCTCTCTAGAAATCGCCGCCCGTCGTCCACGACCACGCGCGCATGCGGCGATTCCAGCAGTTTCGGCCCGTCGCTGTGAAAATATCCGAACAGTTTCGGCACGCTTGGAACCAGTTCGACCGCGGTCACATCGATGCCCCAGGTGGTCATCGAGCGGAACGTGGTTCCCATGCCGAAACAGATCACCAGACTGTTTTGCGGCGGATGTCCGAGCAAGCTGAGCGGCAGATGCGCCATCATTTTGGTGATCGGCGTCAACGCCGTCATACCGATGCCATTCACCAGCAAACGGCGATTCATTCCCTCTCCGGTGGCGATTACGGTCGCCGTATAATCACGCAATTCCATGCGATCGTGATACAGCGTCTCGTAGCCTTGGGTCGCGAAAATCAGCACAAGCGAGGCGGTCAGCGCCGCCGCAAACGACGGCGCGGGCCGGAGCCCAACGGACAGGCGGGCGGCAGTACTCCGCAGGGAACTCACACCGATAGCGAACAGCGGCAACGCCAATGCGCACAGGCCCCATCGCTCGCCGAGCCAGGGGAGAATCCAGAAACCGGCGACCAGCGGGCCGAGAATGGAGCCGGCGACGTTGACGGCATAAGCCCGGCCGGCGCGATCGGGGTCGCCGGCCGACCAGCGATCCACCAGCATCGGTGTCAGAAAGCCGACCACCGCGCTGAAGGGGCCGACGCCGGCGACGGCGCGCAGGACCTCCCAGCCGATGAATCGCTTCACCGGCTCCAGGCGGGGGTCGGCGGCCAGAAGCGGCAGAAGGCTGGCCGCTCCCACAAGAATCCAGGCCTGGACGCCCACCCGCGGATCCTGGGGATTCGACCGTTTCCGGTACCACTGCGAACCGAAGAAAGTCGCGCCCAGATAGATTGCGAGAATGGACGCGAACGCATACACAACGTTGCCCAGATAGATGGTGAACTCGCGAATCCACACCACTTCCATCGCCATGCTGCACAGTCCGGTGGCAAACAGCAGCCAGAGTATGGACCGTGAGCCCGATCCAGGCTTGGCAGCGATTTCTTCCATATGGACGTCCGGCGTTGGCGCAAAACTGAGCAGGATCACTCCCGCGCCCAGCAACAGATTCAGCGCGCGCGCGACTTCCAGTGTCCCGTGGAAGCCCAACAACTCGATGAGGATGAATGCCGGCACCAGAGTTCCCAGAATGGCGCCCAGGACGTTTGCCAGATACAAATAACTGAATGATTGCCGGCTCTCCGAAAAGCTCAACCTCCGGATGGCCGCCATGGCGAACGGGAAGGTAGCTCCCATACAGGTGCACCACGGGAGGAGGGAAATGGCGGTCCAGGCGCCGGCGACCAGGTAATAAGAAGAGGAATTCCAGGCTACGTAATGACCGGAGCGGAGCCACTGGTAGCCGGATTCGATGGTCCAGGGCGCGACCACGCTCGAAAGCCCGATCAACAATTCGAGCACGCCATAGAGCCGTAGCGGCGCCGCCGCCCGCGACCGCCCCAAACGGCGCATGAGCGCCCCGCCGGCCCAGGATCCGATTCCCAATCCGGCCATGAAGACCGACAACACGATCGAGACCATGGGCGTGGTTACGCCGAACCGGGCCATCGCCAGGCGGAGCCAGACCACTTCATACACCAGACTGCAGAACCCCGAGATGAGAAAGAAAAGGAAAAACCGCCGAATCTTCAAAGGTTATCCTCCACTCCAGTTGAACACAGTGGCTGAGAATACAGGTGGCGGGAAATGCTGTCAAATCTCACGTATCTTATCGGCTTGCGAAGCACTCTCCGCTCTCACCCGATCGAGTGGAATTGCGGAAAGTCAAGCCGCTCATCGATTCCGGCGTGCTCGGTCCAGGCGCCCGGCGAGCGCCCCGAAAGGCGTTGTCGCCAGGCAAGAGTACCAATTCAGGGGTTCCATCCAGCAATCCCTTCGCAAGAACCTGCGGCGCAGCGCCGCCCCTTCCCGCCAGTGGCCCCAATACGCCAACGTGCAGGATGTTTTGAGCGCGCGCAGGCACAGCCATCGTTCCAACAGGTCGCGCAGGCTCTCGGGGCATACGCGTCTCACGTCGTCCGGATCGGTCAGAAACGGCTCCAGGGGGCGCATCGCGCGGCGATTCCCGCTAAGCGAGGAGGCCTCGCGGTGGAAATGAGCGGCCGGCTCCATCACGAAACGCACGGGCGCGTTGAGCAGCACTTTGATCCATAAATGGCCGTCTTCTCCGAAGCGCACCCCTTTTTCATAGAAGCCTCCGAAACGGCGCACGACACCGGTCCGCGCGATGGTAGTCACCGGCCACATGAAGATGACCATGGCGCCCAGCAGCGAAGCCGGCAAATCGGGCGTGACGGGCTGAATACCGGCCCGCAGCCCTCGACGTTGATAGACCGGCGCCGAAGGGATTGCGCCCGGATGATCAAACCAGGAGAACGTCACCGCGGCCAGATCCGGCTCTCTCTCCATATAGCCGACGGCGCGCTCGAGATAATCCGGCAACCATTCATCGTCAGCGTCGAGAAACGCCAGATACTCTCCCCGCGCTTCGGCGACGGCTCGATTGCGTGCGGCGCCGGGTCCGGCATTCTCCTGGCGGAAGAGGCGGACGCGAGCATCGCTGAAATTTTGCACCAGCGCGGGGCCGGAATCGGTGGATCCGTCGTCCACCACGATTATTTCCAGATCGCAAAGGGTCTGCGACGCCGCCGATCGAAGGGCTGCTTCCACCGTCCGCTCTTTATTGAACAGTGGAATGACGGCTGAAACGCGCGGCGAGGACACCTAGTGGACCCTTTGCGCGCACCCGACCGCTCCCTGACGGTCGCGGCTCAGGGTCAGTCGCGTGCAAAGGATCGGCAGGCGCGTGCGAACACCGGAGGATTCCACGTGCCGGGACCGTGGTTCAACTTCGCGATCGCTTGGGTTCAGCGCGGGCGGAATCATCGGCCTCTTTCTCGCGAACGTGCCTGTGAAAGCGGTGTTCGCATCCGCGGCACCGAAATGGCCGCTTTCCAAACGCGGAGAAGAAAGAGTCTAGCAGACCCTTGGGCCGCGATGGACGGACGTCCCGCCCTCCGCAGGCCGGACAGCGCAAAACCGCATTTGACTGCGAATTCACCTGTTCAACCTGGTTTCCTTCAAGATTACCAGCTTCCTGGAAGTATAAAATGTTCGCATGTCTCAAACACGCCGGCAATGGCTCACCAGCGCGCCGGCGGCGCTGTCGGCAAGCACCGCGTTGGCCCAGACGGGCGGACGAATCGAGCGGCCGAATCTCGTATTGATCATCTCCGACCAGTTCCGCTGGGATTGCGTCGGCGCCCTGGGTCTCAACCCCATGAACCTGACGCCGAATCTCGATCGGATGGCGTCGCGAGGCGTGGTCTTTCGCTCAGCCTTTTCCAACCAGCCGGTCTGCGCCCCGGCGCGCGGCAGCATCTTCACCGGCCTTTACCCTCGACAGCATGGCGTGTTCAAGAACGGCGTGGCGCTCAAGGAGGATGCGGTCACGCTGGCGACGGTGGCACGGCGCGCGGGCTATTCGGCGAACTACATCGGAAAATGGCATCTCGGTTTGCCAGCCCCACAGGCTCCGCTTGGCCCCGTCGCTCCTCCGAATCGCGGCGGATTCCTGGATTTCTGGCTGGGGTCCAACGAATTAGAGCATACCTCGCACCCCTATGAGGGCGATCTTTACGACGGCAACGGCCAGCCGGTGCACTACTCGGGCCAGTACCGGACCGATTTCATGACGGGCCACGCGCAGCAATTCCTGCGGTCGGCGAAATCGCCCTTTCTGCTCTGCCTGTCCTATCTGGAAGTGCATCATCAGAACGACGTCGACAAGTTCGTTCCGCCCAAGGAGTACGCGAGCCGCTATCCGAATCCGTTCGTCCCGGAGGATCTGCGACCGTTTCCGGGTTCGTGGCCGAGCCAGTTGTCGGATTACTACGCCTGTGTCGCCAAGATGGATGAAACGGTCGGCACAATCCGGACCACGCTGCGCGAGACCGGCCTCGACAGGAACACAATTCTGATGTTCACCAGCGATCACGGCTGCCATTTCAAAACCCGGAACACCGAATACAAGCGCAGTCCGCACGAAGGCTCCATTCACATTCCGCTACTGGTCGAAGGGCCCGGCTTTAATCGCGGACTGCAGATTTGCGAACTGGTGAGCCAGGTGGATTTCACGCCTACTCTGCTGGACGCGGCCGGTCTTTCGATACCGCCAGGTATGCAGGGCCACAGCATGCTGCCGCTGCTCGATCGCAAGACCGAGGGATGGCGGGACGAAGTGTACTTCGAAATGTCGGAGTTCATCACCGGCCGCGGCCTGCGGACGCCACAGTATACCTACGCCGTCGCCGAGCCCAAACAGGCCGGCTGGAAGAGCACGCCCGGAGCGGACCGGTATGTCGAATCCGCCTTCTACGACAATTACGCCGACCCGCACCAATTGGTGAACCTGGCCGGACGGGCGGAACACCAGCGCATCGCTCAGGATTTACGCGCCCGGCTTCTGGCGCGAATGAAGGAGGCCGGCGATCCGCCGGCGGCGATCGAGAATAGCTGGTTTCCCTATCCGTGAGTCTTCCCTCGCCTGCTCCGAGGAACAGTTCAAATTGTGAATTCGGCAGGCGAATGCGTAAAGGGGTTCAGCACCCGGATGTCCTCATAGATGCGGCCGTCCTGAAAGTGCCCAGCCCCAAGGACGCATCGACCGGTCTCCAAAGGCTCAGATCTTCGACGATTTGACGCGCGGCCTTGCCCAAAGAAGAGTCTCATCAGAAATTCGGATCGTCAGATTCCGCCTCACGAAACCGGTGTAGCCGAGCTTCGTGCAGAAAATGTCACCGCCGAAGGCCTCGTCCCGGAAAGACACCATCGACGAGCGAGCCGTTTCGCACCGTTGCAACCCCGTTCACCAGAACGTACACCATCCCTTCCGAATATTGCGCCGGATTCTCGAATGTGGCGCGGTCGATCACGCGATTCGGGTCGAAAATGGCGAGATCGGCATCGGCGCCCACGGCGATGCGGCCTTTGCTACTGATGGCCAGGCGGTTGGCCGGCAATACCGTCATCTTGCGGAGGGCGTCCATCAGAGTCAGCGCGTGTTGCTCGCGCACGTAGCGGCCGAGAACCCGCGCGAACGTGCCGGCGGCTCGCGGATGGCCTTTGCCACTTTCGAGAATGCCGTCAGAAGCAATCGCCACCAGCGGGTGGGCGATCGCCAGTTTCACAATATCTTCAGAAATGGAGTGGATGGCGACCATTCCTCCCGATTTGCGGTAGCGCTCGAATGTTTCGGCGGTGAGGCGTTCGCCGCTGGCGGCCCATTGCAGGTCGTGGAAGGTGATTCCGCCCTGGCGCGCCTGCCAGCCGTCGTCGAAAATCGCCGATGCGATATCGGTCATACCGGCGGTATAGGGATAAGCCTCGGTCGTGATGTCCAGGCCGCGTTTGCGGGCGCCCTCGATCATCTCCAGACAGAGCGGAGTTTCCCGCAGGCCCATGCTGGTGATGTGGACGATATGCACGGAGGCGCCGGTGGCCGCGGTATCGGCAATCATTTCCTGTAACGCGTCGACCACTCCCGGCTCTACGGGTCCTCCATTCCGCATGTGGACATAGATGACCGCCCGTTTCTGGGCGGCCAGGCGGAAAATACCGAGGATTTCGGCACGCGACGCCAGGGGCACATAGGCGATGCCCATCCCGACACCTAACGCGCCTTCGTCCAGACCGCGGCGAATCAGCGCCTCGATGGCGCGCTGCTCGTCGGGAGTGGCCGCGCGAGTTACGGCTTCGTCGCGGGGAAGCAATCGGCCGGTATCGTGCATGACGGCCATTCGCGCCGGCAGATGGCCCGAGGACGCTCCGAAGTTGATGAGCGATTTACCTTCGCGCGCCGCGTACCATGGCGCAACCGGCGAAACACCGACCTCCATCTCGAGCGCCGTGGTGACGCCATCCATGGCCTTGAAGCGGTAGTTCTCAGGCGTTTGCCCATGCGAGTGCAGATCGATGAAGCCGGGTGCGACAACCAGGCCGGAGGCATCAATTACGGATCGTCCTTGAAGAGCCTGTTCGGATATCGCCGCGATCTTGCCATCACGAATCCCGAGTTGGCGGACACTATCGACACCGCTGGCCGGATCCATGATGCGGCCGTTGCGAATTACAACATCGAATTCCTGGGCGTGGCCGAGAAACGCCAGCATCGAGATAGTCATGAGAAGCCGCATTCACCAAATCTCCGAAACTACCGTTACGTTGAGGACTAATAAGTCAATCATCATCCGATTCATTTCGGACGGTCCGACCTGGAGTAGAGAATGTGCATTTCACCCTTTCCGGGTGAAAGCCCCCAGCACGGAACACCCGAAACAGCCGGCAATGTCAAGACCAGTCTACAACTGGAGGCTGGCTCAACCATCCGATTCTTCCACATTCGTAAGGGATCTCCACATCGATTGTCGCGCTTCTGAGCAGAAACACAGGGCCGCGTTCTCCGATGGACTCGTACTTGCAGTTTCGCATCAGATTTAGGACCTATATATCGTAATAGGGAGGACTGATCCATGAGAAGGACGCTAGCGACTTGGCTACTTGCGCTAGTCACTGTAGCTTTATTCAACATCGCTTTGGCTGACGACCATCGCACGAAACCTGCGGTGGATTTCAACGCCATTGCGAGGTTGAATGGGACCACATCATCGCTGGGCAAAACCGGTGTTGTGGTGAAGATTCTAAGTGCCGCCATTGCCAAAGACGGCACAATTACTGCCCGGGCCACGATTGTGGACTCGAACGGAATCGCGTTGGACCGCTTGGGCGTCGCGACGCCAGGGCCTGTTTCCTTGAGTTTTATCTGCGCCTACATCCCCGCCGGCAAAAGCCAGTACGTTTCGTACACAACCACGGTGGCAAGTGCGACGCTGAACAGCAACCCGTCGCAAACGCAAGCTGCCAATGACTCCGGCGGCACCTTCACGATGAACGCAATTGGCGATTACACATATACGTTCAAGACGAAGGCTCCGGCAAATTTCGATCCAACCGTCACCCA
>Ga0335083_10004715_pt1 | contig 17319 bp, 14 predicted proteins | sample Lox_Sample_42_FD_206716 | JGI IMG/M metagenome (GOLD analysis project Ga0335083, IMG submission 206716) | Soil microbial communities from Loxahatchee National Wildlife Refuge, Florida, United States - Lox_Sample_4.2 | ecosystem: Environmental > Terrestrial > Soil > Wetlands | place: USA... | reverse complement strand
TGCTTCAGACTGGTTTAAAGTACCAATCCACTATCCTTCAACTGTTCTTCTGTCCGCTCGACGCTAGGGATCAGGATCGGAGAGTTGCGGGCCTGGCCGGCCCAGCGGGTGGCTTCGTCCTCCTTCACCCGGAAGTCGATCAGGAAAGCAACCAGGTCGTCGTAGCTTTTGACGCGAACGGTTTGCGTGTTCAGCTTGCCGCTGTAGGGCATGAAGTCGATTTCGTAGTGTGGGCCGAGAGACTCAGAGCCCGGGTTGGGCCGCACACGAAGGTTGCCAATCAGTTTTTTCATCCTGAGTTTTGTGGCCTGCCATTGCGGCAGGCTATCTTCCCCGTTGGAGTAAGTTGACTGATCCCAACCGCTTATCAGCGACACTATACGCGCAACGTGCAAAGTTTTCTAGCAATTCACCTTGGAGGTATCAACGGGGATATCGACTCGAGACCAGCCCACAGTCCGCGGCTGCAGGCGGGTTAGCAGAGCAGGAATCCGCGTTCAATGAGCTTGCGAACTGCCTCCAGGCATTCCCGCTGTACCTGCTCCCGGGGCGTACTCACCTTGGCCGCAAAGTCGCTCACGATATCCTCCAGCCGCCTTTGGCCGTCACATCGCATCAGGAACTCCGCTACTGCCGGCTGAAGCCCCATGAAGGGGTTGATGCCCTTCGGAATACGCAAGGTCAGGTCCTGCAACTCCCAGCCCTCCTTCCCCGGCTGGAATGCTTGCTCGAGCCTGGCCTGAGGACAAAGCTTAGGCTTCAGGCTAAGTAACTGATCGTCCCTCTCGTGCGCTAGCAAGAAGTCGCGCCTGGCAAAAATCTCGGCCACCAGGTCACCGAACGCGTCTTTTGGCGTGTGCTCCACCTCTTCCATGAGCATCCAGTTCGTTCCCGAGCGGCGATGCATGGCCACACCCCCCCCATGAATGGCTACGACCCTGTGCTTCCTGTAGTAGTTCATATAGCTGTCGTACAGCCGGGGATCCTCGTCCGAGGCCGCCGTCATGGACCGGATGTGCTCTTCGGCGTACTCAGCGGGGTCCTGCGAATATCCTTTCAGCACCAGGGCATCGCAACCGGTGCCTTCAAACCAATCCGAGAGCCTCTCGCGCCAATCCTCTCCTTCGATGCCCGCCCATTCGCCGATCATCTGAAAATATCCGCCTTCATTGAGGTGCGAGGGGGCTTCGCGGGCAAACTTCCGGCACATTTGATCCAGTTCCAGCGGATTGTCGCAGAAGAGATAGTTCTCAGCCGGGGTCAGGAAAAATGGCGGGTTTGACACAATCAGGTCGAACTTGCGGCCGGCCACGGGAGCAAAACCGTCACCTACTAGAAATTCTATGCCCTCAATGCCGCTCAGTTGTGCGCTGAAGGCTGCAAAGGCCGCGGCTCGCGGGTTCAAGTCCGTGGCAACGACCGTATCGCTGTGCTCCACCGCCAGCAGCGCCTGAAACCCGCTTCCGGTGCCAACATCAAGAGTTGCGCGAGAAGGCCGACGAACCGTGAACCGGGAAAGCAGTCTGCTGGTAGGGTTTGGCCAAAGAACCAGGTCGGCAGCGCTGGAGTCGATTTTGCGGGTATGGTCGGCGGCAAATACGAACTTCCCCATGGGAAACAGCATGGCCTCAGGGTGTAGTCTTCCGTTTTCTTCGTATAACAGACCGCAATCGAGAGCCAGCGACACAAACCACTCTGGAACAAGCCTGTGGGCGTGATTCGACTCCTGTGCCAGCCCCATCCAAAACCAGCGAAGCAGCGCGTTGATGCAGTTTGGCTCTCGCGTGAGGTCCTTCAAACGGGGCAGGTTACGTAGTCGGCTGGCGGGTAACTCTTTCAGGCCGATCTGTTGCCGCAGATTGCTCTCTGTGTAGCCCTGCTCAAGCAGGAAAGTTCGCAGTCGTTCGGCTTGATCACCGGAAAGCGGCTTCAGCATCTTGATTATCCCGAAGGCTCTGAATCTTAAAGGTTTGAATCTTAAAGGTTTGAACGCAACCAGCTCATTGGCTGCGCAAATCCTTCGCATGCTGCCATCAATCGGGTGTAGCATCCGGTTGAAGGGAAAGGCCCTTCTAGATCTTGTGAAAGGGCGGCAGTTGACTCGGAGCAGAGTTCGAGGTCGCGATTTTCCCGCAAAAGGCCTCTCTCTCAGGACCTTATGTTCAAACTACTTGACTTTTCTTACCATAGCATGGTACCAAGAGCCACCACCGAAACGTGGGTGGAATCGACTCCCTGCCCCTGCCAGGACTCACGCCCACATTTTTGGTGTGAGAGTATTCCAAGCAATAACGTGAGTCCGTGGTGTGCCGTCCAAGGCACCAGGTTCTTTTAAAGGCATTTTCCTTCTGACTCAAGCGAGGTTTCTATGGCCAGACAAAGCGCGCAGCACAAGCTGGATCGAGTTCGCCCCCCTCGGGTCCAGATCACCTACGATGTGGAGATTGGCGGGGCCATCGAACTCAAAGAGTTGCCCTTTGTCGTCGGGGTGCTGGGTGATTTTACTGGGAACCCGGAAGAGGCTCTTCCCAAGCTGAAAGACCGCAAGTTTGTCGAGGTCAACCCCGACAATTTCGATTCCGTGCTCGAGGGAATGAGGCCTCATCTCTCCTATTCGGTCGAGAACAAGCTCAGCGACGACCCCGGCGCTCCGAATCTGAAGATCGATCTCAAGTTCAAGAAGATGGAAGACTTCGAGCCGGCCAATGTCGCCAAGCAGGTCAAGCCTCTCAAAGAGCTACTGGATCTGAGGACCCGCCTCGCAGACCTGCGTGGGACATTGCAGGGGAATGACAAACTCGAAGACATACTGCTTGACTCAGTCGGAAAGACGGAGAAGCTCGAGAAACTAAAGCACGAAATGGGAACCAAGGAGGAGCCAAATGCCTGATCCAGCGGCGGCAAAGGCGAAGCAGGCGGAAGCGGCCGTAACCGAGACAGAGGAGAAGGGTCTTCTCGACCAGATCGTGGAACAGGGGCGCTTCGGCGCCGATCCGATGGCCCGTGAGCGCGGCAAGAACCTCGTCAAGGAATTTGTGGCACAGGTTCTTGACGGCTCCATGACCGTGGCGAAAGACGCCGAGATGATGATCAATGCGCGCATCGCGCAGATCGATCACCTGCTCTCGCTGCAGCTCAACGAGATTCTGCACCATGCTTCCTTTCAAAAACTTGAAGGATCATGGCGCGGATTGAAGCACCTTATGGATCACAGCGAAACCGGCGTCAGCCTCAAGATCCGCGTCCTCAATGTGACTAAGAAAGAGCTCCTGCGGGACATCGAGAAGGCTCCGGAGTTCGATCAGAGCGCCCTGTTCAAGAAAGTCTACGAGGAGGAATACGGTGTCTTTGGCGGGGCTCCCTTTGGCGCCCTCATCGGCGACTATGAATTCGGAAAGCATCCCGAAGACATGGCGCTGCTGGAAGGCATCTCGCACGTTGCCGCGCAAGCCCACGCGCCGTTTGTTTCAGCGGCCGCATCCGACCTTTTCAATCTTGAGAGTTTTACTTCCCTCGACGCGCCGCGCGACCTCGCCAAGATCTTTGACAGCACAGAATATGCCAAGTGGAAGTCTTTCCGGCAGGGAGAGGATTCGCGCTACGTAGCGCTGACCCTGCCGCGGACTCTGGGCCGGCTGCCCTATGGAAAGGAGACCAAGCCGATCGACGAGTTCAGCTATGAGGAACACGTCGATGGAACCGATCACTCTAAGTATCTGTGGATGAATGCGGCTTATTCTCTGGGTACGTGCATGACGAATTCGTTCTCGATGTACGGGATGTGCGTTGCCATGCGCGGGGTTGAGGGCGGGGGACTGATCGAAGGCCTGCCTACGCACAATTACTACACCGACGAAGGCGACGTGGCCCTGAAATGCCCGACTGAGGTTCCCATCACCGATCGCCGCGAGAAGGAACTCGCGGACCTGGGATTTGTTCCGTTAGTGCACTGCAAGGGTACTGACTATGCCGCCTTCTTTAGCGTGCAGAGCTGCCAGAAGCCGAAGCTTTACGACCTCGACTCCGCGAACGCGAACGCTCGGCTCTCGGCGCAGCTGCCCTACATCATGGCGTGTTCGCGTTTCGCCCATTATCTGAAAGCGATGATGCGCGACAAGATTGGCAGCTTCATGTCGCGAGAGGAAGCAGAAGTGTTCCTCAATCGTTGGATTACGCAATACGTGACACCCGACGACTCCGCGTCGCCGGCCACCAAGGCACAGCGTCCTCTGCGAGAGGCTCGCATTGATGTTGCCGAGATTCCCGGCAAGCCGGGATGCTACAGGGCGGTAGCATTTCTGCGACCGCACTTCCAGTTGGACGAATTGACGGTTTCGCTGCGGCTGGTCGCGGAACTTCCCGCACCGGCAGGATAAGGTTCCCCGCAGGACTGGCGGGCACGCGCTCGCCTGGCAGTACCGGCCACAAACAGTAACGGAGTTTTCCAGCTTTCGCACTGAACTGAAAGGAGATTATCGCGATGGCAGTCAATGCATATTTGAAGATCGATGGCCGTCCTGGCGCCAGCACCAGCAAGCAGGACCACATCGACGTGCTTTCGTTTAGCTTTGGCGCCTCTATGTCGCACGTGATTGGGCCAGCCTCGGCTGGGGCTGAAGCCAGGGCGGGACGCGCCAACATCAACGACCTTAGCGTCATGAAGGCGGTTGACAAGGTGTCGCCACTGCTGTTCGACGACTGTGTGACGGGCAATGTTCTCAAGTCTGTGGATCTTATCTACGACAAGCCGATGGGTGATCAACAGGAAGACTATTACAAAATTCACATGGAGAACGCCTTGATCACCAGCATCCAGCACTCGGGATCGAATGAGAACCCCATGGAGTCGGTCTCTTTCGCGTTCGAAAAGTACAAGATCAGCTATAACCCTGAGGAGGGTGGAAAACTAAAGGGATTCGTCGACAAAGGATTCGACTTGCTGAAGATCAAGCCGTGGTAAATCCGTGATGAGCGGGCGAAATCGGAGGCTCGATGACGACGAAGCAACTCTTCGATGCGGGAAAGGTGCGCGAAGCGGAGAAGCAACTGACCGCTTATCTCCGCGACCACCCCACTGACCTAGGGCAGCGCACCTTCCTGTTCGAGTTGTTGTGTTTCTCAGGGGACTATGGCCGTGCGGAGAAGCAGCTGACCGTCTTGTCGCAAGGCAGCAGAGACGCCGAGCTCGGGGCGATTCTCTACTTTGCCGCTCTCCATGCGGAGAAGACCCGCCACCAGATGTTTGAGACCGAGCAGTTCCCCCGGCAGCCTGCGGGTCCTTCCCCGCCAGGCAAGCTAAATGGGCGCCCATTCCAGTCGTTGACCGATTGCGACCCGGATCTTGGTCCCCGTTTAGAGATATTCGCCGGCGGCACCTACCTGTGGATAGCCTTTGAGCACCTGGCTTCGATTGAGATGGAGCCTCCGCGCAGGTTGCGAGACACATTGTGGCGGCCGGCAATTGTTCGCGCCGCACCCTCCTTCCGAGCAGCAGAATTAGGAGAGGTGATGGTGCCTGCTTTGTATCCCTTCTCCTGGAAGCACCAGGATGAGTCGGTATGGCTTGGCCGGGTGACTGATTGGGCCGCCGACGACGAAGGCAGACAATATCCCTCCGGGCAAAGGGTCTGGCTGGTGGACAGCGAAGAAATTCCATTTCTCGAGGTCCGTTCGGTGGAGTTTTCGACGGAGCAGCCAGCGAACGACGTTTCTGCCTGAGCGTTAAGGGTTTAGATGAACCGATGCCACTGCGCGAAGATCTCTTGACTCCCATCGCCGGCGAAAATCCGAGCGGCTCTGATCTGCGATACGACTCTGAGCACGCGTTCTATGACCGTATCCAGGAGGCGCGCCGGCAGGATGACGATTTGCCGGTAGGCGACTGGCAGCACGAGCGCAAAGTCGCTAACTACGCCGATGTGCTGAAGCTCTCGCAGGAAGCGATTGCAACACAATCCAAGGACCTCCAAATCGCGGCGTGGCTTACGGAAGCTCTTCTTCATAACGACGGCTTCTCTGGCTTGGCCCAGGGTCTTCAGCTTTGTAACCAGATGCTGGCCAGCTTTTGGGAGACTCTGTATCCCGTCATCGACGATGGCGATGCCGAAATGCGCGCCAAGCCGCTGAACTGGCTTGGCAGCGCGCTCGAAATGCCGGTCAAGAGCATACCGATTACCGCCGCAGGCTATGACTGGATAAAGTACAAGGAGTCCCGCCTTGTGGGATATGAGCAGCAGGCGCAGACCGACAACGAAAAGAAGAAGCGCGCTGCGATGCTCGACGAAGGAAAGCTGCCTCCTGAGGCATTCGACAAGGCCTTCGACGGGACTCCGAAGGCCTTCTACGCAAAGACCGAGAAGGACATTGATGCCTGTCTGAGCATCCTGGGTAGCCTGGAAAAGCTCTGTGACGAGAAGTTCGAAAGTGCAGCTCCCTCATTCCATCGCCTCAAGGGCTCGCTCGGCGAAGTCCGTCACGTGGTGCACGTCCTGCTGGAGAAAAAGCGTGAGCTCGAACCCGACCCGGTTGAGACTCAGCCAGAAGCTGAGGGCGAAGGAGCCGAAGCTGAGGCCGAGATAGGAGGGGGGAAAGCCCGAAGCGTGCCCGCGCACTCGATCGTTATTCCTCTGGGTAACTCGGAACCTGTGGAGCGACGGCGCGCAATCGCTGCCATCGCGCAGGCGGCCGCCACATTGCGCCAACAGCAACCGGAAAATCCTGCCCCCTACTTGATGATGAGAGGCCTACGGTGGGGCGAGCTGCGAGCTTCCCCTGGCCTCAGGAATCCGGACCTCATGGAGGCTCCAACAACCGAGCTTCGGCAGCACCTGAAACTTTTGGCCTTGGCGAGCAACTGGTCGGAGCTCCTCGAAGTTGCGGAAAATGCGATGTCACTGCCCTGTAGCCGGGCATGGCTCGACTTACAGCATCTGGTGGTCTTGGCGTGCGGAGCACTGGGAGAGCAATACACGCTAATCGAGGCCGCAATTGTATCGGAGCTTAAAAACCTCCTTCGCGATGTCCCTGAATTGTTGAATGCGACTCTGCTCGACGGAACGCCCGCTGCCAATGCCGAAACTAGGGCATGGCTCTCGGGCCTCATGGTGACGGTAGCGACAGTGCCAGCCGAGGCTCAGCCCGCAACCCTAAGTGAGGGCTCTGACGGCGTTTCGCAGGCGGCCTCCTCGGTCCCCGCATCCGCACCGGCCGCGTGGTGGGAGAAGCCAGCGGATGCTTACACCCTTTCTCAGGCGGCGGTGCGCTCAGGCAACATCGAGAAGGGACTGGCGATCATGCGTGAGGAGATCGCGCGGCAACAGAGTGGAAGGGCACGATTCCAGCGTACCTTGCAGTTTGTTCGTCTTTGCGTGGAGGCCGGCCACGAGGCTATTGTTCAGCCCATGATCGATGACGTGGCCGAAGCTCTGGAGGCTCACAAGCTTGACGATTGGGAGGACCGTGAGACGGTCGCCGATGCCCTCGTATTGATCATGAGCACCAGCAAACGGGTGCAGGCGGACAGCGCCCAGCGGCAACAGCTTTTTGAGCGCATATGCCGTTTGGATCCGGTTCGGGCGCTGCGCACAGGATAAGAGATGCCAAGAAGCCAGGGCGACGTGCATGTGACGCAATCGGTGCTGGACCGGTTGATCGACTTCGAGCCTGCCAGTAAGGTCGAGGCCCCGGCGAGCCGCGCTCAGTCGTTGCGCCTGCTCAAGGCGGCTGTACGCCGCGATCTGGACTATTTGCTCAACACGCGCCGGGTGCCAGAAGAGCCGGAAGAGTCTCTGCAAGAGCTCAACGGTTCACTCTATGTGTACGGCTTGCCAGACTTTTCGACTTACAGCATGGCGTCGCCCGCAGATCAAACGAGGTTGGTGCGACAACTCCTCGCTACGATTAAGCTGTTCGAGCCGCGGCTGAGCAACATACGTATCGTCGCTCTCGACAATCCATCCGTTGGTATTCAGCGCGTCCGGCTCCGGATCGAAGCCATGCTGCTGATGGATCCCAGTCCTGAGCCGGTGTCGTTCGATACCGTCATCGAGCTGCGCAGCGGCAACTGCCATGTATCGGGAGACCCAAATGCGTGACGATTTGCGTCTCTATTACGAACAAGAGCTCGACTACCTGCGCAAGGAGGGGGTGCAGTTCAAAGATAAGCACCCCAAGATAGCGGCACGACTCGTACTTGAGCCTACCAAATGTGAGGACCCGCACGTTGAACGGCTGTTAGAGGCATTTGCGTTCTTGACGGCGCGCGTCCACCTCAAGATCGATGACGAGTTTCCTGAGATCACGGAAGCTCTGCTGACCGTGCTGTATCCACAGCTTGTCCGTCCTGTTCCTTCCATGTCGGTTGTAGAGTTTCAGTTGGACTCGGAAAAAGGCAAGCTCAGCAGTGCAGTACAGATTCCGCGAAATTCCTCCCTCCAGTCGCGTCCTGTAAAGGGAGTTCCCTCTACGTTTCGCACTTGTTACGACACGGTGTTGTGGCCGATTTCTGTCGCAGCGGCAGAAATGAAGCCGACCAGCCGCTTCCAGCCGCCGGTCAAGGCCAGCGATGCGCCAACCGCGATACGCATCCAGGTCAACTGTGCTCCGGGAGTTACCTTTCAGGAGCTCCGCATCGACCGCCTTCGGTTTTACATGGACGGCGACCCTGGAATTCTCAACGGCCTTTACGAGTTGCTGTTCAGCCAGCTGAGTGGGATTGTGGTGCGCGATGCCGCCCGGGGTTCGAGGGTACCGGAAGTACCGCTGGCGGCCAGTTCGTTGCGGGCTGTAGGTTTCGATGCCTCCGAAGGACTGCTTCCATATTCGCACCGCTCTTTTGTTGGGCATCACCTGCTGCTGGAATACTTTTCGTTTCCGCAGAAGTTCTTCTTCTTCGATATCACTGGGCTGGAGAATCTCTGGAACGCGGGCCCGAAGCAGTCGGTGGAATTCATACTCCTGCTCTCTGACGTTCCCCAGGAGGAGCAGCGGCAGAGGCTTGAGCGGGAACTGTCGGCCAAGACCTTTCGCCTGGGCTGCACGCCGATCGTGAACCTGTTCAACCAGGTGGCGGAGCCGATCCAGCTCAATCAACGCAAGTACGAGTATCAGGTGGTACCCGATGTTCGTCGTCCTTATGCGACCGAGGTCTATTCCGTTGATGAAGTAGCGGGCATTAACACCGATACCCAACAAACGACACTTTATGAACCCTTTTATTCCTTGCGTCACACGGCTAGGGGTGGTAAGCCGACCAGCTTCTATCTGGCCCGCAGGCGTCCCGCGGTAAGGCCGAACGATCTCGGAACTGACGTCTACCTGTCACTCGTGGATCTTGCCTTGCGGCCGGTTGATCCCGAGGCCAATATTCTCTCCATACGAACCACTTGTACCAACCGTGACCTACCCGCCCAATTGCCGTTCGGCAATTCCGCCGGCGATTTCGAGCTTGAGGGCGCAGCTTCCATCAAGAGCATCATAGCGCTGTGCAAGCCCACTCCAACCGTTCGTCCCGCCTCCGGCAAAGCGGCGTTTTGGCGCCTGATCTCACATCTGTCGCTGAACTATCTTTCCCTGGTGACGGAGGGCACAGAGGCCCTGAAGCAGATCCTACGCCTGTATGATTTCGGGCTTTCCGCCTATTCGCAGAACACGATCGACAGCATCCTGCGGATTCAAACCAAGCCGTCGTTCGCGCGTATTTCTTCCGAGCACGGCATTACATTTACGCGCGGAACCGGGGTCGAGTTGCACATTGACGAAGCCCAGTTCGTCGGAGGAAGTGGGTTTCTGTTTGCCAGCGTTCTCGAGCATTTCCTCGGGCTTAGCGCTTCGCTCAACAGCTTTACTCAATTGTCGCTTACAACGGCTCAGAGAAAGGATTACAGCCACGAATGGCAGCCGAGGGCAGGGCGAAGGATCCTGGTCTAGCTGATTCCCCGCTAGCGGAATCATTGCGCCGGGATGCGTGTTCCTTTGAGTTCTTTCAGGCAGTCACACTGCTTCAGCGACTGCGGCACGATTGCGCGCCAGTGGGAGGCTTCTTCAATCCAGAGGACGAGGCCGTACACTTTCGCGTCCACAATCGCCTACCCTTCCCCGCGAGCCAAGTGCAGGAACTAGACTGGCCTGAGGCCGGTTCTGTACCAGAGATGATCGTAAACTTCATGGGGCTCACGGGACCGTCAGGAGTGCTTCCCTACTGGTACACCGAACTCATCATTGCGCAGCTTAAGGAGAAAGACGCCAGTCTCAGGGACTTTCTTGACATCTTCAATCACCGGCTTATTTCTTTTTTCTATCGCGCCTGGGCGAAATACAGATTTCCCGTCAGCTACAACCGTGGCGAACAGGACCGTTTCACGCAATACCTCCTGGACCTGATTGGCCTCGGAACGGATGGCCTTCAGCAGCGGCAAGCGGTGCCCGACGAAGCCATCTTGCACTATGTGGCACTTTTTGCACAGCAGTCGCGCTCGGCTTCGTCGCTCGAAGCAATCCTCAGCGATTATTTTCAGGTTCCTGTTGAAGTGGAGCAGTTTACCGGTTCCTGGTACCGCCTGGGCGTACCAATCCAATGTGCCCTTGAAGATGAGGACGACCAAGCGCATCGACTTGGCGCAGGCGCCGTTGTCGGTGACGAAGTCTGGGACCGTCAAAGCAGCGCCCGGGTTCGCATCGGGCCTATGGAGTTGGCGCGCTACCGCGATTTTCTCCCAGACGGTGGCGCCTTCGAACCGCTGAAGTCGATCCTGAAGTTCTTCGCAAACGACCAGTTCGATTTCGAGGTCCAGCTTCTCCTGAAGCGGGACGAAGTTCCCGGCTGTGATTTCAGCTCACCCTTGGAAGAGCTGCCGCGGCTCGGTTGGGTAAGTTGGCTCAAGACAAAAGCAGTCAATCGAGACCCTGGGGATACCATTCTCAGGTTATGAGGGTAGCGGTATGGGACTGAATCTCAAGTCATTGATCGGTAAGCTGAACAACACCACGCGCTCTGCGCTTGAGAGCGCTGCCGGACTGTGTTTGTCAAGGACTCATTATGACATCGAGATTGAGCACTATCTCACGAAGCTTCTTGATGCGACGGACAGCGACTTTGCCCATATCACGAAACACTTCGGCGTTGACCGGTCTCGGCTTACGGCCGAGCTGACGCGCAGCCTTGACAAATTGAAGTCTGGAAACGCGCGAACCCCTGCACTGAGCCCCACTCTGCTCAAAATGTTCACCGAAGCATGGACCATCGGATCCATTGATTTCGACTCAGGAAGGATTCGAACAGGGTTCACCATCCTAGCTCTGGCAAGCGACGAAGATCTGTCACGCATCATGCGTGAGGTCAGCCGCGAATTCCAAAAGATCCAGAACGATGCTCTGCGCCAGGACTTTCGCGCAATCGTTGCCAAGTCTTCGGAAGAAGAAGTCGAGGCGGTAACCGAACCGGGCGGAGAAGCCGTGCCCCGCCGCGCCGTTGGCGGTAAGACCCCCAACCTCGATCAGTACACGGTCAATCTCAGTGCGGCTGCCAAGGCCGGAAAAATTGATCCGGTGCTGGGACGAGACTTTGAAATTCGTCAGATCGTGGACATTCTCACGCGCCGCCGTCAAAACAATCCCATCCTGACTGGCGAAGCCGGCGTTGGTAAAACGGCTGTCGTGGAAGGCTTCGCGATGCGCGTCGCCCAGGGCGATGTGCCTCCGCCCCTGAAGAACGTCACGCTGCGGACTCTGGATCTGGCGCTCTTGCAAGCCGGAGCTGGCGTGAAGGGCGAATTCGAGAACCGCCTGAAAGGACTGATTGAAGAGGTTAAGTCGTCGCCTACCCCGATCATTCTCTTTATCGACGAGGCTCACACCATGATTGGCGCCGGCGGTCAGGCTGGCCAGGGTGATGCGGCCAATCTCCTCAAGCCTGCACTTGCCCGCGGCGAGCTGCGTACCATCGCTGCCACCACGTGGTCAGAATACAAGAAGTACTTCGAGAAGGACGCCGCACTCGCCCGTCGTTTTCAGGTAGTCAAGGTCGAAGAACCAAGTGAAAAGAGCTGCCTGGTGATGATGCGCGGAATCGTCGGGGCCTTGGAGAATCATCACAATGTTCGAGTTCTGGACGAGGCGGTCAGGGCGTCGGTTCATTTGTCGGATCGTTATCTGGCGGGCCGACAGCTCCCTGACAAAGCGGTGAGCGTGCTGGATACGGCCTGCGCACGTCTTGCGCTTGGCCAGAATACGACCCCGCCGGCCATGGAGGACGCAATTCGTCGATTGGACGACTTGGAAGTTCAGGAACGAATTCTGCAGCGCGAAGTTGCCGTCGGAGCCGACCACGCCGATCGGCTGGCTGAGATTGCCGACGCCAAGTCAGAAGCGCAGGACCGGCTAGCGCAGCTACAGGAACGCTGGGAGAAAGAACGTGAACTGGTCGCGCAGATCCGCGACATTCGAACGAAACTTGAGGGTGGACTCGCTCCCAGCAATGGCCATCCATCGGAGGCTCCGGAACCTTTGTCTGCCCCGGCAGCGCCACCCGCTGCCGCCGAGCCTGCTGCCGCGCCGGCTGCGACGGCCACCGCTGTTGCCACGCAGACCGAACCCTCTCCGGAGGAGCTGCGGGCTCAGCTAACCACGCTGGAGGGCCAGCTCTCAGCTCTGCAAGGCGAGGAAGGATTGATTCGTGTCTGCGTGGACAGCCAAATCGTGGCCGAGGTCATCTCCGGTTGGACCGGTATTCCAGTCGGCAAGATGATGAAGGATGAGATCCAAACCGTGCTTTCGCTCCAGGATGTACTGGGGAGCCGCGTAATTGGCCAGTCATACGCCTTGGACATGATCAGTCAGCGCATTCAAACCTCGCGTGCCAGCCTGGATGACCCTAACAAGCCGGTTGGCGTTTTCATGCTGGTCGGGCCTAGCGGGGTGGGAAAAACCGAAACTGCGCTCGCGCTTTCCGACCTTCTGTATGGCGGAGAACACAATTTGATCACAATCAACATGTCAGAGTTCCAGGAAGCACACACGGTATCTACGTTGAAGGGGTCGCCGCCAGGATATGTCGGCTACGGTGAAGGTGGAGTCCTCACAGAAGCAGTACGCCGGCGTCCGTACTCAGTGGTTCTGCTTGACGAGGTAGAAAAGGCGCATCCTGATGTGCTGGAACTGTTCTATCAGGTATTCGACAAGGGCACGATGGAGGACGGTGAGGGCCGGCGGATCGACTTCAAAAACAACATCATCATTCTCACCACCAATGCCTGCACCGATCAGATGATGAAGCTGTGCGCCGATCCCGAGACCGCGCCGAGTCCGCAGGCGTTGGTACAGGCGTTGAAGCCCGACTTGAACAAAATCTTCAAGCCGGCTTTTCTCGGCCGCATGGTCGTTATTCCCTATTACCCCATTCGGGACGAGGCCCTGAAGAAGATCATCGTGCTGAAACTCAAGAAGATTCAGCGTCGTATTGAAGAAAACCACAAAATCGCCTTGACATATCAGGATAAGCTGGTCGATGAGGTCGCGCGGCGCTGTACAGAGGTCGAAAGCGGCGCTCGCAATGTGGACAACATTCTGACAAACTCTTTGCTACCTGATATCTCGCGCCAGATTCTGGGGCGCATGGCGGAAGGGGAGACGTTAAGCTCAATCCAGGTAGACATTGGAGAAGAGGGGCAGTTTGTGTATTTATGAGGCCTATCTTGCAGTCTGCTTAGGACTCTGCGGCGACATATAGGTTGAACGATGCCTTACACGCAAGAAAACCGGCTGATCGCCATCGATACTCCTCTAGGCAAGGATGTCCTCTTGCTGCAGGGGTTCACCGGTCGCGAGGGCATATCTCGGCTTTTCAGCTTTCAGCTGGATTTGCTTTCGCAGAAAGAGTCCATAGACTTCAAGAAGATCGTCGGTCAGAACGTCACCATCCGCATTGCTCTCGCCGGCGGTAAGGAGCGGTACATTAACGGCTTCGTTAGCCGCTTTGCGCAAAGCGGCTCCGCACCCGACACAACTCACTACCAGATGGAGGTTGTGCCCTGGCTATGGTTCCTTACCCGTATTGCGGATTGCCGAATCTTCCAGGACAAAACAATCCCGCAAATCGTCGAAGACGTTTTCAAGAGCCGCGGGTTCAGCGACTACAAGCTGTCGCTCACTGGGACTTATGAGCAGCGCGAATACTGTGTGCAATACCGCGAGACCGACTTCAACTTTGTCTCTCGTCTGATGGAGCAGTACGGGATCTTCTACTATTTCGAGCACAAGAATGGTAAGCACACTATGGTGCTCGCCGATTCGAAGAGTGTTCATCAGCCGTGTCCGGACCAGGCGACGGCACACTACATAGCTGGTGGCGCAGTAAAGGAAATTGAAGATGTGGTGACAGCATGGCAGATGGAGCAAGAGCTCCGCACTGGAAAATACACTCATACGGACTACAACTTCGAGACACCCAGCACCAAACTGATTTCTGATTCGCCGACAGTGGTGAAGGTAGGGCCTAACGATGCTTTTGAAATCTATGACTATCCGGGAGAATATCCGAAGCAGGGAGAAGGCAAGACCCTTGCAAAGATCCGCATGGAGGAAGAAGAAGCCGGCCACCTTGTGGCTAGCGGATCGAGCGATTGCCGCGCCTTTATCACTGGGTATAAGTTCAAGCTCGAGGACTACCACCGCAAGGACATGAATCAAAGCTATGTGCTGACTGAGATTCAGCACCATGCTTCGGCTGCCGGCTCGTATTCTCAGGGAAGCGACGCATCAGTTCATTATTCAAACCATTTCACGTGTATTCCCGATTCTGTACCTTTTCGCCCGCCCCGCATCACACCCAAACCCTTTGTCCAGGGGCCGCAACCCGCCATGGTGGTTGGTAAAAAGGGCGAGGAAATTTGGGTCGACAAGTATGGCCGTGTGCGCGTGCATTTCTACTGGGACCGATTGGGAAAGCAAAACGAAACCAGCTCCTGCTGGATACGTGTGTCGCAGGCGTGGGCAGGCGCCGGCTGGGGTGCCATGTGGATTCCACGCATGGGTCAGGAAGTCATCGTAGACTTCCTCGAAGGTGATCCCGACCGCCCCATCATCACGGGCCGCGTGTACAACGCCGAACAGGTCGTTCCCTACACCCTCCCCGATAACCAGACGCGCAGCACGTTCCTGTCGCGAAGTTCCAAGAAGGGCGACAAAACCAACTTCAACGAGATTCGCTTTGAAGACAAGAAAGACAACGAGCAGATCTTTGTCAATGCCGAGAAGGAAATGGATCTGCGCGTCGAGAAAGAATCGCGCGAGTTCGTCGGCGCCAACCGGCACCTTATCGTCAAGGCTGCCCAGCAGGAGCTGGTCGAAGGGGACAAGCACGGTCATGTCAAAGGCAAGCACTTCGAGAAGATCGAAGGTGACATGTCGCTGCAAATTAACGGCAAGCAGATGCAGAAAATCGGCGGTGCCCAGTCCATCGAACTGGACGCCGACCGCAAAGAGAAGGTCGTCGGCACCGTATCCCAGCAGATCGGCAAGGACCAGAAGACACAAATCGGCGGCAGCGTCTCCCTTCAGGTAGGACAATCACGTAACGAGAAAATCGGGCAGACGCATGCCATGGAAGCCGTGCAGACCATTCATCTGAAAGCCGGCCAGACTGTCATCATCGAAGGCGGCATGCAAGTGTCCTTGAAGGGCCCCGGAGGATTTGTAGACATTGGCCCCTCAGGCGTCACGATTCAGGGAACCATGGTCCTCATCAACAGTGGCGGAGCGGCTGGCAGCGGGCCGGGGGCAAGTCCGCAATCGCCAGATGCTCCTGACGCCCCAACCGACCCCAAAGATCCCGATACTGCTGACGACGGCAGCAAGGGCGGCAAGCTTAACCAATAGCCTAGGTTTGGAGTAGATGTGCCTCCAGCAGCGCGCATAACCGATCCCACAACGCATGCCATGGTTCCCTTGGCGCCAGGCCCGGGCAGTACCAACGTGATGATAGGCTACCTGCCGGCGTGGCGCACCACGATCGATCAGCATGCTTGCCCGGCGGTAAGCGTGAGCGGTGCTGACGGAGTTGGTTCCGTGCTGATGGGCAGCCCGACTGTGCTCATCAACAACATGATGGCCTGCCGCGTGGGTGACATTGTGGTTGAGAAACCCGGTTCAGCGATGGGGCCCGCGAATCCCATCGCCATGGGCTGCATGACAGTGATGATCGGCGAAGTCGGAATGGGCTCGCCGGTGATCGTCACGCCGATACCTCCGCTTGTTCTCTTGGCTCAGGCAATGGCGGGTGTGGGAGCGGCTGCGCAGTCGCTGGCTCAAGGCGGAGCCAGCGGCACCCCTTTTATCAATCCCTGTCCGGGTTGAGAGGCCCTGTCGCAGGCGGCAGGTTCTGCCGCTGGAACGCCGACCAAGACGGTCGACCCTGACAAGAAATCGTGGATTGAAATTGAGCTCGTCGATCAGAATGGCAAGCCTGTTCCGAATGAGCCGTACTTGATCGAGTTGCCCGACGGCTCAGCTGTAGACGGCAATCTGGACGGCATGGGCTTGGCACGAGTGGATGGCATCGACCCTGGGAACTGCAAGATATCGTTCCCCGAGTTGCATAAGGATAGCTGGCATAGAAAATAGCCGGGACGTCGTGGAGGTTCAAGCACGATGGGAAGCTACTACATGGTCGTGCAAGGGGACCACATCTCCAAGATCGCCAAGGAGAATGGTTTTCCTGACTACCACACCATCTGGGACCATCCCAACAATGCCGACCTCAAGAAGAAGCGCGACAATCCCAACGTCCTTAATCCCGGCGACCAGATCTTCATACCGGACAAGGAACAGAAGGAAGAGTCCGGCAACACCGAGAAGCGGCACACGTTTCAGGTGAAGAAGGAGCCACTGAAGCTTCGCCTCGTTCTGGAGGATATGTACGAAAAGCCAATCGCCAATGCAACCTATGCCTTGCTGGTGGAAGGCGTCGTTACACAGAAAACGACAGACGGCAAGGGACACATCGAGCAGGATATCCCGCTCGACGCTCACGAGGCTACGCTGGTCCTTCGAGGGGACGAGACGCCCTTTCGAGACATACCGTTTCCCATAAAGATAGGCAACCTCGACCCAGTCGAGGAGGTCTCGGGGCAAGTTGCGCGATTGAACAACCTAGGATATTTTCCCGGCGACGGTACAGACGATGATGCATTCGAGTCTGCTGTGGAAGAGTTCCAGTGCGATCATGGCCTAAAAATAGACGGCATCTGCGGCCCCAAGACTCAAGCAAAGCTGAAGCAGATCCATGGTTGTTAGTAGGCGCTGAAGAACGGTATGGCCGACGGCAAA
>Ga0335083_10004714_pt1 | contig 17320 bp, 13 predicted proteins | sample Lox_Sample_42_FD_206716 | JGI IMG/M metagenome (GOLD analysis project Ga0335083, IMG submission 206716) | Soil microbial communities from Loxahatchee National Wildlife Refuge, Florida, United States - Lox_Sample_4.2 | ecosystem: Environmental > Terrestrial > Soil > Wetlands | place: USA... | reverse complement strand
GAGCGTCCGGCGTGAATCGCGATGCTGCAGCAGCACGCTTACACCGGTGCCTCCACCAGCTTGTTTGCGGACGGCACGCGTGAGATCGACTCCAGCCGTTCCGAGATCGCGAAGGCATAGGGATCCAAACAGATCCTCTGAGACGGCTGTGATGAAGCCGGTTTTACAGCCCAGAACCGCCAGATTGTGGGCCGTGATTGCTGGCGAGCCGCCCAGCGTAAGCGCCATGCCATCAGCAACCAGCTCGCGATCGGTGGGCAGTTCAGCGGGCAATCCGTAGAGAAGTACGTCGAGGTTCGCCTCGCCCACCAATGTCACATCGAAGCGGCTCACGCTTGCACTCTCGCCTTTCGTCCCCCCGCGTTACGTCCATAGAGGAACCAGAATGCCACTCCGACAAACGCCCACGCTGATCCAGCGATGAGCGCAGGAGTACTTAGGTTCATCCAGATAAAAAGGCACACGGCGAATCCCAACACTGCAAGCAGAATTGGAAGCCACTGTGCCCCGCGTCCCTGACGCCATCCGAGCACAGCGGAAGAGATATTCACCCCCATGAACGCCAAGAGAGCCCCGAAGTTCAGCAACTCAGCTCCTCGCTCATAACTAAGAGCGAAAGCACCGACAAGGCAGATCGCCCCGATAAGCAGCACGTTGTTGCGGGGAATTCGATTTTTTGGGTGGACCACACCGAAGAAGCGGCTCGGAATTGCACCGTCCTGCCCCATGGCTAGCAGAAGCCGCGCCGCCCCCAGCTGCGATGCCATGCCTGAGCCTATCGTAGCCAGCAGCAAGGCTCCATTCACTATCGCGAATACGATTGGGCCGCCCGCACGCCCGGAGATGTGTACATACGCCGTATCGATGTCCGGGAAGGCCAGGCCACGCGGCCATACGAGTTGAGCCAGGTAGACCTCGATCGAAGCCAGCAAACCTGTGATCAGACAGGTAGCAACGATGGCTCGCGGAATGCTGCGTTGTGGTTCCTTTGCTTCGTCGGTAAGCGTGGAGATGCCGTCGAACCCGATGTAAGTGAGCACCGCGATCGAGGTTCCGCGAAACAACGCGGAGGCAGTAAATGTCTGCCGATCATAAAACGGAAGCGTGTAGAACTCCGTAGGCTGATGCGGCAGACGCAGCAGATAACGCGTGATTGCAACGACAACGATCACGATGACGACCCCGAGGGCCGCGGCCATCATAGTGTTGAGCCTCGCTGAGGTCTCCACGCCGTTGAGGTTGAGGAGCGTGAACATTGCCGCAAAGAATATCGCCCACGCGAAATACGGCACCTCAGGCAAGAAATTCACGGCAGCTTTGCTGCACCATATGGTGCAAATCAGCGGATTCAGAATGTAGTCCATTGCCATGCACCAGCCGGTCAGATAGCCGAAGCTTGGGTGCAGTTCACGGCTCACGTACATAAAGGCCGAGCCGCCCTCTGGGTAGGCGCGCGCCATGCGTCCATAGCTGACGGATGTGAATAGCATCGCCACCATCGCACAGAGTATTGCGGTGACCACATGCCCATGTGCTTCCTTGTAAATCACGCCGAAGCTTGGCATGGGAGCTGTTGGCTGAATAAGGATGATGCCGTAGAGCACCAGGTCCCAGTAGCCGAGACTGCGCTTAAGGGTGACCCTTGTCGTGCTCACAGTGGACTCGGTAGGCATTGTGCGTTAATCGTATATTGAATCGTTTGAATATCAGGAAATATCGTGCTTTGAACAGGGTTTGTCAAGCCGCTTTGCGCTATGCCAAAGAGGACGTCGAATCGCGCAGCACGAGCGTTGGCGGAAGAAGCTCAAGATCCGTTGAGACTTCCTTAGTCTCACCGGACTCACGCAGAGCCTCAAGAAGCCGGGTCGTCGCAGCGCTGCCCATTTCCTCCATTGGCTGGCGGATGGTCGTGATCCCAGGCGTACTGAGCGCCGCCAGTGGAACATCGTCGAATCCGATGATCGAGCAATCATTCGGGGCTCTCCGGCCCGCGCCGGCCAGTGCCCTGATTGCGCCGAGAGCTGTTAGGTCGTCAAACGCCACCATGGCCGTGAATTTTTGCCGGGAGCGAAGCAGGTCTTCTGTGAGCTGAGCGCCGCCTTCAAACCCTGAGATCGGATCGATCGCTCCGGGCAATTCCCGCACCAGTCCCTCGTCCAGCGTGAATCCTTGCTCAGCGGCAAAGCGCTGAATCCCGCTCCATCGCCGGTTGCTATCGCTCAACATTCTCGGTCCGCGGATCACCGCGATCTGTCGGTGCCCGAGATCGTAGAGGTGCTTGATCGCCAGATAACCACCCGCCTCGTTGTCTACAATCACAGAGCCGATATTCTTTTCCGATACATCGCGGCCGACAACGACAGTCGGCATGTGCTGGTCTTTGAGTCCTTCCAGAAGACCGCCTTCGTCAAACAGCCAGTTTGCAACCACGATCAGGCCTTCGACCCGCCGCTCCATCAGCAGTTCCAGATAACCTTCGAATTGCTTCCGCTCATGGTTGGCGTCCATCAGAATCGGCAGAAACGAAGTCGATTGGAGAGTCTTCTCGATGCCGCGAAGAATCAGCACGCAGAAGGGATCTGAAATATCAAAGACAAGGACGCCGATACTGTGGCTGCGGCGGCTGCGCAGCGACCGAGCGAATACGTCGGGCCTGTAGCCAAGCGCCTGCGCTGTCTTACGGATGCGTTCTTTGGTCTTTGCAGCTACATAGCGGGACAGGGGAGCGTCGCTGAGCACAATCGAAACGGTGGACGGCGAAAAGCCGCTCTTGCGAGCCACATCGATCAGCGTTACGCGCTTCGATCTGGATTTTGGTCCTGTCATGTCACTAGTCATTCACTCGATCATTGCAATCGCAGTGCGGACTGTTTCACCCGCGCTCCATTGATTAAATCGATTGAATAGCCGTGTCAACCCGGACGATGAGTTCTATCTGGTTTCGGTAGCGAAGTAGACAATCGCAGTGAGTAAGGCGCTCAGCAGAATCCAGGCGATTTGGTACCAGTAGAAGAAAGGAAATCCAAAGAGCTCTGGCTCAGGACGGGCATACAAACCGGGGAAGGCAAGCGCTAAGGCCGGGATGATCAGCAGCCAGTTCCACGCAGCGCGTCTGCTCTTAGCCTTTTTCACGATTAGCGAGATTGTAGCTTAAGGCCGCTACGGCAAGTCCCGAGTCATCCTCGTTCACAACTAGGCGACTATCTTGCCGGCGCGACCTGGACCGCAGTTCAGTGTTCAACTCGATAAAGGCGGTTCGAGACGAAAATCCTCGCGCCGCATGGAACGAATTCCATCAACCACTGTTGACCGAAAGGGGTTTCAATGAAGAGACGGCTTTTAATCCTGGCCGCTGCGGCTTTGCTCGGATCCGGGGCCGCACTTGCTCAGACCGTTGTAAGGGTGGCGCCGCCTCCACCCGTGGTCGAGGTTCGACCCGTGACTCCCGGCCCGCGATACGTCTGGACCACAGGTTATTACCGCTGGTATGGCGGCCGATACGTGTGGGTTCCAGGTCGCTGGGTTTATCCGCCGCGGCCAGGAGTAGTTTGGGTCCCCGGGCACTGGGTCCAGCGTTCCGGGGGATGGGTATGGATTCAGGGTCACTGGCGCTAGGGCGATTTGATGACCCAGCCAAGAGGCGGAGACTCACCGGATGAGGCTCTGCCTTTGGCGTATCGAAAAGAAATGATGTGAATGGATTATTTGTCCGAACCGGTGCGCGGACCCGCCTTGCGGTAGCTGTAGCCACGGCTTTTTAGCAGAAAAATCTGGCGGCACTGGCCGCATTCCCAGGGGTACATGCCGAATTTGGGATAGACGCGCTCCTGCAAAAACCCGTGTCGAGCGACACGTGTGAGTTCTATTTCATCGCAGTTGGGACAAGTCTTCTTTCGCTTACTCATCCGTTCCCCTTAGAGACAGATATCGGCGCTAGAGATTTATGGAAGAGCCCTCGCCGGGCAACCTCAGTTGTGCAATTCCGAAACGCCCTCTCGCGCGAAAGTGGAGCGTCGCGAAAAGGCTTGAATTCCCGAAATGGGAAAAGTAATGATTTGTAACTAGACATAACACCCATTAGTAACAATCTCCAAGAAAAACTTGGCCGTCGAGCAAGATTTTACAAACGGGGGAGGCGTCAGCGACCTCGTTTTAGACGCAGGCCGCCGTCGGAAAGACGCAATTAAATGCAGTGGAAATTTGGGTTATGCGCCTTTTCCGTGAGCGATTTACACTGGTAATCAGAATGATTCCTACGCTGCAGTGGACCGACGACGGAGTTCAGTTTCTTGACCAGACGAAGTTGCCGCTGGAGGAGACTTACGTCCTCGCCGGCAGTTACCAGCAGGTGGCCGACGCCATCAGAAACATGATCGTCCGAGGCGCACCGGCCATAGGCGTATCGGCCGCGATGGGGGTAGCGCTCGGGGTGAAGCAGAGCCGGGCGGCCGATTTGCCACAGCTGAAGGCAGAATTTGAGCAAATCTGCAGCGTTCTGGCTAGGACAAGGCCGACCGCCGTGAATCTCTTCTGGGCCATCGAGCGCATGCGCAGCCGCTTCGCCGCTTTGACAGCCCAGCCCGGAATGACCCTCGAAGCCATCCGCAGTTCGTTGATCGACGAGGCAAAGCAGATGTATGACGAAGACATCGCCGCTTGCCGCGACATGGGAGCTCATGGAGCTTCGCTGCTCCCCAGCGAAGGCGGCGTTCTTACGCACTGCAACGCCGGTGCTTTGGCAACATGCGGCTATGGCACCGCTCTCGGCGTTATTCGCGGTGCCGTCGAGCAAGGTCACCAGATCCACGTTTACGCCGACGAGACTCGCCCATTTCTCCAGGGGGCGCGCCTCACGGCGTGGGAGCTCATGCACGACGGTATTCCGACCACGGTGATTTGCGACAACATGGCCGCCAGCCTCATGCGCCGAGGGAAGATCAAGGCCGTTGTTGTTGGAGCTGACCGTATCGCCGCGAACGGCGATGTCGCCAACAAGATCGGCACCTATGGGGTCGCAGTACTCGCCCGCGAACACGGAATCCCTTTCTTCGTCGCCGCACCATTGTCCACCATCGACCTCGAAACCAAGACGGGAGACGAAATTCCCATCGAGGAGCGATCCGCGATCGAAGTTACGCATCATGCTGGGAAACAGCTCACCCCGAATGGCGTCGGTGTGGAGAATCCCGCGTTCGATGTAACCCCGGCCCGCTACGTGACGGCAATCATCACCGAGCGAGGCGTTTTGCGAGCGCCATATTCCGAATCGTTGCAGGAGCTTGAAGCAGCCGTGTCGGCCAAATAATCGGGCCTACTGGAACCAACCGGCGTAGGGATACAGCAGGAGGAAAAAGATCATCGCCAGCGCCATGACATCCATGTAAAGCAGCAGCAGAACGCCGCCGTGGTAGAAGCTCCATTTGAGTCGAAGGCAGCGGACTGTTTCGAATGTGCCCCACAGCGCCGCAAGTGCCGGAAAGCTCACAGTCCACGAAGCATGCACACGCGGAAAACCCGACAGCAGAAACGCAGCCAGAAGGCTCGCCAGGACTAAGACGGTTCCGCGAATCAGAGAGCGTGCCCGAAAATTGAATACTGCATAGGGCATGGAGGGAACTGCTAACATTTTAGGTCGTCTATGAACCCTACTTTACAGAATCATGGCCAACCCGCGCACCCCGTCTCGCCCGACGCAACGAAGTCCCCCGAGACTGACAAGCGCGAGCGAATCGTAAGACGGGTGGCGCGCGAACTGAGCGATGGCTTTTACGTGAACCTGGGCATTGGAATGCCAACCCTTGTAGCCAACTACGTTCCCCCCAGCGTTGAAGTGGTACTTCAGTCCGAAAATGGCATGCTCGGCGTCGGCCCATTTCCGATCGCGGGCACTGAGGATGCAGACCTCATCAATGCAGGCAAGGAAACTGTATCGGAGTTGCCAGGAACTTCTTATTTCTCGAGCGCTGATTCCTTCGCCATGATCCGCGGTGGCCACATCGACCTCACCGTGCTCGGAGCAATGGAAGTGGACGAGGAAGGGAATCTCGCCAACTGGATGATTCCTGGAAAGATGCTCAAAGGCATGGGCGGGGCGATGGATCTCGTCGCCAGCGGCACACGGGTCATTGTCGCCATGGAACACACTACCAAGGATGGTCGGCCGAAGATCCTGAAACACTGTACTCTCCCCCTCACCGGCCTAAAAGTAGTGGACACGATCGCCACAGAGATGGCTTGGATCAGGGTCACAATGGCCGGACTGGTTCTTGAGGAGGTCGCTCCTGGGCTTTCAGTCGAAGACGTGCAGCGGGCAACCGAGGCCCCACTCATCGTCAGTCCCGATCTCAAGTCAATGGTCTTCTAAAGGCGCGCCGCTCCGAGTCGCTCAATGGCAGATTCTGTATCCCGTCCCCGTTTTCCGTTTCGTCTCCTATCGGTCGCCGTCCTCACTGTGGCGGCCGCGGGAGCATCCTGGTGGTACATGCGGCCGAGTGCTGTGGTCGATTGCAGCCTGCTGGCTCCACTTACGATCCTGGCCACGATGGCAGCGTTCCTTATCGCGATGGTCTTTCGACAGATGGCTCGCCACACGGAACGCTTGCACCGCTGGTTCCTCACCATATGGCTGGTCATCGCCGCAGCTACGCTATTTGCTGATTTCCGCTACGTGCGCCGCTACCGGGGGCTCTGCAACTCGCTGCAGCAGCAGATGGAGCCGCTCAAGCAGCGGTGATCGAACCTAAGTTATTGCGGCACGTACTTCTCCAGCCACTTCAGCTCTTCGCGGACCTTGATGTATCCGTGCCACGGATTCTTATCCAGAGGGTGGTTCTCTCCCGGGAAAACCAGCAGCGCGTGCGGTACATTGAGACGCTGCAAAGCGCGCTCCAGTAGAACCTGCTCTAGATAGCTCACCCGAACATCCGCATTGCCACCCACGATGTGGGTCGGCGTCGTGACTTTGTTGATCTGGAACAGGGCTGCCTCGCTCTGATAGAGGTCCGGCTTCTCCCAGGGCGTTCCCGAGAGATACCACGCATCGTCCCATGTAAGGTCGTCGTTGCCCCAGTTTGCAGCATGCTCGACAGCTCCTGCGCCGGTGACGGCTGCTTTGAATCGTGAGGTCTGCGTGATGAGCCAGTTCGTCATATATCCGCCGTAGCTGTATCCGCCAATGGCGAGCTGGTCCGGATCGGCGATGCCGTCTTTCACCAACGCATCCACGCCGGTCAGAATGTCTGCGCCCGGAGCGGAGACGAGGTGCGGCACGATCTTCAGCATGAAATCGTCACCGTAGCCAGTAGAGCCGCGATAGTTCGGTCGGAACACCAGCCAGCCCTTGGCCGCCGCCAACGTTGCCCAGTCGTACCAGTCCGCACCGAAGCGGTTTCCGTCCGCATCTTCAGGGCCGCCGTGGATCAGCACAAACATCCGCAGGTTCTTCGCGGACTTTTTGCCCGGGGGATAAATCAGCACGCCCTCAACCGGTGTTCCATCGCTCGACTTCCACCGGTACGGCTCCCACTCCACTTGGGCCCGCTCTCCAAACAGGGGATTAAAAGCTGTCACCGCCTTCGCGGAGGAAATCCCAGTCGTCGCGTCCGCAAAAAGCACCTGGGTCGGACTGTTGATCGTTGAATGGGTGAAGATCAGGGCCTGACCATTGCGGGCTGCATGCACATGCGCGTAGGTGCCAGGCTCGTTGCCTGCAGTTTCATATTTCGCTTTGCTGACCTGATAGAGAAGCGTTTCTGTTCCGATGAGACCGCAGGCAACAAGCTTGTTGTCGGACGTAACCGTGAAGTCCTCCCACGAACCCTGGAAATCCGAGCCAAGCCGTGTGACTGCATCCGATGCAGGATTCATCTCGTACAGCCGTCCCTGCACGTCTTGATATGGCCCTTCGATAGATCCCGCACCTGCTCGTACGGAGAAATAGATCGTCTTGCCGTCGGGACTCCAGGTCAAATGGCTCTCCGCTCCCTGGTTGTGCGTAATCTGCCGCGCCTCTCCACCCTGAGTTGGAAGCAGATACATCTCTGTGTCAGCGGGATTCTCCAGCCGATGCGATACGGGGCCTGTCTCGAACGCAATGCTGCCATTGCTCGGCGATGGTACGATCTCGGCAATCTCAAACGCGCTGTGCCCGAGCACCTTCGCGTCAGTCGGCAGAGGCGGCTTGTCGTCTGCGGATTTCTCGTCCTGATGAGGGCCTGGAATCACCGTAGTGGCGCGAATCGCGCCGGAAATCGGAATCTCGACGAGAATGTCGCCGCGCTCCTGTTCTCGCCAGCGGATCACATCCTTCCACTCGGCTTTGCGCGCATCCTCTTGCTGTTTTGACAGCGGCTGCATAACCGAGAAGTAGATGCTGGCGCCGTTCGCCGACCACGCAAATGCATGCGCATCCAGCTTTTCACGATATAGCGGAAAAGCCTCGCCGCCGTTCACCGAAATAAGCCAGATTCGGTTGGTCTCGTCTTTATCATCCTTGTCTTCGTCCTTGCTCTCCTCGCCTGAGACGACAGTCCGGTCTGAGAGAAAGGCAACGTACCGGCCGTCCGAAGAAAACTCAGGAGAGGAGTCGTGACCGGACTGAGTAAGGATTACCAGTTTGCCGTCGTTCTTCTTCCAGAGCCATAGATTGGAGCCAAAGCGATTCTGCTGCCAGTCCGGCGCTGAGACCGCCACGACGGCCGCTGACCCATCGGGCGCGATGCGAGCATCGGTGATATCCGATGCGTTCATGAATTCGTCGAGCGAAATCGCGGGTTTGTTCTGAGCATTTGCGGCAGCGCATATCATTGCGGCTGCCAGAAGAAGGCGCGTGCGGGTGGTCTTCATAAAGGACTCCATCACTATACCTGCCGTGATTCGAGTCCAAGAACGGCGCCCTGTTCTGATAGTGTGATTACTACGATTCCTCCCGGTCAGAAGGTAAGTTCTTTCATGCCAAAAGGTGCTTTTCGCGGTGGCCTGTTTGTCGGCGCTCTTCTGGGTGCGTTTCTAACCCCGCCCCTCGCGACACACGCCCAGGTAGACGAACAGACGCGCAAACTCGCCCACGATGTTTTTCAGCAGCTCATCGAGATCAACACGACGGATTCCGTTGGCAGTGTCACGGCTGCGTCGAAAGCGATTCAACAAAGGCTTCTCGACGCTGGATTCTCGCCAAACGACATGTATCTCGGCGGCCCGAATGACCGTAAGGAGAATCTCGTCGTGCGATATCGCGGTACAGGCCAGAAGAAACCGATCCTCTTCATCGGCCATTTGGATGTGGTCGAGGCGCGTCGCGAAGATTGGACCACCGATCCCTTCAAATTCGTCGAGAAGGACGGCTACTACTACGGCCGCGGCACGCAGGACATGAAGGACGGCGATGCCATCCTTGTGACCACGCTAATCCGCCTGAAGCAGGAGGGCTACAAGCCGGACCGCGACCTCATCGTTGCATTTACGGCTGATGAGGAGGGTGGCAAATCCAACGGCGTCGACTGGCTGGTCAAGAACCATCGCGACCTGATCGATGCCGAGTACGTGCTCAATCCTGATGGCGGCGGTGTTGACCTCGATCGTGGCAAAGCGGTCTCGATGGACGTGGACGCCACTGAAAAACTCTACGGTGACTACCAGCTGACTGTTACCAATCCCGGCGGCCACAGCTCGCTTCCTGTTCCTGACAATGCGATTTATCACCTTGCCGGGGCTCTCGTCCGGTTGCAGCACTTCCAGTTTCCGTTCGAGCTCAACGCCGTCACCCACGCCTACTTCGAGCGTCTCAGCACACTTGAAACCGGTCAGAAGTCCGCGGATCTCAAGGCCATCACGCAGCCCACTCCCGACCCTGCGGCTATCGAGAGGCTCTCGCAGAACCCGGAGTGGAACTCCATGATGCACACCACCTGCGTCGCAACGCGCCTCCAGGCTGGTCACGCCAACAACGCACTGCCGCAACTTGCAGAGGCCAATGTCAATTGCAGAATTCTGCCTGGACATTCTCTCGAAGAGATACGCCAGCAGCTGATAAAGATCTTCGATGATCCCAAGGTGACGGTTCGCTACGTGAATGACGCCGGCGAAGTCTTCGACAAGGCCCCTGACCGGAAGCAGCTTCCACCACCGCCACTCAATCCTGAGCTCATGAGTGCGATCGAAAAGCTGACTGCCGCAATGTGGCCGGGAGCGCCTGTAATTCCGACCATGTCGACGGGCGCATCGGACAGTGTCTATACAAATGCAGCCGGTATGCCGAGCTATGGAGTCTCCGGCATCGCCATCGAAACCAATGATGTTCGCGCCCACGGCCAGGACGAGCGGCTCCCGATCGAGTCGTTCTATCGCGGTGTGGACTTCTACTCCAAGCTCGTCAGGATGCTCTCTGGAGGCGCGTAGCTCCAGGCGCGTTGAGCTTTACCAGGTCAGCTTTACGAGGTAGACGCCCTGGCGCGGCAGGGAGAAGTCTAGGACTGCAGCTTTGTTAGTGACCGCCAGGGTCCGCGGCGCATCGTGCCCAAGCCCAGCGCTCTCTTCCAGCTGCTTTTTCTGCGCCGGAGTGGGCTGCTGTGGGCTTCCCATATTCTTCCAGACAGCAAAGGCGTTGCTGTGGTCGGCGTCCATGCGAAAGATCTCTGCGCTTACTTGCTTTCCGGGCAGATCAGCTATTTCGAGATGAACCGGCGCCGGATCGGCGGCAGTGTCGTCGTCGTGATAATTCCAGAAGAGCACGTCGACCTCGTCGCGGTCCCTGGTAGCGACGGCGTTCACGTCTGGTGATGCCGTGACGCTGTTCGCAACTACTTGAGCTAGAGGCTGTGCGCCCGTGCTGGCGGTTGCGATCCACTCGCCGCGAAGCATCCCCAGCATGCGAAAGACGTTGAGGACGGGCTTGTCGATGCCGTTGGTGGCGAGCTCACGGAACCCGGCAAAGTAAGGCTGATCTTCGAACTCAAAGGCCCAGGTGACAGCGCCTTGGATTTGCACGTTCTCCTTGCGGGCAAGCTCGTAGGTGCGCGCGATAGCCTCGGCTACGCTGACGCCATAAAGAGGGCCGTTCCGGTAGCCGTTCTGCTCGCCTTTGCAGGCGGCGCAGCCCTCCGGATCGCTCTCCCCAAGAATGATCGGCATATTGCGCCATTCTGGGTAAGAAGCAACAATCTGCATCCCTCGTTCTACCGACCGGAGTTGCGCACCGACGTTCATCCGCACGTGGCCATCGACGACCTTCGGATTCCCCTTGGGATGAAAACTGATGAAGTCGAGCGGCGCTCCAGTCCGGCCGGTGGCGGCGTTAGTCCCATGAGCGCAATGCTCGAGAAACTGGCGCAGAAATGCTGCTGCGCGGTCATTCGCAGGACCGGTAGACTCAGGTCCGCCGATCTTCGAACTCGGCAGTTCGCTGCGGATTGCCGCGGCGGTAACGTCGTAAAGCTTGTTGTATTCCTCTGGCGAGCCATGCCAATAGGGGATGTCAGGCTCATTCCAGACTTCCCAGAGCCAGCTGCTGGTGTCGTAGCGCTGCCGGAGGTGATGCACCCACGCCGTGACGAGCGCGCTCCACTTTGCGTAGTCTTTTGGCGGATAAGACCAGCCGGTAAAAACATCCCCGTTGGGAAAGTTGTGACGATAAGGCTCAGGGTGGGTCGATAAAGCCTCGGGCATGAAGCCGACCTCAACCAGAGGCAGGACATGGGCGGTCTGAAATGCATCGAAGATTCGGTCGGTAATGGTCCAGTCGTAGATAGGTGACCCGTCCGGAGCTTCGCGGTACGCATTGGTCGAACCCCACTTGAGAGAGCCATTTCCATCTCCCGTGGTAAGCAGATTGTGGGCGCGAAAATAGACCGGACCAGGGCTGAGAGCGCTCAACTCACGCAATAATTTCTCGCCGTTTGCAGCGTAGACATAGTTCGGTTCATCAGCTCCGAAATAATTCCAGATCGGCGTGTACGGGCCCTCCGATTTCGCGGTGTCGACGCGAATAGTTACGGGACTCGACGCCTGAGGACGCCCTGACGCAGGAAGCAGGAGCGCGAAACAGATGGTTGCCAGCAGTATTCGCAGTTTTCGAGGCATTTCTATTTTGTGAGTGGTTTGAGAATTTCAGCGAGCACATCTGGCGTGTTGTCGACGCGTTTCAGCACGGGAAACTTCTCTCCGTCGTGATAGTCGACATGGACGATTCGAAAATATCCGGTATTTTCAACGATCAGATCGATAGGCTGTGACGTCCCCTTGGCCGCCCTCAAAGCCAAAGCAAGTACCGGGCCGGAAAACGCCCGTCCATTCACCGCGACGATCTTCTCCGCCGGGCCAAGGCCAGCCTTGTAGGCGGGTGACCCGACCAGCACGTCGGTGATGTTTCCATCGCCTCTTGCCGTAATTCCGATCGAGAAGTACGCATCGATCGCTCCGCTGCGTCCGAAGACTGCACGCTGATATGGCGACGGCTTCTCCGCATAGGTCAGCGCGTAACCGGCTTGGGTAATGCCTTCGAGCGGCGCGTGCGGAGCCTTCGAAGTAATGCGCTGGCGGAGAAAGCCTGCCCAGTCATTCGGCGCTACCTGGTTGAGTGTGGCCACTACCTCGTCGAAGTCATAAGGAACTACTTCTGGCGGAGTGTTGCCTCCCTTGCCGAGAAAGAGAACGCAAAAGTCATTAAGGCTTTTCTGGCCGTTGGTCAGTTTCCGAATGGTTGTGTCCACATCGAGCCAGATGAGTGCGCCCTCCTGGTAGTAATCCTGACCGCGGCGCCAGTTGCTCCATTCCCGGCTGCCCCCGCGCAGGATCGACGAAGAAACGGCTGTGTCCTCAAGGTTGCGCCAGGTGCGTCCCGGCTTCACATCAAGATTGGCAGCGCTGAGTGCCAGGGCTTCCCGGAGTTCCTCCGGTGTCTCGAATCCGCTCCGCACTGCCAGAACCTCACCCAGGTACTGCGTCATGCCTTCGTAGACCCAGAGCAATTCACCCTTCATCGGTATGGCGTAATCGGGCGTAGCCAGCCCGGCTGGCCGCCGATATTTGCCGTTCCACGAGTGGGTGTACTCATGCGGCAGCAAATCCGCAAAGAGCGCCGCAAGTTGCTCGTCAGCAAAAGCCTTTTCGGGAGTGCGATTATCACTCGATTGATGGTGCTCGAGACCGTTACTTTCTTCACGATCGCTCAGCCCGAGCAGAAAATGGTAACTGTTGTAGTGACGTGACGCATACATCGTGCCGGCTTCGTTGACGAGCTTCGAAAGAGCTTCGATCGTTGCAGGCTTCAGATCGAGATCTTCCGGCGCGTCCGCGGCAAGATCGAGATAGTGTTTCGGAGTAACACCGGGCGCGAGCGGGAACTCGCGAAAGTATTTCCCGGCAATGACAGGCGAGTCGATCAGCATCTCGATCGTGGTCTGTGAGAAGTGGGTGGTATCTCCGTCGGTCGACGTGGGCGTCAAGGCGGTCCCAAGCTTCCAGCCCAAAGGCAACTTAACCGAAGGAATTACGGGGATATCCCGAACAGGAATACCTGCCGGATACAGCGCGATTTCTTCCCACTCCATAGTCGTCTGCAAGCCGCTAGTGGAGCCGTCCGTGCTGCTTACGGTCGAGCCGGGGACAGCCAGGAAATCAACGTGAACATCGAGCTTCGAGACGCCTTGAGGCACATCTATGTGGAAGGTGTAGAGGTTGACATCGTCCCGGCGCCACGGCAGCTCGGCGTCGTTGGCCCGGACAACAAGGCCGGTGAAGTTGTCGATCGGTCCGCTAGGGCGGTGGTTGCCGGGAATCCACTTCGCTGTCGTGAGTGTGACCGGGCCGGGTGCAACGGGGATCACCATATCGGCATGAACGAGTTTTCGCGGTACGTCGGTCAGATCGGCCGTGATGAGGATAGGCTGATTTAACGACTGGGCTGTGACAGATGCGCTGATAATTGTGACGAACGGCAAAACCAGGGCCGGCAGACGCAGCAGGTGGAACACGGCTTTCTCCTAATCGAAATCAGGTCCAAGACTAGCACCGGCGTTACCGCTCTATACTGGTGACAAATTTTTCGCAGTGAGAGGGTTTGCTCGATGGCAAGATTTTCTCTGTTCGCCGCCAGTTTGCTGGCCGGCGCAATATCTGTCTCTGCCCTGGCCGCAGACGACGATGTACCGGCTCCCAAGCCTAATCCCACGCCCGCGTCAGCGCCTGCTCCCGCTCCCGACTCCACAACAGAGGGCTCAGTCACGGCGGGCGGCAAAACGATCGCTTACCGGGCTGTCGCTGGAACCATCACCGTCGGCGCAACGGACGAGCAGGATGCGCAGCTTGGCTCCGACGGAAAGCCTTTGCCCGACACTGAAGCTGCGCTGGCAGCCGCTGCGTCAAAGGATCCCAAAGATGCAGCCCCGGTAGCGCGTATGTTTTACGTGGCCTATTTCAAGCAGGACGAGAAGAACGAAGACCGGCCGATCACGTTCCTCTATAACGGCGGGCCTGGCAGCTCGACGGTGTGGTTACACATGGGATCATTTGGACCCAAGCACGTCGTCACTTCAGACGACAAGCATCTGCCCGCCGCACCCTACAAGCTGGTCAACAACGCCTACAGCCTGCTCGACGTGAGCGACCTTGTCTTCATCGACATGCCAGGCACAGGCTTCGGACGCCTGGTCGGTAAGGACAAGGAGAAGGCCTTCTGGGGTATCGATGAAGACGCGCATGCGTTTGCCCGTTTCATCGCACGCTTCATCAGCAAGTACAACCGTTGGAATTCGCCGAAATACCTGTTCGGTGAAAGCTACGGGACAACGCGCTCATCCGTGGTTTCTAACATTTTGGAGAACGAAAAGAGCATCGACCTGAACGGCGTCATTCTGCTGTCGCAAATTTTCAACTTCACTTCGGACATCGACGGCGCTCGCAGCTTTCCCGGCAACGACCTGCCTTTCCAGCTTGCTTTGCCGACATACGCCGCTTCGGCTTACTACCACCACAAGCTGCCGAACCAGCCCGCAGCGCTCGAGCCATTCCTGAAAGAAGTCGAAGACTTCGCGATGGGTGAGTATGCGCACGCGCTGGCCCAGGGCACCGATCTTTCCGCGAGCGAGAAGCAGTCCGTTGCGGAGAAGTTGCACAACTACACTGGGTTGCCGGTGAACTACCTGCTGAAGGCGAACCTGCGTGTGAGCGGCGGCGGATTCGAGAAGAATCTCCAGGGCGACGAAGACATTACGACGGGACGGCTCGATACGCGATTCTCGGGACCGACGATCAATCCGCTGAGCGAGGAGGCGGAATACGATCCGCAGAGTTCGGCAATTTCGTCGGCGTATGTGTCTCTGTTCAACGACTACGTGCGGCGCGATCTGAAATACGGCGAGGGACAGACCTACTTGCCGCAGGCCGATTTCGGCTCCGCCCAGTGGGACTTCAAGCACGCTGGCAATCCAATCAACCTGAACGTGAGCCCGGACATCGCCACGGCCATGAAGACGAATCCGCGCCTCAAAGTCATGGTGAATGGCGGCTACTACGACCTCGCCACTCCGTTCTACGCCGCCTATTACGAGGACAAGCATTTGCCCATACCGGAGAGCCTGACGAAGAACATCGAGTACGACTGGTATGAGTCCGGACACATGGTCTATGTCCGCGATGAGTCACTGCAGCAGCTCCATGATCGTGTGGCGGCATTCATTCGAAACACAGAGGCGGGGAATAGGTAACGCAAATCCGCGGTCGACTAATGGCCGCGGAGTTTTTTTTGCGCAGTCGTCTTGACCATCCCCTGACTGGAGACCCTACAACGGAACCATGCTGAAGATCGGCGACTTCTCGGCGCTCTCGCAGGTTTCGATCAAGACGCTGCGCTATTACGACGAGACTGGGCTGCTGCGGCCGGCACATATCGATCCAGAGAACGGCTATCGATATTATCTGGCGGGGCAGCTCTCGCAGTTGCACCGCATACTTGCTCTCAAGGATTTCGGCTTTTCTCTGGAGCAGATTGGCGAGGCACTGAGGGCAGGCATCTCCGCGGAGCAGATGCGGGGCATGCTGCTTTTGCGGCAGGCAGAGCAGCAGAAGCGCGTCGCGGAGGAGAGCGATCGTCTTAGCAGACTCAACAGCCGGATCCGGCTGATCGAACAGGAGGGCCGCATGGCCTACGATGTGCTTTTGAAGTCTGTGCCGAAGCAGTGGATCGCCTCGGTGCGGGAGACGATTCCTGCATACAGCACGGTGGGGAGCCTTTACGGGAGGGTGTCGGCCGGGCTGGGCCCGTCGATGTCGGCATGTCAGTTCGGAGTAGCCCTGTGGCACGATCCCGAGTTCAAAGAAAGCAATGTGGACGCCGAGGCCGGCTTCTACCTCAAACAGAAGACGCCGGCAGCAGATGGCGTCAACGTGCACGAACTGCCAGAAGCCACGATGGCCACGACCATCCACAGTGGCTCGTATCAGCGGCTGCAGGAGGCTTATGACTCGCTGCTTCGCTGGGTGGCAGAAAACGGCTATCAGGTAGCGGGACCTATCCGGGAGCTTTACCTGAAGATATCCATGCCCGTGCGGCAGGACGACGACTCCTATGTGACCGAAATTCAAGTGCCGGTCAGTAAGGCGGCATAAATCAGCAATTCGGCGTCTTTAGCTTGGATAGCTGCGGCGCCGAATCTCTTCGCGAATCAGGGCTGCTGGTCTACACTTCCGTGCATGCCCCGCATTCGCCTTGCCGTCTTCGCCGCTTTTCTCGGTCTTTCTTCGGTAGGATTCGCCCAAAGCTTCTCGGTAAGCTTCCCAGCGTCGCGCAGTACACAACCACTCGATGGCCGCGTGTTGCTCTGTCTGTCGACGGATAATTCCGACGAGCCACGCAACCAGATCAACGACACTCCGAAGTCACAGATTGTCTTTGGGGTCACGGTGGATGGCCTAAAGCCGGGCGAGCCGGTCATCGTCGGCGAGAAGGCTCGGGGTTATCCAATCCGAAGCTTGAAAGACCTACCGCCGGGCGAATACACCGTGCAGGCCGTGCTGAACCGGTACGAGACGTTTCACCGCAGCGACGGCAAAGTCATCAAGTTGCACATGGATCAGGGTGAGGGACAGCACTGGAACATCTCGCCGGGCAATCTTTACAGCAAGCCGCAAAAGGTGACAATCAAGCCGGGCATCGCTGTGATCCCGGTCTCGATGGACCAGGAAATCCCGCCAATCCCGGATCCGAAGGACACGAAATATATCCGTCACATCAAGGTCCAGAGCACGCTGCTTACCAGGTTCTGGGGCAGGCCCATGTACCTGTCAGCCATCGTGCTCGTGCCGGAGGGTTTCGACGAGCATCCGAACG
>Ga0335083_10004712_pt1 | contig 17323 bp, 16 predicted proteins | sample Lox_Sample_42_FD_206716 | JGI IMG/M metagenome (GOLD analysis project Ga0335083, IMG submission 206716) | Soil microbial communities from Loxahatchee National Wildlife Refuge, Florida, United States - Lox_Sample_4.2 | ecosystem: Environmental > Terrestrial > Soil > Wetlands | place: USA... | reverse complement strand
GCAGGCCGTGATCCAGCTCGTGCGCGAGCACGAGCTCCGCCCACTGCGGGTTCTCGCCGGCGCTCTCCGAGATCGTCAGCTTCTTCGTCTTCGAGTCGTAGTAGCCGGCGATCTCGTCCGCGAGCACGTCGATCATCAGGTGCGTGTAGTCGAGATCGGGCGGGAGCAGGCCCCAGCGCACGAGCGCGAGGCCCTCGGCGGCCGTCTCGTCGGCGGTCTTGCGATCGGCTGCGAGCTTCTCGAGCCGCGCGCGCAGCTCGGCGCGATCGACGACCTCGTTCGCGATCTTCTTCCTGAGCGGAAGCTTGCGGATGCGCGCGACCTCCTTCGCGACCGCGTCGGTGCGCGCGAGCAACGCCGCGAGCGCGGCCGACGGCGCCGGCGAGTCCGCGCGCGCCGCGGTCGCGCAGCACACGAGCGCCAGAATGGCAGCGCGCGAGGTCACCGCATGAAGATAGCGTGTCACCGTGGCCGCGCACGCCGCGGTCGTGCAGCAACAGCACTCGCGTGCCCGACGACTTGCGAGTGGCATCGCAGTTGCTCTGCGCGACGACCATGCACCTGCGCTCCGCGTCCGTCCTCGTGCTCCTCGCCATCCCTGCCGCCGCGCTCGCCGACGATGACAAGTCGCTGTCGCCGTACTTCGTGGTCGAAGGTGCGGCGAGCGACGTCGACTCGATGCCGCTCGAAGCGACGCGCGCAGACATTCACGTCAGCGGCGTGATCGCCGACGTGGTCGTCCACCAGACGTATCGCAACGACGGAGACAAAACGATCAACGCGCGTTACGTATTCCCGGCCTCGACCCGCGCGGCCGTGTACGGCATGCAGATGCAGATCGGCGCGCGCACGATCGTCGCGAAGATCAAGGAGCGCGAGGAGGCGAAGGCCGAGTACGACGAGGCCAAGAAGGCGGGCAAGACCGCGTCGCTGCTCGAGGAAGACCGCCCGAACGTGTTCGCGATGAGCGTCGCGAACATCCTGCCGAAGGACCGCATCGAGGTCGAGCTGCGCTACACCGAGCTGCTCGTCCCGACCGATGGCGTGTACGAGCTCGTCTATCCGACCGTGGTCGGGCCGCGCTACGTCAGCGAGCGCGTGGATGCGAAAGCGCCGACGAACAGCTTCACGGCGTCGCCGTACACGCACTCCGGCACGCCGCCGACGTACGGGTTCGGGCTCACCGTGCACCTCGCGGCCGGCATGCCGATCGCGTCGATCGAGTCGCCGTCGCACGCGATCGCGACGACGTGGACCGCGAAGCACGACGGCGCCGACATCGCGCTCGACGGCAGCGATCCGAAAGCCGGCACTCGCGACTTCATCTTGCACTACCAGCTCGCGGGTGAAGGCGTGCAGCAGGGCCTGCTCTTGTATTCGGGCATCAAGGAAAACTTCTTCCTCACGATGGTGCAGCCGCCGCACCGGCCGGCGCCCGACGCGATCCCGCCGCGCGAGTACGTGTTCATCGTCGACGTGTCGGGGTCGATGGAGGGTTTCCCGCTGAACACCGCGAAGCACCTGATGCACGACCTCCTGTCGCGCCTGCGCCCGACCGATCGCTTCGATGTCCTGCTGTTCTCGGGCGCGGACGAGCTCTACGCGAAGACCTCGGTCCCGGCGATCGCGAGCCAGATCGCGTCGGCCGAGGCGTTCATCGACTCGCACGACGGCGGCGGCGGCACCGAGCTCCTGCCCGCGATCCAGCACGCGATGAAGCTGCCGCGCACCGACGGCGTGTCGCGCAGCTTCGTCGTCGTCACCGACGGCTACATCGCCGAGGAGCCAGCGGTATTCGACCAGATCCGCGATCACCTCGGCGAGGCGAACGTGTTCTCGTTCGGCGTCGGCACCGGCGTCAACCGCCACCTGATGGAGGGCATCGCGAAGGCCGGCCAGGGCGAGGCGTTCATCGTGACTAGCGACAAGGGCGCCGACGAGGCCGCCGGGAAGCTGCGCGAGTACATCGAGTCGCCGGTCCTGACGAAGGTCGAGGTCGGGTTCGACGGCCTCGACACGTACGACGTGCAGCCGAAGGTGCTCCCCGACGTGTTCGCCGAGCGGCCCGTCATCGTGTGGGGCAAGTACCGCGGCACGCCGAAGGGCACGATCACGCTCACCGGCGTGTCGGGCCATGGCCGGTTCGTGTCGAAGCTCGACGTGTCGACCGCGAAGCCGGATGCCGGCAATGCCGCGCTCGCGTATCTGTGGGCGCGCGCGAAGATCTCCGAGCTGTCGGACTTCTATCGCGAGGACGCGAACAAGAAGGACGTGATCGCGCTCGGCCTGCAGTACAACCTGTTGACCAAGTTCACCTCGTTCATCGCGGTGCAAGACGTGGTGCGCGCGAAGACGCCGGGCGTCGATGTCGCGCAGCCGCTGCCGCTGCCCGATGGCGTGGGTGACTCGGCGATCGCGTACGCGAGCGGCGGCGGCGGCATGAGCGTCGGCGACGAGCCGCCGTTCGCCATCGTCGTGCTCCTGGTCGGAATCGGCATCGCCGCCGCGAGCGTGCGCCGGCGCCTGCGCAAGATGGCGGGGTCGTGATGACACTCTCGCGCGTGCAGCTCGGCGCGCTCGTCGTGACCGCCGCGGTCGTCGTGGCCGGCAAGCAGTTCTACCGCGGCGCCAGCCCCGACGAGCTGCAGGGGTTGCTCGCACCGGTCGCGAAGCTCGTCGGCTGGATCGTCGGCTCGCCATTCACGTACGACCGCACGCTCGGTTGGGTCAATCGCGACGCGAGGTTCGTCATCGCGCCGGTGTGCGCCGGCTTGAACTTCGCGCTCGCGGCGTTTCTGGCGCTGTCGCTGGGCTGGCTGCCGGCGATGCGCCGCCCGCGCGACGCCGCCGCGCGGCTCGCCGGCGCGGCCGTCGTCGCGTACGCCGCGACGATCGTCGTCGATGCCGCGCGCATCGCGCTCGCGCTCGAGACCCGGGCCGACGGCGCGGCCCACGAAGCGCTCGGCGTCGCGGTGTACCTCGGCGCGCTGTGCGCGCTCTACGCGATCGCGGTTCGCAGGAGGAGCGACCATGTCGCGACTGCGTGAGCTGCGCTGGCTCGCCGTGCCGGTCGCCGCGTACATCGCGATCACGATCGGGTTGCCCGCCGCGAACGGCGCCGTGCAGCGTGCCGAGTTCGTCCGTCACCTCGTGCTCGTCGTGCTCGGCTGCGCGGCGGTCGCCGCCGTCGTGCTCGCGATCGCGCTCGTCGCACCGAAAGGAGATCGCTCGTGAACAGACTGCTCATCGGGATCGCCGCCCTCGCGCTCGCGCCGCGCGCGTACGCGGGGTCGTGCGATCGCGCCGCCAGCGTGTTGCTCGCGCAGCACGCGCAGTACGTCACCTACTGCCCGGAATGCGGCGACGCCGCGCCGAGCGCGCCGGCGACATGGCAGGCTCCGGCGCCGTTGCCCGACTTCGTGCACACGTACCTGCAGACGTCGCCGGCGCGCTACGAGCTGGCGGCCACGCTCGACGGCTGCGACGTCGTCGGCTTGCCGTACCGGCTGCGAGTCGTCGACGAGACGGCGACCGGCGTCATGATCGTACCCGACACCGTACCGGCCGCACCTGCACCGGCCGCCGCGACCGCGCCGGTGGTCGTGGACGATCGCCTCGTGCCAACCTGGCTCGCCGGTCTGCTCGGTGGACTGACTGGCATCGCGTTCGTCTTGTGCGTGCCGAATCGGCGACGGCGCACGCTCGTGCCGCGCGCGATCGATCTCGTGGCACGCGACGACACGCATGTCACGATCGATCGATGACGCGCCGACCGATCGCGCTCGCCGTGCTCGCCATCGCTCACGTCGCCGCTGCCGATCCACCGAAGCAGCTGCACGTGATGACCTACAACGTCGAGTTCAACAACCCGGCGCCGAAGATCTCGCTCGACGCGATCGCGGGCGCCGATGCCGACGTCGTGCTGCTGCAAGAAGTCAGCGCCGACTGGGCGCGCTGGCTCGACGCGCGATTCGCGACGCAGTACCCGCATCGCGCGTATCACACCGAGACGCGCGGCGCGGCCGGCATTGCCGTGCTGTCGAAGCTGCCGATCGAGACCGACGAGCTCTTGCAGCCGCCGTCGGGCGGCTGGTTCGTCGCCGAGCGGCTCGTGATCACCGGCCCGTTCGGGCCCGTGCAGATGTTGAACGTGCACCTGCGCCCGGCGAACGACGGCGGCTGGGTGCGCGGCTTCTTCACGACCCGCGCGGTCCGCGAGCGCGAGGCGGCGGCCTACGTGCCGGAGCTCGCGCGCGACCTGCCGACGCTCGTCGCCGGCGACTTCAACGAGCCGCCCGACGGCCGCGCCGTCGCGTATCTGCAAGCGCACGGCTTCGCGATCGCGAACGCGAAGGGGCCGCCGACCTGGCACCTCGACCCGCTCGTGTTCGATCTCGATCGCGTGATGATCGACAAGCACCTCGCCGCCGGCGACGGCCGCGTGCTCGACGCCGGCACGTCGGATCACCGCCCGGTGATCGTCACGATCGCTACGGCTCGATGAACGAGAAGTGGACCTGGACGAGCTTCCACGTCCTGTCGGTGCGCTCGTAGATCGCGAGCACGCGGTACGGCACGCCGCGCGCGGTCGGCTTCGTCGGCGGCTTCGCGAGCACGTTCGACGCGACCCACGCCACGGTCTTGCTCGACGTCGCGCCGGCGCGTACGCCGCCGTCGATCTCGAACGCGAGGTTCCACGCCGCGAGCTTCGCGCGTACCTTCGCGCCGCCGACGAACCGCTCGGCCGGCGCGCTGCCGTACAGCACGACGTCGCCGCGATCCGACACCGTCGCCGCGAGCGCCTTCGGATCCGGGAACGTCTTCCGGTACAGCGCGGCCGCGTCGCGCGCATCGTCGTCGATCTGCATCCCGACGCCGGGAATCGCGAGCGTGCCGGCGAGCACCTTCGCCTGGTCGGCGTCGCTGATCGCGCGGCTGTACAGCCACGCGAGCGGCTGCCAGCCGCCCGCCTGGTCGTAGATCGCGGTCGCGTGCAACGGCGTGGCATCGCGCTTCCGGCAGTCGCCGTTGCCGCACGGCACCACGCGCTCGAGATCGGTCGCGACCCACGCGGACTTGTGATCGGCGGCGTACGCGACCGTGTGCGGTGGAAAATCCTTGGAGTCGTTGAAGAACGGGTCGGGGATCGGAGCGCCGGTGCCGCGTGCTTCCGTCAGGTCTTTCGGCGCGACCTGCGGCGCGCGGGTGTCGAAGCCGAACCGGGGCGGATGGATGTCGAGGTCCTGCCCGAGGCCGCTCATCGCCTCGGCCGTGGTTTGCAACAGACCTACCGGCTTCGCGCGATCGATGGGCGAATCCGCGAACGCGAGCGGGCTCGCGAGCACGAGCGCGACGAACAGGCGCGTGAATCCCCGCATGGCTCGCGCTACGATAACAGGGATGAGCACCCGCATCGCGGTGGTGATCGCGTTCGCGGCGCTGGCCGCGGCACCCGCGCTGGGCAAGCAGCAGAAGCCGTGCGCGTGGGAGCTGGTGGTGCCGCAGACGCAGGGCGCCGAAGGCTGCTGGCTCGACGAGCAGGTCACCGCCGCGCCGGGCTCGCTCGTGGTCGACTGCCAAGGCTCGGCACATCCGAGCGGCGATGCGCGCGCGATCTTCGGCGAGCGCACGTTCACCGGCAAGATGACGGACGGTGACGTCACGGTCGTGCTGCACACGCGCTTCCACTACGGCGACGGCTGTGACTGGGGCACGACGCAGACGATCACGGGCCGGCCCGAGTCCGGCCACCTGACGTACACGTACCGCGAGTTCCCGCTGCCTGGCCAGCACGGCTGCCTCAACGCCTGTGCGGCTCAGGGCGACGTGCGCGTGCGCTGACGTCGCGGTAGCTTGCGCCCGCGGTGTGGGCCGAGCTCGAGCACGCGATCGGAACCGGCGCGGTCGCCGCGTACGGCGCGACCCCCGGCTGGGCGGCGTGGCTGGCGGCGCAGCTGGCGGGTCCGGTCGTGGTGGTCGCGCCCGACGAAGCCGCGGCACGCGCGCTCGAGGCCGACGTGCGGTTCTGGGTCGGCGAGCGCGGCGACGCGGCGGAGCTCGACCCGGTCGCCGCGCTGCCCGCGATCGACGTCTCGCCGTACGCCGAGCTGTCGCCGGATCGCGCGTGCATCGTCGAGCGGGTCGCGACGCTGTTCCGGCTGTCGCGACCCGAGCTGGCGCCGCGCGTCGTGGTGACGTCGGCGCTGGCGCTCGCGCAGCGCACGCTACCGGCGCGCGAGCTCGCCGCGCGCGCGCTGACGATCCGCAAGGGCGAGACGATGGATCGCGAGGCGGTGATGGCGACGCTCGTCGCCGGTGGCTGGGTGCGCACGCCGGTCGTCGACGAGCCGGGCACGTTCGCGGTGCGCGGCGGCGTGATCGACGTCTACGCGCCGCTCGCGCCGCACCCGGTGCGCGTCGAGCTGTTCGGCGACGACGTCGAGTCGCTGCGCTGGTTCGACGAGGACAGCCAGCGCACGCTGCGCGAGGTCGATCACGTCCATCTGCATCCGGTGCGCGAGACGATCGCGACCGGCACGTCGGATCTGCGCACGCGGCTGCGCGCGTATGCCGACGAGATCGCGCACCCGACGAAGGCGACGCGCCGGTTGATCGAGCAGCTCGAGACCGGCGGCGTGTTCGTCGGCATCGAGGGCCTGCTCCCGGCGTTTCACGACGAGCTGGTCGCGCCCGAGACGCACGTCCCGGCGACCGCGCGCTGGCTCGTCGTCGATCCCGATGCGTGCCGCCGCACGATCGCGGATCTCTGGCAAGACGCCGACGCGCGCTTCGCCGAACGCCACACGCTCGCGTTTCCGCCCGAGCGCCACTTCGTGCGCGAGCTCGCCGCGTTCGCATCGCCGCGGCGGATCGAGCTGCCGACGCTCGAGGTCCACGGTGAAACCGACGCGACGAAGCTACGCGTGGAGCTCGACGACCTGCGCGTGCTGCGGCAATTGCTCGCGCACGCGCGCACGTTCGGAGACACCGAGCACGTCGCGCCGCTCGCCCAGGCGCTCGCGCGCTGGCGCGAGCAAGGCGTGCGCGTGACGATCGCGTGCGATTCGCAGAGCCGCATCGAGCGCCTGCGCGGCGTGCTCGAGGCGCGCGGCGCCGCGGCCGACGTCGCGTTCGCGATGGGCGCGCCGGCCCACTCGTTCGCGTCGCTGCGCGACGGCGTCGCGCTGGTCACGAGCGACGACGTGTTCGGCGAGCGCGTGCATCACCCCGGGTCGAGCAAGAAGCGCGCGAAGGACGCGCTGCTCGGCGGCGTCGCCGACTGGAGCCAGCTCGCCGCCGGCGACTATCTCGTGCACCAGAAGCACGGCGTCGGCCGCTATCACGGCCTGAAGAAGCTCGCGGTGGTCGGCGCGACCGAAGTGGATTGCCTGCACCTCGAATACGACGGCGGCACGCTGTACCTGCCGGTCTACCGGCTCGGCGAGGTCCAGCGCTACGTCGGCGCCGAGGGCCACGCGCCGCGCCTCGACAAGCTCGGCGGTCAGACCTGGGAGGCGACGCGCAGCAAGGTCGCGCGCCACGTCCGCGCGCTCGCCGAGGAATTGCTCCAGCTCTACGCGCAGCGCGCCGCCCTGCCCGGCCATCGCTTCCCGGGCGCCGACGATCAGTTCCACGAGCTCGAGGCGACGTTCCCGTTCGACGAGACGCCCGATCAACAGGACGCGATCGACGCCGTGCTCGCCGACATGGAAGCCCCGCGCGCGATGGACCGGCTGGTGTGCGGCGACGTCGGCTACGGCAAGACCGAGGTCGCGCTGCGCGCGATCTTCCGCTGCGTGCAGGGCGGCAAGCAGGCGTGCATCCTCGCGCCGACGACCGTGCTCGTCGAGCAGCACTTCCGCACGCTCGCCGAGCGGTTCCGCGGCTTCGCGGTCGAGGTCGGCAAGCTGTCGCGGTTCCAGAGCAAGCGCGAGCAGACCGAGACCGTGACCAGGCTCGCCGGCGGCCAGCTCGACGTCGTCGTCGGCACCCACCGCCTGCTGTCGGCCGACGTGCGGTGGAAGGATCTCGGCCTGCTCGTGATCGACGAGGAGCAACGGTTCGGCGTCGCGCACAAGGAGCGCATCAAGAAGACGCGCACGCAGGTCGACGTGCTCACGCTCACCGCGACGCCGATCCCGCGCACGCTCCACCTCGCGCTCGCCGGCATGCGCGACCTGTCCATCATCGCGACGCCGCCCGCCGACCGCCGCGCCGTGCGCACGTTCGTGTCGCGGGTCGACGACGCGACGATCAAGGAAGCGATCGCGCGCGAGCTCGCGCGCGGCGGCCAGGTGTTCTGGATCACGCCCACGATCGGCACGATCGGGCATCGCGAGGTCGATCACCGCATCCCGAACGAAGCGCGCCGCGAGCGCCGTACGAAACCTCGCGACGACGACCGCACGATCGACGACTGGGCCGAGTACCTCCGCGAGCTCGTGCCGACCGCGCGCATCGGCATCGGCCACGGCGCGCTGCCCGCCGAGCAGCTCGAGGACGTGATGGTGAAGTTCGTGCGCGGCGATCTCGACGTCTTGGTCGCGACCACGATCGTCGAGAGTGGCCTCGACATCCCGCGCGCGAACACGATGTTCGTCGCGCGCGCCGACGCGTTCGGGCTCGCGCAGCTCTACCAGCTGCGCGGCCGCATCGGCCGCAGCAAGGATCGCGCGTACTGCTACCTGCTCGTGCCGCCGCCCGAGCACATCACCGACGAGGCCCGCCGCCGGCTCGAGGCGCTGCAGCGGTTCACCGACCTCGGCGCGGGGTTCCAGATCGCGTCGCAGGATCTCGAGATCCGCGGCGGCGGCGAGCTGCTCGGCGCGAAGCAATCGGGCTCGATCGCCGCGGTCGGCTTCGATCAATACGTCAAGATGCTCGAGGTCGCGGTCGCCGAGCTGCGAGGCGAGCCCATCCACAGCGCGGTCGATCCCGAGCTCGCGGTCGAGACGCCCGGCTTCATCCCCGACGATTACGTGCCCGATCCCGGCCAGCGCCTCGAGCTGTACAAGCGGCTGTCCGCGGTCGCCGATGACGACGAGCTCGACGAGGTGACGACCGAGATCGCCGACCGCTACGGGCCCTTGCCGGGCGATGTCATCTTGCTCGGCGAGCTGATGGCGCTCAAGGCGATCGCGCGCTCGCTCGGCGCGCTCGCGCTCGAGCTCTCGACCGCGCGCGTCGCGATCGCGTTACCCGCCGACTCGCCGGTCGATCCCGTGCGCGCGGGGTGGCGCCGCTTGCCCGACGGGCGGTTCGCCGCGGCCCCACCCGCTCGCGAGCGCTTGCTCGCCCTGGTCACCGGCAGCCGTTGAGGTACACGCCGAGCGAGCCGATCGCGGGCGGCGCGATCACGCCCTCGTTGACGATCGCGACGTCGGTGCGGCCGTCGCCGTCGAGGTCGGCCGCCACGATCCCCCACGGCTTGGTGCCCGACGCGAACGCGATCGGGGACTGCAGCGTGCCGTCGCCGTTGCCGAGCAGGAGCGCGATCGTGTCGGTGCCGTTCGAGCTCGAGTCGCCGCCGTTCGATGTCACGACGTCGATCTGGCCGTCGCCGTCGACATCGGCGGCGAACGCGGTGTTCGGACCGCCGAGCTCGGGATACGTCACCTGGGGCGCGAACGTGCGACCGCCCGTGTTGAGAAACACGCCGACCGTGCCGTCGTTGGTGTTCGGCACGACCAGATCGAGCCGGCCGTCGCCGTTCAGATCGGCGGCCGACAGCGAGCCGGGGTAGTTCGTGCCGGGCAGGACCTGCGGCGCCGCGAACGTGCGGTCGCCGTTGCCGTACAGCACCGCGACGTCCTTGTCGTCGATGTTGGAGGTCGCGACGTCGAGCATGCCGTCGCCGTCGAGATCGGCGAGCACCATGCCGTGGGGGCCGACCGCCGCCCCGAGCGTGATCGTGCTGCTCGGACCGAACGTCCCGCGCGGCATCGTGCCCGGGAGCACGGTGAGGTCGCTGCTGCCGTTGTTCTCGACGACGAGGTCGGGCAGGCCACCCGGCACGAGCGCACCGAGCGCGATCCAGCGCGGCCCGTTGCCGACCGCGGCTGTCGTGTGGGCCGCGCCGAACGTGGTCGTTCCGGAGCCGGGCACGATCCAGATCGTGGCGTCGCCGCCGTTGGCGACCACCAGGTCGAGGTTGCCATCGCCGTCGACGTCGGCGAGGAGCGGGAACTTGGGATCGGTGCCCACCGCGAACGTCTGCGTCGGCGTGAACGCGCCGGTGCCGTCGCCGGCGAGCACGGTGACGGTGTTGTCCCCCTCGTTGACGACGACGATGTCGGCATGGCCGTCGTGGTCGAGGTCGCCGACCGCGAGGTCGAGCGGCGACGTCCCGATCGTCGTCGTGCGCTGGCCCTGGAGCAGGGGCGACACCCGGCATGGACCGCCCCCGCCGTCGCCGACCGTGCCGATCGGGCTGAAATCGAGCCGACCGCACGCCGCGACCACTCCCAGCGCGAGGGTCCGCACGAGCACCTTTGATCGGTAACACGACTCGTGCTACGTGACCGGAATCCTATGAAAACCGCGCTCACGGTGCTGGTCGGGATCTTTCTGGGTTACGGGCTCGCGCTCGGCTGCCAGAAGAAGGACGCGAGCTCGGAAGCCGGACCGGGCAAGACCGCGCCCGGCAGCGGGCCGACCGCGCCGCCGCAGAGCCCGGCCGAGCTCAACGCGGTGCTCGCCAAGATCGACGACGTCACGATCACGCTCGGCGAGTTCCAGGAGCGGATCAACCGGCAGTCGCCGTACATCCGCGCGCGCTACACGTCGCTCGAGCAGAAGAAGGAGTTCCTCGACTCGCTCGTCAAGTTCGAGATCCTCGCGAAGGAAGCGTATCGCCGCGGCTACGACAAGGATCCCGAGGTCGTGCGCACGATGAAGCAGGTGATGATCCAGAAGCTCATGCGCGAGGAGTTCGATGCCAAGGTCACCGCCGACACCGTGACCGACGCCGAGATGAAGGCGTACTACGATGCGAACGTCGGCGATTACGTCAAGGCCGAGCAGGTGCGGGTGTCCGCGATCATCGTGAAGAACAAGGCGCAGGCCGACCGCGTGCTGCTCGACGCCAAGGGCGAGGCCGGCAAGACCAACAAGGGCTTCCGCGATCTGGTCGCGAAGTACTCGCAAGACGAGGAGACCAAGCTGCGGTCGGGTGACCTGCGCTACCTCGACGCGTCGACCAAGGACGTCGCGGCGCCTGTCGTCAAGGCCGCGTTCGCGCTGCTCAACACCGGCGACGTGTCGGGCGTGGTCGACGGCGGCGACGGCAAGTTCTACATCCTCAAGCAGACCGGCCGGCTGCGCGCGGTGACCAAGTCGCTCGACGACGTGAAGCCGCAGATCCGCAACAAGCTGTTCCGCGAGAAGCGGCTCGCCGCGCAGAAGGACTTCGTCGACAAGCTGCGCGCCGCGGCGAAGATCGAGATCGACGAGGCGAACCTCGCGAAGGTGCGCATCGACACGTCGGCGTCGGGCGACGACGGCCGCGGCAAGGACCTCGCGCCACCGCCCGCACCGGCGACGCCGCCCGTCCAGCCCCCGCTCGAGGAGGCGCCCGGCGGAGCGGGCGGATCCGCAGGATCGGGAGCGGCCGGGCAACCGAGCCCGTGATTCGCAGGTCTAATTTTCTATGAGGAAGCTCGCGTTCTGGCTCGCGCTCACCGCTTCGGCGGTGGCCGCCGCCGATCCGCCGAGCGAAGGCAGCGGATCCGACAGCGGCGACGCGAAGACGCCGGCACCGGAGTCGCGCAACGCGGGCAAGCACGTCGCGCTCGAGCGCGTGGTCGCGGTCGTCAACGATGCGATCATCCTCGAGAGCGAGCTCGACGCGCGGCTCGTCCCGCTGCGCGCCGAGGCGCAGCAGATCGCCGACCCGGCCGAGCGCAAGCGCCGCATCGCGAAGCTCGCGAGCCAGGTCCTCGACGAGATGGTCAACGAAGAGCTGATCGTGCAGGCCGCCGAGCAAGCGAAGATCGAGGTCGACACCTCCGAGGTCCAGGCCGCGCTCGACGAGATCAAGCAGAACAACAAGCTCGACGACACCGGGCTCGCGCAGGCGCTCGCCGCGCAGGGCTTCACGCTGCAGTCGTACAAGGCCGACCTCAAGCGCCAGCTGCTGCGCCTGCGCGCCGTCAACCAGCTCGTCGCACCGAAGGTGCAGGTCACCGAAGAAGACGTGCACGCACGCTACGACGAGCTGCAGCGCCGGTCGGCGGCGGTCAGCGCGGTGCGGCTGTCGCATATCCTCATCAAGGTTCCGGATCACCCGACCGAGCAGCAGCTCGATGCCGCGAAGGAAGCGGCTGCGCAGGCGATCGCCCGCGTCAAGAACGGCGAGGACTTCGCGGAGGTCGCGAAACAGGTGTCGCAGGATCCGAGCACCGCTCCCAACGGTGGCGAGCTCGGCTGGTTCGAGCGCGGCAGCATCGCGAATCCCGACTGGGAGCCGATCGTGTTCGCGATGCAAAAAGGTGACGTGCGCGGCCCGGTCAGCGGGTCCGACGGCCTGCACGTGTTCTACGCGAACGAGATCAAGAGCAGCCAGCTCAAGCCGTACGCCGAGATGAAGGATCAGCTGCAGCGCGAGCTGCGCAGGCGCGAGCTCGACAAGGCCACGCAGACCTGGGTCGACGAGCTACGCAAGAAGGCCTACATCGACATCAAGCTGCAGTGACGGGCTCGGCTTCCGGGGCTACAATGGTCGCGGGAGACAACGCCTTGGCCGACAATCGCCGTACCTCGACCCGTCATGCCGTCTCGATCAACGCGAAGCTGGTGGTAGACGGCAACTCGAAGCCGTGCACGGTGCTGAACTTGTCGCTCGGTGGAGCGCTGGTGTCCGCTGGCACGAGATTCGCGATGGGGCAGCGGTTGCAGATCGCGTTTCCCGTGCCCACGATGGAAGAAGCGATCGAGGTCGGCGCCACCGTGCGGTGGTCCGACGACAAGGCCACGGGCCTGCAATTCGACGGGCTCCGGGCGCGTGACGTATGGGCGCTCAACAAGTATTTCGAGCAGCTGCCGCAGGTGTAGTCGTCCTGCTCGCCGCGATCGCGGCGGCGGGGCCGGCGCATCGCGAACGCGAGCGCGTCGCGACGATCGATCTCGGTCCGGCCGACGACGGCGCCGCGCGCCGCACGCTCGCCAAGGCGCTGGTCGCGGCCGGGCTCGATCCGATCATGGGTGACGGCGTCGAGGACGCGCTCGCCGGGATCTCCGGCTATCGCGACGACGGCGCGCTCGCGGTCGATCTCGCCGAGGCCCAGCACGCGTTCGGCGAGCTCAAGTGCAGCGACGCGATCGCGAAGGCCGAGCAAGCCGTCCCGCTGCTCGCGACGAGGCAGGCGGCGGGCATCGTCGTACCCGAGCTGCCGCGCGTGCTCGCGTACGAGGTTTTGTGCGCCGATCGCACCGGCGACACCGATCGCGCGATGCTCGCCGCGAGCCGCCTGCGCGCGGTTGGCGGCTCGCCCGACGTCCCCGCCGCCGTGCTCGACAAGTATCCCGACGTCGACATCGTCGCCGGGCGTGACACCGTCGAGATCGACGTCACCGCCAGCGAGCCCGGCGCGGCGCTGTGGGTCGACTTCGCGCCGGTCGGCACCGCGCCGCAGCACCTCGTGCTGTCCGCCGGCGAGCACGTGATCGCGGCGGCAGCCGGAACCAAGCGCGGCTACATCGCTGGTACCGCGACGCGCAAGCAGAAGCAGGTCGCGATCGAGCTCGCGGACATGGCCGGCAAGTGGAGCGCGATCGCGACGCGCGTCGCGGGCTGGCACGGCGTACCGCCCGCCGGCGAGCTCGACGCCGTGCTCGTCGCCGTGAACGCGCGCGTCGCGCTCGTACGGCAGGGCGATCGCGTCGAGGTCTGGGGCCACGCCGGCAAGAACGAGCCGCTCGTCCGCCTCGGCGGCACCGACGGCGTGCGCTCGCTCGCGGAGGCCGACCGCGCCGCCGCGCTCGTCGCCGATCGCGTGCAGTCGTGGGACGAGCACGCGCCCGATCCCGATCGCCCGCTGCTCACCGAATCGACGATGCCGCGGGCGGCGGACATGGATCAGCCCACGCAGTGGTGGGTGTACGCCTCGATCGCCGGCGCCGTGCTCGCCGGCGCGGCCGTCATCTACATCCACGATACCCAGAACAACCAGCAGCAGATCGTGCTGCATTACCCATGACGAGGCTCGCGGTCGTCGTCGCGCTCGTGCTCGCGCTCGCCGCGCCGGCGCGGGCGGCGACGCTCGTCGCGCTGCCCTCGCACGGCGCGATCAGCGTGCGCTACGAGCCCGGGCTCGAGGATGCGGCCGAACGCGTGCGCGATGCCGCCGAGGCCGAGCTCGCCGCGATCGCCGCCGATCTCGACGGGCTGCCCCAGCCGCGCGCGATCGAGATCCAGCTGGTGCGCGACGCGAGCGAGCTGCCCGAGGTCGCGCCGGCCGGTCGCGGCGCGCCGCCGTGGGCGATCGGCGTCGCGTATCCCGATCTGGGTGTCGTGTCGATCGCGATGCGGCGCGGTGCGAACGTCGTCGATCCGATCGGCACGTTGCGCCACGAGCTCGGGCACGTCGCGCTCGGCTTCGCCTGCGGCGAAGCCAACCATCGATCTGATTTGGGCCTCGGTGATCGCGCACCGCACTGGCTGCACGAAGGCTTCGCGTACCAGCACTCGGCCGAGTGGTCGTGGGATCGCACCGAGACGCTCGCCGGCATGACGTGGTTCGGCGGCATCGTGCCGCTCGACGAGCTCGATGCCAGCTTCCCCGCCGAGGAAGCGCCGGCGAACCGCGCGTACGCCGAGAGCTACGACTTCGTCGGCTACCTCGCGCGCCGCGGCCGGTGGGAAGACACCGCGGGCAACGGCGATCGCGGGCCGTTCCGCCGCTTTCTCGCCGGCGTCGCTCGCGGCGACGGCCTCGATCGCGCGGCGATCGCGGCGTTCGGCAAGCCGATCCACGCGCTGTTCGACGAGTGGCGCGACGACCTCGGCAAGCGCTACCTGTTCGCGCCGGTCGGCCTGCTCGGGCTCGCGGTCTGGGTCGGCTGCGCGCTCCTGCTCGCCGTCGCGTTCTGGCGCCGCCGGCGGTCGAACCGCCGCCGGCTCGCGCAGTGGGAGCGCTTCGAGCGCCGCGAGGACGAGCTCGCGGCGTGGTTTCAGCGCACCGCGATCGAGAACAGCCTGGTCGGCGAGCACGGCGTGAGGTCGAACGCCTCGTTGCTCGCCGAGCAGTTGTCGATCCCCGAGGTCGCGAAGCCCGAGTAGGCGGGGCCGAGCGTGCCATCGACGCACACGCGCCCGTACGCGGCGCCCGCCCAGCTGCCGTCGCATGACATCCCGAAGTTCTGCGAGCCGTAGCGCAGCGTTGCCATCTCGGCCGGCCCACCGTCGACGCTCGCCATCACCGGCGCGTCGGTGTCGGCGTAGTCGAACGGCGTGTCGGTCTGCCAGTCGGCGGGCAGCGCGAACGAGGTCGCCGCCGGCGCGGCGTCGTTCTCGGCGTCGCGATACGCGAGCAACGCCTCGCTCGCGTCCGCGAGCAGGCGCGGCGTCGCCGACGTGTACGCGATCGGCACCGCCATGACGTCGTCGCCCGGTGCCAGGAACACCAGCGTCCAGCCGCCGCCCGACGTGAGCATGTCGCACGTCACGGACAGCGGCGCGGCGCCGCCCGGCCCGTCCGGATCGATCGCGTACGTGCCGCTCTTCGCGGTCGGGTCGAGCGCATGCAACGCCTTGCAGCTCGCGGGCGTGCCCGCCCCATCGGAGGGCGCGTCGATCGGGTTGGTCCCCGGCTTCACGCACTGGCCGCCGCTGCACTGAAGGCCGGCCGGGCACGTCTGCAGGTCCGAGCACGGTGCACCCTGCGGCGGGCTCGGCGCGAAGCATCCCGCCAGGACGACCAGCCAGAGCCGCATCGCTACATTATATGGCGTTGCCGAGCAGCCGGCGCGCGGCGTCGGCCGACAGCTGGGCCGCGGCGTGGGCGGTCTCGTCGTCGACCCATTCCGGGAACGGCGTGACGAGCTTGCGGTGCTCGCCCGTCGGCATGTGCTCCTGCTGCAGCGCCGCGACCCGCGCGGTCGCCAGCGCGCCGTCGCCGGCCAGCCGCACCAGCGCCGGCCACACGCGACGGTGGACGAGCGTGATCTTGCCGTCGATCAGCTTGAAGCAGCGCACGTCGTTGGAGTCGTCGAGCTCGGACAGCGCCGCGAAGATCGCGCGCCCCTTGGGGTGCGCCCACCAGCTGCCGACGATCGGTTCGCCGGCGACGGCCTCGGCCAGGCTCGGCACCGGGCCGCGCGCCGATGCCAGCACGATGCCGTGCTTGCGGACGAAGGCGAGCCAGCGGTTGGGCTTTGCACGTCGGGCTTTGGGCCTCGGCCGGACGCGCTTCGGGCGCTTCTTCCGGTGGCTGACGCCTGTCTTCTTCGCCTTCACCGCGGGATGACGAATAGGAAATCACGCGGCGGCACAAAACGGTAGCCATCTTCGGTCACGCGGATGATCTCCGACCCGTCCTCGCCCAGCAGCCGCCGGATCCGCATGATGTTGGTGAACAGCGCGGCGTCGTGGCGAAGCGGGTGGTACTCGACGTTCCACACCGCCTGCACGATCGACTCCTTCGAGAACACCTTGCCGGGCTGCGCCGCGAACAGGAACAGCAGGCGCTTGAGCAGCGAGCGGCGGCGCAGGTCGGCCAGCTCCTGGCCGTGGCGCCAGATCACCTCGCGCACGCCGTCGACCGCGAGCGCGCGGCCGGGCAAGCGCAGGATCTCGGGGTTGGCATCGGCGACGTCGCTCTGCGTGCCTTCGGCGTCGATCACGCGGAACGGGCGCTGCGCGGTCAGGCCGAGGTCGGTGAGCAGGCGGGCGGCGCCTTCGATCGCAGCCGGCGCCATCGTCGCGGCGTTCGGCGCGCTCGGATCGGCGACCGCCTCGTGGCCGGAGATCGCGTCGAGCGCGGCGTGGGCGACGAGCCGCTCGACCGGCAGGCCGGCGGCGAGCGCGAGCTCGGCGGCGTCGCGCGCGTAGGCCACGGCGGAGGCCGCGTCGTCGTCGTCGCGGGCGAGCGCCGACAGCGCGAGCAGCGCGAGCACGCGCGTGCGGACGAGGCCGGCGGCGGCGGCTTCGCGGGCGGCGCGGGTGGCAGCCGCGCGGGCGTTGCCGCGGTCGCCGCGCGCGAGCTCGAGCCGGGCGACGATCACGAGCGCGGACGCGAGCTCGATCGTGCGATGCGCGCGCTCGGCGAGCACCGCGGTGTCGCGCGCGGTCTCGAGCGCGAGCGCGACGTCGCCGGTCGCGAGCGCG
>Ga0335083_10004710_pt1 | contig 17324 bp, 26 predicted proteins | sample Lox_Sample_42_FD_206716 | JGI IMG/M metagenome (GOLD analysis project Ga0335083, IMG submission 206716) | Soil microbial communities from Loxahatchee National Wildlife Refuge, Florida, United States - Lox_Sample_4.2 | ecosystem: Environmental > Terrestrial > Soil > Wetlands | place: USA... | reverse complement strand
GGCCTGACGGATCCCGCGACGACGGTCGCCCCATGCCGCAGCAGGATCGTCGAGGGACTCAGCGTCGAGCTATCCACCGGTTCGCTGAACACCACTACCAGGTTGGCATTGAGCGGCACATCCCGCTTGCGGGGCGGCGGATCAGTCCGAATAACGACTGGCGGACGAGCAGCCGCCACCAGCGCCCTTTCATACAGCACCGCGCTGTCGGCGGCATCGGTGACGGTCACCTCGACCGTGTCCCCCGCCTGCGCCGCAACCGGGACCGGATCGAACCCGCCGTCAACCACGGCGGTGGTCACGGAGGTCAGGTCCCCAACCCGCCGGATGGATGCCCGCGTGCCGGTCGGGGTCGTGCCCGGTGTGAGCGACACATACACCACGTCACTCCCACCGCCGCTGGACGAGGCCACACCGGCTGAACGCGGAGAAGCCGCAGTGGCGACTGTCACGGGGTCCGAGACGATCAAGCCCGAAGGCGGTGACGGCGGACACGACGCGCACGGACCGGGGGAATCAGCCCGGCAGCCGGTCATCCAAACGAGCGCGGTCACGCCCGAGATGGAGATCGCGGGAATCCAGCGTCGCAGGCCATGGGAACGGCGATACTGCTGCACGGCGGCCCCTATGAAGCACTGCCCCATGTGACGGTCGGGCACTCGGCTCTTGCTCACGGGCGCCCTCCCGAACCCGCCCCACCCACCCCCACAAACCCCGCCCAGTAGAAGGGGTTAGCCGTCGCGGGCTGGATCAGCAGGGCCCGCTGCGCTGCGGCGAGCGCCTGCCCCGGCTCCGCCCCACTCGCGTAGCCCTGGTAAAACCGCTCCATCAACGCGGCCGTCGCCCAGTCATCCACCGGCCAGAGGGTGGCCACGACACGCCGGGCACCAGCATGCAAGAACGCCCGCGTGAGTCCCACCCAGTCATCACCAGGGGGCACATCGGCCAGCGCTCCAGATGCGAGGCCCGTCTGACAAGCCGAGAGCACAACGAGGTCCGCGGAGAGATGCATCCCGAACACTTCGTGCACCTCGAGTCGCCCGTCCTGGTCGCTTCCCGGCGCCAGCTCCACGAACGAGAACAGGGGATTCTGTTTGTTGAGAACGCCGTAGGTGGCCAAATGCAGGACACGATAGGTGGGTGCTTCGCGCCGGAATATCGCCTCGGTCGCCGCGTCTCCGGTCAGGACCCGTGCGTCCGCGAGCTGGCTTAAGGCCGCGACTTCGCGGCGCGAGGCAGGGAGCGCGTCCGGACGCGGCGCGAAGGCCAGTGTGCCGGCCGTCGATGGCTCGGGCTTTCGACCTCCCAACGCGAGCCAGACCGATGCCGATGGGGCGAAAGTCACTTCGTAACGTTGAATCAGGAATTTGCCATTCCGATCCAGCAGCGCCGTAAAAGGCAGATAGTGCAGCTCGGCGTGCGGCACGACGATGAGTCGCGTCTTCGCCGCCAGAAGTCCCGCGCCTTCGACGGGAGCGAACAGGTAATCATTGAGCCGTTGCAGCGGCCCGCGCCACAATGCCCCACTCCCGGTTTGCGACGGAGCTTCCACGGCTCCTCTCGTCAGCTTCACGAGCCGTGCGAGATCCGTTCGTGTGATCCCGAGGTCGACGACGGCTAGCGTGTCCCGCGTCACCACGAATGCCAACGAAGCGGAGTCACTGACCAGGTACTCGACGAACGCCTCATCGGAGCCGAGGCGCGATGCCACGTCTTGCCAGCCGGCGACTCCGCTCGCCACGAGATCCGCATGACGCGGTGCCCGCTCCCGCATCTCGAGCAGCAGCTCGGCGTAGGCGCCCTGAGCACGCGACAGGGCCGTGAGCGTCGCCTGGCTCCCACCAGACGGGTCCGGTCCACGAAGCGCTTCAGTACCGGAGCTCGGCGCCGTGGCCTGCGCCGTCAGGTCGGCGATGTAGCGGCGCAAGTCTTGCTCGCGCTCCGCCAGCGCCAGACTGCTGTCGCCGGCCGTTACACGGCCGCGCGCCAACAGCTCGAGCATCTCCCGCGCCCGCAACCGCTCGCTGACCTCGAACGCCGCGCCCGCTAGCCCCCGGGCCCGCTCGGTCAACGCGAGCTGCGCGTAGGCCTCCCATTTGTCCGCCAAATACGCTGAGCGCCGCTCGGCCAGCACGAGCGAACGCGAGGGACGATCGATCTCGGCGAGCGCGGCGCGGAGCTCGCGTGCCGCCTCGTCCAACTGTCCCCTTCCCCGCAGCACCTGGCCCAAGCCCGAATGCAGGCGCCAAGCGACCTCCGGCGCGATACGCGTCCCCAGCTCGATCAACCCCGCGCGATACAACGACTCGGCGACGGACGCATTTCCGGCCGAGGCCTCGAGCCGCGCCCACTGGTCGAGCGCCGCCGCCGCTCCGACCGGATCCCCCAGACGCTCGAGGTCGGCAGCAGCGCCGGCGAAGGCGCGTCTCGCCGCAACCGTGTCCCCCACCCGCAGGGAAACGAGACCGAGCCATCCCCGGGTCAGCGCCGCCGAGCGCGCGTGACCGCCACCTCGCTGCGTGCGTTCCGCCGTCGCGAGCAATGTCCGAGCACGCGTGTAGTTCTCCCGCTCGAGGAACAACAACCCCCGCCCTTCCTGTGCCTCCGCTTCCCCTCCGGGATTCCCGGCCTGCCGGTACAGATACTCCGCCCGCCCATAGAGTCGCTCGGCCTGATCCAGGGTGTTGAGCTGCATCGCGTAGTCGGCGTGAGCGAGCGTAAGACCCGCGCGCACGTCGAGCGGCCCACGAGTCGCATCGCCCATCCGCTCCGCTCGTCGCAGCTCGTCCAGCGCTCCCTGGAGATCCCCCCGCGCCGAATGCGCCGCGGCGAGCTCCCGGCGGACGGCAAGGGCATCGGCGATCGGGCCGGTGCTGTCATAGATCGCCAGAGCCTCTCTCAGCCTGGCCTCGGCCGCCGGATAATCCCCGCGCCGTATCTCGAGCTGCCCCAGGCCGTGCAACGCACTCGCGGCGTCAGCCCATTGCTCCCGCGCGCGCCAGGCGGTCAGCGCATCCCGGTACTGGCGCTCCGCCGTCGCGAAATCTCCGCCCAGGCTCGCGACACCGGCCAGGTTCACCAGGTTTGTCGCGGCCACGTCGTCGCGGCCGTCCCGCCGGTTCAACGCCAGCGCCGCCTCGAATTGCCGACGCGCCTCATCCAGGTCGCCCACATCCTGGGCCAGGAGTCCGAGGTCGTTGTAGGCGGCGGCCATCCCACGGGAATCGCCGATCCGTTCCTGGAGGGCCAGGGCGCGTGTATAGCCATCCCGCGACGCCGCGAGGTTCCCCCGATCCTCAGCGAGCCCCGCGAGCGCCATGGTGGCATTTGCCTGGACCCGCTGGTCCCCGACTGCTTCGGCCAGCGCGAGCGCACGTGTGAGATACGTCTCGGCGGTGTCCGACTTGCCGTCCGCGAGGAGGGCCGTACCCATGTTCCCCAGCAACGAGGCTATTCCGGCGGTGTCCGGGATGCCCTCAGCACGATGGAGCGCCGGTCGCCAGATGACGATCGCCGCGTGTGGGCCATCCCGACTGAACGCCGAGATCCCCGCTCGACGTACGCTGTCGTTCCAGACTTTGGCTGCCCGTGACTCCGGCGGCCACGCCGCGAACCGCGACACCTCTCGTACGAGGAACGAATCGCTCCAGGCCACGGCAAAGGCCGCCGCCAGGTTGCGCGCGGCGTCCAGCTCGTTCCGGTCCAATGCCGCGGTGATCGCTTCACGCGCGGCCAGGGGCCGGGCTCGGGTTTCTGTCACCAGGTCGGTCTCGGACACGCGAACGGCGGCGAGGCGGAGCGAATCGGCTGCGGGTGACTGCAGGGCGAATACGAGGACGGCGAGCGACGCTCCCAGCGAGATCACGGGGTCGCGGCTCCGCCGATCGAGAACTCCACGAGACGCGAGGTGGACCACCGATTGAATCCCGTGCGCGCTTCGACCAGCCACACGTAGGAGCGACCCGCCACGAGGGGGATCGAATCGGGGAGGGAGGCCACGGTGTCGGTGACCTCGAACTCGTACAGCAGCCGGCCGGCGGCGTCGGACAAGGTGACCCGGTACCGGTCGGCACCGGCGACGGCCGTCCACTCGAGCGGGGTCGCACTCGCCACGATCCCGATGGGAGCGACGGGAACGGGGACGACCGCGGCGGCCGGCGGGCCGCGGTGAGTCCCATTTTCGAACGACCCGGGCCGAACGAGGATGAGCAACAGCACCGCCGCCGCAGCCAGCGGTAGGGCCACCCGGTAGAATCGCCGCCGTCCCCCGCCCTCGACCGCCGCGATCTCCCGGGTCACTCCCGAATCCGAGAGGGCGCGAGCGAGCGACGCGAGCAGATTCCGGCAGCGCGCGCACCCCCAGACGTGCGCCAACGCCTCCGCCCGCTCCGGGGCGCCCAGCGTCCCCTCGGCGAGGGCGGCCATCGTATCATCGGACAGGCACTCCGGCGTCACTGCACCCCCGCCGGAATTTGCCCGCAAGGCCTGACGGACCGATTGGAAGCGGTCAGGCTGTGTCACTCTGGGAGTACCTCCCTCCAGGACTCCGTCCACGTGCACTCTTGTGTTCGTCGCCACCGTAAGACGGCACTCTGGCGCGAAACTGCTCACACCGGCTCACAGATCCTCCCGTTCGAGGCCCGCTTGCTGCAGCCGTTCGCGCACCGCTGCCAGCGCCCGGTACACCCGGTTGTAGACCGCCTTCGTATTGGGGAGCCCGAGGATTCTGGCTACATCCTCACCCGGCAGCTCTTCCACCACGTAGAGCTCGACGGCGATCCGGTCTTCCGGGCTCAAGCACGTCAGAGCCTTGTCCAGTTCCGCTCGCGAAATGGGAGGGTCCTTGTCGGGGAGGGAATCCGCTTCAACCTCGATCGAAGGGACACTCCCCAGTTCCCGCAGGATCTGTCCTTTGCGCCCCTCGGTCACCGCCCGATAGGTCGCACGCAGTTCAGATTGAAACTCCCGATAGGAGAGAGCGGGCATATCGCGGGAGCGAAGCAGCTCGTAGGCCTCGCTGTGACTCTTGTGGTCGACAAAGACCAGATCGAAGAGGCGACGCTGCAAAGCGGGGAGCTTCTCGGCGACGGCCGAGATCCGACGGCGGCCGTCACGCTCGCGGAACCAATCGACGGTGATATGCCGGACGACGGTGACGAGCCAGGTGGAAAAGCGGGCCCGGTGCTCCGGCTCCGCCACATAGTCGCGCAGGCGGCGCAGGTCGTCTTCACGCAGGGATTCGCACACCCGCGCGAAGACGTCCATCACATCATCGTAGTCCTGGGCGTAGTGGCGGATGGCCGCGAAGATGAGGCGGCGGTACCTGCTGAGAAACAGGTCCCACGCAGCGTCGGGCGAGCCTCGCTGCAACCCGGCCACCCAGTCTTCCATGCGACGACCTTGGGGGGGAGACGGTCGCGGCGGGATATAGCCGGAGTGACTGGGCTGTCAAGGAGAAGACCGGAATTCCTTAACAAACAATGATCCCGTCCGGCGTAATTCTGCAAGGGATCATCGTCACGACGTGAATCATCGCGGTATCGCTCACAATCTCGCTCGCGGCAATCACCATGGTGGCTCCCTCACTTAAGGCCGTGACCACCCCACTCGTGTCTACCGTTGCCACGCTCGCCCTCTGGCTGACCCACGCGATACGGCGCCCGGTGAGGACATTCCCGTTCGCCTCTCGCACCGTCGCCGTCAGCTTGAGTCTGCCATCTGTCGCTAGCGTCGCTGCCTGCGGAGTGATGGTCACCGAAGCCACCGAGGCTGGCGGGTCCACGGAATCCGAACAGGCGCCCAGCCACGACAACACGCCCAACGCCAGGATGGTAAAGCTCGCCCGGACGACCTTCCGCATTTCCCGTTCCATACGGTTCCTCGTTCATGAGTTCGGAACCGTGAGACGGACGCCCGGATCGCAACTGCTCAGATGGCCTCATCGGCTACCCTCCACTCGCGCCAAACACCACCCCGCCGCCCGCACCGCCCCGGGCACGCCCGTATCGCCCGCGAGTGAGTCCGCAAATGTCCGCATCCGGGCGGCCAGTTCCGGAGATAGCGACGCTCCCACCTCCGCCGGCGGTGTCACGTACACCCGGTACGGCCCACACCCGCCGACGGGTCGGTGGCGGACCGAATCCCACTCGGCATTGAATGGGTAGACCCGGACCACACGACCGCCGAGAATCGCGGCCAGTCGGCGCAGAGCGACAACCCGGGCCATGGCGGTCGTGTCACTGCGCCGAGCCAGCGCGCGCGCCGACTCGGCCGCCGCCGCCGAACGCAGCACCTCGCCCAGGGCAAATTCGAAATCGAGGGTCACGAGCGAAGCTACGGCTCGACCGTCCCGCTTCCCCGCTGTGAACGCCGCTCCCAGGACGGCGGCGCGCGACGCCGCGTTGAACCCCGGGTGCATCGATCCGGTGACGGTCACCGAAGCTGAATCGACCGCTCCCGATGCCAATACGATGACTTGGACCCGCGCGAGGCCCTCCACGCCGGATTGCTCCAAGAGCCGCGGGTATTGGATTTCCACGGAACCGAGCGCAACCGCGGCCTCGGAGTCGAGCTGGCAGGGGAGATAGACGGGGGCGGCACCGGCAATGCGCGGGGGCAGCGGATCGGCCGGACAGCGAGGGGTAGCCGGAGTCTGCGCCGGCAGCAGACGCGACACGGTGCAGCCGAGCCACAGGGCGAGACGACCGCCGAGCCTCGCCATGGGGTCAGTCGGTGGTGAGGATCCTGGGGGGCGCTCCGCCCTCGGCGATCGCCACCGTGTGCTCGAAATGCGCCGACAAGGAGCCATCCGCCGTCACGACCGTCCACTTGTCGGCGAGGGTGCGGATCTCGGGCCCGCCCACGTTCACCATCGGCTCGATGGCGATCGTCATCCCGGCGACAAGGCGCGGGCCCCGCTTGGGCTTGCCGAAGTTCGGGACCTGCGGCTCCTCATGGAACTCGCTGCCGATCCCGTGGCCCACCATCTCGCGGACCACCGAATAGCCGGCGGCCTCGGCCACGGCCTGCACCGCGTGCCCGATGTCCCCGACGTGGTTCCCGGCGCGGGCCTCGGCGATTCCCGCGGCGAGCGCCGCCTGGGTGATCTCCATCAACCGCTCGGCCTCTGCGCTGACATGCCCGACGGGAAACGTCGCCGCGGAGTCGGCATGCAGCCCCTCGAGCTTGACGCCGACGTCGACCGAGAGCAGGTCGCCCTCCTTCAACACCCGTTTGGCTGAGGGAATTCCGTGGACGACTTCCTGATTGATCGACGTACACAAGGTGGCGGGAAAATCGTACAACCCTTTGAACGAGGGCAGCGCCCCGGGGTGGCTGCGGATGAACGCTTCGGCCTGGCGGTCGAGCTCTTTGGTGGAGACTCCGGGTTTGACGGTGCGGCCCATCAGTGCCAAGGTCTGAGCCACGATCCGGCCGGCGGCCGCCATCGTCTCGACCTCGCGCGCCGACTTGATGGTGATCATCGCCCGATGATCCGGCGGATCTCCTCGGCGATCTGGTCCATGGTACCGACACCCGGGACGCGGTGCACGATCCCGCCACCCCCGCCCCCGCGTTGGGCGTAGTGGGCGATCAGCGGCGCGGTCTCTTGCTGATAAACGACGAGGCGCGTCCGGACCGTTTCGGCGGTGTCGTCACTGCGACCTTGCTCGCCGGCGCGGGCCAGCAGGCGCTTCACCAGCTCTTCCTCCGGCACATCAAGCAGGAGAATGTGCGCCAGACGATGCCCCTTGGCGGCCAGGGCTTTGTCCACCGCCTCGGCTTGCGCCGCCGTGCGCGGGAAGCCGTCGAAGACGGCGCCGTCCTTGGCTTCGGGTTTGGCCAGCTCCTGGTTGATGAGATCCAGGATCAGGGCATCCGGAACGAGCTGGCCCTTGTCCATGTAGGCCTTGGCTCGCTTGCCGAGCGGGGTCCCGGCCTTGACGGCCGCCCGCAGGATGTCCCCGGTGGAGATCCGGGGGATGCCGAGCCGTTCGGCGAGGCGCTGCCCCTGGGTTCCCTTGCCGGACCCCGGCGCGCCCAGGAGCAAGATGAACATGCCGCGATCAGCCCGACCGGCCGCGGAAGCGGACCCGGCCTTCTTTCATGAATCCGTCGTAATGGCGCAGCAAGAGGTGCTGCTGCACCTGCTGCACGGTGTCCAGCGCCACGCCGACGACGATCAGGAGCGCCGTGCCGCCGAAGCCGAACGGCATGTTCATGATGTTGCCGATGACGATCGGGAGCAGCGCGACGAAGGTCAGGAACAGCGACCCCGGTAGCGTGATGCGCGACAGGACTTCGTCGATGTAGTCGGCCGTCGCCGCCCCCGGCTTGACCCCCGGAATGAACGCGCCCTGCTTCTTCAGGTTCTCCGCCAGGTCCACCGGATTGAAAATGATGGACGTGTAGAAGTAGGCGAAGAAGACGATCAGGAGGCCCATCGAGACCAGATAGGCGGGAGACGTGGTGGTGAAGTAGGACGACAGCGTCTTGAAGAACCGCACGTTCGAAAACGCGGCGAGCGTGCCCGGAACGATGATGAGCGATTGGGCGAAGATGATCGGCATCACTCCCGAGGAGTTGATGCGCAGTGGGATGAAAGTCTTCTGCCCTTCCTGAATGCGCCCGCGCCCCATGACGCGACGGGGGATCTGGATCGGAATGCGGCGTGCGGCCACGGTGACCGCCACGGTGCCCGCGACGACGAGCACCATCATCGCGAGAACGGCGAGCAGGACGACGAACCGCAGCGAGCCCGCAAACAGCGCCTCGATCGTCCGCAGGGTCTCGGGCCAGATCCGCTCGACGATGGAGAAGAAGATGAGGAGGCTGGCGCCGTTGCCGAGTCCCCGTTCGGTGATCTGCTCGCCCAGCCACATGACGAACACGCCGCCCGTGGTGAGCGTGAGGACGGTGGTCAACCGGAAGCCGAAGCCGGGGTGCGCCACAGCGCCGGGAATCTGCGACTCCACGAACAAGGAGTAGCCATACGCCTGGGCCAGACACAGCACCACGGTCAGGTAGCGGGTCCACTGCGTCAGCGTCTTCTTCCCCTCTTCATCGCGCTGCATCTTCTCGATGACCGGGAAGACGGGGCCGGCGAGCTGGAACACGATGGAGGCCGAGATGTACGGCATGATTCCCAACGCGAAGACCGTCGCCCGGCCGAACCCGCCACCGGCGAACAGATCGTAGAGACTGAGCAGTGTCCCCTTGGCGTTGTTGGTGAGATAGTCCGCCATCGCCTGGACGTTGACCCCGGGCGTCGCGATGTGCGCGCCGATCCGGTAGACGACGAGGCAGAGGAGCGTGAAGAGGATCTTCTCCTTCAGCTCCGGAACCTTGAACAGATTGGGAATCCGGGGAGCGGTCACGTCAGCCCTCGATGGTCCCGCCGGCCTGCTCGATCTTTTGCCGTGCGGATGCGGAGACCATGACGCCCCTGACGACGAATTTGCGCGGGACGTCGCCCATCCCCAGCAGCTTGATGGGATGATCGGGCCGCCGGACCAGCCCCGCTCCGAACAGCGTCTCGGGCGTGACGTCCGATCCTTCGGCCAGATGCGACAGGTGCCGCACGTTGACCACCTGGGCGGGCTGCTTGAACGGATTGGTGAACCCGCGCTTGGGAATGCGCCGGATCAGCGGCATCTGGCCGCCCTCGAACCCGAGGCGACGCCCCCCGCCGGCGCGGGCCTTTTCGCCCTTGTTCCCCTTGCCGGAGGTCTTGCCGAGCCCTGAGCCGGGCCCGCGGCCGACGCGCCGCCGAGCGGTGGTCGAGCCCTTGGGCGGCCGCAGGGTCGAGAGCGTCAGCTTCGGCGTTTCGGCCGCGGCTTGCTTCGTCTTCGCCATCGCTTACTTCCCCTTCTCGCGCGTCACCAGCACGAGGTGGCGCACCTTGTAGAGCATCCCGCGCAGCGCGGGCGTGTCCTTTTGGACTACGGTGTCCTGATAGTGCTTCAGCCCCAACGCCTCCAGCGTGCGGCGAAGCCGCGCGGGGTGACCACTCCCCGAGCGCCGCTGTTCGATCCGGAGCGTCCCCGACCCCACCGGCGGCAACACCGGATCACGCCCGGGCTTCCGTTTGCGGTATTTCCGGGTGGGTGGATTCCTAGCCATGCACGGCCTCCTGCCGGGCCTTGTAGGGGATCGCTTCCACCTCGATCCCGCGCTCCTTGGCCACCCGGCGCGCGGTCGTCAGGCGCGTCAGTCCATCCATGGTCGCCCGCACCATGTTATGCGGATTGGTCGAGCCCAGGCTCTTCGTCAGAATGTCACGCACGCCGGCGCACTCCAGCACCGCCCGCACCGGGCCCCCGGCGATGACGCCGGTTCCCGAGGCGGCGGGCTTCAACAGCACGCGCCCGGCCCCATGCTTGCCGATGATCTCGTGCGGGATGGTGCCGCCGGTCAGCGGGATCTCGGCCATCTTGCGCCGCGCCGCCTCGACGGCCTTGCGCACGGCTTCGCTGACTTCGTTCGCCTTCCCGGTCGCCACGCCGACATGTCCCTGGCCATCCCCCACGGCGACGAGCGCGTTGAAGCTGAACCGCCGCCCGCCCTTGACGACTTTCGCCACCCGGTTGATCGCGATGACATTCTCGACGGTGCCATCGCCCTCGCGCGGCTGGCGCTCCTCGCGCCGCTCGCCCCGGCCGCCACGCCCCCGTCCACCCCGTCCCCGGCCCCGGCCGCCTCCGCGATGCTCGCGGGCCGCCTCCGCAGGAGGGGCCGGCGCTTCGCCACCGACCGCGTCGGCGCCGATGCCCCCGGCGCTGACCGTCTCCGGAGCCGTTCCTTGAGGGGCAGTCCCCTCCACGCGTTGCCGCTCCTGATCGTCCGGCATTAGAACTCCAACCCGCCTTTCCGGGCCCCGTCGGCTACGGCTTTGACGCGGCCGTGGTACTGGTAGCCTCCCCGATCGAACACCACCCGGGTGATGCCCTTATCTTTGGCCCTGGCGGCGATCAGCTGTCCCAGGGCGAAGCTCTTCGCCGTCTTCTTCGGACTTTCCGGCGTCATCCCGTCACTGCGGTCCGACGCACCGAGCAGGGTCACGCCACGCTCGTCATCCACGAGCTGCGCGTAGATATGCTTGGACGACCGGAATACGACGAGGCGTGGCCGCGCGGCCGAGCCCTGGATCTTCTTGCGGACCCGCAGGTGCCGGCGGGCCCGGGCGTCCGCCCCCGATTTGATTTTTCGTATTGAGCGCATGGGTTACTTGGCCGCCTGGGCGGTCTTCCCGGCCTTCCGCCGGACCTGCTCGCCCTGATAACGGATCCCCTTCCCTTTGTACGGCTCCGGCGGCCGGATGGCCCGCAGCTCGGCGGCCACCTGTCCGACCAGTTCCTTATTCACTCCTTCGACCTTCACGACCGTGTTGTTCTCGACCGAGATCTTGATGCCCTTAGGGGCATGATACGGGACCGGGTGGGAGAACCCGACCACCAGCTGGACCCCGAACGGCTTGGTCTCCGCCTTGTACCCCACCCCCTGAATCTCGAGGGTCTTGGCGTAGCCCTTGGTCACGCCTTCGACCATGTTGGCGACGAGCGTCCGCGACAGGCCGTGGAGGGCCTTGTGGAAGCTCTCGTCCGAAGGCCGCGTGACCACCACGGATCCGTCGGCGACGGCGAAGGTCATCTCGGGATGAAAGGTGCGGCTGATTTCTCCCTTGGGGCCCTTGATCGCCACCGTATGCCCCTCGACCGCCGCGGTGACGCCCTTGGGGAGCGGGACCGGTCGTTTGCCGATTCGCGACATGGCCCCTCCTACCAGACCACGGCGAGCAGCTCGCCGCCCAGGTGGGCGGTGCGCGCTTCGCGATCGGACATGATCCCCCGCGGCGTACTGAGGATGGCCATCCCCAGTCCGTTCTTCACTCGCGGGATCTCGCGGACTTTCACGTAGCGGCGCAAGCCCGGCGCCGAGACCCGCTGCAGCTCGCGGATGACGGGCGCATCGTTGTGGTACTTCAGGTACAGCCGCAGCAGCCCGTGACGACCGTCGTCCAGCACCTTGAAGTCCTGGACGTAGTGGTTGTCCCGGAGCAGCCGGGCGATCTCGACCTTCAGCTTCGACACCGGCATGTCCACCCGGCGGTGGCCCGCCATACAGGCGTTCCGCACCCGGGTGAGCATATCGGCGACGGGGTCCATCACGCTCATCTCGCCTCCCGCCTTACCAGCTCGCCTTGCGCACGCCGGGGATTTCCCCGCGCAGCGCCAGGTCACGGAAACAGATGCGGCAGAGCCCGAACTTCCGGAGTGTCCCCCGGCTGCGGCCACACCGCTGACAGCGGTAGTAGCCGCGTACCTTGAATTTGGGCCCGCGCTTGACTCGCTCGATCCAGCACTTCTTCGCCATGCGGTTCTCTCCTAGCCGATCGCGACGGCGGTTTCGCCGCGGAAGGGCAATCCCATTTCCCGCAGCAACGCCAGGGCCCGGTCGTCGCGCCCCGCGCTCGTCACGAACGTGATGTCCATCCCATGGATCTTCTCGACTTTGTCGTAGTCGATCTCCGGGAAAATCATCTGCTCCTTGATGCCCAGCGTATAGTTGCCGCGCCCGTCGAAGCTCTTGGTGGGGAGCCCGCGGAAGTCCCGCATCCGCGGCACCGCCACGCTGATGAAGCGGTCGAGGAACTCGTACATCCGCGCCCCGCGCAGCGTGACCGCGCACCCGATCGGCACGCCCTGGCGCAAGTTGAAATTCGCGATCGACTTCTTGGCCCGCGTGATCACCGGCCGCTGGCCGGTGATGGCGCCCAGCTCGGCGACCGCCGCCTCGAGCGTTTTGGGCTCCTTCAGCGCCTCCCCGATCCCCACGTTGAGCACGATCTTTTTGAGCTTGGGAATCTCGTGCGGATTCCCGAACCCGAACTGCTGCTGCAGCTTGGGCCGGACCCGCTGCTCGTAATGCGCGTGCAGCCGCGCCGGCGGCGCCGGCTCGGCCGGGGTCTCCGGTGCGGCGCGCTCCGCCTCGGTTTCCTTGCCTTTCGGCTTGCCGCCGCCCTTCTGCTTCTTTTCCTTGGTCTCCGCCATACTCACCTCACCCGCGGGATCGCCTGGCCCGACTTCACCGCGATCCGCTCGACCGTGCCGTCCTTATCGCGCCGCCGCCGTACCCGGGTCGGCAGCCCCGACTTGGGGTCGAGCAGCATCACGTTCGCCGCGGCGATCGGCGCCGGGAACTCGATGATGCCGCTCTCCTGCTGGGACGAGGCGGCGCGCTTGTGTTTCTTCACGATGTTGACGCCCTCCACCACGACCCGGAACCGCTTGGGGTAGACGTGGAGGATCTTTCCTTCTTTGCCCCGATCATCGCCGCGGATGACGCGGACCGTGTCACCCTTGGCCACGTGCATCTTGTGCCGGACCGGCTCGGTCCCGCGCACGCGGCGGCTCTTCTTATAGACCAACGGCTTCATATCAGATCACCTCCGGCGCGAGCGACACGATCTTCATGAATTTCTTCTCGCGCAGCTCGCGACCCACCGGACCGAAGATGCGGGTCGCCCGTGGCTCTCCGTCGTCGGTGATCAGTACGGCCGCATTCTCGTCGAACCGGATGTAGGACCCGTCCCGCCGCTTGGTTTCCTTCGCGGTCCGCACGATGACCGCCTTGGCCACCTCGCCCTTCTTGATCTGGCCGGTGGGGATGGCGTCCTTGATCGTGACGACTACCACGTCGCCGAGCCCCGCGTAGCGCCGCTTGGACCCGCCGAGCACGCGGATCACGAGCGCGCGCCGCGCCCCCGAGTTGTCCGCGACCTTGAGTATCGATTCCTGCTGTACCACGGTTCGTTCCCTTTCTTACTTCGCGCGCTCGACGATTTCGACCACGCGCCACCGCTTGGTCTTGGACAGCGGCCGGGTCTCCATGATCCGGACGGTGTCTCCCAGCTTGGCGCCGGTTTCATCGTGGGCCGCCACCTTGCGGCTCCGCACCACCTGCTTGCCATAGAATCCGTGCGCGTAGCGGCGCACCAGCGACACCGTCACGGTCTTGGTCCGCTTGTCGCTCACCACGACGCCCGTGCGGGTCTTGCGGCGGCCTCTCATGCCGTCTTCCTCTCGCGCAATATGGTCTGGATCCGCGCGATCTCCCGGCGCATCGTCCGGAACTGCAGCGGATTCGTGATCGCCTCCGTGGCCCGCCGGAACCCCAGGCGGAACCGCTCCTCCACGAGGATCGCGAGCTTCTGCTCCAGCTCCTCGGTCTTCAGCTGGCGGAGGTCGCTCGCCTTCTGCCGTGCCATCTCAGCGCTCCTCCCGCTTCACGAACTTGGACCTGAGGGGCAGCTTGGCCGCCGCCCGACCCAGGGCAAGCCGCGCCAGCTCCTCTTCCACGCCTTCCACCTCGAACATCACCCGGCCCGGCTTCACCACGCACACCCAGCCCTCGGGATTCCCCTTGCCCTTCCCCATCCGGGTCTCGGCCGGCTTCTTCGTGATCGGCTTGTCGGGGAACAGCCGGATCCAGACCTTGCCGCCCCGCTTCATCTCGCGCGTCAACGCCACGCGCGAGGCTTCGATCTGACGGTTGGTGATCCAGCCGGGCTCGAGGGACATCAACCCATAGTGCCCGAACGCCACCGTGTTGCCGCGCGTGGCGAGGCCGTTGGTGTTGCCCTTGAACCGCTTCCGGAACTTGACGCGCTTGGGAGCCAGCATCGGTCACACACCCGTCGAGTAAGTGCGGCCGGCCAACTCCTCGGCCTTCTCACCCTTGAAGATCCAGACCTTCACCCCGATCGTCCCGTAGGTCGTCCGCGCGGTGGAAGTCGCGTAGTCCACGTCCGCCCGCAGCGTGTGCAACGGGACCCGCCCTTCGTGGTAGCCCTCGACACGCGCGATTTCGGCGCCGCCCAACCGGCCGCCACACTTGATCTTGATCCCCTGCGCGCCCATGCGCATCGCGCTCTGGACCGCGCGCTTCATGGCGCGGCGGAACGACACCCGCTGCGTCAGCTGGTGCACCACCGAGTCCGCCACGAGCTGGGCCTCGAGCTCGGGCCGCTTGATCTCCTCGACGTTGATCCCGACTTCCTTCCCCGTCAGCTGCGCCAGCTCATCCCGCAACTTGTCGACCTCGGCGCCGCGCTTCCCGATCACGACCCCCGGCCGACCGGTATGCACGGTGACCGTCACCTTGCCCGGCCGCCGCTCGATATGGATGTCGGCGATCGCCGCGTGAGACAGCCTGGTCTTCAGATACTTCCGGATCAGGTCGTCCTCTTTCAGGAGCTCGGGGAAGTTCCGCCGCGCGTAGTAGCGCGAGCGCCACGGCTTGATGATCCCGAGCCGGAACCCGTAGGGATGCGTCTTCTGGCCCACTGACTACTCCTTCCGCCGGGACTTCGCCCCGGCCAAAGCCTTCTTTTTCCCGCGCGACGCAGGCTTCGCCGCCGCCTTGGACACCTTTTTCTCCTTCGCTTCCGCCTTGGCGGGCTTCGCCGCCGGCGGCGCCTGGGGCGCCGCGGGAGCCGCCTCCGTCGCCGCGACGTGAATCTCCACGTGGCTCGTCCGCTTCATGATCGGCGTGGCCCGGCCCATCGCGGCCGCGGTGAACCGCTTGAGCGTCGGCCCTTCGTTGACCACCGCATAGCGCACGCGCAACCGGTCGACGTCGAGCGACTGGTTCTGGCGCAGCGCCTGCTGCTCCGCGTTGGCGACCGCCGACTTCAGCACCTTGTGGATCTGCTGCGCCGCCAGCTTCTTGGAGAAGCGCAGGATGGCGTACGCCTCGGGCACGGCGCGCCCGCGGATCTGGTCGATCACCAGCCGCATCTTGCGCGCCGACTGCCGCACCGTCCGTTGGATCGCTCGCGCTTCCATTACTGCTGCTCCTCGGCCTTCGCTTCCGCTTCGCGCTCCGCGGCCGTCTTGACGCTGTGGCCCCGGAACAGCCGCGTGGCGGCGAACTCACCCAGCTTGTGACCCACCATGTTCTCGGTCACGTACACGGGGATGAACTTGTTCCCGTTGTGCACCGCGAGGGTGTGCCCCACGAACTCGGGCGTGATCGTGCTGCGCCGCGACCAGGTCTTGAAGACCTTCTTCTCGTTCTTCTCGTTCAAGGCCCGGATCTTGACGAGGAGCGACTCCTCGACGTAAGGGCCCTTCTTGACGCTGCGTGCCATTACTGGGTCGCCCTCCCCCGCTTCCGACCGCGAACGATCAGCCGCGTCGATGACTTCTTCTTGTGGCGCGTCTTCTTGCCTTCCGGTTTGCCCCACGGCGACACCGGGGGCCGGCCGCCCGAGGACTTGCCCTCGCCGCCGCCCAACGGGTGATCCACCGGGTTCATCGCCACACCACGCACCTTGGGACGTTTCCCGAGCCAGCGGCTCTTGCCCGCCTTGCCGACCCGCAGCAGCTCGTGCTCCGCGTTGCCGACTTCGCCGATCGTCGCCAGACACTCGCCGCGCACCATGCGCATCTCCGTCGAGCGGAGCCGCAGGGTGACGTAGTTCCCTTCCTTGGCGACGACCTGGACCGCCGCGCCCGCCGAGCGGGCCATCTGGCCACCGCGGCCGATGCGCAATTCGATATTGTGCACCGTGGTGCCCAGCGGGATTTCGAACAACGGCAGGGCGTTGCCGACGCGGATGTCGGAGCCCGGCCCGGAAACGACCGCATCCCCCACGTTCAGTCCCTTGGGATGGAGGATGTAACGCTTCTCGCCGTCCGCGTAGGTCACCAGCGCGATGCGGCAGGTGCGGTTCGGGTCGTACTCGACCGCCGTCACGCGCGCCGGAATGCCGAACTTCTCCCGCCGGAAATCGATGCGGCGGTACTGGCGCTTATGCCCGCCGCCCTGGCGCCGCATCGTCACGTGGCCCTTGTTGTTGCGGCCCCCCGTGCGGTGCAGCGGCTCGAGCAGCGATTTCTCGGGCGTGGCCCGCGTGACCTCGGCGAAATCGGATACCGAGCGGAACCGCGTCGCGGCTGTCACCGGCTTGAACTGTCGGATCCCCATATCAGCCCTCGAACACCTGGATCGCGTCGCCGTCCTTCAGCTTCACGATCGCCTTCTTCCACGGCCCCCGCCGGCCGACGTAGCGACCGTAGCTACGGCGCCTGGCGCGGACCACCATGGTGCGGACGTCCGTCACCGTGACATTGAACAACGACTCGATCGCCTTCTTGATCTGCGGCTTGGTCGCCTCGGTGTGAACCCGGAAGGCGTACTCCTTGCGCGCCTGATAGGCGGCCGACGTCTTCTCGGTCACGAGCGGTGCGACGATCGTCTGGTGCAGGTCAGGCATCGGTCGCCTCCGCCTCTGGGGCCGCGAGCGCCGTCGCCTCGACCAC
>Ga0335083_10004709_pt1 | contig 17328 bp, 10 predicted proteins | sample Lox_Sample_42_FD_206716 | JGI IMG/M metagenome (GOLD analysis project Ga0335083, IMG submission 206716) | Soil microbial communities from Loxahatchee National Wildlife Refuge, Florida, United States - Lox_Sample_4.2 | ecosystem: Environmental > Terrestrial > Soil > Wetlands | place: USA... | reverse complement strand
AGTGCTCGCCCTGCTTCGCGAGCGTCCAGGGCGCTTGCGAGCTCACGTACGCGTTCACCCGAGCGACGTAGTCGACGGCGCTCGCGACGGCGGTATTCAAGTCGAAGCGAGCGAAGGCCTCGACTTGCGTGCTGAACGCCGCGTCCGCCCGCGCGAGCAGCGCGGACTCGGCCTCGCCGTCGAGAGCGCCGTCCGGCACCCTGCTCGCAAAACCACGCACGACGAGCGCGAGCGTGCGCGACAGCAGATTGCCGAGCTGATCGGCGAGCTCGGCGTCGTGCGCGACGACCAGGCGCTGTTCGGAAAAGTCGGTATCGGCCGTGGTGTGGAGGTGTCTCAAGGCATAATAGCGAAAGGCGTTCACGCCGAAGCGCTCGACGAGCTCGCGCGCGGGTCGCGCGTTGCCGAGCGATTTGCCGATCTTTCGGCCCTCCGCGGTCACGTAGCCGTGACTCAGGATCTCCGTCGGTAGCGGCAGGCCCGCCGAAAGCAAGAGCGCGGGCCAGACGGCTGCGTGAAAGCGCAGAATACCTTTGCCGATCACGTGCGTGCGCTCGTCGCTCAGCCGCCAGAAGCGCTCGAAGGCGCTCGCGTCCTCCGCGTAGCCGAGCGCGGACACGTAGTTTGCCAGGGCATCGAACCAGACGAACACCACCTGATCCGCGTCGCCCGGAACCGGAATACCCCAGCCGTGGGCGCGCCGCGCGCTCCGCGACACGCTGAAGTCCTCGAGGCCGCCCGCGAGCAGGGTCGTCACTTCGCGCCGGCGCGTCTCCGGCTCGATGCGGAGGGCTCCCTGCTCGATCGCCGCGAGCACGCGAGCCGAGTAGCGCGACGCGCGGAAGAAGTAGTTCTCCTCCTCGACCACTTCGAGCGGCTGCGCGTGATCGGGGCAGACGTTCCCCGCGAGCTCGTTCGGCGCGAAGAACTGCTCGCAACCCGCACAAAAAAGCCCGCGGTACGTGCGCCGGTAGAGGTCGCCCGCGGCGGCGCAAGCGCGCCAGAGTTTGGCGACTGCAGGCGCGTGGCGTGGATCGGAGCTCGTCTGCAGGAAATCGTCGAGCGTCACGTCGAGCGAGCGGGCCAGCGCGCGAAACTCGGCGGCGGAGCGCGCCACGAGCTCGGCGGGCGGGCACCCGGCTTCGGCTGCGGCGCGCCAGCATTTGAGACTGTTGTCGTCGCTGCCGGATTGGAAGTGCACGGCCCCGCCGAACCGGCGCCGATGCCGCGCGACGGCGTCGGCAATCACGAGCTCCTGCGCGTGACCGAGATGGGGCGCGCCGTTGACGTAGGGAATCGCGGTCGAGATGAATTGGGTGGACATGAGTCGGGTCTCCTTGGTTCGAGCCGACGTGGCCCGGGAGACTTCCGACGTGCGCGAGGAGCGCGAACCGGCCGCCTCTCGGGCGGCCATCGACTCGGAAATTGCTGCTCTAAACGTTACGCGCAATCCGGCATGGTCGCCCCGTGGAACGGGCGCATGCCGGACATCAGAAAGCGCAACGAAGAGCTCACGCCTTCATCCTTGCCACGCTGAGGCGAGTTCGTCAACGGCGCTCGCGGCGTGCGTCGTGGGGCGCACTGCCCATCACACACCGACCTTCATAGTCTCGCGGCGATCGCGGCCGCCATCTCCGAGAGCGGCGCTTCGGCCGTCGCAAGGCCGGCTTCCTTCACGACCCTCGGCATGCCGTACACGACGGAGGACGACTCCGCTTCCGTGAGCACGCGGCCGCCGGCGGCGACGAGGGCGCGCGCGCCGCGGAGCCCGTCGTCGCCCATGCCCGTGAGCACGACTCCGAGAGCACGCGGACCGAGGCTCCGCGCCGCGCTCTCGAACAAGACGTCGACGGAGGGCCGGTGAATGGAGGCGATCGGCTCGACGGCGAGATGCGTGCGCGTGACCCCGGCATGCGTCACGAGCTCGAGATGCATGCCCGCGAGCGCGATGACGGCGAGCCCGGGCCGCAAGGCGACGCCCTCGCGCGCCTCCATCACTTCGATCGCGCACTCGGCGTCGAGCCGGGCGGCGAGCGCCTCCGTATAGCCCGGCGGAATGTGGAGGACGACCGCGAGCGGCGCCGGAAAGTCCGCGGGCAGCGCCGTGAGCAACCGCGTGAGCGCTTGCGGGCCGCCGGTGGACGTGCCGATCAACACCACGCGATCGGTGCGGGCGGCGACGGGCAGTGGCTCCACGCGAGCCGTGACGGCTCCGTCGCGCGGGCGCGGGCTCGCGGCGAGTCGCACTTTTTGGACGAGCTCGGCGGCGATGTCGCGCAGGCTGTCGAGCGCGAGCGCCGTCGGCTTGTGCACGAGGTCGAACGCCCCCGCGGCGAGCGCCGCAATCCCGAGGTCGCTCTCGCCGTCGGCCATGCTGACGATGACCACGCGCCCGCGCTCCTCGGGCGGCAGCGCCTTCAAGACGCCGAGCCCGTCGAGGTTCGGCATGACGAGATCGAGCGTCACCACGTCGGGCTTCAGTTCGGCGATTTTTTCGAGCGCGTCGATGCCGTCGGAGGCCGTCGCCACGACCTCGAGCTCGGGGTCGCTCGTCAGGCTTTCGCGCACCACCTTGCGCGCAAACGCCGAGTCGTCGACGACCAAGACGCGAATCTTCTTCACGTTTCGCCCTTGCGGTAGAAAAAGGCGCCGGAGCGCTCTTCGCACGCGAGCCCGGTCTCGAAACGCAAGAGCGACTCGGACGCGCCCACGATCAAGCGACCGTTCGGACGGAGCGCGCGAGCGAGGGTCGCGACGACGGTCTCGACCGTCGCGTCGCTGAAGTAGATGAGAACGTTGCGACAGAGGACGACGTCGAATTGGCCGAGCTCGGCGACGCTCGCCTGGTCGGTCAGGTTCACTCGCCGAAATTCGACGGCGTCCGCGATGCGCCGCTCGACGCACATCCCGTTTTCCACCGGCACGAGCCAGCGCCCGACCACGTCCCGCGGCAGGGCCCGGAGCGAACGCCTGAAATAGCGCCGTTCGCGGGCATGACGGAGGGCGCGCGTGCTGATGTCGCTCGCGACGAGCGTGACCGAATCGAGCAAGCCGGCCGCGTCGAGCAGCATCGCGAGGGTGAACGGCTCTTCGCCCGTCGCGCAAGCCGCGCACCACACGCGCGGGCGCACACCCGCTCGGACGAGCTCGGGCAGGAAGGTAGAAACGATGGTTTCGAGGGCCGCCGTCTCGCGGAAAAAGTACGTCTCGTTCACGACGAGCGCCTCGACGAGCTCGGAGAACTCGGCGTCCGCCGCCGCGTCGTAACGCAAGAAGTAGTAGTAATCGAGCAGGGAGTCGAAGCCGCGCTCGGCGACGCGCGGCTCGAGCTTTTCCGCGAGCAGCGCGCGGTCTTCGCTCCCGTAGTGGATTCCGGTTCGCTCCTCGATGAGGGCGCTCAGGATCGCGAAAACCGGTGGAGAAAGCGCGAACCCCGTCATGCGTGCAGCGCGGCCGCACTGATTCTGCGCACCTCGGCGTCGGGGTCCTTCAGCGCCGCGTGGGCGAGCGCCGTCGCGCTTTCGGCGTCTTGGAGCGCGAGCAGCGCGGACGCCGACGCGCGCCTGGTTGCGTCGTTCTTGGCCTGGAGCCCGTTGCGAATGGCGTCGATCGCCTCGCGGGAACCCGTGTGAGCGAGACTCCCGACGAGGGCGCTCGCGACGGAGTCGTCCGCCGTGAGGAGCGCGTCACGAATCGCCTCCACGCGACCGGGCACGGCGTGCCCGAGCGCCTGCACGAGCGCTTCGCGGTCCGGCGTCTTCACCACGAGCGCGATGAGGACGGTGGTCGCCGCCTCGTCCGAGCGCGCGGCGAGAAAACCCGTCGCGGCCACGCGCACGCCTTCGTCGCGGTCGTCGATGGCGCGGGCCAAGGCCGGCACCACCTCGGGCAAGCCGAGCTCGGCCAAGGCCGAGAGCGCGACGAGGCGCGTCGCCGCGTCGTCCCCCGTGAGCGCCGCGAGCAGCTGCGGCAACGCCTCGGGCCGCTTGGAAATGCCGAGCGCCACGAGCGCCGCACGGTGCAAATCGGGATCCGCCGAGCCGACGGTCGCGCTCAGCACCTCGAACGCGCGCGGCCCGCGCAGGTGCGCGAGGGCGTCCACCGCCGCGACCTGCACCTGGCCCGAGCCGTCGGCGAGTCGCTCGGCGAGGAGCGCCGTCGAGTCCTCGTCGCGAAGCTTCCCGAGTGACTGACAGGCGTAGTAGCGAACCCACGGGCTCTCGTCGCCGACCGCGGCGCGAAGCTCGGCGAGGACCGACGCGCCGCCGCTCGTCTGACCGAGCGCTCGAATCGCGGACGTGCGGGTACGCATCGACGCGTGGTGCGCCGCCCCGATCAGGACCTCCGCGGCCTGCGTCGTGTCGAACAGCGGCAACCCGCCGATGGCGGCGTCGCGCACGCGCTCGCTCGCGTCGGTCGCCCCCGCCGCCACGCGCGCAAAGCCCTCGGGATACGCGAAGTAGCCGATGATGCGCAGGGCCGCGCAGCGGATCCGTTCGTCGCTGCTCGCCGCGGCCTTCAGCGTGAGCTCGCGGGTTTCGTTGCTGCCGAGCGACTGGACCGCGCCGAGCGCGGCCTGCGCCACACGCGCGTCCCCGTCGCCGAGCAACTCGAAGATCGCCGGGACCACCGCTGCGTCCGACGAGCGCGCGAGCGCGTCACAGGCGAGCGCGCGCACCACCGCGTCGTCGTCCCCGAGGCACTCGACGAGCGCGTCCCGCGCCGAAGCGCGACCGCCGACGACGGGGATGAGCAACCGGCGCCGCGCCGGGGCCGCGTCGCGCAGCGCTTCGACGAGCTGCGGCTCCGCGACCGCCGCGAGCTGCTTCAAAGAAGCCGCGGCCATCTGCGCGACGGCGCCGGGCCCCTCGAGCAACGCGAGCAAGGTCGGCACGGTGCTCTCGTCGCCGATCCACGCGAGCAGTTGCCCGAGCGCGAGCTGCTCGCTCGGATCGGCGCGCTTGACGCTGTCGCTCAGCTGCTGGCGCAGCGACGGCAACCGCGGCGAGTTGACGAACGCGCGTTCGACCGCCGCGCCGGTGCCGAATTGGCGCTTGCTCTGGTCGCGAATCGCGACGAGCGCGAGCGCGATGTTGCGGAGGAGACTCTCCCCGGCGCTCGCCGCCAGCCGCACGAGGTGGGGCGCCGCCGCGGGGTCGCCGAGCCGGCCGAGCGCGCGCACGGCCTCGGGCGCGTAGAGCGCCTCGGAGGCGAGCCCCACGAGCGTCTCGAGCGCGCGAGGGTCGCGGGCCCGGCCGAGCGCGTCGATCGCGGGGAACGAGCGGAAGAAATTGCCGCTCTGGGCGAGCTTCAAGAGCGCATCGACCGCCGCCTTGCCGCCGATGCGACCGAGCGCTTCGACCGTCGCGAGCGCGACGTTGTCGTCGGGGTGCTCGGTGAGCGTCTGGAGCGCCGGCAGCGCGCGGGTGCTCTCGTGGCGGCCGAGGATCTGCACGGCGTCGCACACGACCGCGGGGTTCGCCGAGCGCGTGAGGGCGATCAGGCTGTCGTCCACGTCGGCCTTCGAGGCGCTCAGCGCGTCGACGATCCCGGCAATTTTTGCTTCGTCGTCGCGGACGTGCTCGAGCGCTTCGCAGAGGAGGAGCGCCGTTTCGCGATCGCCCGCGGCGAGCACGGCGACCACCGCGCGCCGCACGCTCCACGACGGCTCCACGAGCACGGCGAGGAGCGCCGGCACGGCGGCCGCGCCGTCGAAGCGCAGGGCCTCGACGTGCCTCAACCGTTCGCGCTCGCGCTCGCCGCGCGCGGGTGCTGCCGGCTTGGAGGTCACGACGGGGTACCCTCCGAACCGGTGAGCGTCGCGACCACCGCTTCGACCGTCGAGGCTTGCTCGACGTTCGCGCTCCGGATGCTCGTGATGCGCGACGACAGGCCTTCGAGCTCGCGGCTCAGCGCCTGGGCGCCGCGCGCTTGCGTCGACGTGACGCCGACGATCTCGCGAATGCGGCCGCGCATGTCGTCGACCGCGCGCCCGATCTCCGCGCTGCTCGTGACCTGCTCGGCGGCGGCCCTGCGCACCGCCGCGATCGACGTGCCCTGACGCGCGGCGCCGTCGGCGAGCGCCGTGAGCGCTCCGCTCTGCTCTTCCACCGCGCGCGCCGTCTGACGCGCGATGCGGCGCACTTCCTCGCCGTTCTTCGCGAGATCCGCGGCCGCTTTCGTCTGCTCGTTGGTCGCACGGGTGACCGACGCGGCGAGCGTCGCCACCTGTCGCGCGGTCGCTTCGAGCTCCTTGCCCGCCTTCGCTTGCTCGGCGAGCGCCTTGGCCGTCTGTTGCGAGTCCTTGCGTACCGAGTCGAGAGCGCGCGCGACCTCGGCCGCGCCCTTCGACTGCTCCGTCAGCCCGAGCAAGGTGCGGTCGCACGCGGCTCGCACCTCCTCGGTCTGGTTCGTGATGCTGCGCACGAGGTTACTTTGCTCCGCGAGCGCGTTCACGGTCGCGTCCGTCGAAGCCCGCATCTGCACGGCGGTCTGGGCGAGCTCCGCCGCGCTCGCGGCTTGTTCGGCGGCGGCCGCGGCGGCTTGCCGCGCGTTGTGGGTGAGCTGCTCGTTCGAGCGCACGAGCTCGCGCAACGCCCGCGCCTGCTCGCTCGTCGCCTGGTTCGTCTGCTTGGCCATCTGGCGCATTTCGCCGGCGCCGCGCACGAGCTCCTGGTTCGCCTTGGCCTGCTCCGACGCCGCGCTCACGATGAGCTTCGCCTGGGCGCGAAACGTGTTCGAGGACTCGGCGAGCGATTGCACGACCGCGACCTGCTCGTCGGCGCTCTTCGCGACCTCGCGCACCGATTGACCGACCTCCTGCACGCCGGTGACGATGGCGGCGAGCGCCCGTTCCGCGTCCGCGGCGAGGGACGCGCCGTCGCTCGCGACCCGCTCGCCCTCGCTCGTCGCGGTCAGCGCTTCGCGCGCCGTGTTCTGCAGCGCGCGAATGATCTTGGCGATGTCCGAGCTCGCCGTCGCGGCCCGGTCCGCGAGCGCCCGAATCTCTTCCGCGACGACGGCGAAGCCGCGGCCGTGCTCGCCCGCGCGCGCCGCCTCGATGCTCGCGTTGAGCGAGAGCAGGTTCGTGCGGTCCGCGATCAGGTTGATGGTCTGGACGAAGTCGCCGATCTCGTCGACGCGCTGCGCCATCTCTTTCATCACGCTCGCGGACGAGCCCATCGACGCGCGGATCTTGCCGAGTCCGTCGATGGATTTGGCGACCGTCGCGCTGCCGTCGCGCGCCGTGAAGCCGACCCGGTCGCCGACCTCGCGTGCTTGCTCGCAGAGGCGCGCGATGCGGCGCGTCGACCCGTCGACTTGCGTGACCGACGTCGCCGTCGAATCGGCGAGCCGGGCGATGTCCTCGGCCGCGCGCGACACCGACTGCGCCGACCGCGCGAGCTCTTCGATCGTCGTCGCGTTGTCGTCCACGACGCGCGTGTTCTTCTCCGAGGTGGCCGCGACTTCTTCGACCGAGGCGGCGATCTCCGCGACCGTCGAGGCGTTTTCGCTGCTCGACGCTTCGAGTTGCTTGGCGCCCGCGGCCGACGCGACGGCCGAACGCGACATCTGTTCGGCGGTGCTCGTGGTCCTTCCGACCGACGTCCCGAGCTCCTTACCGCGCTCCACGATTTCGCCGATGCTCTTGGCGATCCCGGCCGTGCTCGCGCTCACCGAGCCGACGCGCATGCTCACGTCGCGGGCGTCCGTCGTGAGCCGCTCGATGCCTTTCGCCATTTGCTCCGACGTGGCGCCGAGCTGCGCTACGGCCGAAGCCGAGCTCTCCGCTCGCGTGGAGATGCCCGCGAGACCCGCTGCCGTTTCGGTGCTCGTGGCGAGCAGCTCTTCGCTCGCCGCCGCCAGATCCTGCGCGTTCGCCGCCACGCCGCGGATGGAGCGCACGGACTCTTCGACGGCGGCCGCCGTGCCGTCGACCGAGGCGGCGAGCTCGACCGTGTCCTTCTTCACTCCCGCGACGGACGCGGCGAGCTCGCGCAGCGACGTCGCGGAGCCCTCGATGCCCGTGAGCAGATCCTGCGTGAGCTCGGCCGAGCTCTGCTGCGAGCGCGCGACCTTGGCGCTCGTGACGGACGTCTCCTCGGCGGACGCGGCGATCGACTCGACGGCGGCGCTCAGTTGCTGCCCGAGCGCAGCGCCGTCGTTGCCCGCGGAAGTGAGGCGCAGCGCCGACTCTTCCAGCGCCTGAGCGTCGGCGGCCGAGGCCCGGAGCGACTGGACCGCCAGCTCAACCCGGGAGCGCAAGTCGTTCATGGGTTTCGTCTGAGAGGAGGGCTCGGGGTTCGTGGTCATGGGGGTCTTCACTCAGGACTTTCGGAAGGTCGAGCACCAAGAGCAGGCGTTTGCCGAGGGCGTGCATGCCGGCGACGAGACCGGCCGAGCGCTGGCTCACCAGATCGGGGGCGGCTTGGCGCTGCGCCGGATCGAGGTCGATGACTTCGCGCGCGCGGTCCACGCAGAGCGCCACCACGCGCCCGTCGAGCTCGGTGACGATGATGCGCGTGTCGGGCGTCGCGCTCGCCCCGGGCAGGCCGAACCGGCGCCGCACATCGACGACCGGCACGACGCGCCCGCGCACGGTCACGACCCCGAGCACGTACGGCGGCGAGCCGGGCACCGCCGTGGCACCGCCGAAGGACTCCATCTGCAGCACCGCCGCGACCGGCAACACGTATTCGACTTCGGCGACGACGAAGACGACGTGAAGCGACATTTCAGACGGCCCTCCTCGCCGGCACGCCCGCGTTCAACGTCGTCCCGAGCGCCACGAGATCGAGCACGAGCGTCGGCCGGCCGTCGCCGAGATCGGTCGCGCCCGCGACGCCCGGCGCGCGCACGAGCACGTCGTTCATCGGGCGGATCACGACTTCTTGCTGGCCGAGCATGCGGTCGACGGCAAAGGCGATGGGCGCTCCGGCGCGCCGCACGATGATGGCCTTCTGCGCCGCGCCGGGGAGGTGGTCGAGACGGAAGACGCTCGCGAGCGTGACGACGGGCACGGCCTGACCGCGTCGCAGGATCACGTCGAGCTCCGGACCGCCGGCTTGCTGCGCGGGAACCGGCACGACGTCCGAGCGGTTCACTTCGACGATTTCGTCGACGGTCGAGACCGGCACCACGAAGCGCTGCCCGGCGCACTCGAACGCGAAGGCGTCGACGATCGAGATCGTGAGCGGCACGCGCAGGGTGAACCGCGTGCCGCTGCCGACTTGGGTTTCGAGCTCGAGCTCGCCGCCGAGCTCCTCGACGACGATGCGCTTGACGATCTCCATGCCCATCCCGCGGCCGCTCGTCGTCGTCGCGACGTCGCGCGTGGAAAGACCCGGAATGCAGAGGAGCTCGAGCAGCCCCGCGGCGGTGTCGGGCACCGGCCGGCCTGCTTTGCGCGCCACCGCCTGCCGATCGATGCCGCGCCCGTCGTCGCTCACCGTGAGCTCGAGGCGCGTGTTCGAGCGCGCCTTGCATCCGATGCTGAGCAGCCCCTCCTCGGGCTTGCCGCGGCGGGCGCGTTCGTCCGGCGTCTCGATGGCGTGATCGACGGCGTTGCGCACGAGGTGCACGATCACCGGGAAAAGCCGCTCGGAAACCGACTTGTCGAGCTCCGCGTCGGCGCCGTCGAGCTCGACGCGCACTCGGCGCTTGGTGGCGCGCTGCAGGCCGCGCACGAGCAGGGGCACGCGGTCGAGCAGATCGGAGACGGGCACCATGCGCACGCGCACGATCGCGGCGCGTAGATCGCGGAGTTGACGCGCGTTGTCGGCCACGACGTCCGCGAGCTCGCGCGTGTTGATGCCGCGTGCCGCGAGCTCCGAGACGACGCGAGCGAGCCGAAAGCGCGTCACGATGAGCGTCGCGAGCCCCTCCATCGCCTCGTCGAGCCGGTTCACGTCCACGCGCACGATACCGCGCCGCACGCCGGTCGCGAGCGGGTCGTCCGCTTCATCGTCGAAGCGCGCCGCGTCGAGCGCGGGGGCGTCGCTCGCGACCGCGTCGCGCGTGCTCCGGATCGCCCGCAGGGTCGAGGGCGCGACCCCGACGGCGCCCGCAATCTGCTCGTCGAGCGCTTGGGTCAGCAGAATCAGCCGAAAGGAAAGTCCGCCCGGGGAGTCCGGCGTTATCGGCAGCGAGCGCGGCAACACGCGCACGATCTCCGCGAACGTCCCGAGCCGCTCGCGCACGGAATTGATCGACAGGCCCTGGGCCGCGCGCTCCGGTGACGGCACGAACTCGGCGAGCACGCCGCGCTGGCCGCTCGCGATCCCGCGCGCGAGCTGTTCGACTTCGAACGGCGCGAGCTTGGCGAGAAGCTCGGGTTCGAGGTCTAACGCGGAGGCGCACTGCTCGGCGAGCGGGCCGGTCTTCGCGTCGAGCGCGTCGAGCTCGGCCATGAGCTCGGGCGGCGGCGGTTCCGCCCCTTCGCCGCGCGCGAGCGCCGCCACGCGTTGAGCGATCGCCTGCACGCCCTTCAGCAAGACGTCCGTCGCGTGAAGCGGCGGAGCCGTCGCGGAGCGGTCGTAGCGGCGGACGAACGCCTCCATCCGGTGCGCGATGGCGACGATCGGCTCGACCCCGACCATGGCCGAGAGTCCCTTGATGGTGTGGAGCGAGCGGAAAATCTCGCGCAAGGCCCGCGGATCGTGGCCGCCCGCCCGCAGCGCGACCTCGAGCGCGAGCAGGCGACCGTTCGCCTGCGACACGTGTTCCTCGGCCTCGACCAGATACGCGGTGAGAAACTCCTTGAGATCGGTCGAGGGGGTCACGCCCGCGATTCCGCCGTTCGGGGCAGGAGCGCGCGCACCTCCGCGATGATCGCTTCCGGCGTGAAGGGCTTCGCCAGAAAGGCGGTAGCGCCGGCACGCAAGACGCGTTCGCGTGAATCGTCGTCGCCCCGCGTGGTGACGATCAAGACGGGCAGCGCGCGCAGGCGGTCCTGAGCGCGCACGAATTCGAGCACCTCGATGCCGCCCACGTCGGGCATGTTGAGGTCGAGCACCATCAAGTCGAACGGGCCGAGCGAGAGTCGCTCGATGGCCTCGAGCCCGGTGGAGGCGTGCACGAACGTCGTCCCCGGCAGCGCGCGCAAGCATGCGACCACCATGTCGCGCATGACTTTGCTGTCGTCGACGACCAAAATCGAGGACATTGCTGCGACCGTAGGGCGCTGTCACGGATGGGTCAAGACACACACCGCCGCTTCATGCTGTGTCGAAAACGTACGGTGGTGTGGCGCAACGCCACGCTGCGCAATTCGTGATTCGGCGCTACCGTGGCCCTCGGAGTTAGGCAGATTTCTCACGGCAACGTTGGTTCGCCGGGTCACCCTTTTCCGCGGCCGGCGTGGGAGGGTGATCGCGGACTCGTCTGGGTGGTCGACGACAGTCCGCTCGAGGCGGAGGTCGTGAGTCACCTGCTCGCGAGTCAGCACGAAGTGCAGACCTTCAGTGACGCGCCGAGCGTGCTCGAGCTCCTCGCCACCGGCGCCCGTCCGGACGTGCTCGTGCTCGATTGGCACATGCCGCAGATGTCGGGTCTCGAGCTCTGTCGTTTTCTGCGGCAGCGTTACGACGCCGCGAATTTTCCGATTCTGATCCTGACGGCCACGGGCGGTCCGGAGGACATCGTCGACGGCCTCAAGGCGGGAGCGAACGATTTCGTCGTCAAAGCCGCCGATTCGGAGGAGCTCCGGGCGCGCGTCATCACGCTCGTGCGCGTGCGCGCGCTCCACGAACGGGTCCAGCGCGCGGAGCTCGTCGCGCAGCGCGCTCGACTGTCGGCGGAGGAGGCCAATCGCGCGAAGGACGCGTTCATGGCGACCGTGTCCCACGAGCTCCGGACGCCCCTCAATTCGATCCTCGGCTGGGCGCACCTCCTCAAAGCCAACCCGCCGGACGAGGCGACGCTCCGGCGCGGCCTCGAGACGATCGAGCGCAACGCGAAGGTTCAGGTGCAGTTGATCGAAGACATCCTCGACACGACGCGCGTGATGTCGGGCAAGCTCCACGTCGAGCTCCGGCCGGTGGACTTCGCCGACGTCGTGCGGGAAGCCGTCGAATCGCAACGACCGGCGGCGCAGGCGAAGGGACTCCGACTCGAGTGCTCGATTCGCGCCGGTTCGGTGATCGTGAGCGGCGACGCGGACCGCCTGCAGCAGTCCGTCTGGAATCTCCTCAGTAACGCCACGAAATTCACGCCGGCAGGCGGGCTCGTCCGCGTCGAGCTCACGACCACGACGACCGAAGTCACGCTCACGGTCGCTGACACCGGCAAGGGCATCACTCCGAATTTCCTACCGCACGTCTTCGATCGCTTTCGCCAGGAAGACAGCTCGGCCACCCGTCGCTTTTCCGGGCTCGGCCTCGGCCTCGCGCTCGTGCGACACCTCGTCCTCGCGCACGGCGGCGACGTCACGGCCGAAAGCGACGGCGAAGGCAAGGGCTCGACCTTCCGCATCGTGCTGCCGCTCGAGGTGGCCCGCCTGCCACGGCGGTACGAGGCCCCCGACTCGAGGCCGCCGCCGCCGTCGGGCGACGTGCCGATCGGCAAGCTCGTCAACATGAAGCTGCTCGTGGTCGAGGACGACGACGACGCGCGAGAGCTGCTCGTGACCGTGCTCACGGACGAGGGCGCCGAGGTCGAGACCGCGAAGACGGCCGACGAAGCGCTGGCGAAGCTCGAAGGCGCCCATCCCGACGTGCTCTTGAGCGACATCGGGCTACCCGGCGCCGACGGCTTCGAGCTGATCCGGCAGGTTCGCGCGCGCCGGCCGCCCGAGGCGCTCCCGGCCATCGCGTTCACCGCCTACAGCCAATCCGAGGACAAGGAGGCGGCGCGCCGCGCGGGGTTCCAAGCCCACGTCGCGAAGCCGGCGTCTCCTGCCGAGGTCGTGCGTCTCGTTTCCGAGGTCGCTCGCGGTCGCACGCGCGCTCGCTGATCAGCGGGGGGCGCCGCCCGCTACGGCGTGCCCTGACAATAACAGCTCGCGACGCTGCATTGCGTTCCGTCGCAGCCGCTCACCTCGATGTCGAGATACTCGCTCGCGTCGGTCGGGCTACTCGAGACCCAGCCGGCGGCGCTGCAGGTGCCGTGTCCGCCGTAATTGTCGGGGGCGTCGCAGCGCGTGCGGTGCGTGCCGCTCGGGCAGCTCGCGACCACGATGGGCAAGCAGCTCGTGCCGTCGAAGCAATCCGGGCCGCAGCTCTGATCGCCTTCTTCCGTGGCCACGGCGAACTCGGCGCACGACGCGCCCGTGCAGGCTCCCCATTCGCAGCCGTTGCAAGCCTGCGTCCCCTGCGTGCAATGACTCGCCGTGGAGCCGCAGTTCTGCGTCGCGCCCGGCACGCAGTCGGCACTGCCGCTGCACGCGCCCCAGCTGCTCCACTTGCAGCTCGACGAGCACGTGCGCGTCTGTGAGTAACAGTAATTGCAGGTCTGCGAAGCAGTCGTGTTCGGCGCGCACTCCCCTTCTCCGGCGCAGGCGCCCCACGTATCCCACGCTCCCGCCGCGGAACAGCTGCGCGTTTGCATGCCGCAGTTGCCGCAACCTTGCGCCTGCGTCGCGCCGGGGCTGCACGCCACGCACTCGCCGTCGTTGCAGACCGACGAACACGCCGCGCCCGACTGCCAGTGTCCGGTGGCGTCGCAGGTACGCGGCGTCGTGCCGGAACACGTCTTCGCGCCGGGCGTGCACTCGCCGTCGCAGGCGCCCGTTTGCGCGTTGCACACGTATTCGCACGCTTTCACGGACGTGGACCATTGGCCGTCGTCCCCGCACGTCTCGACGGCGCCGCTGCTGCATTGCGTGGCGCCCGGCATGCACTTGCCCGTGCAGGCCCCCGACGCGCAGACGTTCGGGCAGGGCGTGCCGTCGCTCCAGGTCCCGGTCGCGTCGCACGTTTGCGGCACGTTTTGCGCGCATTGCAGGCTGCCCGGCAGGCAGACGCCGCCGCACGCGCCGTCCGTGCACACGAACGGACACGGCGCGCCGACCTGCCATTGACCGGAGTCGTCGCACCGCTTCGGGACGGCGTCGTCGCACGCCGTCCCGCCCGGCGTGCAGACCGGCGCCGGCATGGATCCGAGATCGGCGCCCGTCGCGACCACGCCGCCCGCCGCGCCGAGCGTGTTCATCGTGCTCCCCGCCGTGGCGCCGCCCGTTCCGGCGAGCTCGACGGCAGTCATGCCGCCCGCGCCGGAGGTCGCCCCCGCCCCCGCCGTCGCCCGCGCACCGGACGCCCCGGCGCTCTCGACGCGCGCGCCGGCGTAGCCCTGCGCGCCCGCGTAGCCGGGCGCCCCTCCGCTCGACCGCTCGTGAAAGGTATGCCCGTCGCCGCACGCCGCGACGGCCATGCCGACGATCGTCAAAGACAGACTCATGCTTCTCACGAGATGGATGTTCGCGCTCACGTCGCTCCTCACGCGTGGAAAGAAAGCGGCGACGAGGCGCCGCTCCTCTCCTTCTGCGCGGATTGCGAACCGCACGCCATGGTCAGTTGTTGCCGGACGGCACGCGGCAGCGCGCCAACCGGACGGCACGCGGCAGCGCGCCACGAGCGTGACCTCAGTGACCGAGATCGTTCGCGAGCGCTTCGGAGATGAGCTCGGCGGCGCGGGGCGCGTAATGCAGGCCGTCCACGAGCAACGCGTCGTTCATCCACGGCGCGTGCGCGAGCTCGAGATAGACGCCGCCGTGTTCTCGCGCGAGCGCGGCCATGAAGTCGTCGAACCGTCGCTCGTGCGCCGCGTCCGCGAAATACGCGCGCTCCGACGCCGCGGTCCCGGGCAGGCGCACGAACGAGACGCGCGCGCCCGCCGCTTGCGCCGCGTCGATCAAACGGCTCGACCAGACGGCGAGACGAAAGCCCGCTCCGCTCGCCTGGTCCCGGCGCGCGAGCGCGGCGCTGCGTGCCTCCTGCTCGAGCTCTCTGAACGCCTCGACGTTGCCGAGCGCGTTCATCTCCTTCTTCGGCACGAGACCGAGCCGCTGCTCGAGCGCGTCGAGCTTGATCCACGCCGCTTGACGGTGCGCGCCGATGGCCGTCGCCTTCATCAGCGCGAAGCGGACGGCGTTGTCGACCGCCTTCATCGAGAGCGTCGGGTAGTAGGCGGGCAAATCGGAAAAGCGGCCCCACTCGTACACGGCGGCGTCGCTGCCGAGGTAATGGCCGGGGTCGAGCTCGCGTTCGTCCGCGAGGTCGTGACCCTTGAACCCCACGACGAGCGTGGCCGGCCGGCGCGGCCCCTCGAGATAACGACGGAACGCCATGAAGCGCACGTCCGGCGTGGTGCCGCCGAGCGACAGGTCGGCGATGCAGCGCGGGCGTTCGCCCCGCCAGCGCGCGGCGACGAGCGGCACGTCGAGCGCCGACTGCAGGTCGGATCCGCCGGAGAAAACCACGCAACCGTCGCCGGCCGCGAGCGCCGCCGCGAGCTTGCGCGGCGCGACGAAGTGAGTGCGGGCGTAATGCCTGACGGCGCCGTCGACGAGGGCGAAGGCGACGGCGACGACCGCGAGCTCACGCAGTAAGCGAGTGAGCCCGGGCGCCAATCAGGCCGCCTTTCCGTTCACCAAAATGGGCGACTTCGGCGGGGCCGCGCTCTGCGCGTCGAGCTCGAAACGCCACGTGGTCGCGCCGCTTTCGTCGGTGCCGGTGGGCTCGAAGCCGAGCGACGGGAACAGGTCCTTCACGTAGCCGTTCCGCTCCGTCACGACGAGCTTGCCGACCACGCTCCGCACGCCGCGTGCGTGGAGCGTGCGGCACGCCTCCCCGAACATGACCGCTTCGACGCCGCGCTTGAACACGCGGCAGCTCATCACCCAATTCTCGAGCTCGCAGACGCCGTCACGCGCGTGGCCGGCGAGCACGGAAACCAACCCGTGGTCGCCGAAGCGGTCGCGCAAGCTCAAACACAGCGACAAAAAAGCCGGATCGCCGATGCGCGCCCGCATTTGCGCGTCGGTGAAGCGGAGACCGGTCAGATTGAATTGGTTGGTCTTGCCGACGAGCTGGACGACACGCGGGACCTCCTCCTCGTTCCAGGGTCGAATGCTCGCTTCCATCTGCAGACTCGCGAGGTAGTCCTCGTAGCTGCCGGCGTCGCGTTCGAGCTCGGCGCGCGCGAGCTCGGCGTCGCGGCCCTTGGCCCTGAGGCGATCTTCCTTCGTGACCGAAACGGTCTCGAAGTAGCGACCCGCGGCGAGCGCGGCCGGGTAGAGCGTCGGATCGGTGGGGAGCTCGACGACCGTCACTTCCGGCAACCGTTGCCGCATGAGCTCGCGCTCGGCGGGGGAGTCGTCGACGAAGACGAGCGACTCCGGCAGCACGTTGAGCGTGCGCGCGACCTCGAGCAGCGCCTTGTCCTTCGTGCCCCAACTCGCGGCGAACGCGCTGAAATCGGCGAGACGGAGCGGCATCTCGCGGCGCTCGAACGCCGCGCGCGCGACGGCCTCCTCGTTCTTGCTGACCACGGCGAGAAACACCCCGCGCTCGGCGAGCGCCTTCAAGTAACGCTGAAAGCGCGAGAAGCTCTCACCCTCCGCGGTGTCGCCGCCGACGCGAATGCCGTCGATGCCGTCGTCGCCGACCACCCCGCCCCAGAGCGTGCCGTCGAGATCGAGCACGACGCCCTTCTTCGAACGCCCGTGAAGCGCGCCGACGACGGCTGCGAGGCTCCGCGCGTAGTCGGGCAAGCACGCCATGCTCGCCGGGAGCTTCGCGAGCGTGAACCACTTTTGATCGAACAGCTTCGCGCGGCCGTGCTCGAGGGCGAGCGCGTTCACGTCGTGGAGGTGCACGTACGGCGGCGCCGCGCTCGCGAGCGCGAGGTTCAGCTCCGCCACGGCGCGCCCGCGGCTGCCCTCGAGCTTGAGCTCGGCATTGCCGTAGACGCGCGGCGCGGGCTCCACGAACGTGTTCAAGATCACGTCGCACTCGAAGAGCTCGCGCGCGAGCTCCCACGCGCGGCGCCAGCGCTCGACTTCGCTCGCGACCGACTCGAGCGCGAGGTGCTCGCTGCCGACGCAGAAGTAAACGACGTTCGGCCGAAACGCGACGAGCTCCGGATCGCGCGCGAAGAGCGCTTGTTCGTAGAGCCCGTACAACGTCTCTCTCGTCTCGAGGTGCACGCCGCGGGCGACGGCGTGCGCGAAGGTGAGCTCGGTGAGCCACTTCGAGGTGTAGCCCGTGAGGACGGCCAAACGGCCGCGCGCGCAGTGCTCGAACGCCGCGGGGGGAAGGGCGCGGAGCTCCGCCGCGATCGCGAGCTCCTCGTCGACGTCGGCTGCCGTCGCAAGCCTCGCCTGGAGCTCCA
>Ga0335083_10004708_pt1 | contig 17330 bp, 20 predicted proteins | sample Lox_Sample_42_FD_206716 | JGI IMG/M metagenome (GOLD analysis project Ga0335083, IMG submission 206716) | Soil microbial communities from Loxahatchee National Wildlife Refuge, Florida, United States - Lox_Sample_4.2 | ecosystem: Environmental > Terrestrial > Soil > Wetlands | place: USA... | reverse complement strand
CTCGCAACCCAATGCTACCCAAAAACCGCCCCGGTGGCCGCCAATCGGCCCGCCTCCGCCAGACTCTCGGCGGTCGCTACGGCAGGCCGATTACCGGCCACCTACACCACCACCTGGGGCACGACCTTGAACGCTTCCTGTTGCCTCCTGATTTGCTCATCAGATGGAAATGCCTTGAGGGAGTTGAAGAAATCGATGTCCTCCAGTTTGAAAGCCCGTGCAATTGCCCGTTTTGTATCCAAGCTTGTCGTCTGTCCTTGCTCAACTCGTTGTATGGTGCGCGTTTGTAGCCCGGACAGTTCGGCGAGTGTTTCCTGTGACCAGCCCTGCATCACCCGAATGGTGCGAACAAGCGCACCGATCTCGGCAGGCGTCAGGTAACGGGCAGTTTCATGCGAATCATCGGGATTCAGTGTCATGGTCATGATGATAGCTCCTTTCGTGTTCAACAACCTGCTTCAGATCATCAAGGCGACAACACGACAGCAGCACGACAGTCAGGAGACACCCGCTGATCATCCGAAAATCAAGACTTTCGGAAAATTTGCTTGAACCTGTCGCATCAAGTGGTTATTCTTTCCGAAAGATATGACCGAAAATAAGCCCCCTGCCCGCCTCCATGGCTATGCCCGCGTCAGCACCCAGGGCCAAACGCTCGATGCCCAGCTTGAGCAGCTACACGCGGCCGGCTGCAGCCATATTTACCGGGAGAAGGTAACGGGCGCGCGCGCCGATCGGAGGGAGCTGCAGAAGATGCTCCGCCAGCTTGCTGCCGGCGACGTGGTGGTGGTGACGCGGATCGACCGCCTGGCGCGCTCCACCTTTGACCTGTTCAGCATTGTGAAGTGCATTACCGATGTCGGGGCCGCTTTCCGGTCGTTGGCGGAGCCTTGGGCCGATACTGGCACCAGCACCGGGCGGCTTATGCTGGCGGTGCTGGGTGGATTGGCGGACGTGGAGCGCGACCTGATCCGCACCCGCACGGCCGAGGGGCGAAGCCGGGCCAAGGCACGTGGGCAGCACATGGGGCGCCCCCCCGCCCTCACTCCGCAGCAACAGGCTGAGGCTAGGCACCGACGCGCCGAGGGTGCGACGTTGAAGGAGCTGGCGCAGAGCTATAATGTCGGAGTAACGACGATTGCGAGGCTCGGGTCTTCTTTGAAGTTCAAATAGAAAGATAATGGCATGGCTGAAGACGAAACTTTTATGGAAGATGTGCCTAGCGAAGGAGAAGGCAACGCGATTACCGAATACGATATCACCGCGAGTCCGAATGATTTCAATGTCCTAACGATTGGATCGTATCTCGATTCTGGCGCGATCGTCATACCTTCAATTCAGCGGTTTTTCACTTGGGATTTGCAACGTTCTTCTAAATTTGTCGAATCGCTTATACTGGGGCTGCCAATTCCTCAGATTTTTCTGTTTGAAGAGAGCAAAAACAGATTTTTAATTTTGGATGGTCAACAGCGATTAATGTCGCTCTACTTCTTTATTAAAATGAAATTTCCTCGCCCTGGGACTCGGGCGCAAATACGGGCGGCGTTCAAAGAGCATAAGAAAATACCTGACACGATGCTCCAGGACAAAACGATGTTCACGGATTTTAGAATTAAACTTCCCGACCGAGACGACGGAAGCAAAAGTCCTTTAAATGACATGACTTATGCCGGCCTTGGAGAATACAAAACCAGGCTAGATTTAACGCCAGTAAGAGTTGTTATCATCAAGCAAAATGAGCCAAAAGATGATAATTCATCGATTAAAGAAATCTACAACCGTCTAAATACGGGAGGCGTGAATTTGCGCCCGCAAGAGATGCGGGCAAATTTATATGAATCAGATTTTTTTCGCCTTCTATATCAACTCAACACCGATCCTGTGTGGCGCAAATTAATCGGTCGTCCTGCAGAGGACGATTACATGAGAGATGTTGAGCTTTTACTCAGATGCTTTGCAATGCTCATCGATGGACCGAATTACCAACCGTCGATGGTAAGATTCCTTGATGCCTTTTCGGGGAAAGCGAAACGGACGATCGTCGGTGAAAAGCTTGACTTGGCCGAGCAGATTTTTCGGGAGTTTTTAAAGGGTGTCTCTGCGCTTCCGGAGAAGATTTTCGAACCAGAGAAGACGAATCGCTTTTCGATAGCACTCTTCGAGTCAGCATTTTATGGCGTTGCAAGGACCCAATGGGAGGCCGGTTCCGCCGCTGAGGTCGCCATCGATGAGGCTAAAATACGTGAACTTGAAGGTGGAATAGAGAATTTTCTGCAGGAAGGAACGACCAAACAAACCAATGTGCAGGGCAGGTTGAATGCGGCAGCAGATATTTTTAACCCGCATTCCTGAGGGCAGCTCATGAATGAGGTAGAGCGCATTCATGAAGAACTTTCTGCGATTGAGAAGATAATTGCCGCATCTAGTGATGCGTCGGCGGCAACGGCTTATGGAGAGCACAGTGCTAAGGCCCTACTGCTTGCGGGAGCAAGCTATTTTGAACGGAAGGTTATCTCGGCAATTGAAGCTTACTTAGGTCAATCAACATTGACGGCCTCGATGAAACACTTCACTTTCCACCAAGCGATTGATCGAAAGTTTTTTTCTTTGTTTGATTTTTCAGCCGACACAAAGAATATAAATGGTTTCATTTCTAGGTTTGGAGATGAGTTTTCTGTGTGGGCGAAAAATGACTTTCAACAACAAGGAGTCGACCGAGAGACGCAGTTGGCATTTCTAGACTTTTGTCGGCTTCGGAATAGCTTGGTACACAACAATTATGCTACATTTGCGATAAATAAGACGCTGCGTGAAGTAAAAGAGGCTTTTGACGCGGCATCGAAAGTTGTCGTCTGGATTGAGAGAGCTTTCAGTAGATTTGAATTAGAGAAGAATTCAATTCAGGAATGATTTTAACTTTTCGGCCAGAAGGTTCGTCTTACGAAGATCGCATTCCCAAATCGTCAAGACCGCCCATCCCTGACCGATCAATGCAGCTTCGTTGGCAGCATCTCTTTCTTTATTGCGGGCAAGTTTCGGTAACCAGTATTCCAAGTTCGATTTCGGTTTCCGGCGTCCGTCAATACAGTTAGGATCATCGTGCCCATGCCAGAAACAGCCATGTACGAAAATGATTTTGCGGCGGCCAGGAAATACAAGGTCCGGCCTTCCTGGAAGGTCTGGTCTGTGTAGCCGAAAGCGGTAGCCGAGCTTGTGAGCCAATTTCCGGACGAGCAGCTCAGGCTTCATGCCTTTGCTGTGTATCCGCCGCATATTTTCAGAGCGGTGTTCTTTGGTGAGTTTGTCAACCATTGCAGCTAATCCGAGGAAGGCATAGCACGGCAACCGTCATTCGGTGGCTTTTGAAGACCCCGATTTTTTGGCCAACTCCCATTCGTCATCGGTGTCGGCTTGAACGGCCACGATTTCGTCCGGCTGAAGATTTGGAAAACCAAAGTGCTCAGCTATCCTGCGATCAACGAGGAAGGTTCCAATAAGAATAGAGATTCTATCGTGCTTTAATGTGTCTGGCGCTCCGCCATTTGCTCGAAGGCGTTTCATAGGGTCATTTTGGTCGAATAGCAGCGCCAGCATGACATCCCGATGGATGATGCGCCGGAGGTTTTCACGAACAAATGAGACGACGCGAATATTACCGCCTTTGATTTTTCGTAGCTCGCGGAAGCGGGCCATGTCGAAACCCATAAACCGGCTTGCCGGAAAGGGTTCATTGTGGACCAGCCAAAGGATATGCTTAAAGCCCTCACTCGACACGCCTTTTTTGGAATCTCTATTACCCGCCCCTGCATGTAAATATTCTGGCTTGGCGATGATGAGACCGAGAGAACAGGTGAAATTGTCATCATCGATTGCCATCAAGAGGCATGGTTCTGACGCCCGGTAAGTCTCGACGGGAATTGACCAATTTTGGCCAACGGTATTTTTGATATCGACATCCATGTCCCCAATTCGAAGGTCGCGGAGGCCTTTTGGCACGTCGAGCATATCGCGGACGAAATGCTCTAACTTAAGCCCTATAAAGGTTTTTTCGACATTATCTAAGTCGCGAACTTTGGTTCGAGCTGTCCGCACGGGGTCAAGCACAAAATCGATCGCATCCCTTACAATACCGGGAAATTTTATCTGCAGGTCGGCGAGTCCCCCTGCTCTACTGGCGACAGCGTCGCGCAGCATTGCCAGGACGGGATAGTCCGGATGACCTTCATCAATGGAAGAGCGAATCGGCCGCATAGGCCGATTGTTGCACACGCACCTGAGTTTGCCGGCTCTAAAGTGTTGATTTGGCCGGCTTTTTTAGGCTCGTTTGAGGCGCCGTATGTTTACACTCCGGGAGATGCTCAGGGTTTTCTTGAGCTGAAGAGCGACAGCTTCCGCTACGGGGGGTGGAAAAGCATTGCCAACTTGCCGGTATGCGATTGTTTTTTTGCCCGCAAATTGCCAGCCGTCCGGGAAGCCTTGGAGCCGGGCAACCATTCGTATGGTGAGACGCGGCATGCCAACGAAATCCCGTTCGGGGGCAGTTTCTCCGATTGAGAGGCCATTTACGCCCAATGTAGCCCAGGCCTGCCGTGCGCGTGTCGGCCCCAAATCAGGGCCGCCATGCTTCTTGGAGCCGCCGACGATGGTGGGGGCAATTTCGTTGGCCCGCTCTTTCCAAGCCTTTGCCCCTCTCCATCCATTGGCAGCCATCAGATCGTAGAGCGTCTCACCGACGGTTTGCGGATTATGAGCGGCAACGGCCGGCCATTCAAAATCCCCGGCGAGCTCCTTCTTTATGGCGACGATAACCACCCGAGGCCGGAGTTGGGGAACGCCAAATTCGGAGGCATTAAGCAGCCGCCACTCGGCTTCGTAGCCGAGTTTTTTAAGCTGGCTTTTGAGAAGGCCTCGGTAATCTTCGAAAACAGCTCCTAGAAAGCCACGCACATTTTCGATCATTATGGCCCTCGGCCGGCATTCATCGACCAGGCGCAAGGCTTCGGGGAATAGATTACGCTCATCTTTCTCACCAAGCTGCTTTCCGGCGACCGAAAATGGCGGGCAGGGCAGTCCGCCCGCGAGCAGGTCAATGCCTTTATAGGGGCGGGCGTCGAAATCAACGAGGCTACGGTCCAGGACATTCCATTGGGGCCGGTTGGAGCGCAGCGTTTTGCAGTAATCGTTCTCGATTTCTACGAGGGCCTCATGCCCGAAACCAGCTTTTTCCAGCCCGAGCGCTTGACCACCAGCTCCGGCGCACATCTCAACAGAACTTAGCATATGTACCCCGTCAGGCTGTTAGATGTTGGTCTTGCTGATAATATTCGGTGAATCTTAACAGAATCCGCCCGATTCGTCTCCCGGCTAAGCGTACAAGTTGCTATTTTGTTCGAATGAGGGCGTGGCCCCCTGCCCTCTTCACACATCGCTCGTGGCTTCCGGATAATGAGACACTTCACTGGGGCGTTTGCCGGTATACCATCCTGTTCCGGGCAGTTGCTGCCCCTGAACGCGGGTTAGAATTTCGGCGGTTCGCCCGTCGCTCAGGACACAGTTCGCTTGCATGTATCCCGCGATATATGGGCGGACGGAGAGGCATTCGGCGATTAACGGCTGCCCCAGCCGCCGGAGCTGCCCCGCCTGGTCCTGTATTTCCAATTCGAGCGCCCGGCTTCGAGTAATGGGAGACAGTCCCCCCTCCCCTTCTTCGTGGAGAACGTATCCCGCTGCCGTGCTGCTGTGGACCGCATAGCCAAGGACCGGCAGATAATCCCATCCGAGATCAGTAACCGAGAAGCGGTCAGCATCCCAGCCCAGGACGGGATGAGCGGCAACTAGCCTGCCGTCGGCCGCCAAAGGCAGCTCGGTCACGTCCGCAACCATAGCTGCTAGCGGCGCAGCCTTATCCTGGAGCTGGCTCTTTGCGGCCTCCATTTCTTTCGCGCGTTCATCATCCATTTCCGTGACCTTCCAAGAACGCCGCAGCGCGCCGATTTCCTGTGCCAAGTCACCGACAATCAGCGTTACCGTTCTCCGGTCCAGCAGGTAGATTTGAACGCCCATATTTCCGCAATTTTGTCTGTGTGAAAATTCGCATAGACAAAATGCCAGAAATGTATATATTTGTCTATGTAAAATTCCGGATTTTTGAATAGGTGAATATATGATAATCACCGTGACGAGTTACAAAGGCGGCGTTGGGAAAACAACGACGGCGATACATTTGGCCGCGTATTTGCAGCGATTTGCCCCGACCCTCTTGGTTGATGGAGACGCCATCCGGAGCGCAACCAAATGGAGCCAGCGCGGCGGAGATCAGGGGCTTCCCTTCAAAGTCGTGACCCACGCGCAAATGGTCAGCCATATTCGCGACTATAAGCACATTATTATCGACACCGAGGGCAACCCGACTGACGACGATTTCAAAGACCTGGCCAGCAATTGCGATTTACTCGTGATTCCCGCCGTGCCGGAGAGTGTGGCCACGGATGGTCTGACGCATACGCTCGCCAAATTACGCAGCCTTGGCAATAAGACCCACCGTGTGTTGCTGACCATGGTCCCCCCAAAACCTCGCACCGAGGGGCAGCAGCTCCGGGATATGCTCAATGCGGAGGGTATCCCCGTGTTCGGCGCTGAGATTCCCCGTCTGGCGGCCTTCGAAAAGGCCGCCGCCGAAGGCGTACCCGTTTATGGAGTGAAGGATGACCGGAACGCCGGGCGAGCCTGGGATGCTTATGAGGCTGCCGGGAAGGAAATCGAAAATGGCTGAAAAACGGAAATTTGCAGCGCTGGCCGATTTACACCGCCACCAGGCAGAGCCGGAGGCCGTGGAGCCGGTAGCAGAAGCCCCCCACCAAATTGTAGCGCCCATGCTGCCAGAGGAGGGTAGGGCGCGCGGCCGCCCGGCGACAGGTAAGCGCAGCAACCCCGAATGGAAGCTCTATTCTCATTTTCTGAAGAGACAGACCCAGCGAGCGGCGGCGGCGCGGCTACAAGCTGAGGATGCTGGCCGGGACTTGTCGGATGTTTTGCAGGAATTACTAGAGGGTTGGTTGAAGGCTTAACGTATATATGAAAATGTAAATTTTCACATATTTGGATTTTCAGAAATGCGACATTCGATTGAACGGTGCTTTCATTCTTGTGGCGTCGTTCCATTAAATTTCTGCTTCACCCGACTGATGATGATATCTGCTCTTTTTGAAAGAATTCGAAATGAAGCACCGCGTCCTTTGTCGTAGGGCGGCCTTTTACCAAAGGAAGTGTATTGAGCTGCCGTAGGGTCAAGTATCTCTTGTGTCGGGGATAGTACCCACCAATGGCTGATTCCGTCATCATCAACAGCCCGTTGAGCCTTATAGCCATGCTCATTTCCACCAAGGAGGTGGTACAGCGCTTCGGCCGCACCGTAACAGTGGCCAAACATCGGATTGTCTGGTCGTCCGCCAAAATTTTTAGGTATCAACTCTGGAGTTAGGACGGCCTGGATGGACGAGATAATGCTCTCTTCTTCTCTGGTCATGATACTGTTTCGTCGGAACGACGGTGCAAGAGAAATTTTCGTACATTCACATATATAAAAATATGAAATTCAAGCAACTGTAATCGCTTCTATTTTTCCGCGCAGCCGCGCTTTTCGTCCGACCTTGCTACGGTCCCGCTCCTGCATCGAGGCCCGGAACTCCTCGCCTTCCTGCTTGCGCCAAACGACAACGACTTCGTGAACAGGTGCCCGAGCATGTTTGCGCTTCAGTTCGATATCGACGTGCATATCCGATAGTTTGTTTACTTCCAGAACAGCCGGTTCAATTACCTTACGCCGGAAATCTTGACCATCTGCGTACGCGTTAGGAGGAACCCCCATCAGCTCCCGGAAGCGCTCGATGGTAAAATGCTCGATGCAGGTGTGCATGTTGATTCTGAGGCAGACCATCTCATAAAGCGAGATGGCGTATTTGCTGGTCATCGCATATGTGACCTCGCACCGGACCCGGCCCCACCGATTGGATCGTGCTAGGGCAGTCCTAAGTTTTTTTGGAATCCCAAACAAGACTGTTGCGTTATCCCCGTCCCGGTCATCCGTGTCGGTGAACTCCAGAAGGTGGGTTTTCATCGTGCGCGGCTCGCCGCGGGCATTGAGGTAATGGACCACGACCTGGATACTCATGAGCTTGTCGAGGCTGGCCCTAACCCGGTCATTGCTTTCATGCTTGGATAGGGGGCGCCGTATCTCGGCGAAGGTGATCTCCCATTCGGCGTCCGGATTGCTCATGCGGCCGCTGTCATGGGCGTGCTGAAACAGCATGTTTTGGATAGCCCGGTCGGACGCCTCAAGCTGATGGGCGCCAGTGATCTCAATGAGCTCGCTGGGCTTTGGAAAGCCCGCCGCATTGGTCTTTTGCGAAAGGGTAAGGCTCATTCCGGGATGCTATTCTGGAGCAGGACCGAAAATCAAGTCTGGTCTGAATTAAATTCAAATAGTAATTTTTGCCGCAAGGGTGGAGGTAGAATGGAAAATTGGGCGCAACTTGTACCAGAGCTTCTCGTTGTAGATTTAGCGAAAAGTCTCAGCTTCTGGCGGGATTTGATCGGCTTTTCTGTGGCGTATGATCGGCCAGAGGATCAATTTGCTTACCTGGACCTGGGCGGTGCCCAGATCATGCTGGAACAGCGAAACCCCTCAATACAGCAATGGGTGGCAGGGCCACTTGAGGCACCACTAGGACGTGGGGTTAATTTTCAGATCGAGGTTCCCGCGCTTCAGCCAATTTTGGATCGTTTGGCGATTGTGAGCTGGCCGCTATTTATGGAACCAGAAGAGGCTTGGTACCGCAGCGACGAGATCGAGAATGGCCAGCGCCAGTTCGTGGTGATGGACCCGGATGGTTATTTGTTGAGATTGGCGGAAGATTTAGGCGAACGACCTGCCAAACCCGCCCGTTTGGTCTGAATTGATTTTTGAGAGCTACGGGATGGAGTCCCGCAAGCCCGAAAAAGGTGTTTTGGAGCCTTTTTAGGTGCCAAATGGAACGGAAAACCGGTCGTTGAAGCTTCATTTTACTACTGGCAGTTGCCAAAAAAACGGTCGAGTCGCACTCCGCCCGTTTGGTCTGAATGAGCCGCCCGTTTGGTCTGAATTGCCCGCCCACTTCGTCCTGTATATCCGCCCGTTTGGTCTGAGTGATGGTATTCAATGCATTGATGAATAATCAAAATTAGCGCCTGAAATTGAATTTAAGAGAAATTGAAATTTTCCGCCGTGGATAACTTTTGATGCAGATGAGGGAGCCTGTCAGACGGCCCTTCGGGCCGCGCTACGCGGCTCCCGCTCTGCGCTCGCTCTGACACTCAACCATCATTGAAGCGGAAGCACCGTAAATGCTTATGAGGAGGAGATGCTTCAATGTCGGAAACAAACCCCTCCTACCACGGGAGTGTTAAAGTATGATTTTAGATCGATAGCTATCCAGTCCCATCGAACAACCCTTGGAACTCCCTGTCCGCGTAATACCGCAGCTTCCGGGCAACGACTGGCCTTTGCCCCGCGAGGAAAAGCAGCTGCTTGCTTTGGGCCATGTTGCGAACCTCATCCGGAGTGAGCAGCGCCCGGCCGGTATGGTGCTCGGAAAAGGTCAGGCGATCCCCACCCCAGCCCCCATTGGGATCGCGGCTGGTGGTCTCGAACACTTTGGTTTCCTGGCCGAGCAGATCGGAGACCAGGCGGGCGCTGTCATGGTCGTTGACGCCAAAAACCTGCAGGACGCCGGCATTGCTGAGGAAGGTGCCGGCGCGGGGGCCATAGGTGGCGCGGAGTTGATGGATGTCCTGCAGGATGGGCCAGAGCTGCACGCCATAACCGGCCATGAGGCCCATGGCCCGCTCAACCGGCGCCAGATGGCCGAGGGCGGCGAACTCATCGAGCAGATAGAGCACCGGGGCAGGGGGCCTGGCTGGGTTTCGCGCCATGTCCTGCAGGCTTTGCGTGACCATCAGCCGCAGCCAGCGGGCGTAGGCGCCCAGACGATCGGGCGGCAGCACCAGAAACACCGTGGCGGCCCGCACTTTCAGCTCCCCGAAAGCAAAATCCGAGCGACTGAGCGCTGCGGTCATGCGCGGGCTGTCGAGGAAATGCGTGTGGCGCTGCGCGGCGGAGAGGACGCCTGCCGCTTCCCGGCGGTCCTTGCCCAAATGCCGGTTGGCGGCCCGCGCGATCAATCCCCCGGCGGCCATCGTGCCCTGCATCCGCGCCAGCAGGGCCATGAAGGCGTCCGGCGCTGCCGTCAGGTGATCCCGCAAGGTGGCCAGCGAACGCCCCTCAGCCGGCTCCTCCGCGATCGTGAAGAGGATGAGTCCGGCAATGAGGGCCTTGGCCTCCTCATTCCAATGCGCCTCTCCGGCCTCGCCGGGGGCATCATACACCAAGGCATCAGCCAGGCTGGCGGCTTCCTCGGCCACATCGAGGCTATGCGGATCGAGCCCGGCCAGTGGGTTGAACGCGGCGGAGGGCCGCCCGGTGACGGCAAAGGGATCGAGAATATGCACCTGCCCGAAACGCTCGCGGGCGCGGGCAGCGATCCGGGCGTTTTCACCCTTCGGGTCGATACAGATCACGGCGCGGTCGAGGGTAAGCAGGTTCGGGATGATGGTGCCCACCCCCTTACCGGTGCGTGTCGGTGCCATGGTGAGCAAATGGGCGGGACCGGCGTAGCGCAGCAGCTTGCCGGAATCGGTGTCACGGCCGAGCAGCAGGCCGGCCTTGTTTTGCGCCAGTCGCGCGGTTTCCTGTCCGGTGGCAAAACGCGCCGTGCCATGCGTGCCGCTTTCCCGGTCGCCAAAATGTTTGAGCAGGGGTCGGGTCAGTCCCCAGATCACAGTCAAGAACAGCACGACAGCCAGGACAATCAGGAAACAGGCATTGGCGATCGGGGAGTGATCGAGATGCAAGACGAGGAGAAGGCCGGCCCCAACGGCGCCGACGAGGCACAGCATCAGCACCATGAGCAGAAATGTCTTGACCAGATAAAGCGGCGCCAAGAGCGGACTCAACAGGACCAAGCGGATGGCCCAGCCTGGATTCTGGCGCGCCGTCCGCAGCATGGTGCGGAACGCGCGCCAGATTTTCACGAGCTGGCGTCCGTCTTTTCCGGGGGACGAGAGGCATTTTCCGCGAACATTTCCCAGGTCAGGACATAAAAAGCAAACCGGACCGGAGCTGGTCCGGCCGTATTTATTTGCTCGCGAGCATCCAGCCGCGCCCCCAGCTTCTCGACGGCCCGGCGCGAGCGCAGATTATGCTCTGCGATCCGGAAAATCACGGTTTTCACGAACCGGAAGGCGTGGGCCAGCATCGTCTGCTTGATGTCGCGGTTATAAATTCCGCCCCAGTACCTGCGCCCGATGAACGTCCAGCCAATTTCCACCTCATCGGGATCGGTGAATGCTACCGAATAGCGCGACATCCCTACCGGCAAACCATCGACCTTGTTGATCGCTACCATTGCCCCGCCAGAAGCGAGCTGATCCTCGAAATAGGCCTGGAAGCCTTTTTCGGTCGCCCGTTCCGGGTTGGGGTGCTGTTCCCAGAGCAAAGGATCGGCGGCGAGCGCATATAGGGCCGCAAAATCCTGGTCTCGGAGAGGCCGCATCAGTACCAACTGACCGGCAAGCTCGGGCTGAAATTCAAACATCAAATTTCCTCATTTTGAGCAGTCGTCACCAGGGGCTTTTCATCCTGTTGTGCCGCGTTGGCCAGGATGTCATCGAACAGCGCCTTGTCATCGGGCCGGGATAAGAATCCCGGCAGCTCGCGTTGCAGCCACTCCCGCAACGCTCTGTCGAATTCGCGCTTGTCCTCGCCGAGCCGGTGCAGGACGAGGGCGCCGAGCAGTACCTTCCGGCGCGTGTCGCGCGCGCGTTCCTGCTTGCCGAGCCGGGATTTCAGGGCCTGGCGCTGGGCGTCGAGCTGGGCCAGGCGTTCCTCGATCGACTTGCGGGTCATGGTGTTCCTCCCTACGAATCCAGACCAGCGCCGTCTGGCAGCGCGGGCAGGTGCTATCCATGGCGTTACCTTCGCATGGCACAACTTTAAGAACTATATTCTGGCCATTAAAGCCGCGTCACGTGCATTCTCTGCTGCGAACCCTCCCGACGTGATCGAGCGTCAGCGAGATACGGAAGGGCGCACTTACGAGTTGCTGCGCAACTCAGTGCTGGATGGTGAAAAACGGCCAAGGGCCAGGCCGGAATGAGGAAAGACGTGCTGCGATGGCGATCTACCATTTGAGCGTCAAGCCGATCTCGCGGGCCAGCGGCCGCAGCGCGGTTGCGGCCACGGCCTACCGGGCAGCGGAAAGGCTAACCAACGAACGCGACGGGCTGACGCATGATTTTACCCGGCGTTCCGGCGTTGAGCATACCGAGATCGTGCTGCCGGCGGGTGCGGATGCGGTTTGGGCCAAAGAGCGCTCGGCATTGTGGAACGCGGCGGAGGCGGCCGAGAAACGCAAGGACGCACGGGTGGCGCGCGAGATTGAGATCGCCTTGCCGCACGAGTTGACGGCCGAGCAGCGGGTGGCGCTGACGCGGGATTTTGCCCGGCAGGTGGCCGACCGCTATGGGGTGGCGGTGGATTTTGCGATCCATAGCCCGCATGGCCATACCGACATTCGCAACCACCATGCCCATATTTTGCTGACGACGCGGAAGCTCACGGCGGATGGGTTAGGGGAAAAATCCGAACTGGAGCTGGAGAACAAAAAGCTGGAGGCGCTGGGGCTACCGACCACGCACGACCAGGTGAGGGACATCCGCGTGGTGTGGGAAGGAATCGCCAACGCGCATTTGGCGCAAGCTGGGCTGGATGTGCGGATCGATCATCGCGCGCACCAGACGCGCGGGCTGGAGATCGAGCCGACGCAGCACATGGGGGTACATGCCTCGCAAATGGAGCGGCGCGGCAAGCCGGTGGCGCGTAAGCGGCTGGACAAGGTGACGGCGCGGCGGAATGCCGAACGTATCCGCGAAAAGCCGGAGCAGGTGCTGGAGATCATCACGGCGGAAAAGAGCGTGTTCGACCGCCACGACATCGCGCGCGTGCTGCACCGGGTGGTGGATTGGGGCGGGGCAGGGGAGACAGGCGCGGCCGGTGCCGCCGGAGCGGAATTGTTCCAGACGGCGCTGGCGCAGGTGATGGCGTCGAAGGTGCTGGTCGAGCTGCAGACCGAACAGCGCGACGAGGCCGGGCGCGTGGTGGCGCAAGCTCGCTATTCGACGCGTGAGATGGTGGCGGTCGAGCGCGAGATGGCGCGCAGCGCCGACCGCATGGTGGAGGCGCGGAATTTTGGCGTTCGGATCGCGCGCGTGGAGGCGGCGCTGGCGCGGCAGGATGACGCGATCCGGCGCGTGGGCGGGAAGGGGTTGAGCGAGGAACAGCGGCAGGCGGTTGAGCACGTCACCGGGTGCGAACGCATCGCGGCCGTGGTGGGGCTGGCGGGTGCTGGCAAAAGCACGATGCTGGCGGCGGCGCGCGAGGCGTGGGAGGCGGAAGGTTTTGCCGTTCATGGCGCGGCGCTGGCTGGCAAAGCGGCGGAGGGGTTGGAGGAATCCGCCGGCATCGCCTCGCGCACACTGGCGTCGTGGGAACGCGGCTGGGAACGCGGGTTCGATGTGCTTGGCCCCAAAGACGTGTTCGTCATCGATGAGGCCGGGATGGTGGGGAGCCGTCAGCTCGCGCGGTTCATCACTGCGGCGGATGCGGCCGGCGCGAAAATCGTGCTGGTGGGCGATCCGGAGCAGCTGCAGCCGATCGGGCCGGGTGCGGCATTCCGCGCCGTGGCCGAGCGCGTGGGGTTTGTCGCGCTGGAGGAGATTCGCCGGCAGCGGGAGGAGTGGCAGCGCGCTGCCTCGGTGGATTTTGGGCGGCACCGCACGGCGGAGGGGCTGGTGGCTTATGACGCGCGCGGCGCGATCTGTTTTGAGGATACGGCCGAGGCGGCGCGGGCGGCGATCGTGCGCGATGTGACGGCCGACATGGAGGCGCGGCCCGATGGCTCGCGCCTGGTGCTGGCACACCGCAACGCGGATGTGCGGGGGCTCAATGAGGCGATCCGCGCGGTCCGGCGGGAGCATGGCGAGCTGGCCGGGGAGCTGGTTTATCAGACCAGCGAGGGGGCGCGGGCTTTTGCTCCGGGCGATCGGGTGCTGTTCCGGGAGAACAACCGCGAGCTGGGCATTAAAAACGGCATGCTGGGGACCGTGGACCGGGCCACGGAGGGGCATCTGGCGATCCGGCTGGATTCCGCCAAGGGGCCAGGGCAGGGGCGAGCCGTCTCGGTCTCCATGGCGGATTACGCGGCGGTGGATCATGGCTATGCCACTACCATTCACAAGGCGCAGGGGACGACGGTGGACCGGGCCTATGTGCTGGCCTCGGACACGATGGACCGGCATCTGACCTATGTGGCGATGACGCGGCACCGGGACGAGGCGCGGCTTTATGCCGGGCGCGACGAGTTCAGCGACGTGGCGGCGCTCAGCGAGCGGCTGGCGCGGTCCCAGGCCAAGGAAACGACCCTGGATTACGAGCGGGCAGCTTACGCCGAGCGGCGCGGCATCGACATGCGCAGCGAGATCGTGGTGCCGGAAACGGTGCGGCCAGAACGGAAACGCGGCATGTTCGACGGGGTGAAGCTGGGCGGAAGTCCGGTGCGCGCGCCGGAGCCGGGCGCCGCCCCACCGCTCCCGGCCGAGGCGCTGCACCAGGCGGTGGAGCGCTATGCGCGGGCCTATGACGACGCCATGCGGATGCGGGCACAAGACCTGCCGATTCTGGACCACCAATGGCGGGCGCTGCGGGATACCGGCGCGCGGATGGATGCGGTGCGGCCGGGCGCGCAGGAAGATTTGAAGAATGCTGTCGAACATAACCCGGCGGTGGCGCGGGCGCTTGATACGCTCAAGGGCGAGGAGCGCGCGGCGCGGCTGGTCGAGGGCCTCAGGCACGAGGCGCGGGTGCGGCGCGACCCGGAGCTGCGGGCCGAGCGCCTGGCCAAAATCTGGCACGGGCTGGAGGCCGAGCACCGCAGCCTCAAGGGTTGGGACCATGCCGAGGCGCGGGGCCAGGTGGAAAACCGGATGCAGGCCCTCGTCCTCGACCTGAAACGCGATCCGCAGCTGGAATCCATGCTGCGTGCCCGGCAGCAAGAGCTTGGCATTGCGTCCGGCTCCCGGCTCGACCGGGTGCTGCGCGAGCCCGATCTTGACCGGGCGCTGGCGCAGAGCATTCGGCGCGAGCGTGGGCTGGGCATGGGAATGTAGCGCGAGGAGGAGGGCAGCGTGGTGGATTTGCTGGAGCATGATGACGGGGGCAGCGATCCGGCCGAGGCGTTCGAGGCGCTGCGGGAAGAGGTGGCGGCGCTGCGCCAGGCCATCGCGACGGCGGCCGGGCAGGCCGCGCCGGATTACAGCCCCGATTTGGGGCGGATCGTCCAAGAGCTGGGCCAGATCGATGCCGCGCTGGCGGCGATCGAGCAGCACCCGGCGCTGCGGATGACGCCGGCGCAGTTCGGTCAGGCCATGACCCAGGCCGGGCGCGAGCTGATGAATGAGGTGGCGCAGAAATATGAGCGGGCCCGGCAAGACGCCGAGCGCGAGCGCCACCAGCTCGCCGGCATGATCGGTACCGTGCGTGCGAAGCGGAATCAGACTTTCTGGCTGATCGCGCTGCCGGTGGCGGTGTTTGTTTTTACGCTGCTGGCATCGCCGGTTCTGTTGAGTGAGCTGCCGTTCGGGCTGAGTAAATGGGCAGCATCTGTGGTTCTACGGTAATGTCGAATTTTTTGGCGGAGGAAAATAGTGGCGGGGGGAATGGGATTCGAACCCATGGTTCCTTGCGGAACACAGACGGTCAAGTCTGCTGCCTTCAGCCACTCGGCCACCCCCATAGAGCGGGACGCACATTTGGCGGGAAGTGCGCGCACTTCCCGCCCCGGCCAGTACCATTTCCGGCCCAACGCAGCCTGCGGGGGTGGAGGCCGCCCACTACCTCGGGATTTTCGTCCTACACCATGTCGCGGCAATGTGTCAATCAGGTCATTTTCGTGCAGGTATTGTAGGATTTTTTGGCCATGATGTCTGCTCCTTGATGTACAGGAGTATATATCGTCATAGGTATAATTTCATGGATATTTATCCATGGGTATATTTATGATGGATATATATATATGGACATTATGTCCATACCGTTTTATATGAAAATATCATCGTATGTCCGTAGAGGATGCCCATGTCTGACGTGCTGGAAAAATGGGGTAGGCCGGTTGCTGAGCGGGGGTTTGCGCAAATTCCGACCTACCTGTTGAACCTTAATAGGTTTCTGGACGAGGAACACCGGCTGACTCCCATCGAATTGCTGGTGCTGTTCCAGCTTGTCGGAAACTGGTGGAAGAAGGATGAAGACCCCTTTCCCTCCATGGCCACTCTGGCGAGTCGGTGCGGTGTTTCCACACGGCAGGTGCAACGTGCCATCAATAACCTCGACAAACTGGAGCTGGTTTCCCGTGTGAAGCGGCAAAAGCGTCGCATGATTACCTCGAACGCCTACAGCTTACAGCCGCTTGTCGAATTTTTGACGGAAATTGCAAAGGCATTTCCGAATGAGTATCCGCGCCGTGTGACCAAGGAAGATAGGCGACTACTCAGCAGCAAAATCGGTTCAAGCAACGAGCTTGACGAAACCTAGAACGCCTTCACCGGCAAAATTTCCGAACTTAAGCCGGTGCCGGTCAGCCTAGCTCAACCTTTCGACTCACAGCGACTTTGGAGGCTGGTTGTGCCAGCGGTGACGCCAACAGGTAGGTGATATGCCAATGCATCGGCGTCTGATCTCGCCAGCTCTTATTAGTCACCCGGACATGCCGGTGTGCTGCGCATAGACAGAAGCCAGCGGTCTCAAGCTTTGCGATGGTTTCATCTAGAATATCGCCCCAGTTCAAATATTCGCTCTGGCCAACATCGTCGGCTATATCCATGCAATCGCGCGTGAAATCGGCAATGCCGGCAAATGCGTCCTGCGCTTCTTTGGGCAAGCTGGCAATGCTCGCAAGCGCGAGGCACGCATATCCCCCACCCTCGCGCATTTCGCTCAAAAGCTGCCTTCCGTTGACCTTCTGGGCATCGAGCAAGAGGTAGTCGCGGTTGAACGCGATCGTGCCCCATCGCGTGGTGTAGGAGCGGTGTATTGAGCAGCATTGGCTGCGTGATCAGGCTGCCATTTCTGGCAAGCTGACGTGGGGAGTATCGCTCAAAGGCGCCATGGTTTCCAGCGTCAT
>Ga0335083_10004707_pt1 | contig 17331 bp, 15 predicted proteins | sample Lox_Sample_42_FD_206716 | JGI IMG/M metagenome (GOLD analysis project Ga0335083, IMG submission 206716) | Soil microbial communities from Loxahatchee National Wildlife Refuge, Florida, United States - Lox_Sample_4.2 | ecosystem: Environmental > Terrestrial > Soil > Wetlands | place: USA... | reverse complement strand
TTCGCTCGATGCATTGCCGGGCTTACTCGACCTCTGAGAAAAAAAGCGCGGCGATGAGCGGGTATCGCGAGCGGCACTTCACCTCACAGGACGGGCTGCAGCTCTACTATCGCGACTACGGAGAACCGCTCGCGAGCAAGACCGCGGTCCTATGCCTTGCGGGATTGACGCGCAACAGCGCGGATTTCCATGACCTCGCCCTGCGGCTCGCAGGCGAGCGTCGGGTCCTCTGCCCGGACTATCGGGGCCGCGGCCGTTCCGACTACGACCCCGATTGGCGGAACTACCAGCCACGGACCTATCTGAACGACGTTTCGCACTTGCTCGCGGCAACGGGCGTCGAGCCTGTGATCGTCGTGGGCACGTCGCTCGGCGGGCTCCTCGCCATGGGGCTCGCGGCGCTGCGGCCGCTTTCGGTCGCCGCGGTTGTGCTAAATGATATCGGCCCCGAGATCGAAGGATCGGGCCTTGCGCGCATCTTCGATTACGTCGCCAGGGATTGCCCGATGCCGGACATGGTGCACGCAGCACGCTTCCTGAAGCATTCACTGCCGCGCCTCGCGCCCAAGGCCGACGCCGATTGGTGGCTTCGCATGGCCGAGCGCACCTATCGCAAGCGCGAGGATGGGCTGCTGCACTTCGATTGGGACGTCCGGCTCGCGCGCCCGCTCACGCGACAAAGGGCGGAGACGGATCTCTGGGCGCTCTACCGCGGCCTCGCGCGCATTCCGACGCTCGCCCTTCGAGGCGCGCTCTCGGACGTGTTTTCCGAGACGGCGCTCCGGCGTATGGCGCTTGAAAAGCCGGACCTGGTCTGCGTAACTGTGCCGGATATGGGCCATACGCCCACTCTCTGCGAACCCGAAGCCGCGAGCGCCCTCGATGCCTTCCTCGAGCCCCTCTAGCGCGGAGACGCGCCCCCATCCCACGATCGACGACATCCATGCAGCCGCCGAGCGGATCAAGGGCAAGGCGGTGCTGACGCCGCTTTTGGAATCGCCGGCTCTCAACGCAAAGCTCGGCGGCCGCCTCCTCGTCAAGGCCGAGGCACTGCAACGGACGGGGTCGTTCAAGTTTCGCGGCGCCTACAACACGCTGATCCAGCTCAACGAGCGGCAACGCCGAGCGGGCGTCGTCACCTTCTCGTCCGGGAATCACGCGCAAGGCGTCGCCGCCGCGGCACAGCTACTCGGCATTCCCGCGACCATCGCCATGCCCAAGGACGCGCCCGCGATCAAGATTGCCAACACCAGGGGCTACGGGGCGGAGGTCGTGCTGTTCGACCGCTACACCGAGAACCGCGAGGAGGTCGGCCGCCGCATCGCGGCCGAGCGCGGCGCCGTCATCGTAGCTCCCTATGACGAGCCGCAGGTGATCGCGGGCCAGGGCACTGCCGGCCTCGAAATCGCGCAGCAGGCACGGGCGATGGGCGCCAAGCTGGATGCCGTCATCGTCTGTACCGGCGGCGGCGGATTGACGGCGGGGATTGCGATTGCGATCGCCTCCGAGAGTCCCGGCACCGACGTGTACTCCTGCGAGCCCGCGGATTTCGATGACACCAGGCGCTCCCTCCTCGGAGGCGAGCGGGTCTCCAACGACCCCAAGGCGCGCTCGATTTGCGACGCGCTCCTGGTGCCTACGCCGGGCGTGCTTACCTTCGCGATCAACAAGCGGCTCCTCAAGGGAGGCTTCGCCGTCAGCGACGCCGAGGCTATGCGCGCGATGGCGACAGCCTTCGATGCGATGAAGCTGGTGGTCGAGCCCGGCGGCGCCGTAGCGCTTGCTGCGGTGCTCACGGGCAAATTCCCGATCGCGGGCAAGACCGTCGCCGTCACCGCTTCCGGCGGCAACGTGGACCGCGAGACCTACGCCGCGGCGTTGCGGCAGGCCTGAGCCGGGGCTAGGAGCCCGTCGCTGCGGTGGGGGGATTGCCGTCGGTGAGGGCGCCCGCGGATTTGCCGCCGGAGATAGGCGTCACCGTCGCGCGCGAGATCGGCAGGGAGAGCGGCAAGGTTGCCTCCTCGTGGCCGATGCTATCGACGCGCCGGCTGTAGCCCTCGAAGACCGCGCCGGGCTCGATGGTGAGCGAGACATGTGTGATGTCCGCCACCACGCGAGCGGTGCTCGCGAGTGTCACCGTCGTGGCCGTGAGACGCCCCGTGAGCGTCCCCGCGACCATCGCGACATCGGCCTCGACGGCGCCGACGACGGAGCCGCCCTCGCCGACCGTGAGCTTCTTCGCGGCGATGTCGCCCTTGACGACACCGGAGACGTGAACTTCGCCGGCACTCGCGATGTCGCCGGTGATCTTGAGGTCGGCCCCCAGGATCGACGGGGCGGAGGCGCGGCCGCTGATTGCGGGCGGCGCCTTGTCCTTGTTACCGCTTGACCTGAACAACGTTCTTCCCCAGTTCCATGAATTTTTCGGGATCGACGGGCTCGCCGTTGACGACGACCTCGTAGTGCACATGCGGCCCCGTGCTGCGCCCAGTGCTGCCGAGCTCGCCGATTTGCTGGTGGACATTCACCTTCTGGCCGCGCACGACGGTAATGCGGTGCAGATGAGCGTAATGCGTGACGATCCCGTTGCCGTGGTCGATTTCGACGTATTTGCCGTATTTTTCCTTGTTGCCCGCGAAGGTCACCACCCCCGGCCCGGTGCTGAAGATCGGCGAGCGGAAGGGGGCCGCGAGATCGACGCCGGGATGGAATCCTCGGCGCTTGTTGATGGGATCGATGCGCGCACCGAAGGGGCTTTCCAACTGGTAGTGCGCGAGGGGAGCGCCCAGCGGCAGCGTCTTGAGGAGCGTGCGCATCACCGCCTCGCGCTTCACCTGGTCCTCGGCGGAGGTCTTCGGGAGGTTCAGCGCTATGTAAGGACCGCCTTCGCCCTTGGGCGCGCCGCCAAGCCTGGAAAGCAAGGCGTCGACATCGACGCCCGTCGCGGCGAGCAATTTCTCGACGTCGCCGCCGACGCCGCTGCTCTCGGTCGGGACGGAGGCGACAACGGGCGTCTGGCTCTCGGTTGTCGTATTGGAGCCGGTGCTCAACTCGCCCTTGGCAAGGCGCGCCTCGGCCTCATGGAGCTTCTGCCGCAGCAAGTCGCGCTCGGCGCTTAGGCGCTCGCGCTCTGCCGTCAGCTTCTCGCGCTCGCCCGCGACCTGCTGCAATTTCTTCTCGGTGCTCTCGAGCGTGGTCTTGAATTCGGTCGCGCGCGCGCTCGCCTGCTGCAGCTCCTTCTCGAGCTGGTGCAGCTTCGCCGCGAGCGCCGCGCGCTGCGTCTCGGTCTGCACGAGCTCGGATTTGTTTCGCTCGAGGCTGCTTGCGAGCTGCTGGGCGTAATCGGTCTTTGCGTCGGCGCTTGCCTGCGCCTCCTCGAGGTTCCGCTGCAGCGTCTCGCGCTCCGCGAGCAGTCGGTCGCGCGTCGCGACGAGATCGTTGAGTTGTTGCTCCGTCGTCGTGAGCGAGCCCTGGAGCGATCCGTACTGCGTGCCGATGGCCGCGAGCCGGTTCTGAGTCCCGTCGATCTCGGCGTTGGCGTGCGCGAGCTGATCCTGGAGGTCCGTCACCACCAGACGAAGGTCGGCGTTCGCGAGTCGGGCGCGCAGCACCTCTGCCTGCTTCGCCGCCACCGCGCGCTCGTATTGGACGTAGCCGACGCCGAAATAGGCGATACAGCCGACGCCAAGCAACACCGCCGCCGCCGCGCTCATCTGCGCGCGGCAGGTTAGAGTGATGCAGCTGATCCGCCCCTCGGTGCGAACCAGGATTTGACGCTCGGGGAAGACACGCTCCCCCCACCGTCGCAGTCGCAGAACCATGCCCTCCCGCCCTATCGATTGCACACCGTTACCCGCTGCCGACAACTCGGCTCTCGACACCGGGACGAATGCAGCCCCCTGGGGGACACACGGATACCGACGGCGCTTGCAACCCTTCCGGTCTTGCATCCGGGAACCCGAAATCGGGCCCTTGTCGGAATCGCAAACCGGCAGGTTGTCTCCTACACCCCGCCGCCAGTTTCCGGGGGTGACCGTACCGCCTCGGCGATACCCTGGCAAGCCGGATTTCCCTTATCTCTCAATTCGTGAGCGGTAAGTTGAGCGGCCAAGGGAAGCCCTCGCGGGACACGATGGCTCGGCTTCAAGAAAGTTGGCGTGCGTTCTTCATCTCACGTCTTAACTATATTCGCTCTCCGGGGGGTCGTAGGGGCGCGCTAGCCTCCGCTATCAAACATCTGTTCGCCCTGGCGCGCGCTCTCTATGCTAGGAAGAGTCGCGCTTCGAGTAAGCTCGGATGAGTGGGGGCATGGCATGAAGCGAGCCGCATTGTCACTGGCGGCGGAGGGGGGTATCGAAGGCGCCCGCACCCTCGGAGAAGTCGCTTATCGACGCCTGCGTGCGGATATCGTGATGGCCCGGCTCGATCCGGGAAAGCCCCTGCGGTTCGACGCCCTCAAGGCGCAATACGGGTTGGGTGTGAGCCCATTGCGAGAGGCGCTCTCCCGGCTCGTCGAGGACAAGCTCGTCACCGCCATCGGCCAGCGCGGCTTCCGTGTCGCGCCGATCTCGCTTGCGGAGGCGTGGGAGGTGACCAAGCTCCGACAGAAGCTCGAAGTGGACGCGCTGCGCCTCTCGATCGCAAATGGCGACGAGCGGTGGGAGGCGGAGGTGGTGGGGTCTTTTCACCGTCTCTCCAAGGCGCCGGAGCCGCGCGCCGTCGACGGCGACGCCGAGGAGTGGGAGCCGCGCCACCGTTCCTTCCATGAGGCGCTCATCGGCGCGTGCGGCTCGCCCTGGCTCCTCAAATTCGTCTCGATGCTGACCGATCAGCTCGAGCGCTATCGCTATTTGCGGGTGCGGCGGACGCCGCCCAAGGCCTGGCTGCGCGACCTCCCGCGCGAGCACCGGGAGATGATGGAGGCGGCGCTCGCGCGCGATGCCGATCGCGCCTGCGAACTCCTGGTCTCGCACCTCGCGCAGACCGCAACCTTCATTTCGGCGCTCACCGCGGCAGAAGGCGCCGCGGTCGCGGCTCAAGCGGGCGGGCGGTGAATGGTGGGACGGCCGAAGAGATAGCCCTGGCCGTAATCGATCCCGATCTCGCGATAGCTGACCGCATCGGCTTCCGTCTCGATCATCTCCGCGATCGCGAGGATGGCGTTCTCGCGGCAAAACCCCGAGACATAACGCAGGAATGAGCGGTCGCGCTCGTTGCGGAGCGCATCGCGTCCGAAGGCGCCGTCGATCTTGACGAAGTCGACGGGAATGCTCCGCAGGAAATGGAAGGAGTTGGCGCCGGAGCCGAGATCGTCGAGGCAGAAGCGGTGGCCGCGCTGGCGCAGATCCTGCACCACCCGGTTGACGCTCTCGACCTCGCCGAGGATCGCAGTCTCCGTGAGCTCGAACATCAGCCGCCGCGGCGGCACGCGGCAGGTGTCGAGCAGTGCCGAGAGCCGCTCGGCAAATCCCCGCGCCTCGAGCGAGCGCCCGGAGAGATTGACTGCCACCGCCGGCACCTCCGGCACCGAGGCGTGCAGATGCTCGATCGCCCGCGCGCAGATCGCGAGGTCGAAATCGCCGATCATGCCCGCAGCCTCGGCGGCCGCGACCGCCGCGAGTGGCGTCGTGCCGTCGGGAAAGCGCACGAGCGCCTCGGCATGCCGCACGCCGCGGTCCGTGAGGTCGACCACGGGCTGGTAGGCGAGATCGAAGTCGCCGGCGGCGATCACGCGCTCGAGCGTGTCGACGCGGGATAGCGTGTCTGGGATGAGCCTCTCCAGCGCCCCCGCCTCCGCAAAGCTCTCCGTGCGCTCGCCGCCGATCGCAAAGCGCTCCAGCGCGTAGCGGAGCACGCGAGCCACCCTCCGCCCGTAGATGCCGTCGCGTCCGGGGTCGAGCGTCGCCGCGAGGATGCGCGGCCCGGGCGCGCCCGGCGCTGCCGCGTGCACCAGCGACGCCACCGCACGCTCGAGCTCCGCTAGGCGAATCTCGCCGCGATAGAGAACCCCATATCGGCCGCGTCCGAGATCGCCCACGGCCTCGATGAGGGTGCCGCTGAGCCGGACCTGCCGCGCGACCGCGGTGGCAAGACCCCAGGTCATCGCGGCCGGTACATGCTCCGTCAGGCTTGCAAAGCCCCCGACCTCGATGAAGGCGAGCTTGAGGCCGCTCGCGATGTCCTCGGGGAGGCGGCGCATTGCGAGAGCGGTGAAGACCGGGCGGCTCATCAAGCCGCGCTCGGTCTCCGCGATGAGATTGAGCGAGCTCGCACGGGGGATCACCTGATCGGCGACGCCGAGGAAGAGAATGGTGCGCGCCTGCGGCATGCGGCAGCCGCCGAAGAGCATGGTCTGGACCGCGCCGCGGCGGAGCCGCACCAGCAGCGGCGGCACCGCGCGGCCCGCGCCGAGCTCCGCCACGTGATCGCGGACGGCCTGGCGATCCGCAGGGTCGAAGAGATCGTAGAACGGCAGGCTCACCGGCGAATGGACGGCGCTCGCGCCGATGCGCTCCACCGCGCCCGCGATGAAGGCGATGGTGCCGTCGTCCTCGATCTCGACCAGCAGATCGGAAGCGGCGAAGGCGGCCGCGACGAGTTCGTCGCGCTCACCCTCGTAGCCTTCCGTCGCCGTCATGGCCTGATCCATGCGGATTCCTGCAGCATCCCCGCAGATGGCCCCGAAGCTGAGCCTCCCCCAAAGCAGGAGAGTAGGTTACCGATGGCTAACGAAACGTGAATCGCGAGGGCCCTCAATCCCGATAGGAAGGGTCGCGCCGATCGAGGAGTCGCAGCATCGTCGGCCATTCGAGCAGGCCCCAGGGCCGGCGCACCTCCGGAAGGTAAAGATGCGCGGTCTTTTCAGCCACGGCGGCAGCCGGAAGCGTCACTTCCTGTCCGCCCGCGAGCGCATCGACCTGCGCCTGGCAGGCTCGCTCCAGCCAATAGATCGTGTTGAAGGCTTCTGGCACCGTCGGCGCGCAGACCAGGAGGCCGTGGTTCCGCAGGATCATGGCACGATGCTTCCCGAGGTCGCGCACCAGGCTCTCGCGCTCCGCCAGATCTACCGCGGGGCCCTCGTAATCGTGATAGGCGATCTGACCGTAGAAACGCATCGCCGTCTGCGTCAGCGGAAGCAGCCCGCATTTCTGCGCGGAGACAGCCATTCCCGCGCGGGTGTGCGTGTGGATCACGCACTGCGCGTCCGCGCGCGCGGCGTGGACTGCGCTGTGAATGACGTAGCCCGCGTGGTTCACGGGGTAGTCGTGATCCGGCTGAAGCACGACCTTCCCCTCGAGATCGATCTTCACGAGGCTCGAGGCGTTGATTTCGTCGAAGAGCAGCCCATAGGCATTGATGAGGAAGTGATGATCCGGCCCCGGCACCCGTGCGGTGATGTGCGTGTAGATCATGTCGGTCATGCCGTAATGCGCGACCAACCGATAACACGCGGCGAGATCGACCCGGGTCTTCCATTCTTCGGGACTGACGCGCTCGCGAATCGGCTTGCGCGCTGGGTTAAGCGGCGTCGCTCGTGCCATCGCTCCCTCCTCCTCGTCTGCACCTATGATATAGCTCGCACAGCCCAGGTGCGAGGGGCGCTATCGTCGTGGCCGCATCGAATCGAGATGCGCGTAGAGATACCAGACGGCAACGCTGCGGTAGGGCCGCCAAGATTCCGCGATACGCGGCAGACGGCGGAGAATCCGCGATCGCGGGATCCCATGCAGTTTGGCCGAAGCCGAAAGTATCGAGACGTCACCGAGTGGCAGCACGTCGAGACGGCCCAAGCTGAAGATCAGATACATCTCCGCCGTCCATCGCCCCACGCCCAGAAGCGACATCAGGCGCTCCAACGCGGCCTCATCGGAGAGCCTCCGCAGGCGCTCGAAGAAGCGGGGATCGTCGCGCACGGTCTCCGCGAGCGCCCGGAGATAGCGCGCCTTCGGCCGCGAGACGCCGGCTTCCTTGAACGCGTGATCGGGAAGCGCGAGCACGGCCTCCGGCGTCACCCGCCCGCCGCAAGCTGTGATGATGCGTCCTCGGATGGTCGACGCAGCCTTCCCCGAAAGTTGCTGCGAGAGGATCGCGCGGAAGACCTGGGCGAAGCCGCTGCCCTCGCGCCTTAGATTGCAGGGGCCGACACGACGGATCAGTTCCGCCATGCGCTCGTCCGCGGTGGAAAGGTGCTTCGCCGCGGCGGCGAGCGCGTTAGCGCGATGAGGGTGCCGGGCGGGAAGTTTGTGAATTCGCGGCATGCAATCGATCCAGCAGGTTTGCTCTTCCCCATCCGTCCCGAACTCGGCACCATCGGCGCCCAGAGAGCGGGAGGTTAGCATGAATGTAGGATTGGTGGGTCTCGGGCGGATGGGCGCGGCGATGGGCGAGCGGCTCATCGACGTCGGACATCACCTGACGGTGTGGAACCGGAGCGCCAGCAAAGCCGCCGGTGTCACGGCGCGCGGGGCGCAGCTTGCGGCCTCGCCCGCTGGGGTCGCCGCGGCCTCGGAGATCACGCTGACGATCCTCACGGACGCGAAGGCGATCGAGGCGGTCTATGACGGGACCGGCGGACTTCTCTCCGGCGAGATCGCCCGGAAGCTCTTCGTCGATATGAGCACGGTGGCACCGGAGACGACGCGCGCGCTGGCGACGCGCGTTCGCGCGAAGGGCGCGGCTTTTGTCGAATGTCCCGTCGGCGGCACGGTGGGCCCCGCGCGGGAAGGAAAGCTCCTCGGCATGGCCGGGGGGAACGCTGAGGATTTCGCGCGCGCCAAGCCCGTGCTCGACCAACTCTGCCGGCGCGTCGATTTGCTGGGGCCGAACGGGACGGGCTCTGCGATGAAACTCGCGATTAACCTGCCGCTCGCGGTCTATTGGGAGGCGCTCGCTGAGGCGATGTCACTGCTGCGCGACGCTGCCATTCCCCCCGAGAAGATCGTCGAGATCATCGCCGATAGCTCCGCCGGCACCAACGTCATCAAGAACCGTGGTGCCAAGCTCGTCGCCGCAATCAAGGAAGGCCCGAAGCCCGAGGTCGGCTTCGATATCGATGGCATACGCAAGGATCTCCGGACGATGCTAGCCGTCGCCGACAGCATGGGCGTGGAGCTTCCCGTGAGCGCCAAGGCGCTCACCTGCTACGACGCAGCCGCCGCCGAGGGCTGGGGCAATCGCGACGCATCGAACCTCGTGGTGCATCGGCTGGAAAAGGCGAAACGTCGCTAGACCCCTGCAACAAGACCGCGATCGTGCAGCTCCCCCACCGCACGATCCGTCAGCTTCAGCACTCCCAGAAGAATCTCGTCGGTATGCTCTCCAAGGATCGGCGCGCGTGCGACGGCGCCGCGCGGCGAAGCCGCGAAATCGAGCGGGCTGCCTGGCATGAGATAGCGGCCAATCCCGGGCTGCTCGACGCTCTGGAAGAGCGGATTGGCGGCGGAAGCGCGGGGATCGTTCCGCAGCATCTCCTGAAAGGTCTGATAGGGTCCCCAGCAAACGCCGGCGGTCTCGAGCGCGTCCGCCGCCGCCGCGAAGTCGCGCTCGGCGAACCAGCGCTCGAGGATTGCGGTGATCGCGGCGCGGCCTCGGTAGCGATCGCCCTCGCGCGCGAAGTCGAGATCGAGCGCGCGCGCCGCCAGCTCGAATTTCTCCCCGAGCCCGGTCGCCTTCTTGAGGGTTTCCCATTGTCCGCGCGTGATCGCGACGAGCATGAGCCGCTTCCCGTCTCGGGTCACGAAATCGTGCCCGTAAGCGCCGAAGACGTCGTTGCCATAATGCGGGCGCTCGGCGCGGTTGATGGTGGCGTCCGCGATGTAGCCGAGCGTTCCTGCCGTCGCGAAGGCCACGTCCGAGAGCGCGATCCGCACGAGCTGGCCTTCGCCGGTCAAGCGACGATGGCGCTCGGCCGCGATCAATCCCAAGGCCGCGCTCTGCCCCGTCACGAGGTCCCAGGCGGGCACGACGTTGTTGACGGGCCCCGCCACATCCGTAGGCCCGGTCAAATAGGCGAAACCCGCCGCGGCGTTGACGGTGTAGTCGAGCGCGGTCCGCCCCGTCGGATCCCCGGTGATGTTGACCATAACTAGGTCCCCGCGCAGCTTTCTCAGGGCCTCGTAGTCGAGCCAGCCGGTCGCGGGAAAATTCGTGATGAAGAGACCGGCATTCTCGCCGGGCGCGGTGATGAGCGCCTGCGCGAGCTCGCGGCCCTCCGGCTTCGCGATGTCGATCCGGATCGAGCGCTTGCCCTTGTTGAGCGCCGCCCAATAGAGGCTCTTGCCTTCGGCCGTCACGGGCCAGCGATTGGCATCGATCCCACCGCCCAAGGGATCGATGCGGATCACATCCGCGCCGAGTTGTGCGAGCGTCATGCTCGCGGAAGGCGCCGCGACGAAGGCTGCGCTCTCCACAATCCGCAATCCCCGGAGGATGGCGTTGCTCATGCGAGCGTCGCCTCCGCCGTCATGGCGGCAGCGCCCTCATGATCGACGGCGGCGAGGCGCACGCTTCGCCCATCTGCCGCGGGCCAGCCGCGCACCGTGAAGGGCTCCGGCGAGAAGAGCGGCCTGCGCGCACGGAAAGAGAAGCCGGTGACGCTCGCTTCCGGTCGCTCGCGGCGTACGAGGTCGAGCAGCAACGTCGCGATCAGAGGCCCGTGCACGATAAGACCGGGATAGCCCTCCACCTCCGTGACATAGGGGTAATCGTAGTGGATGCGATGTCCGTTGAAGGTGAGCGCGGAGTAGCGAAAGAGCATCAAGGGATCGGGCTGAACCTCGCGCTGCCACGGCGCGGGCTCGACCGCCTCCGCGGGGCCGCCGCCTTCAGCGCCGCGTGAGGCGCCGCGGTAGACGATGTCCTGGCTCTCCTCGAGCGCGATCTCCCCGCGGACGGAATAGCGCTGCACCACCGTGACGAAGACGAGATCGCCGGTGCGGCCCTGCTTGCCCTCGAGGCTTGCTATCTCTGAGACCCGCGTGACCTCGTCGCCGATAGCGATCGCACGATGAAAGGCGAGACGCGCGCCCGCGAACATGCGCCGCGGCAGTGGCACCGGCGGCATGAATTTGCCGCGAGCGGTATGCCCATCGTCGCCGACCTCGCCAGGGCGCGCCGCGCTCAGGAAATAAAGGCGATGCCAGCCCGGCGGTAGCGCATCGCCGTGCCTGTAGGGGGGATCGTCGCGGTCGAGAGTTGCGGCGTGCAGCGTCGCCGGCACCGGCGCGATCGTATCGACCTTCGTCTCGGTGCGACCGACATATTGGCGCAGCTTCGCGAGCTCTGCGAGGTCCATGGTGCCGCTCCCTCGGCGTTGCTGCGGCGGAGCCTAGCGCAGCGCGGCTCCCTCGCCTAGGCGGCGCGCAGTCTCGGCATCACCTCGCGCGCGAAGCGCTCCATGCTCCCCTTGGTGAGATCGTGCGGGAGCGTGCCGAATTGCAGCAGCGCCAGGAGCTGGCCGAAGCCGATCTGCTTCTGGCGCTCCGCGAGGGTCTGGCGGACGGTATCGGGGCTGCCGCAGATGAACATTCCCTTCTCGATCCAATCGTCGATGGTCTGTGCGCCGCCGGTGATCGCGCCCTTCGCGCGCGCGATGCCTTTCATCGATGCCATCGACAGATATCCCGGCGGCAGAAGCATCTCCGGCGGCATGCGCAGAAACTTGTTGATGAAGGCCTCGATGTGCGGCTTCGCCTCGCGATGCGCGCGGGCGTCCGTATCGGCGACGTAGATCGGCAAAGCCCAACCGAGCTGCTCCGGACCCGCCTGGTAGCCCTGCTTCTCCGCCTCCTCTTTGTACATCGCCATGTAGCGCGCGAGCGCGCTGACGGGGCTGAAGGTCTGGAGATAGGTGTAGCGCCGTGAGGAATGCGAGGCCCATTCGATGGTCTCGCGGCTCCCCTGCGAGGGAATCCAGATCGGCGGGTGCGGTTGCTGGAAGGGCCGCGGCCAGGTGTTGACGTAGTTGAAGTGGTAGTACTTTCCCTCGAACGCGAAGGGACCGGTCTCGGTCCAGGCGCGCAGGATCAGGTCGTGCGCCTCGTGGAAGCGGTCGTGCGATTCCGCGGGATTGGCGCCGGAGGAGTGATACTCGGCGCCGATCCCGCGCACGAAGCCCGCGATGAGGCGCCCGCCGGAGATGGTGTCGAGCATCGCGTACTCCTCGGCCACCACCAGCGGGTTGTTGAGGAGCGGGAGGGCACGGCCGAGCACGGCGATCCTCGCGCGCTTGGTGTTCCGCGCGAGAATGCCCGCCATGACGCCGGGGATGGGCATGAGGCCGTAGGCGTTCTGATGATGCTCGTTGACGCCGATCCCGTCGAAGCCCAGGACATCGGCATATTCGAGCTCGTCGAGGTAGCGATTGTAGAGACCATGTCCGCGGGAGGGATCGTAGTAGCTGTTGGGAAGCGTCACCCAGGCGGAATTGTATTTCTCGCTGTAGCTCTGATCGAGGTCGGCATAAGGCATTAGATGGAAGAAATAGAACTTCATCGCCGCGCCTCCGCGACGAAGCCCGTGAGCGTGCGGACGAATTTCTCGGCCTGCTCGACGTGCGGGAGGTGCCCGCAGCGCTCGAAGATCTCAAGACGCGCGCTGGGAATGAGATCGCGATAGGCCTCGCCATAGGCCGGCGGAAAGACCTTGTCGCTGTCGCCCCAGATCAGCAGCGTCGGTACGTCGATGCGATGCAGCCATTTCCGGAGCTGCGGGTCGTACAGCCGCGGCTGCCAGCCGAGCTTTGCCGTGGCGAGCGCATTGCGGAGCTGCAGATCTTGCTCCTCGTCCGAAAGCGGCGTCGCAAGCGCCGCTTCCGCGAATTTGGGATCGGCGAAGACGTTTCGCATCGTCGTCTCCGGCGACCACAGGAAGATATCGCCCTTGGGAACACCCTTGACGTGAATACCTGCGGCCGAGACGAGGGTCAGCGTTGCGAGATCGCGCGTCGAGCGCACCGCGAGCTCCGCAGCGATCCAGCCTCCCATGGAGTTGCCGACGAGATGCACGCGCCCGAGCCCGAGCGCCTTGATGAAGTCGAGATAGAAGAAGGCGAGATCGCCGACATCGTCGAGCCACTCCGGCATTTCCGAGCGCCCATAGCCCGGGTGCTCCGGCACCACGAGGTCGAAGCGCTCGGCGAGGGAGGCCATGAAGGGCAGCCAGCGCGACGCCCCGCGCGCGCCGTGCAAGAAGAGCATCGGCTCTCCCTGCCCCGCGCGCTTGACGCTGACTGCGCATCCGTCGACGCGGAGCGTCGACTCCTTTACCTCCGGCATCGCGCGCCCCCGATCACTCCGCCGCGGATTTGACTGCGCCGGGCGCGGGCGCGAAGCGTCGCTCCATCTCCCGGCGGTAGCGCACGGCCTCGGCGGTTTCGTCGACGATGACATCGCTCCACCGCACGATCTCGCCCTCCGCGATCGCGCGCCGCAGCGTCACCTTGTGCGCGAGTCCGATCGGCAGTCCGCCCTCGCGAAGCGAGTCCGCAGCGGGCATCAGCTTTCCCCAGACGGTAAAGCCGCCCTCGCCGTCGAGCACCTCGCTCGCCGCGAGCGGGCGCTTTGCCGTCGCAACGACGTCGCCGCGGAAACCGCGTGCCGCGCCCGTGGGCTCGTGTCGCAAGGCCGCTGAGGCGACGGAAATACCGAGCTCGAGGCCGATCAGGTGATAAGGCCGGTAGAGCGCGGCATAGCGGCCGCTGGGATCGGTGACGACGCCATACTCGCTGAAGCAGCGCGCGACGTAGTCGCTGGGCGCCTCGAAGACGACATAGACGCCCCAGCGGAGATCGCGGAAGACGGGCCTGCCGTCGCGCTCGAGCGAGGAGATCACCTCGGGCTGCCCCTTGTGATCGAGGATGCCGTCCGCGCCGGGGTGGAGAAGGCGAGGGAGGTCGTCGACACCGCAGGGCGGGAAACGCAGCCCGCCCTTGGCGGGCGTGAGCCCCGTCGCGTTTGCCACCGCCGCCATCTCGATCCCGGATTTGGTGCCGTCGAGGAAGGAGTTGAACATTTGCGAGTTCATGCCGCCGAGCTGTGCTTGCTCGGGCGTGAGGCCGTAATGGCCCCAGACGGTCTCCGGCGTCGAGGCGTGATAGATCGGGAGATACTTCGTCCCCTTCCCCGCCGCGGTCACCTCGAAGCCTGCGGCGCGCGCCCAGTCAACGAGCTCCGCAATAAGCGCGGGCTGATCGCCATATGCCATGGAGTAGACGACGCCGGCCTTCCTTGCCCGCTCCGCGAGCAGCGGCCCCGCGAGAACGTCCGCCTCGACGTTGACCATGACGATATGCTTGCCGTGCTCGATCGCAAGGAGCGCATGGCGAATGCCCGCGGCGGGAACACCGGTCGCGTCGATCACGACCTCGATCTGCGGCGCGGCGATCATCGCGGCGGCGTCGTCACCGATGAAGGTGCTGCCGCTCGCATGGGCTTGGTCGAGGCTCGCGGCAGCGATACGCTCGGCGTGCCAGCCCACGCGGAGTAGGGCCTCGCGCGCCCGCGCAGGTGCAAGGTCGGCCACCGCCATCAAATGCAGGCCCGGTGTGCGCAGCGCCTGCGCCAGGAACATAGTGCCGAACTTGCCGGCGCCGACGAGGCCGACGCGGATCGGCTTACCCGCCTCCGCGCGCTCCAGCAGCAGACGATGCAGATTCATGCCAACGGCGCTCCTCTCTCGCCCGAGGCTCTATAGCACGGCCGCCCAGTGGACCAAACCGCACGCGCTATCGCGCTGCTGGCGAAATCCTGTACTCTCGCGGCGATGCCTAGATTGGCCGCCAACATCTCCTGGCTCTTCACGGAAGTGCCCCTCCTCGATCGCTTCGCTGCCGCGGCGGCGGCAGGCTTCTCCGCGGTCGAGTGTCAGTTCCCCGGCGATGCTCCGCCCACCGAGATCGCGGCGCTCCTGCGAAAGCACGGCCTCACGCTCGCGCTCTTCAATATGTTTGCCGGCGACTACGCCAAGGGCGATCGCGGGATGGGGGCGCTCCCGGGACGCGAGACGGAATTCATGGCGGGGATTGAGCGCGCCCTCGAGCTCGCGCGCGCCACAGGATGCACGCGGATCCACGCGCTCGCAGGCCTCTGGCCGGAAGGCCGGCCCAAGTCCCAGGGCGAGGAGACCTACGTCGCCAATCTGCGGCGCGCTGCAGACCTCGCCGCTCCACATGGCGTCACCATCCTGATCGAGCCCCTCAATTCCAGAGACAACCCCGGCTATTTTCTCAACACTTGCGCCGATGCGCTCAGGACGATCGAGCGCGTGGGCCGCGCCAATCTGAGCCTGCAATTCGACCTCTATCACTGCCAGATAATGGAGGGCGATCTCGCGCGCCATGTCCGATCGCTGGCGGGACGCTTCGCGCATGTGCAGATCGCGGGGGTCCCTGACCGCAACGAACCCGACATCGGAGAGGTCAATTTCCCCTACCTCCTCGACCTCCTCGACGAGACCGGCTACCGCGGCTGGGTCGGTTGCGAGTATCGGCCGCGCGCGGGGACGGTCGCCGGCCTCGGCTGGGCGCGGCGCTGGCTGAACCGCTAGGCGGGACCCGCATGGATTTCGCGCTTACGGCCGAGCAGACACAATTCCAGGACTCCGTGCGGCGCTTCGCCATCCGGACACTCGCCGAGGCCGCGCTGGAGCGCGCTCATTCCGAGGGATTTCCGTGGGATGTCGCCGAGCGCATGGCCGAGCAAGGGCTCCTCGGCATCACCATTCCCGAGAGCGACGGCGGCCAGGGCGGGACGCTCATGGACGCGGTAATCGCGATCCAGGAGGTGGCGCAGGTCTGCCCCCGCAGCGCCGACGCGATCCAGGCCGGCAATTTCGGCCCGATCCGGACCTTCGCGGAATATGCGAACGCGGAACAGAAGGCGCGCTTTCTCCCCTCGCTGCTCGCGGGCAAGGCTGTGATCGCCGTCGGGATGAGCGAGCCCGAGGCCGGTTCCGCCGTCACCGACCTCAAGACCACCGCGACGCGCGATGGGGACGGGTTCCGCATCGACGGAACCAAAGTTTTCACGAGCAACAGCCCCGAAGCCAATGTCTTCCTCGTCTACGTTCGCTTCGGCCCCGGCGTCGAGGGGATCGGCTCGGTGCTCGTGGAGCGCGGCACGCCCGGATTCAGCTTCGGCCGCCCCACGCGCTTCGTCGGCGGCGATTCCTGGCAGCAGCTCTATTTCGAGAATTGCCGGATCGGACGCGAGAACCTCCTGCTCGGCCCCGGCGGTTTCAAGAAACAGATTCAGGGCTTCAACGCGGAACGGCTCGGCAATGCTTCGCGCGCGCTGGCGGTCGGGCGTCTCGCCTTCGAGATCGCGCGAAAGCACGCGACAGAGCGCATCCAATTCGGCCGCCCGCTCTGCGAGTTTCAGGGTATCCAATGGAAGTTCGCGGAGGTCGCGATGGAGCTCGAGGCGGCGCAGCTCCTGCTCTACCGCGCTGCGGTCAACGCCGACAAAGGTCTGCCCTCGGCGTATGAGACCTCGCTCGCCAAGGCCTATTGCAATCAGGCGGGCTTCCGCGCCGCGAACGAGGCGATGCAGGTGCTGGGCGGCCTCGGCTACACCGAGGAGAGCCTCGTCGAATATTGCCTGCGCCGCACGCGCGGCTGGATGATCGCGGGCGGCTCGGTCGAGATAATGAAGAACCGCATCGCGGAGTTCGTTTTCGACCGTCGCTTTCCGCAAAAGCCGCGTCGTGCCGCCGACTAGTGCAGGAGACGCGCTTGCGCAGGCGCTGTTCCGGCCGCGCGCGGTGGCGCTCGTCGGTGTCTCCGACGACGCCGGCCGCACCGCCGGGCGCCCGCTGCATTTCCTGAGGAAGCACGGTTTCGCGGGGCCGATCTATCCGATCAATCCCAATCGCGAGAGCGTACAGGGCGAGCGCGCCTACAAGAGCCTCGCCGAGACCCCTGGCCCGGTCGATCACGCCTACATCCTCGTGAACACACCGCTCGTAGAGGCAGCGGTCGCGGATTGCGCGGCTGCGGGCGTCCGCGCCGCGACGATCCTCGCAAGCGGCTTCGCCGAGGCGGGGCCAGAGGGGTTGGCGCTGCAGCGCCGTCTCCTGGAGATTGCGCGCGGCTCGGGTCTCCGGCTCGTCGGCCCCAACAGCCTCGGCGTCGTCGACACGCACACGCCGCTGGCGCTGACGGCCAACGCTGCCTTCGCGGCAGAGAGATTGCTCGCGGGTCGCCTCGCCGTGCTCTCGCAGAGCGGCAGCCAGATCGGCACCTTCGTCTCGCGGGGCGCGCCTCGGGGCATCGGTTTCTCGAAGCTCGTTTCGGTCGGCAATGAGGCCGATCTCTCCGTAGGCGAGATCGGCGCG
>Ga0335083_10004706_pt1 | contig 17335 bp, 16 predicted proteins | sample Lox_Sample_42_FD_206716 | JGI IMG/M metagenome (GOLD analysis project Ga0335083, IMG submission 206716) | Soil microbial communities from Loxahatchee National Wildlife Refuge, Florida, United States - Lox_Sample_4.2 | ecosystem: Environmental > Terrestrial > Soil > Wetlands | place: USA... | reverse complement strand
GGCCGTTCGTGCATGTTGACGATGCGGCCTTGGCCATAGCCAGCGTCCTGGCTTCTCCGCTGGAAATCGTCGGCGACGAAATTTTCAACGTCGGCTGCGACGCACAAAACTACACCATCAAGCAGGTGGGCGAGATTGTGCATCAGCACGTGCCCGGCGCCGATCTGCTTGTCGACGAAAAAGACACGGATCGCCGCAACTACAAAGTCAGCTTCGCGAAAATCCGCAACCAATTGAATTTTGAGCCGCAGTGGACGTTGGAGCGCGGCATCGAGCAAGTGCTGGAAGCAATTGCTCGGGGCGACATTCTCGATTACCGCGATGCTAAATACAGCAATGTTAAATTCTTGAGCACCCAAGGCAATGAACGCCTAAGCCGCAGCACCTGGGCCCACGAAATGCTCAAGGAAATCACCACCAGCTAACAGCCAGCCAGAGGGCTGATCACCGAGGTTTGGCTCCGATTCACTTCTGACCAGCGATCTACGCCGAAATCCATGCCATTGATTTGAGTGGCAGATCAGTTCTCCGCAACCTGTCGCATCGATCGACTGCCGCGTCGAATCCATTCATTCTACTTCCCGCCAGAGCAAAACAGCCGTGCGTGTATTGGTGATAGCACCCCATCCGGATGACGAAATTCTCGGCTGCGGGGGTGTTATGGCGCGACACACTGCCGGCGGCGACGAAGTGCATGTGGCCGTGGTTACGCGGGGCGCCCCCGAGGTTTACCGCGAAGAACAGGTTGCCCAAACCCGTGCCGAGTTAAAAGAAGCTCACGGCTTATTGGGCATCAAAAGCGTTCAATACCTTGATTTTCCCGCGCCCCGCATGGATACGATTCCGAGGCACACGGTGGCCGACGCCATTCGCCGGGTGATCGACGAACTGCAGCCTCACACACTGTACGTTCCGCACTTTGGCGACATGCACTTCGAACATGGTCTAACGTACCAGGCCTGTCTGGTTGCTGCTCGTCCTGCGGGACGAATTGTGGTGCATCGCATTTTGGCCTACGAAACGCTTTCGGAAACTGAGTGGGGACCGCCCCTTGCCGGCTACGCTTTCCAGCCCACGGTGTTTGTCGACATCGATGCATGTTTATCCAAGAAATTAGCTGCCATGGGGTGTATCAAGAGTCAACTATTCTCTGCGCCGCACCCCCGTTCGTTGGCGAATTTAGAGGCCTTGGCCCGGCTTCGAGGCAGCACGGCCGGATTGAAAGCTGCTGAGGCGTTCGTGCTGGTGCGCGAGATTCGTGAAGAGGCGTCTGCGGATTGAGGCCGCGTTACCACAGCCTATTCGCGAAAGGCGCCTTTGGTGTTCTTGGGCTACTTCCGTGTAGTGTTGGCTGAATTACAAGCGATCTTTTTCAATGTCCAAAGCTCGCCGAATCAAAATCTTGTTCACAAGCGCCGGCCGGCGTGTGGCGTTGATGCGCGCCTTTCGTGAGTCGCTGCATCGGTTGGGACTGATGAGCCAAATTTATGCTGGCGATGCCAAGAAAAACGCCCCAGCTCTATTCGTGGCGGACGAAAAAGTCCTTTTGCCGCAGATCCAGGATCCAAATTGGATTCCCACTTTGAAGCAATTCTGCCAGGACCAGCAAATTGATCTGGTCGTGCCCCTGATCGACCCCGAGTTAATTCCTTTAAGCAGGCACCGGGAAGAATTCGCCGCACAGGGAACCACGCTGCTGGTCTGCGACGAGGAAACCAATCGAATATCCAACGACAAAAATCTGACGGAAGGTTTTTTTCGCAAGCATGACATTGATACTCCGCGGCTGCTGTCGATTGACGAATTAGAACACAAGTACGATTGGAAACAGCCGGTTTTGATGAAGCCCGCTGACGGCAGCAGCAGCGTCGGAGTCGTTAAAATATACAATTTGGAAGAGTTGCATTTTTTTTGGAATCGCACGCCCAATCCCATGATTCAGTCATGCATCAAGGGACAAGAATATACCGTCGACGTGCTGGTTGATTTTTCTGGCCATGCCTTGTGCGCCGTGCCACGCATGCGAATTGAAACACGAGCTGGTGAGGTCAGCAAAGGAATCACATGTAAAAGCCGCGACATTATGGACGCTGCTCGCCGGGTGGCGGAGGCTTTGCCCGGCGCTCGCGGGTGCCTGACGATCCAATGTTTTCGCGTAGCGGACACCGGAAAATTGTCGTTCATTGAAATCAATCCACGCTTTGGGGGCGGATATCCGTTATCTTACGCCGCGGGAGCAGATTATCCCGGCTGGATTTTGGCACAGCTGGCGGGATTGCCGTTTCGTATTGAATTCGACGGTTGGCGCGATGGCGTGGCAATGCTGCGTTATGATGCGGCCGTGTTTCCTCAGAGCGAGGAGCTGGCATGATCCACGGCGTGGACCGAAACGCGGTTATCGTGTTTGATTTGGACGATACCTTGTATCCGGAACACGATTTTGTCGCCAGCGGATTCCAAGCCGTCGACGAAGAGCTCCGCCGCCGCAGCATTCAAGGGTTTTTTTCCACAGCCCAAAAGTTATTTCAAGGTGGTCTGCGCGGAACGGTGATTGATGTCGCCCTAGCGCAACTCGGAGTTGAAACGACCCCCAAACTGATTGCCGAGCTTGTCGAAATCTATCGATCTCATAACCCTCGATTGCAACTTTTTCCCGACGCCAGATGGGTTCTGGAACATTTTGGTACGACCACGAAGATGGGATTACTGACCGACGGATTTGGTCGAACTCAGCGAAATAAGGTGCGGGCACTGGGATTAGATTCCCGGTTTACAGCCACGATGTATACCGACGATTTAGGCCCCGAGCAGCGAAAACCGTCGCTGGTCCCCTTTCAAAAAATCGCGGGGGCATTGGGAATGCAAGATGAACCGCAGTGTTTGGTGTATGTGGCCGATAACCCCAAAAAAGATTTTATTGCTCCCAATCAGCTAGGCTGGTTAACCATCCGCATCCAACGCGGCAGCGGGGAATATTCGGCATTGGAACCGGTAGAAAAAAATCATGCGGCAAAGTGCGAAATTCACACCTTGGAACAGCTACCGAATATTTTGAATTCATAATATCGGTTGGATAAGCAGCGAATTAGCCGAAGGCACAAGAATAAGAATTGGACGTGTGCCAGCGTCTCCTGCGAATCGAGCAATGATTAGGCCACGCTAAAAGGGGAGAAGATGAGCATGGATAACATTGAAAACGTTCGGGCTAAGGTAAACGCGACGATCCAGCATGTGCTGGAAGGAACCAGCCGTCCACGGAGGCCATTTGAAGACGATGATTTGTTATTTGCCGAGGTTGGCCTCGATTCGCTCGATCTGGCCCAAGTCGTGGTCATCCTGGAACAAGAGCTGGGAGTTGATCCGTTTCGCCAATGCGGCACTCACATTCGCACATTTTCCGATCTGGTTCGCGGTTACCAGGCCGCGTTGGAAAAGCGGGCTTGAATGCTATAGTTGACCATGTCGGCCGCCCACAAGGAACATAAGGCGGACTCCTAAAGTAGAGCCACCTTGCCTGCGCTTTTTGAGAACAATCATGCACGATCTCATCGTCGTTGGTGCCGGCGGTTTTGCCCGGGAAATCCGTCAATTCATTCCGCAATGTTTTCCCGCGGGCAGTGTGCGATTAAAAGGTTTTTTGTCGCACAATCCGCGTGATTTGGAACGGTTCAAAATCCCCGAGCCGGTCCTCGCGGCCCCCGAAAAATACACGCCCGAGAAGAACGATCGTTTTCTGTTGGGAATCGGCGATATCGATCACCGCCGTCGCGTCACGGAAGAGCTAACTGCCCGCGGAGCGATTTTTCTCTCTCTGATTCATCCCACGGCCTATGTCGACGCCAGCGCGAAATTGGGCGAGGGCTGCGTTATTTATCCGTTTGTGACCATCATGAACGAAGCCAAATTGGCCAATTTCGTGGCGATGAACATCTATGCGTCCGCCGGACACGATACCCAGATCGGGCAGTTTTGTAACTTGTCCCCCTATGCCACCATGAACGGTTTTAGCATCCTGGAAGAGGAAGTATTTTTGGGAACACATGCCACGGTGCAGGCATCGAATCGCGTGGGACGAGGTTCAAAGGTTAGTGCCAATTCGGTGGTCACCCAAAACGTGGGCCCGGAGACCTTGGTATTTGGCGTTCCTGGCAGGCATACTCCTTTAATATCTAATCGAGCATAAATTGCTCGGAAGGGCAAAACCGATATCTCATGGCTTTGCAGCCCAAGCGCATTGCGGTACTGTGCTCGTTCAACTTGGACTTGCTGAAGCGGCCGTTGAGCGAGGCGCTGGCGCGCGCCGGGTTGCAGGCTGAGTTCTACTTCACCGGCTATGGCATGTGGGAGCCGGAAGCGTTGAATCCGCAATCCCCGCTGCATCAATTTGCCCCGGAAGTGGCGGTGCTGTTTGCCGATGCAACTGATCTTCTTCCGCCCTTGCATCCCGGCGATTTATTGCCGCGCCGCGCCGATGCTGCAGCCACTGCCGGCGCCGCTTGGCAACGCTTGACGACCGTCATCAACGGACTGCTGGCGAGTTTGTCGCCACAATCAACGTTACTCGTTCACAATTTTGCGCGGCCCAGCCTTAACCCACTGGGCACGCTGGAAGACAACGGCGGATTTTCCGCCGGCGCGGCGGTTGATATTCTTAACGAACTGCTCCGCACATTGGCCGAATCGAATCCGCGGGTGCGAATAATCGATTACGTGGGCTTTGTGGGAGAACATGGGCGGAACGCCTTATTCGACGATCGGCTGTGGCACTTGGGCCGGATGCGGCTTGGCCGCGGAGCGTTGAGCCAGGTGGCCGCACTTTACTCGCGATACTTGTCCGCACTTTATGTACCGCAGCGGAAATGCTTGGTGCTGGATTTGGATAACACGCTCTGGGGCGGGGTGCTGGGCGAGGACGGCCCGCAGGGAATTGCTCTGGGGCAGGAGGGCGTCGGTTTAGCGTTTCGCGAATTCCAACTGGCTATTTTGGCGTTGGCACAGCGCGGCGTGGTGTTGGCTGTGGCCAGCAAAAACAACCCGGCCGACGCTTTGGAAGTGCTCGATCAGCATCCGGAAATGGTGCTGCGGCGGCGCGATTTCGCTTGCCTGGAAATTCACTGGAATCCAAAGTCGGAGTCTCTGCCCCGGATCGCTCAAAACTTGAACTTGGGGTTGGATAGCTTTGTGTTTTGGGACGATGAGCCGCGGGAACGGGAAGCGGTTCGCAGCCAACATCCGGCCGTGCTAGTGCCGGAAGTGCCCGGGGATCCTTCCGCCTATGCCCGGACGTTGTTGAGCCTGGATTGTTTCGACGTGGTGAATTTGACGGAAGAAGACCGTCGCCGAGGCGAAATGTACCGCCAGGAGACCGATCGACAACAGTGGATCACGGCCGCCCCGCCGAGCGACCTGGGAGAATTTTATCGTTCGCTGGGAATGATTGTCAGCATCACGCATCCCGATGTCTATGCAGTTCCGCGCTTCTCGCAGTTGACACAGCGCACGAACCAATTCAATTTCACAACGCGCCGATACACCGAGGGAGACATCCGAGCCAAATTGTCTAATCCATCATACGGACTGTACGCCATCAGCCTTCAAGACCGCTTTGGCAAGCAGGGCCTAATCGGCGCGGCGATTGTGGAACGACGGAGTGACGCCTGGCTGCTGGATACATTTCTGATGAGTTGCCGGGCCCTGGGGCGCGGCGTGGAAGACGCTTTTTTGGCGACCTTGGCCACGGAAGCGGCGGAAGCGGGATCGGCTTTGCACGGGACGTTTATTTCCACCAAAAAGAACGCTCCAGCGCGGCAATTTCTCGAACGATTGAACATTCCTCTACAGTCGGCTGGCGACGAAAACTTGAAGTTCAAAATCGACGCCGCTCAAGTGGTCTTTCCGCAGTGGATCAGCAAGCAAGAAGGGGGCAGCGCGAATGGGCAATGAATTCTTGCGAAAGCTGGTGGCCGACACGCTGCAATTGCCATTGGATGCGGTTCCCGGCGATGCCAGCAGCGAAACGCTGGATGCCTGGGATTCGCTGCGCCACTTGGATATTATCATGGCGGTCGAAGCCGCCACGAATGTCACTTTTCAGACCACGGAAATTGTCGAGCTGACTTCGCTCGACAAACTGGCAGCCGCGTTGGTCAGCCACGGCTGGAAACCGTAAACTGCCGTTCTCCAATGTGAGTTGGTGCTTTTGACCGTCCAACCGCGTTGCCCAATAGCAACAGGGCCCAAATAAAAGGATCTTCTGCTGGCAAAGAGTATCAACAAATTGTAGTGTCGGTTCGGCAAAATAAGACGTGTTACTGAATTTGCACTTAAAACGTTCGGCGAGGCGCGCAGTTTGCAACCTGATGTGATTTTTGATTGTGGTGTGTTTCAAGATTTCTGGGACAGTTAATGGAACGATGGGCTAATTTCAGCGTGGGTCCCGGGCCGGGCACATTCGGGTGGCTGCGGTCTGTCGTGCGTAAACGGCTGCGTTCGGGCCCGGAAGCCAATCGGGCCAATGCCGTGTGGATGCTCCTGGGCACGGGGCTGTATTCGGCCGCGCGGGCGATGGTGGTGATTATCATCGCCAAGCTCTCCAGCAAGGAATTATCCCAGACGTTGGTGGGTCAATACGGTTGGGCCTTTGCATTTTGCATTCCCACCGTCATGTTCTGCCGCTTTGCGCTGCGAACGTTGCAGGCCACGGATGCTCGCAACGAAATTCGCTTCAACGAGTTTTTTTGCTTCGCGCTGCTGAGCACCAGCCTGGGATTGGCGATCGTGGCGGGGATGACGGTGGTGAATGGCCCGGATCGCGGCACGGCGGCCTTGATTGCGCTGGTGGCCTTGTGGAACTCCATCGAATCGCTCAGCGAATTGTATTCGGGGTTGTTCCAACGATACGAGCGCATCGACATTATCGCCGCGGCCTATTTTTTGCAGGCGGTGCTGATGTGCCTGTTGATGGCCCTGGGCTTTGGACTGACCCATAACCTGCTGTGGGGCGTGGGCGGTTTGGTGGTGGCCTCGGTCATTCGGCTGGCCTGTTTTGAAATGCCATGGGCGGCCCGGTTGATTTCGGCACATGCGCCGGCTGGCGTCGCGGGGGACCCGGGTTTACGCATTTGGCAGACGCTGCGGCCCCAATGGAGTTGGCCCGCGGTGCGGCGTTTGCTGGCCATGGGCACTCCGCTGACGACGGTGCTGGCGATCATCGCCTTCACAACCAGCGTGCCGCGTTACATCCTGAAGGACGATCTGGGGGAAGCCAGGCTGGGAGTGTACGTGGCGTTGCTCTCGCTGGCCTCGGCGCAGAACTTGATCGTGGGCGCGGTGGCGCAATCGATGTATTCCCGCTTGGCCATCCTGTATGTGCAGCAGCAACGGGCCACGCTGCTGCGGCTGACGCTGAAAACGATTACCCTCTCGTTGGCGGTCGGGTTGCCTGGAATCGTGATAGCCGCGGTGGCTGGCAAGCTGATTTTATCGTTGATATACACGCCTGCTTATGCCGCGGACGTCGACGTATTTGTGATCCTCATGCTGGCAGCGATGATCGATGGCATCGGGCAAGTTCTTGGCACGGCGATCACTTCCATGCGGCGGTTCGTCGTCCAGGTTCCGGTACACGTCGTCAGACTAGCAATCATTTATTTTGGCTGCGTTTGGGCGGTTCCGCGTTTCGGCTTGCCGGGCGTGGCTTGGGTCGTCGTCGTCGCTAACGTGGTTGGCATATTATGCTTTGCAGGTTTGTGCTGGTGGGGATTTCGACAAATTGATCGAGCGATTGGCGGAATGGCACCCAATTGATCCACAACCTACACGGAAATTGGTTTGCCTGCGACTCAACGGGCTTTACGATTATAAGTAATGTGGCCTGTTTGAGTTGTGCTGCTGATCGCGAACGTGAAACCAAGACTTTTCTGATTTCCAAGAGAGCAACATACTCGTTCTGCAAAAATTTGGCTTTGGAAAAACGGGCAACTCGTACAAAGGTCATGGCCATGTATTTGTTCCAAAACAGGCCATTGCCAGCGTGATGAATAAATCTTTGTCGGAAATTCACTCAGCCGAAGCTGCCACATTAACTCGCAGCAATATTACATTGCCTGGCGTGTCCTTGACTCCTGCGGAATCCGCAGTTTCGGTTGCAATGAATCCACGTCCGCTTCGATTATTGTTCGTTATCGGCAGTCTGGCATCGGGGGGCGCTGAGCGGCAGTTGGTAACGCTGGCCCGAGAATTGACCGCGCGCGGCCATCATGTCGAATTCTTTACCTACCGGGCACAAAATTTTTATCAACCGTTGCTCGATGAAGCTGGTATCCCGCTGCATTGCCACGTGAAGCAACGCAAAGTGTCCTGGAACATGGTGCGGGAATTACGCGGCTTACTTCGTAACGGAAAATTTGACGTTGTACTGTCGTTTATGTCAGGGCCCAACGTCTGGACTTTGTTGGCGGCGGTAGGATTGCGGGTTCGTCCAAAAATTGTTGTTTCGGAGCGATTAATCGCTCACGAAAGCGTGCTCGGCCGCTCAGGATTACTCAGCTTGGCGATTATCGATCGCACCTATCGGTTCGCTGACCACTTAACGCTAAATTCTTACTCTCAACGAGATGAGTACGCGGAAAAATATCCCTGGATTCGTTCGAAGGTTTCGTGCATTTGGAACGGTGTGGAAATGGATAAATTCCAATCTACACCGCTGCCGCCATGGCAAGACCCATTGCAGCTGTTGGCTGTTGGTCGCATCGCAGTTTACAAAAATTGGCATTGCCTAGTTGATGCTTTGGCCATCTTACGAGATGAACATGGAGTACAACCTGTCGTCAGGCACGCAGGGAAACGCACCGATTTGACGCCGCCGCATGAGCGCTATCGGATCGAATTGGAGAAACGCATTTCGGCTTTGGGCCTCTCCGCGCAGTGGCAATGGTTGGGAGAAGTTCATACGGTCCCGGAGCGCTTGGCCGAGCATCATGCGTTAGTCCACCCGTCGATTGCGGAAGGATTACCCAACGTTGTTTGCGAGGCGCTTGCCAGCGGCCGACCGGTTATTATTGGTAATGTCCTGGATCATCCCCGATTGATTCAAGACGGCCAGACCGGCTTTTTGTTTGATCCGCACGATCCGCGGGCCTTGGCCGAGGCGCTATTGCGTCTGCGAAATCTCTCTGCGGAGCAAGCAGCGCAGATGGGGCGCGCCGCCAGGGTCTTTGCCGAAACCCACTTATCGACGCAACGATTTGCCGATGAATACGAACATTTATTTAGGCGGCTGATCGAGCCTGTACTTCATAATACTTAAATTCAAAATTCCTCAATTCCGGTGCCGAGTTAAACATCGTGTGTCCTAATGTGCATCCGTGCTAGTTAAAGCATGCCTAACCGAACACATAACCAGCCAATATGGAAATGAATGTTCTGTCGTATCTTGCCTGGAGAGCAAATATTAGCTTGCGGCGACTTCGCCCGCTGATGCTGGAATTAAAGCGTTTTCCAACTCTCCCGCCACATGCAGCGCGACACGATCTTGCCTCTCGGCTATGGGCTCAAATTCAATACTTTGGCAAGCGTAACGATGCGCTTCCCGAATGGCGCGAGGCAGCTCAAATGTCCGGTCCCGATGAATTATGGCAGCATTGGCAGAGGTTGCCCATTGTCACCAAACAACATTTGCAAGATCATTTTGATCCCATCAAAATGGTGGCGGAGCTTGGTCTGCAGGGAAAGGCCTCGTCAACAGGCGGATCTACGGGCGAACCAACCCGATATTTTCACGATCACGCGATGTTGCGTGCAAGCATGGCTGGACAACTTTTCGTTCGGCAAGAACAAGGCTGGCGGTTGGGCATGCCCTTGATCCGAATTTGGGGTTCGGAGCGGGACATCGGCCGCCAGGCTACGCTCCGCAACCGGGTTTCCTTGCGGGTCCAAAATCACTGGCTCATCGATGGTTATCGGATGGACGAGCACACCGTGGACCGAGTCTGCCAGCTCATTAATCGTCTTCAGCCCGTCGCGTTGATGGGTTTCACCACGATGCTGGAATTCTTTGCCGACGCTTGCTTGCGACGGAATGAAACTTTTCCGCCCGGGGCTATCCGCACGGCATGGAACGGTGGTGAAATGTTGTTCGATCACCAAATTGAATTAGCCAAACGGGTCTTTGGCGTTCCCATTCTCAATAACTATGGTGGACGCGAATTGCTGGCAATGGCGTATCAAACGGGCGAAAACACGGCGCTGAAAGTGGTTCGCCCTTGGCTGTTTCTTGAAATCGTCGACCAGCAAGGCCGTGTCGTTGGACCTGGAGAAACCGGACGTCTGATTTGGACCAGCACGATCTGCCGCGGGACGCCCTTCTTACGTTACGACTGCGGAGATTTGGGCACGTATCAAGCGGAACATTGCGACGAATCCGGAATTTACTGCATCAGTCAGCTTGAGGGTCGCTCGGCCGGCTTGATTAAATTGCCCAGTGGGAAGTCCATCAACAACATCTTCTGGAATCATCTTCTGAAGGAATATCCTGCAGTCAAGCAATTTCAAGTCGCTGTGCTGCCAGGGCCTCGAGTTGAGCTACGCTTATGTGGCACCCCGTTTTCTGAATCACAAGACCGTGAAGTGCGCAACCTGTTGTTTCAGTTGCTCGAGGGTCTCCCATCCGATATCAAATGGGTCCCGGCCATAAGCAGAACTGCACAAGGCAAACTGGTCCAAGTGGTGCAGGAACCCGAACCGGTAACCTAATACCTTAAACCAAACGACTAGGCTTTCTCCGCTCATCAGGCGAATAATGATTGTATGACGTCCGCAACCGCATTCGAATCTGAAACCGATCAGCATTGCTCACAACTATTTGTAGAGTATGCAACAAAGGCTGATTATAACGACACACAGCCGGAAGTGTTCCCCGAATTACCAGAAGTCCCGCAGACGACCGCTTTAAAGCTAATGCGCCGGTTGCTGGCATCATCAGGCCTAGATCGCGAACACTACTCCACGCCACAGTGGAACCCTTTAGCCAAGCTCGTGCCTGCCGATACGCGGGTGGTGATCAAACCCAATTGGGTTTTGCATGAAAATTTAGCGGGCCACGGAATGGAATGTTTAGTTACACACACCTCGGTGCTCGAAGCCATTCTTCATTATTTGGCCAAGGCTAGACCCAGAAGCGTCGTCGTGGGAGATGCCCCGGTGCAAATTTGCGATTTTGCTTTACTCTCAGAGTATCTCGGGCTTCAGTCCATGATCGATAAGTTTGAGCCGGCATTTCAAAGAATTCGGATAGAAGATTTCCGCCTTGTGACTTTCTTGGAAGAAGGTCTATTGCGACGCCGAGAGAGCACACCCCGTGATCCTTCTAAATACGTGTTATTCGATCTGCGCGCTCAAAGCGAGTTAGAACCTATCAGTCAGGGGCATGACTTTCGGGTTACGATGTACGATCCAAGAATATTGCAGAGCACGCACGGTCCGGGCCGGCATCAGTATCTGGTGGCACGCGAAGTCATAGATGCCGATGTCATTATCAACGTTCCCAAACTAAAAACTCACAAAAAGTCCGGCCTCACCGCGGCCTTGAAAAACATGGTTGGCATCAACGGCTCCAAAGATTATTTGCCCCATCATCGCAAAGGCGGCTCGAAAGACGGCGGCGATTGTTATGTGGGTTCGTCGGTGTTTAAACGCTGTGCGGAAAATCTATTAGACCAGGCAAATACATCCCGCAGCATGCTCATGCATGCCACTTACAGTAAACTCGCGGGCTTGGCGCGGCGCTCGGGCACCGTTTTCGGTAACGATGGAAATTTGGAAGGTTCATGGTACGGCAACGACACCGTCTGGCGAATGTGCCTGGACCTACAACGCATCATCCATTACGGCTCCGCGGAGGGAAACTTGCAGACAGCTCCACAACGCCGTGTCATAAGCATTACTGACGCCATTATCGCCGGGGAGGGTGATGGACCTTTGGCATCCAGTCCCGTAGCCTTAGGAGCAATGACAATGGGAAAAAATGTGGCCGCACTAGAATGGGTACACGCCCTGATGATGCAACTCGACCCACGCAAAATCCCGCTCATCGATCGGGCATTCGATCAGCACCACTTTCCGTTGGCTCAGTTCAGTCCAAATGACATTGTCTTATCCCTGAACGGAAGTAATGTAAAATTGGAACACTTAATCCAAAAATGGTCGGTGAAAGTTCGGCCCGCTGAGGGTTGGATCGGCCACTGCGAATTGGCAATCAGCTAATCGACAGGCTTCGACTCCGAGGCAGGCACGGTCCGAAAACAAAATCAAAAACCTGGCTCACATTGAATTTCGATTTGCGTCTTGCTCCTATAATCCTCGACAGGCTTTGCACCGAATAATTTATCTATGATTCGCGTATTGCATTTAATTCATTGGCTCAACGTAGGAGGCGTCGAAACCTTTTTGATTTCGCTGTTGCGCCAGATTCCGCGCGACGAAATCACCATGGATATCTTCTGCAACGGCAGAAATACAGGAGTCTTAACGCCGGAGGCATTATCGACAGGCGCTCGATTGTATCACGGTCGGCTTACTCCACTACACGTTGGTTTTGCACGGAAGCTAAGTCGCACCATTCGAGAAGGCCGATACGATATTCTGCATAATCACGCGGAAGTTTACGGCGGCTTGCCCGTGTGGATAGCCCGTCGCTGCGGTGTGAAAGTCATCAGTTCGTTTGCCAACACTATATTGGATTCCGGAACAACCTGGTCGCATTGGCCTGGGATGAAGCAGTTAAGAGCCGCGTATGGACATCTCAGTTCCGGGTACGCCATTAATCATTCGGACATCGTTACCGCGTGGTCATTAGGTGTTTTAGAGGCCGTCGTTCCCGACCACGCGCGGCGTTTGAATTGCGAAGTGTTACACAGCGGCGCTGCGTTGAACGACCCGCCTAATCCGCAAGAGCGCGCCGAACTGCGTGGGGAACTTGGGCTGCCGTCGGACATCCCCTTGGTCCTGCATGTCGGCCGTTTTTGCCGGCAAAAAAACCATTTGGGAATGCTGGCAATTTTCAAAGAAGTACTGCAGTCGGTTCCCAATGCACGGTTAATCTTGGTCGGAGTAGGACCCTTGTTTGAGGATACTCAGCGGACCATTTCGGAACTCGGTCTCAACGACCGCGTCCTGTGCTTGGGAGTCCGCAAAGATGCTGCACGCCTCATGCGCTGTGCAGATGTGTTCTTGTTACCGTCGTTTTATGAAGGATTGCCCATGGTCGGGCTGGAAGCTTTATCTTCCTATTTGCCGATCGTAGCTTCCGATATCGCCGGGGTGCGAAACGAAATTGTCCGTGAGGGAGAAACAGGTTTGCTTCGCCCTGTGACAGATGTTTCTGGCTTGGCTGCTGCGGTGGTGCGAATTCTCACCGAGCCGGAACTGGCCCACAAAATCGCCCTTGCCGGCCGACGCCTGGCAGAATCGGACTATACACTCGAGGCAGCTGCAAATCGTTATAAGCGGATTTATCAAAAATGCCTGCAATCTCCCCGCCAAAATATCGCCGAGCAGCAGGCCGCAATCCCCAAAACCCTGGCCAATTTGGTAAAATAGAAGCTTAGCGGTCTTTCCCACTCTGAGTTTATCCCGCACGAGGAAAAAAGAGTAGTTTCATGGATCACCTTTTCCTATGCATCATTGTGGCAATTGTCATGGTGGCGCTAATGCTGTGGCGCGTTCAGCGGGCTTGTCGCGCGAATGCCGTCATTGCGCAATGGGCCCCCGTCCTCGTGGCCTCAGCCCTATTGTGGGGAGTGATCTTTGTGATCCGAGTCCATTTTCTGGCTGAAGTTTCAGGCGCTCGGGCCGACTCTATTTTTCATGAATACCGAGCTCATGAAATTGCACAACTCATCCGCGTGGGTGATCTGCAAGGCGCTTTAAGCCAAGGGGGGATCGGAAATTTCGGGTTTGAATTCGTAGTCGGAGTCATTTACGCCTTTACCAACGCGCCGGCGGAAGTCGTGATGGGCTTCTTTACCCTCATGGCTTTTAGCGGGTTGCTTACCCTGCTTGATGTTTTAGTCCGCAGCACTCAAGCTGTGCACATTCCGTTCTGGCTCGTGGCGATTGTCTGTCTCTATCCTGAAGGTATATTTTTTTCCAGCGACACTCTGAAGGAGGGGCCGGTCCTGTGGGGCGCCTGCACCATGTTGCGTTTGGTAGTGCCCGATCCCACGAAAAAAGGCTTGCGCCGTTGGCTCGTCCCTTGGATTGGCGCAGGAGTTTTCATGTTCCTGCGTCCTCACTTTGCCTTCATATGGCTGGTGGCTATCGGAGCCGCTCAAGTGATCAAACAAAAACGGTGGGGAGTGGCATTATTAACCGTGGGCGGCATTTGTATCTCCGGACTTTTAATCATGGCTTTGGCGCCCAACCAGGTCAATGCTCTTCTCCATGGCAGCTTGCTTGAATCCTTGGAAGGTTCAACTCGTATGTCTTCAGGCGATATCGGCGGCTCGCAAATCATTTACGACGTGGGCGCACCAATTCCAGAAGTCACAGGCTTAAGTCTTTTATTTTTACGGCCGTTTCCGTGGGAGGCTCCCCACTGGGTTGCGTTTCTGGCTGGCGCTGAGGCGTGGTTTTTAACCACCTTGATGATTATTTCCTGGCTTAATCTGCGTCATTGGAGCCGCTATATGTTTTGTCCGCTGATGTTAACCGCGATTCTGGCGACAATCGCCATGGCGTTCATATTCAGCTACATCCCCAACCTGGGATTGGTGGTACGGCAACGCATGCAATTCTTTCCCGCGATGATAGTTTTGGCGGCCACTCCGGGTTTGATTCGGCGCTCGCCGCTGTATCAACCGCAGCAACGCTTGGGAACCCCACTGGCAATGCAACCAGCGATGGCGGGGGCGCCGGTCCGCATCAGACCAGCTACATCACCCCTGTATGGCTCACCGGTGGCGCGCCGACTACCCGTTCCTCGCCGGTCCATACCGCCCACTAAATTCTCTCAACGGTAAATCCCGCTCCGCATGGATCACAGGTGGTAATGCTGAGGTGTGGAGGTTATTCGTTCGATTTCATAGTGTTTCATTCGAAGGCAACTGTGGCCATTGGTCGATCCGGTGTTGACTCCACGGGGAAGCCGTCATGAACGTTGCTCAAAATCGGTACGAAGCTGGCGAGTACGATGTTGATTTCGGTGATGATCAGTTCAAAGCTGATCAAATCCTGCGGCTGCTGGCCAACATCCCCGATCTGAAAGCTCTTAGCAGCTATGCGGATGTCGGCTGTGGTAACGGCGGCACTTTTGCCGGAATTTACGAAGGGCTGATTCGCCAGGGCTGTGCCCTGCAGCGGGCCGTTGGCTACGATCTTCTTCCAGAGGAAAAGTTTCGCGCGAAAAACCGCGAAGGAATCTGCTATAAGCGCATGGATTTTTTTGACGACCACCAGGATTACGATTTGATCACATTGAACGACGTAGTGGAACACGTCCTTCAACCCCAGGATTTCTGCGCAAAAATCGGCCAGCGGGCACGGTACGTCGCCCTGCACATTCCCTTGGACGATCGGCTCAGCGTGTTGTGTACCAATCAGTACAATTACAGATTGCAAAGTGTGGGACATCTTAGTTACTGGAGCCCTGCTTCAGCACTCAGTATGCTAACCGCTTCCGGACTGTTGCCGTTACACTGTTTTTTTTCGCCCGGTTTCAAAGCACCATCGGGGCGTGCGCTCCTTCGTAGGCGACTGGTGCTCCCCCTGCGATGGCTGATGTGGCTGATCAATCCCGGATTGATGGCTGTAACCGCCGGCGGCATCTCCTTGGCCGTCCTGTGTCGAGGCCACAAGCCATGAGGTGCGATCCATTGCCCTCAGATCAAAGTTGCTCGCGGCGAGTGGTGTACGTGACGACGGCTCCCATGGCACTGCGTAACCTCTGCGCTGGCCAATTGGCGTTTCTGCGCAGCCAGGGTTATGAGATTTATGCTATTTCCAATCCAGGCGAAGATTTGGACGTGGTTGCGCAGCGCGAGGGAGTGCATGTCATCGGCATTCCCATGCACCGCGAAATTCGACCCCTGGCCGACCTGGCCTCGCTCTGGCGCCTGTGGCGGCTGCTACGCCGTCTGCGTCCCGACATCATCACCACGGCCACCGCGAAAGCCAGTTTGCTGGGCCTGACCGCTGCCTGGTTGGCCCGGGTCCCTGCCCGGGTATATCAACTGTGGGGGCTGCGTCTGGAAACCACGCGCGGATTGAAGCGGCGAATTTTGTGGCTGATGGAAGTCATCACCGCGGCATGCGCCCAGCGCGTAATTTGCGTCAGCGAAAGCCTGCGCCGTGAATTTGTTGCTGCCCGATGCGCTCCGGCTGACAAAACCGTCGTGCTGCTGAACGGCTCTTCAAACGGCGTCGATGCGTCCCGCTTCAGGCAAACTCCCGAAGTTCAATCCGCAGTTCGAAAACTTCGCGCCGAATGGGGAATGGCCCCGAGCGATCCCGTGATTGGCTTCGTCGGGCGTTTTGTGCGTGACAAGGGAATTGCGGAGCTGATCGATGCATTCGATGAAATTTTGACCACACGGCCCGACGCCTGGTTGCTGCTAGTTGGCGATTACGAAACGGGGGATCCCGTTTCCGACAGTTATGTCCGCCGGATTGGCGGCCATCCGCGCATCATTCGTCCGGGCTTTGTCCGCGATTTGGCGCCCTATTACGGGGCGATGTCGGTGCTTGCTTTTCCGACGTATCGAGAAGGTTTTCCGAATGTCGTGTTAGAGGCCGCCGCGGCGGAGTTGCCGACAGTCACCTTCCGCGCTACCGGCGCGGTCGACGCCGTGCAAGACAGCGCGACGGGCCTAGTGGTCGAGATTGGCGATGCGCGCGGCCTGGCGGCCGCGCTATTGAAATATCTCCTCGACGACAATCTCCGTCGTCGCCACGGTCAGGCAGCCCGCGAACGTGTATTGCGCGATTTTAGCCGCGAACCAATCTGGCAAGCCCTCGATGCTCAATTCCGCGAAGTGTTGGCGGCCTCGAAGAATTCCGCCAGAGCGTAAGTCGGCGAAAATTGGTGGCCCTCTGACCGCCATGATGCTCCAACTTACCAACCAGCGTCCCTATATCGGTACGCGCTGCCGCAAGGTAGCAATCTCTAATCGCATCAAGTGTTGCACGACTTCGCGGGCCGTAGAAGGTCGCCGCAACGGATCGCGGGCCGTTAAAGATCGCACTAACTCGGCCACATCAAGCGGCGTTTGAGGTGAGAAAGCACGCAAACTGGACATGGTCCCACCGCGCTTAAAAGCTACCAGGTCCGGCAGGTCGTTGG
>Ga0335083_10004705_pt1 | contig 17336 bp, 19 predicted proteins | sample Lox_Sample_42_FD_206716 | JGI IMG/M metagenome (GOLD analysis project Ga0335083, IMG submission 206716) | Soil microbial communities from Loxahatchee National Wildlife Refuge, Florida, United States - Lox_Sample_4.2 | ecosystem: Environmental > Terrestrial > Soil > Wetlands | place: USA... | reverse complement strand
CTGCCCCAGGATGTCGCCGCAGACCATCTGGACATTCACGACCGTCGGCTGCCCCGCCACGACGTTGAAACGCGCGCTGGCGCCGTTGCAGTAGTTCGGGTCTCCGGTCGGCGGGACGATGTCTGCGCTCAGGGTGACCTGGCAGCCCGTCCCCGGGGGAAGGGCGACGTCCACCGACGCGTTCCCGCCCGGGCCGCTGACGTTGACGTCCCCCGAAGCCAGGGTGACGGGCGGCGCGCTGGAGCTCTGAATGACGTAGTGAACCGACGCGATCGACGTTCCGCCCACCGCCAGCCCCAGCCGCAGCTCCCCTTCGGGATCAGCGCTGTTCGCCCGAGGCGCCTTGCTGCATCCCAGGGCGGCGCTGGCGACCAGCACGAGGGCACCCAGGAGCCCTGGTCCCAACATCCCCCTGCCGTTCGACCTTGGCACGGGCGGAACTTAACACTGGCTCACCGAACGACTGTCTGACTTTTCGTTAGCAGATTTACCGATCTTTAGTGTTCGAAAACCGGAGACGCTGACCGGAAATCGAAACGCCCATGGAATGATAGGAGTGGGCAGATCGTGAGCGGAACGAGCGAAGGGACAGAGCGGCGGAAGCGCTTTGGCTCATCTTGGGATTGGTTCCGCGCGGCCGTCGAGGACATGATCCGCTTCGAGTAACCACCGATCAGCCGGTCCGGAGCGAGGCCGCCTCCTGGATCAGTCCGTCCAGGAACAGCGCCACGGGCTTGGCGCGCTTCAGCGTGGGGCGGCAGGCCAGGCGGACGTCGATCGAGGGGGCGTCGGCGGGCTCGACGGCCAGGTGGCGGCGGTCGTCGCCGCGGAGCGCCAGGCCCGGGACCAGGCCGATTCCCAGGCCCTGGCGGACGTAGGAGAGCATCAGCGACACGCTGGGCAGGTCGATGGTCGAAACGGGGCGCAGGCGCGACCGGCCCACCAGCTCGTCGAGCACGCGGCGCCCCTGGCTGCCGGCGCCCAGGCGCAGCAGCGGCTCGCGGCCGACCCGCGCGTGGATGGGCCCGGCCTTGCGGCCGGCCGACGCCGACCGGGGGGCGATCCAGAAGAACCGTTGCGCGCACAGGCGCGTGTCGTCGGGGCCCAGCGGGCGATCGGTGCTGATGATGGCGACGTCCACCTGGCCCGCCGCCGCCAGGCGCCCCGCCTCGATCGAGTTCGTCGTCGTGATCTCGAAGCGCAGCGGCGCGCCCTCGGCGAACAGGCGGCGCAGCACGGGCAAGAGCAGGGCCTCGCCCAGGTAGTCGCTGGCCGCCACCCGCAGGGTGGTCACGCGCGCGGCGGTCATCTCGCCCAGCTGCGCCTCCAGCGAGGCGGCCTCGTCGAACAGGCGGGTCAGGCTCCCCAGCAGCGCCTCGCCGGCGGCGCTGGGGCGGATGCCGCGCCCCACCTTCTCGAACAGCGCCACGCCGAAGCGCTCTTCGATGCGGCGGATCTGCTGCGAGACGGCCGAGGCGGTCTTGTGCAGGCGGCGAGCCGCCTCGCCGACGGAGCCGGTCTGGGCCACCACCAGGGCGTCGTGGAAGGCGGGGATCAGGGCGGCGTCCATTCTTAAGTAATACTTAACGGATGCCGCCGCGCTTGTCACTGGACGGTGCCCCCGCTCCTGCGCCAAGGTCGTCTGCATGTCGATGAAGCCGCGCACCATGTTCGAGAAGATCTGGGAGGCCCACCTGGTCCGGCCGCCCACGGCCGACACACCGGCCATCCTGTACGTCGACCTGCACCTGGTCCACGAGGTGACGTCGCCGCAGGCCTTCACCTGGCTGCGCGAGCGCGGCCTGAAGGTCCGCCGCCCCGAGCGGACGGTGGCCACCATGGATCACTCCACCCCGACCACGCCGCGCGGTCGCGACGGCAAGATCCCCGTGCTGGACAGCGCCGCCGCGGCCCAGATCGCCACGCTCGAGAAGAACTGCGCCGACTTCGGCATCGAGCTGCACGCGCTGGGGACGGACGGGCAGGGGATCGTCCACGTCATCGGGCCGGAGATGGGCGTCACCCAGCCGGGCGAGGTCATCGTCTGCGGCGACAGCCACACCAGCACGCACGGGGCGTTCGGCGCGCTGGCGTTCGGCATCGGGACCAGCGAGGTCTCGCACGTGCTGGCGACCCAGTCGCTGCTGCAGCAGCCGCCCAGGACCCTGGCCGTCACGGTCGAGGGGCAGCTGCGGCCCGGCGTCACGGCCAAGGACATCATCCTGGCCGTCATCGCGCGGCTGGGGATCGGCGGCGGCACCGGCTACGTCATCGAGTACCGCGGCTCGGCCATTCGCGCGCTGTCGATGGAAGAGCGCATGACGGTCTGCAACATGTCGATCGAGGCCGGCGCGCGCGCCGGGATGATCGCGCCCGACGAGACGACGTTCGCCTACCTGAAGGGGCGGCCGCGCGCGCCGCAGGGGGCGGCCTGGGACCGGGCGGTCGCGGCCTGGCGCCAGCTCCCGTCCGACCCCGGCGCCGCCTTCGACCGCGAGGAGAAGTTCGACGCCTCGGCGCTGGAGCCGATGATCACCTACGGCACCAACCCGGGCATGGGCATCCCCATCTCGGGCGACATCCCGTCGGCCACCAACGCGACCGGCGAGAAGGCGCTGGCCTACATGGGCCTCCAGGGCGAGAAGCGCCTGATGGGCCACAAGGTCGATGTGGTGTTCATCGGCAGCTGCACCAACTCGCGCCTGTCCGATCTGCGGGCGGCCGCCAGCGTCTTCAAGGGGCGCAAGGTGGCCGACGGCGTGCGCGTGCTGGTGGTCCCGGGCTCGCAGGCCATCAAGAAGGCGGCCGAGGCCGAGGGGCTGGACCGGGTGTTCACCGAGGCCGGCGCCGAGTGGCGCGAGGCGGGCTGCTCGATGTGCATCGCGATGAACGGCGATCAGCTCAAGCCCGGCCAGTACGCGGTCAGCACCAGCAATCGCAACTTCGAAGGGCGGCAGGGGGCCGGCGGCCGGACCTTCCTGGCCAGCCCGCTCACCGCCGCCGCCGCCGCCGTCACCGGCCGCGTCACCGACGCCCGCGATTTGGTCTGAAACAGGAGAACGACACATGGACAAGATCGACAGCATCACCTCGAAGACGGTCGTTCTCCCGGTCGAGAACGTGGACACGGATCAGATCATCCCGGCGCGGTTCCTGAAGGCGACCAGCAAGGTCGGGCTGGGGTCCAAGCTGTTCGCCGACTGGCGCTTCGACGCAGAAGGAAAAGCCAAGCCGGACTTCGTGCTCAACCGGCCGGAGGCGTCCGGGGCGCAGATCCTGGTGGCCGGCGACAACTTCGGCTGCGGCTCGTCGCGCGAGCACGCGCCCTGGTCGCTGACCGACTACGGTTTCCGCGCGGTCATCAGCACGTCCATCGCGGACATCTTCCGGAACAACTCGCTCAAGAACGGCCTGGTTCCGGTGGTCATCGACGCGGCGTCGCACGCCAAGCTGCTCGCGGCGCCCGGCGCGATCGTGACCATCTCGGTGGCCGACCGGACGGTGACGCTGCCCGACGGCGGCAAGGCCAGCTTCCCGATCGACCCCTTCGCCCGCTACTGCCTGCTGAACGGGGTGGATGAGCTCGAGTTTCTCCTCTCCCAGGACAAGGAGATCGCCGCCTTCGAGAAGCAACGCGCCTGACCGTGGCTGAGTCAGGGCTTTACGTACATTGATCCATACGTCGAGCCGGCGCTATCATGGTTGCTGACGGGAGGTTCTTGGGCATGCAGAAGATCCTCGTGGATCAGGAATCGGCGACGGTGCAGATGGTGCGGTTGCGGGAGCGTCACGGAGAGCTGGAGAGACGGCTCGCGGAGCTGGAACGGCACCTTTCGCTGACCCCGGACGAGCAGGTCGAACGCAGCGTGCTCAAGAAAGAAAAGCTCAGAACCAAGGACGCTCTGCAGCGCTTGGGCGCTGCCCGCGCCCCGTAGTTCATTCATGGACGAGGCGGACCACGCCGCCTTCATCGAGCGACTCCGTCGGTCGGGCATACGTGTCGACCGCGAAGGGCGCTTCATCCACGAGGGGGCTGAGGTCACCCACGGGGGCTTGAAGCGCGCGCTCTTCCGGTGGCTGGACCGCCTGCCGCCTCCGGACAGCCGTTACATCCTGCGGCTGGACGAGCGGCGCTTCGCGTACCTGGACGTCGACGACACGCCGCTGGTCGCCCGGGCCGCCCGCGTCGACCCCGACGGCGCGATCTGGCTGGCGCTCTCCGACGGCGCCGAGGAGCGCCTGGACCCGGCGACCCTCACCGCCGACGCCGCCGGCATCCTGCGGGCCACGGTCCGCGGCGGACGCCTCGAGGCGCGACTGGCCAGCTCGGCCCTGGCAGCGCTTTCGGATCTGCTGGCGGAGCGAGCGGACGGGCAACCGACCCTGCGGACGTCGACCGGCGTGGTCGCCATCGCGCGCCGTCAGGCGAGATCACAGCCTCTTACACCAGCAGGATCAAGAGGACGATCACGATGACGAGCAGCGCGCCGCTGCCCAGATAGATGTAGACCCGGCCTCCCTTGAAGTTCTGGAGCTGGGGCGCCTTCTGCTCGCGCGTCGCCAGGCTCTCCCACGTCGCTTCGTCGTTTTCGTTCGACGTCGCCGGGGTCCCCGACGTCGGGGGCGCCGACCGCTGCGCCGCCGACGGCGGCGGCGATTTGGCTGCGCTCACCGCCGGGAAACACCACACCGCCAACAGCGCCACGACAACGAGTCGCCGGATTGCATCCATGACAGATCTCCTCGGTTTTCGGGTGACTCGTCAGGTGAGGATGTGCTTCAGCTTGGCCAGCACCAGGCCCAGCGCGGAGGCTCCCAGCAGAATCCGGACGGGGTTGCTCTTCACGAAGCGCTTCGCCCGGCCGGGGACGCCCTTCACGGTCGAGCTCGCGTGCTTCACGACCGACTTCTTGGCCGCCCTCGCGCGCGAGGTGACGGGATGCGACGACTTGACGTGCTTCTTGTTTGAACTCATGCGCCGAGGGAAAGCCACAACCGTGCCAACAGCCAGAGGACGTAAGTCGGCGGCCTACCGCGGCCGACGGGACAATCCGGTAACGGATCGGGGCTGGACTAGGCGGAGGCGGTAGCCGCCCTCGGCAGCACCACCTCGAGCCGCGCGCCGCCCAGAGGCGAGGGCTGCTCGGCGACGCGCACGTCGCCCCCGTGGTCCAGGACGATCTTGCGCACGATGGCCAGCCCCAGGCCCGTTCCGTGCTCCTTGGTCGTCATGTAGGGGTCGAAGATCCGCTCGCGCGCGTCGGCCGGGACGCCGGGGCCGTTATCGTCGATGAGCACGCGGGCCACGCCGTCGCTGGCGGCGATCGAGATCCGGACCTGGGGCTCGCGCGCCGACCCGTGCGCCGCGTCGATGGCGTTCTCGACCAGGTTGGCCAGCACGCGCCGGATCAGCATGCGGTCGCACATCGCGGGGACGGGGGTCGCGTGCTCGACGCTCAGCGCCCCCTGCCACTCGGGGTGGGCGCGCGCGAAGTCGTCGACCACCTGCCCCAGGTCGACGGCGGCCGGCTCGACCTTGGGGAGCTTGGCGAAGGCCGAGAAGTCATCGACCAGGCGCCGGATGACCCCCACCTCCTCGTTCAGGATCTCCTGCGCCGTCTCGATGAGGCGCCTGTACTGCGGGTCGTCGCCCCGGTACTTCGACGCCAGCTCCTGTACCGCCAGCTGGATGGGCGTCAGCGGGTTCTTGATCTCGTGGGCCAGCCGCCGCGCCACCTCCTGCCAGGCCGACAGCTTCTGCATGTAGACCAGGCGGGATCGCGCCTCCGACAGCTCGGCGACCATGCGGTCGAAGGCCCGGCCCAGGTCGTCCAGCTCGTCCGACCCGCGCGGCGTGACCCGCACCGTCAGGTCCCCCTCGCCGACCCGCCGGGCCGCGTCGCTCAGCGCCGCCACGCGCCCGGTCGCGCGCCGCGCGACGAACAGCCCCAGCGCCGCCGCGAACACCAGCACGGCCACCACGGCCACACCCAGGCCGTGGAAGATCCTGGGCAGCACCACCGGCAGCAGCCGATCCAGCTCGTGCTCCTCTTCCATCGCCGAACGGAGCGCCAGAAAGTTCGAGTAGATCTCGCGCGGGATGCCGAAGGTCAGCTCCAGCAGCCGCGGGTCGCCGCCGTCCGGCGAAGAGAGCGCGACCAAGCTGGGCGGCGCGTCGCGCGCGGCCGCGATGATGTTGGCGGGCGCGGACCACTCCTCGACGACCCGCGTCCCCGACAGGATGCGCGCGCGCAGCAGATCGGGCACGTCGGCCAGCTCGCCGGCGTGCTCGATCTTCGCGGCGCCGATCTCCGCCGCCCGCTCGCGGAAGCCGTCCTTCATCTTGTCGAAGTAGGCCTTGTAGACCTCGACGGCTCCGCCCAGCGACTGCCGGACCGCCTCCTGGTGCTGGTCGGTGATCGCCTCGATCCGGCCGATCGTGACCCGCATCAGGTAGGCGGCCGCGCCCAGCGGCAGCGACGCGACGACGAACAGCGCGGCCAGGATCTTCCACTCGAAACGGCCCGGGAGGCGCAACAGCTTCATGGGCTTCTCCTTGGCGGCGGCGGCGCCGATGGCGGCGGTGTCGGCGGCGGCGCGGCGAACGGCTGTGACACGAACCGGACCTGACGTTCGCTGTCCTCGATGCGCGGGTTCACGAAGATGCTGACGAACGAGCCGAAGAAGCTGTCGCCGGCCGCCAGCCGGCGCTGGCCGCGCGACGGTTGCACCAGCCAGCGCCGCACCTCGGCCAGCAAGTCCTGCGAGATGGGGTTCAGGTCGCCCCGAAACGCCACCACGTAGCGGGCACCCGGCTGCAGGCGCGCCAGCTCGGCGACCGGGAAATCGATCAGCGCCGTGGTGCGGGCGATCGCCTCGCCGGCGGTGGCGACCACCGCGCGCTGTTCCGGCGCCGCGTTGGACACGGTGCGGACCGCGAACTTCTCGTCCCAGATGTCGTACAGAATCTCGCCGTGCCAGACGGCCAGCGACACGACCTCGCCGCTGGCGGCGTCCTCGACGGCGGCCCGCACCAGCACCCGCGTCGAGAACCCCGACTTCAGGCGCTGGCGCTCGGCCTCGCCGAACAGGTCCTGCAACCCGACGCTAACCACCAGGCGTCCCTGCCGGACGCTCAGGCCGGCCTGCCGCTCGGGCAGCGCATCGTCGGCCCGGGCCGCGGAGATCCCGCCGGCCAGCGTGGCCAAGACGAACGCGGCGGCGACCCTCCTGCGCATCAGAACGAGAAGCGGCTGAGCGCGTTGGCGACCGAGATCGTGAAGACGCCGATATAGGTGTCCAGGCGCAGCCCCAGGTCACCCGTCAGATCCAGCGGCGGGCCGCCGGGGCCGTTGAACGTCCCCTTGCTCGCCATCCCCAGCAGGCCGACGGCCACGAAGGCGTCGCCGCCGTAGACCAGCCCGCGGCGGCGCCAGATCGGGATCGCGTATTCGACCATCAGGCGCCCGGCGAAGTCGTCGTAGCGGTGCGCCGGGATCGAGGTGCCCAGGAAGTTCGGAGGCGACTCGGTCGAGAAGTTGATCCCCAGCGCCCGGCGGGGCAGCAGCAGGTCCAGGTCGCCCACGAAGAAGCGATCGAAGTAGGGGGCGTCGCCGGCGATGGCCCCGGCGAACAGGTGCAGCCCCAGGGCGTGGCCGTGCGACATCTTGAAGTAGGCCGAGCCCTCGAAGACGGATTTGACGTACGTGTAGTCGGATCCCAGGATGTCGGTGGCCAGCTCGACGGTCAGCGCGGCGCGCACACCCGAACGCGGCAGGATGGGGTCGGACCGGGTGTCGTAGTCCAGGCCGGCCGACACGGTGCCGAGCTGGCTGGTCCCCTGCTGGATCATGAAGTCGATCGGCACCTGCGTGCCGTCGGGCAGGGTCTGGACCCGCAGCCCCGGCCAGTGCGCTTCGACCTCTTCCTCGCGGAACGCCACCGAGGCGCGCAAGGTGTTCGCCAGCATCTTGCCGGCGGTCAGCACGCCGCCGGCGCGGCGGACGCGGGTCGCGACGAAGAGGTTCGGGTTGGCGTCCTCGTCGCCGCCCGAGGCCCGGTAGAACTCGCTGCCGTCGTTGAACAGGCCGGTGACCGACAGGGACAGCCCGTTCGGCCCGCCCAGCGGCGGGACGCCGACCTGCAGCCTGACGCCGAGCCCGGCGTGGGCGTCCGGCACCAGCGGCTGGGTCGAGGCGACGACGCCCGCACCCAGGTTGATGCCGCGCCCCAGGAAGTTGGTCTCGGCCAGGTCGGCGCCGCCCCAGAACTCGGTGGCCGCGCTGGTCGCCGCGAAGATCTCGTTGATGACCAGCGTGCCGCGCTCGTCGACCTCGACGACCAGGACCACAGCGCCCCGGCGCGTGCCGCGGGTCACCGACAGGTGGACATCCACGAAGTACCCCAGCGACAGCAGGCGGTAACGCGCAGTATCGACCCGCCGGTCCGACGCATCGACGGTCTGACCGGGCACCAGGCCCAGCACCGCCAGCTCGCCGACGATCAGGGATCGTTCGGTCTTCTTGTTGCCGGTGACCTCGATGTCCTCGATGACGTAGCGCGGGCCGAACGGCGTCTCCTGAAACGGCGTCAGGTCCTCCGCCGGGGGCGGCACCGGGTCGGCAGCGGCCAGCCGCGGGAGTGTGAGGAAGATCGCGAAGGCGAGGGTGGGCGCAAAGGCCCGGACAGCCATTCCCGCAGCATAACCCGTCTCCGCCGGACTCCGGCGTGACCTCAGTCGAGCCGGTTCAGCCGCAGATCGTTGACCCAGTCATAGGTCCGGACCTGCTCCGGCAGGATCTCCCGCGCCACCAGCCGCCGCGTATCACCGTCCAGCTTCCCCACGTCGTCCAGGTAATGCTTCAGCGACCGGTCTTCACTCTCCTCCAACGCCCGAATCGCATCCCCCCCGTCGCCTTCCTCGTCCTCGTCCCCGTCCTCGTCGCCGTCCCCGGTCTGTGGCCCCCCCATCCGGCGGATCCACCCCTCCAGGGTCGCAATCCTCCGTTCGTGCGAAGCCAGACAGGCGTTGAGCTCGTCCGTCTCCGCCCGATCCGTGAACCGGGGCAGCGCCCGCCGGTAGCGCGACGCCGCCTCCCTCTCGTCCTTCAAGAACGCCCGCAGAGTCCGGACGCTCGCCTCGACTGCCATGTCACCCCCCACCCTCGGGGTCAAACCTGGTCATGACTGGCGCCGGGTGAAGATGGGGAGCTGATGGTGGCGAGCAGATCGTCACCGTACAGCTCCAGCTTCTTCGGCCCGATACCGGAGATGCCGCGCAGCTCCTCGTGCGACGAAGGCCGAACCTCGGCGATCCGCATCAACGTCGCGTCATTGAAGACGACATAGGCGGGGACGTTGCGGGCCGCCGCCAGCTCTTTGCGCAGGGTCTTCAAGCGGGCGAACAGCGACGCCGTCTCCGACGCGGGCGGACCGTCGACGGTCGCCACGGGGACGACGGACCGCCGCCCGCGCGGCAGCGCCCTGGCCGCCCCCAGCGGGTCCAGCCCGGCGCAGGTGTCGCACGACTCGCCGCAGGGGGCGATCGTCTCGCCCAGGTGGCGCACCAGCAGGCGATGCCTGCAGTCGTGAGACGACGCATAGGTGAACATCTCTCGCACCTGCTCCCGCTGCCGCGCCAGCGCCGCCGGATCGATCTCCTCCGACGACTTGTCGCCGAAACGATCGAATGCGATCACGTCGGCCCACGAGTAGAAGAGGATGCAGTCGCTCGGCATCCCGTCGCGCCCGGCCCGCCCGATTTCCTGGTAGTAGCTCTCGATCGACCGCGGCATGTCGCGGTGGATCACGTAGCGGACGTTGGACTTGTCGATCCCCATGCCGAACGCGACGGTGGCGACCACCACGTCGACCTCGTCCCGGCTGAACGCGTCCTGCACGTCGTTGCGGGCCGTCGGGTCCATCCCGGCGTGGTACGCCGCCGCCGAGGCCCCGGTCTCGCGCAGGAACTCGGCCATCGACTCACAAGCTTTTCGCGAGAGCGCGTAGACGATCCCGCTCTGGCCGCGGCGCTCGTGCACCAGCCGGGCGATCGCGCCGCGCACCCCCTTCGCGCCGGCGGCCGGCTGGTCGTCCTGTTCGCCCTTGCGGTAGACGGTCACCTTCAGGTTCGGCCGGAAGAAGCGCCCGCGAAAGCAGGCGGGATCCCTCATGGCCAGCTGGGCGATGATGTCGGCCGTGACCGCCGGGGTGGCGGTCGCGGTGAGCGCCAGCACCGGCACGCCCCCGAACTTGCGCTTGAGACCCGTCAGGTTGCGGTAGGCCGGCCGGAAGTCGTGCCCCCACTGGCTGATGCAGTGGGCCTCGTCGATCGCGATGAGCCGCAGGTCCAGCCCCGACAGCACCCGCCCGACCGAGGCCTCCAGCCCCTCGGGCGCCGCGTAGCACAGCTCGTAGGCCCCGTCCGCCAGCGCGCGGATCCGGCGCTGGCGCTCCTCCGGCGGCAGCGAGGCGCTGAGGTAGGTCGCGCGCAACCCGACCTCGGACATGGCGTCGACCTGGTCCTTCATGAGGGCGATGAGCGGCGAGACCACCAGCGTCAGGCCGCCCAGGATGCGGGCGGGAATCTGGTAGGTCAGCGACTTGCCCGCGCCGGTCGGCATGATCCCCAGGCAGTCGCGCCCGGCCAGCACGGCGTCGATGATCTCCTGCTGCCCGGCCCGGAAAGACGGATAGCCGAACACCTCGCGCAGCACGTCGACCGGCGACGGGCCGGACGGTGTCCTGCCCAGCCCCGGCAACGCCAGGCTGGATTGCACCTGCGTGGCGGCGAGCGCGCTGGACAGATCCTTCAGCAGGCGGACCGTCGAGGTGCTGAAGACGCCGGGGTTCTGGCGGTAGGCCCCGCGCAGCTCGGCCAGCACGCCGCTGCAGGCCTGCCGGAGCGTCGGATCGGCGGGATCGCCGCCGCGCCACCGGGAGGCGAGCGCCCTCGCCGCCGCGTCGACCTCGGCGGCGGTGCTGGGCGGCCCGGAAACAGCGGCTTCGGCTTCCATCAACCGGTTATCGGTTGCACGTTAGCGAAGTGACGCCGGAAAATGAAGATACTTAGAACGTACCGGTCACCGTCATCGAGGTGCCCATACCGTCGTCCAGCGTCGCGTTGATCGTCCCCGATGCGGTCGGGATGTCGGTCACGACGATGTCGATGGTCGACGAAGCGTCATCGGACCACATGTCGGTGGCTGCGTTGGCCGCGTCGTATTCGATCACCATGTTGCAGCCGGTCGTGCCATTGCGACCGTGCAGCGTCTGCGGCACGCCCGCGGTCGGGCTGATCGAGCACGAGATGTTCGCGATCGCGTAGTTGCTGGCGTTGTCGAATGCCTTGAACTGGATCCCGATCGTCGTCTGGTTGACCAGTGTCGATGTGCAGGTGCCGCCCGACGCGCTGGTCGACCCCTGGATCTGTGCCTGTGCCGAAGATACCGTGATGGCGCACGCCATCGGCGTGCCGGCGCCTGTGCCACCGCCGCTGCCGCCCGTCCCAGTCCCGCCAGTCTTCCCGTCGCTTCCCGAGCAGGCAGCCAGCGCCGGCAACACGACAAACAATACGGCTACGCCCCGTTTCATCGGATCCGACAGTACCTCACGAGCTGGCCGACGTGTAGAGGCCAAGTGCGCGCTTCCAGACGGCGCGGGCCAGCGCGGCGAAGACCAGGCCGCCCGCCACGGCGGCCACGGCCGTCCGGGCCTGCAAGCGCCCCATCAGCGCCAGCGCGGGGTAGGTCGTGAGCAGCGCGATCGGGAAGACGAAGGTGAACACGATCCGCAGGGCGCCTCGGAACACCGAGATGGGCCAGCGAGCCGCGTCGAAAAGCGATCCGAACAGGTACGACAGGTTGTCCACCTTCACGACCCAGAAGGCCGCGCTGATCACCAGGATCCAGATCGAATAGAGGATCACGATCGCCAGCACCAGCAGCGCCAGGCCGGCCAGCACCGCCAGCGGGCTGGGCCATCGTCCCAGCTTGGTGAACGCCACCGCGAAGATGATCAGCGCGCCGGCGACGTCGACCACGTGCCAGGGCTCGATCTTCGCCGTCGAGACCAGGAACTGCGCGTCGGCCGGCTTGAGCAGCACGAAGTCCAGTGTCCCGCGCCGCACGTGCTCGACGACGGCGGTCAGGCTGGGGCTGACCGCCCCCTCCAGCACGGCGTGCAGCAACGTGAACCAGCCGACCACCACCAGCGACTCCGGGAACGTCCAGCCCGCCACCGACTGGCGGACGCCGAAGACCACCAGGACGGGGGCCAGGGTCACGACCATCCAGAGGACGGCGATGAGGCCCCGCACCAGGAAGTCGGCCCGGTACTGCATCGCCGTCAGCGCCGAGATCCCCAGCTGCAGGCGCAACAGGCGGGTGTAGCGCGCCAGCCCCATCTAGCCCCCGAACGCCGCGAACCGGCGCAGGCCGATCCGCCAGACCCGGAGCGCCAGCGCCCCGAACAGCAGCGCGTATCCCCACTGCGCGCCCAGCGCCGCCAGCGCCTGTCGCCGGTCGAGCAGACCCACCAGCGTCTCGACGGGGAAGCCGAGCATGAACCGGAACGGGAGCACGTCGGCCGCGTGGCGGACCCAGCGCGGCAGCGCCTCCAGTGGAATCAGGTAGCCCGAGAAGATCGCGTGCAGGCCCAGCCACAGCTCGAAGATGCCCAGCGCGCTGTCGACGAAGAACGCCAGCGATCCCATGAGCACCATGGTGAAGAAGATCAGCAGCCAGGCGCCCGCCAGCGAGGCGCCGAAGATCAGCGCCAGCGCCGGGTCGTGCTGGAACAGGCGGTCGCGCCCGACGGCGATCAGGATGGCGATCACCGGCGTGATGACCAGCGCCCGCATCGGGACCGCCGACAGGTGCTCGGCCGCCAGCCCGACGATCGGGTGGATGGGGCGCAGCAGCTTGGTGGCCAGCGTCCCGTCGCGGATCTCCATCGAGAGCTGCCACACCGCCCAGTTGCTGGTGAGCAGCCGGACCGCCAGGACGCCCAGGTAGTAGGCGGTGAAGGCGCGCTGATCGAAGCGGCCGACCGGCCCGTCCGCCGCGACCGCGTGCCAGATGGCCAGCATGACCAGCGGCATGTTGGTCGTGAGGATCCAGACCACGAACTCGGCCCGGTAGGCGACGACCTCGGAGATCCCGACCCGCAGCAGGGTGGGGAGCGCCCGCAGCGTGCGCGCCGCTTCGGCCGCCAGCCCCGGACGCGGGGGCTCGGCTATCACGCCGCCGGCACCCGCGCGCCGAACAGCTCGCGCATGACCTCTTCCAGCGGCGCCTCCTCGATGGTCAGGTCCACGATCGGGAGCGCCGCCAGCGCATCGCGCACGGCCGACTGCAGCCGCTCGTGGGGGACCGACAGGACCGCCTGCGCGGGGCCGAGCGACACGACGCCGCCGACCCGCTCCAGATCGGCGCGCTCCACCGGGTGCGCCAGCCGCACCGTCACCCGCTTGTCCGGACGCACCCGCCGCGCCAGCTCGCGCAGGTCGCCGTCGTAGATCAGCCGGCCGCGATCGATGACGATCACCCGCGGGCAGAGCGCGACCACGTCGTCCATGTAATGGCTGGTGAGCAGCACGGCCGCCCCGTACCGCTCGTTGTAGTCGCGCACGAAGTCCCGCATCTTGGCCTGCATCGAGACGTCCAGGCCGATCGTCGGTTCGTCCAGGAACAGCACCCGCGGCCGGTGCAGCAGCGCCGCCACCAGCTCGCATTTCATCCGCTCGCCCAGCGACAGCTGGCGCGTCGGCTTGTGGATGAGATCGCCGATCTCCAGCAGCTCGACCAGCGCGCGGATGGTCTCGCCGGCCTGTTCGCGCGGCACGTCGTAGATGGCGCGGTTCATCGCGTACGTTTCGGCCGGGGGGAGATCCCACAGGAGCTGCTGCTTTTGCCCCATCACCAGCGTGATCAGCTTCAGGAAGCGAGGGTCGCGGGTCTGGGGGACGTACGAGCCGACGCGCACGCGCCCCGACGTCGGGTACAGCAACCCGGCCAGCACCTTCAAGGTCGTCGTCTTGCCGGCGCCGTTCGGACCCAGGAACCCGACCCGCTCGCCTTCGCCGATCCGGAAAGACAACCCCTCGACAGCGTGGACGAGCTCGTATTTGCGGCGAAGCACTGACCGCAGCGCCGCGCCGATGCCGGGCGGGCGCTTGTGGACGCGGTAACGCTTGGAGAGATCACTGACGTCGATGAACGATTCGGGCATCGATCGGTGGCCGGGGACCCAGGTCGCCGTAAATCTACACGCGTAACCACCCGCCGGCGCGGAGTTACGCGCGTGTAACCGTTTGAACTACCCGTGCAGCGATGCGGCGCGAGTTTACAGGGCGTCCCTTGGCTGGCTTCATACTTGCTCAAGTCCAGGTCGTCATGAGAACCGATACAACGGGTGCATGGGCGGGGAAGCGGCGTGACCGCATCCTGATCGTCGATGACGACCGCGACGCTCGCGAGCTCATCGGCTCGGTCCTGGCCGAGGCCGGCTACGCGGTCGAGGTCGCAGAGGACGGCTACGTCGCCATCGAGAAATTGTCGGCCGTACGGCCAGACCTGGTGCTGACGGATCTACGGATGCCGGGCTTGAACGGGGTCGATCTGGCCCAGCGTATCCGGGCAGTCGGGGACGTTCCGGTCATCCTGACCACCGGCGCGGAGACCCACGATCTCTGCACCGGCGCCGAGGCCTACGGGGCGGTGGCTTGCCTGACCAAGCCAATCAACCTGGACGAGCTGCTGTGGACGATCGAGACCGCGCTGGCCTGCCGGGCAGGCGCCGCGAGCGCCGTGGCCAACGCCTGAGAGAACCGGCCTCCGGCTTCCGGCCGGAAGCCGGAGGCCGGACGCCGGTTTTTCAGGCCCTCTTCGGCAGGATCAGCACCGGGCACGGGGCGTGCTGGACGACACGGTCGACGTTGCTGCCGAACAGGGCATGCGCGAGGCCGCTTTGGCCGTGCGTCCCCATCACGATCAGGTCGGCGTGGGTTTCGCGGGCGCGCTGCAGGATCTCCGCGTCTGGGCGGCCGATCAGGGTCGTGGTCTCGCAAGCCAGGCCGGCCTCGCGCACCCGCCGCTCCTCTGCGGCCAGCCCCGCGTCCGAGCGCTCGAGGACCCTCCCCATGTCCAGCGGCAGCGTCGCCACGTCGACGGGCGGGGGCAGCGGGTAGGCGGCCTCGACCGCCACGTGGACCAGGTCCAGCGTCGCCTGGGACTCGCGGCCCAGCGCGACGGCCGCCTCCAGCGCCTCGTTGGACGGGTCGGTGAAGTCGGTCGGCACCAGGATGCGCTTGAGGCTTTTCAGGTTCACCGAAGAAATCTACGCACGGATCCTGCGGAGCTCAATGTGGCAGAGGTGTCTGACCGGGACTGGCTCTGGGCTTCACAGGCCAGTGACGGGCAGCGGCACGGTCGAGCCGCACGTCTCGTATCGGGGTACCAGTAGCTCGAGCGGACTTTTGACCGGCGGCGGGCGTCGCGCTTGACGGCGCGGCGCCCGCTCTGGCAGGAAGGCGCGATGTCCAGCCAGGTCATCGCTTCCCGGATCCGCGGTTTCATCTCGCTGAACGCCCATCCGGCCGGCTGCGCGGCCAACGTCGACGCCGAGATCGGGGTGGCCACCCAGGGCGCGCCCGGCGCCGGTTTCGGCGACGCCCTGGTCGTGGGCGCCAGCACGGGCTATGGGCTCTCCAGCCTGGTGAGCGCGGTGTTCGGCTACGGGGCCCGCGGGACGGCCGTCTGCCTGGAACGGCCGCCCCAGGGGGAGAAGACCGGGTCGGCCGGCTGGTACAACCTGGCGGCCCTGCAGCGGCGCGCCCGCGCGGCCGGCCGCGACGTCGCGGTCGCCAACGGCGACGCCTTCAGCCGCGAGGTGAAGGAGCAGACCCTGGCCCATCTGAAGAAGATCGGCGCGCGGCTGGACCTGGTGGTCTACAGCCTGGCGGCCCCCAAGCGCACGGACGCGGCCACGGGGACGACCTGGAGCTCGGTGCTGAAGCCGATCGGCGCCGCCTATCGCAGCAAGAGCATCAACCTGGGGAACGACCAGGTGACGACGGTCGAGATCGCGCCCGCCACCGACGTCGAGATCGAAGCGACGCGGCGGGTGATGGGGGGCGAGGACTTCGCCGACTGGGTGCACGCGCTGGGTGAGGCCGGCCTGCTGGCGCGCGGTTGCCGCGCCGTCGCCTACAGCTACGTCGGACCGGCCCTGACGTTCCCGATCTACCGGTCGGGCACGATCGGCAAGGCCAAGGAGGATCTGGAGTCACGCACCCGCGACCTGTCGGCCTGGCTCACCGAGCGCGTCGAGGGCGCGGCCTACGTCAGCGTCAACAAGGGGCTGGTGACGCAGGCCGCGGCCGCCATCCCGGTGGTGCCGCTCTACATCAGCCTGCTGTACAAGGTGATGAAGCAGGCCGGCACGCACGAGGGGACGGCCGAGCAGATCGCCCGCATGTTCCGCGACCACCTGGGGCCCGGGCAGCGCCCGACCACCGACGAGGCCGGCCGGATCCGCCTGGACGATCGCGAGCTGGCGCCCTCGATCCAGGCGCAGGTCTCCGCGCTGTGGGAGCAGGTCACGACCGAGAACCTGACGACGCTGTCCGACTACGCCAGCTTCCGCACGGATTTCCGGCGGCTGTTCGGCTTCGAGGTCCCGGGCATCGACTACGCGACGCCGGTGGAGACCGACGTGGGGCTGGACCTGATCTGAAAAGGGGCTTCCGACTTCCGGTTCTGATCTGACCGGAAGCCGGAGGCCTTCTCGCGCGAGCTGACTACTTCGGCATGGGCTCGTCATCCGACGCGCCCTTCTTCTTGTTGCCGCCGCCCTTCGCTGGCTTCGCCTTCTTCGGGTGCTTGCGCTCCGGGGACGGGTTGATGTCCTCGGGCTCGGCTTGGTTCTGGACCGCCTCCTTGGGCGACAGCAGGCGGAACTCGATGCGGCGGTTCTTCTCCTGCCCTTCCTTGGTGTCGTTATCGGCGATCGGCTTGTCTGGGCCGTAGCCGACGGTGCCGATGCGTTTCTCGTCGATGCCGGTCGAGACCAGGTAGTCCTTCACCGACTCGGCGCGCTTGCGCGAGAGCTTCATGTTGAACTCGCGCCGCCCTTCGTTCGAGGTGTGCCCCGAGATCTCGACCCGCAGGGCCGGGTACTCCTTGAACACCGCCACGGCTTGCTTGAGCAGCGGGAACGACGACGCCTTCAGGTCGGCCGAGTTGCGCCGGAAGTTGATCCCCTTGACGACGCCCGTGAACTTCTTGACCGGGGCCGGCACCTCATCGGGGCAGCCGTCCTCGTCCTGATAGCCGTTC
>Ga0335083_10004702_pt1 | contig 17339 bp, 20 predicted proteins | sample Lox_Sample_42_FD_206716 | JGI IMG/M metagenome (GOLD analysis project Ga0335083, IMG submission 206716) | Soil microbial communities from Loxahatchee National Wildlife Refuge, Florida, United States - Lox_Sample_4.2 | ecosystem: Environmental > Terrestrial > Soil > Wetlands | place: USA... | reverse complement strand
CGACGATGGAGCGCCGACTCGCAACCAGGACTACGCACACCTTCGGCACGAAGCCCCATGAGTTGGAGCTGCTGCGCGCTTGGCACGCGGTCACCGACGACTACTACCTGCGTCGCGGCGCGATCATGGTCGACGCCTCCCCGGCAGCAGTACGCGTCGTCGATGAGATTCTCCGCACCCTTGCCGAGACGCCGGGGTGATCGCGCCCGAACTGCTGCCGGTTCAGGTGGTCATCGCGGCAGCGCGGGATCGGGCATGCTGTGCGCGTTCGACGCGGCGATGCTGTGCTACGTGGGCTTCTTCGCGACCCAGAGCACCTTCGAGAGCTCGGCCCGGAACAAGCCCTCCGCCGCTCGTTCGCGTTGCTCGGCGATCCATCGCCGTGCGTCTGTCTCGTTGATCTTCCCGGCTGCGACGGCCCGATCGACCGAGCGTTCGAGATTGGTGATCCGCTCGAAGTGCTCGAAGGACCACCACGATCGTTCTTCGACACGATCAACGACGGCGAACCCGATGTCGTCCAACAAGGTCCCGAGTTCACGGCCGATCGCAGGGTGTTCAACGTTGCTGAGCCAACCGGCCCACGGTTCCGATGCTCCCTCGATGTAGAGGCTGGTCCAGTCGGGCTCGAAGATCGTCACGAGCCCGTCCCGCTCGACACACCGAAGTACCTCGCCGAGCACGGTCTCCGGCGTTCGGACATGCATAAGTACACGTTCGATCCGACATCCCGAGAACGCATCACCACGGAACGGCAGGTGCTCTCCGGCCGCGCGCACGACCGGCACGTGCGTTCGTGCCGCGGCCGTTTCGATCATGACTGAACTGACATCAGTGCCGACTGCCGAAACTCCCAGAGACCGCAGCAGGTCCACATCGTGGCCAGCGCCACATCCCAGATCGAGAACAGGCTTCGTCGGTCGCCGCAGCGCGTGCGCGGCGGCAACGTAGTGCTTCATCCGGCCTGACGCGACCGCGGACATGTCGAGGTACGCAATCAGCGTGCGTGGATCTGCCGTGGCATCAACGTCAGCGAAGTCCGACATGGGTGGCGGCCTCTGAGGGCCGGGACCCAGGCGGCCGTCCCAACTCGAAGGCTCCCTCGTGGTGTATTCCACGCTCGGTGCCGCCAGTCGCAGTTCGCTCAGTATCGCGCGAAAGAGCGCGCGCCAGAACTGCCGCTATGCGCCCGCCGAGATGACTCCGGATCGGGCATTATGCGTGCGTGCGGGGTACGCCTTGAAGCGGCGCCTTTCATGGCTGTCCGCCGTATTGGTTGCGCTGACAAGTGCAACGGGCCTGACCAGTTGTCGTTCTGCAACGTGCACGTCCGTGGGCGTCAACGCTCTCGGAATCACTGTGCTTGACGCGGCGGGAACGCGAATCTGCAACGCAACGGTCGTCGTCACGGACGGCTCCTTCTCGGCAACTCTGCCGGGGCTGGGTCGTGATCCTCGGACCTGCACCTACTACGGACCACTTGAGCGTGCGGGCACGTACTCGATCGACGTTCGCTCGGGGGCGAAGGAATCGAGGGTGAACGACGTGAAGGTGACCGGAGGTGCGTGTCACGTCCATCCGCAGGCGGTGACCGTCACGCTGAAGTGATCGCGCCTCGGTAGACGTGGCGACGACGCCATATCTCGCTCTCCTGTCGTTCTCGTGGGTGGTTTTGTGGTGGGTCCGCGTGTGCACCCGCTCGATTCCTAGGTTCGGAGTTGTTCGACGACTCGAATCGAGGAGGCAAGCGGGGTGCTGGGATAAGAGCGTATGGGAACGGGCGTGCGGGTTCGGGCTGACGGTCGTTGAGGTATCGCGTTCGACGAGGCCGCGGACGCGATCGTGGTGTCGGTGCGACCGGTGGCACGGGCGCGGAACCGGTGCGGGCGTTGCTGTCGTCGCTCGCCGGGCTACGACGCGGGTGGCGTGGCCTCGTTACGTTCAAGGATCTTGATGACAGCAGAGGACGCGCCGAGGACCTGTGCCGCGTAGTCGAGCGCCAATCGCGATGCTCTCGTGGCGAGGCCACACATCGACGGCACGGCGGGAAGATCACGTACGAGAGGTTCACCCGACGGTCCCCGAGATCGTGTAGCTCGACGCCGCCCGCGAGTTCTTCCGCGGGACGCACGCGGACGCCCCACTGACGCACTGGCCCGCCAACGCCCCAGGATGCACCATGCGGGCAACCCAGATCGGCAGATACGTACGGGCAGAGCGGCGCTTTGGCGCGCGTGGACCGTGGGCAGCATCATCGCGCCATGCCATTCTTCGAACCGTTACCACCTCCGCCAGAACCACCACAACAGATAGAACACACCTGGGCTGCACCGCGATGGGATCGTCCGTCAGAGGGCACGCTGCCTGCCGTTGTTGGCGTGTCCCGACTTCTCGGCCGTACCGACGTCGCAGCATTCGCGCTCGACCACCTCCGTGTCTACACAAATGGCTTCCAGCTCGTGTTTACGGGAATCACGAGCCCGCGCCTTCCTCCCGAACTTCAGATGGGTGGGTTCGCGACCTTCTCTTTGATCAGCGCGGTCAAGACGAACCAAGCCGACGCGGGCGAGATACCAGCGCCACCGCCTCCGCGTCCCTTCTCCCCACGAGGGATGCGAGATATGGCTCCGCGAGTCGGCGTTCGATTCTCGAACGGTCAAACCGCGGGAAGATCTTCCGCCTCCACGTACGACGTTGCCAAGGATGACGACGGAGTTCCGTCCGAACCGGTGATCGTCGCGGGTGGATTCAACGGCGGTGGGGGTCGATTCCGCTTCGAGCAGTGGGTGTTTCCGCTTCCCACACCGGGGCCACTCGAAGTGATCGCGGAATGGTCCCAAGCGGGGATGGAAGAGACCAGCATCGTGATCAGCGGCGACGAAGTACGCGAAGCGGCGCAACGCGCGATTGTCCTCTGGTCGTAAGGCATAGGAACCGCAGATCGGCAGTTCGGGCGCGGCGAATGAGGCCGTAGGATCTCCGAGCGTGAGGCGCGCCAAACAACTACTACTCATCGTCGTGAGCGTGGTCGTGCTCGCGGTCAGCCTCTATGCCAACACCCGTCTGGTCCTCGCACCGACCGATCAGACACACGGCCTGCTCTTGCTAGGAGCATTGCAGGTCCTTGCGACGATTGGCGTTGTCGGCGGCCTCGTCTGGCTCGTCGTCAACTTCGTGCGAACACCACTCGCGAGGTAGCGCCGAGCGACAGTTATGCCCGTTCGCGGTCGAAGTCGATCGGCCACGGGAAGGGCGGCAGGACCGAGTGAAGATACGGCGTGCGCTTCTGGCTGTGCTCGATCCAGACGGCGATGACTACGTCAGCGGTCGTCCCGAACTCTGGCGGCGTGTCGGGCGATCGTTGGAGGGTGACGTACTCGAATCGAATGCGGAGTCCCTCGACGTAGCGCGTCGGGTCACCATGGCGAACACTGATGAGTTCAGCGCCGTCCTGCGTGAGCATGCGGAACTCTTGCCGATCCGGCAGCCTCTCCGGCTTCGCCTCAGTGATGGTGCCTTCGATGGTTCGTCGCTCGATCGACCCCGAGGCGATTGCGGACCACCACTCCTCGGTCCCGAAGAGGTGCGGGGTGGTCGAGAAGCCATGGCCCTTCGCGCTCACCTCTTGCATCTGGCGAACTTCCTCCTCGTGGGAGCGAAGTTCGTAGATCAGGTCCCACCTCGTGTCCATCGCGCACGCATAATGCCCGATCCCGCGCCGTTCGGCGAGCGCATAGCGGCAAGTTATGGCGCGCCTTTGAGGGTCCGTTCGACCACGAAGATCGTGTGCGTGCCACCGTCGAGCGCGCCGGGTTCTCGGCACAGTCGGACCTCCCAATCGAGGAACCAGTTCCACAAGTCGTCGTGTTCAAGTTGTGCAAGCGCGTCTTGGTCGCCGAGCGACATCCAGTTGCTCGCCGATGCTGTGCGCAGCATGCAGCCGGTGGCGGCGACCATTGCGTCGATCTCGCACCAGCGGAACATTCGGCAGGTGTGACTGTTCGGATCGGCCTTGCCGATCTCGCGGAGATCGCCGGTCGCCAGAATGTGGTCGTAGACGCTGCGGCCATACTCGCCCATTTCACGCAGCATAACGGGCAAGAAGAATCGCACCGATCCCGGCAACGACATGACGCTCGCAAGGACGAAACCTCCGAACCGAGCTACTCGCGTGAGTTGAGCGAAGACGACCTCGGCGTCGTCGAAGACATACGACAGCGGCCCGCCGTAGGCGACGATCGCATCGAAGGCATCCGTACCAACCCGCGCGGCGGTTTCACGAACGTCGAGGACGAATCGAGCCGCGACCCGATCCTCACATTCGGCGTCACGCACATGACGTTCGTTCAACGCGAGCTGGGTTTCAGACACATCCGTGACGGTGACCTGTGCGCCAAGGCGAGCTAACTCGATCGTGAACCGTCCAGGACCGGCGCCCACTTCGAGCACGCGCATGTCAGGTTCGATGAACCCCGCCAAGACCCGGCGATGTAACTCGAAGCTCACCCGCCCACGCGGTGTTGCTGACAGTCGATCCCATTCGGCGTCGGCGACATCCTCGAAGTGTCGCCGCACCCGCTCCACTGAGTCGCTCATCACGCCAGTGTTGCCCGGTACCAGGACATTCCGCTGCCCATTTCTGCACCAACGCCGAGCGCACAGATTGCCCGGTTGGGAGCGTATATGGCGAGCCCGATTCCTGCCTGAAAGGCAGTTCCCCGCCACCCTGGTCCGCGCCCCATCCTTGTTTGCGTGCGCGTGCGCGCCCTCGACCTCTCCCTTTGCCCTGCGCGCCGCCGGCCCTGTCCGTTGCCGCTGCCTCTTCCGCCTGTCCGCGGTCTGGTGGGCGCTTTCCCGGTCCTGGTCCCTCTTGGTGTTACGCGCAAACGGCTCAGGAAGTAGAGCCGTGACCGGTGTCGCACAACGGCGTCTGACCCGGCGGAGGCTGGCCGGCCTCGACGCCTTCGAGCGGCGCGAACGGCCCGCACCGGTTGGCGACGATCCAGACGTGCAACATCGGCGACGAGCCGGCTTTCGTCGTCCCGGGCGGACAATCGCTGTCGGGGTCGACCAATCCCGTGACGACCTTCTGCAACGGATCGCTCGGATTGTCGGCGAGACAGAGATTGTTGTGGACGTGCCATTGAGTGAGCGCGCCGCCGACGTCGGGCGCATCGGTGAAACGCGTACCGAACGGCAGCATGTACATCGCCGAGACCAGCGTCCAGTGCCCGCCGTCGTTGCGGTAGACGAGCGACTCCACGTGTTGTGAGTCGAGAATGCGGCCGTCGTTGACGTAGGCCCAGTTCACCCAGTGGTCGTAACCGGTGAACGGCCCGTCGCCGATCGAGCGGTAACCGGCCGCATACGCCACGCTCTGGTTCGCATACTTGGGAAGATCCCTCAGCGTGTCGCGCACGAGTTGTTCGGCCCGGTGCTGTTCGGCCGGGGTCACGCCCGGCTCGCCGCCGAGATCGATCGGCTTCGAAGGATCGTACGGCTTGGGACCCACCGGCACCGTCGTCGGCGGCGGCTGAGTCGGCCCGGGACCGCGCGGCGCGGTAGCGGGCGGTCCACCGCTCGGAACCGTCGTGCCGGGAATCGCCGAGGCCGACGTCGATCCCGACAACGGGATCACAAGAGTCCCGAGCTTCGTGGGAGTCGCGCGCACGGCTGATCGCGCGCCCGCGGACGCGCCCGACACCTTCTTCGACTCGTTCGTGCGCCGCGGCACCGAGGACGACGGGCGCGACGGAACCGAGGTCGTGCCGTCCGACGCGTTCGTTGCGTTCGAGGACGGCGTCTTCGTTGCGACGTGCCCACCACCACTCGAACACGAGGCTGCGAGCGCAACGACGATCACGATCCCACAGGAACCCAGGACCGGGTGCGTACCCGCGCTCGGCACGGGCGAAGCGTACGCCAATAACTTCCGAGCCTGCACGGATCGCCCGAAGTGGTCATTGCACCCGGGTCGGATCTCTCCTTCGGTCTGGGAAACGACCGAAATCGAGCATCGTAGGATCGGTCCGATGCCCGCGGACGCGTCACGTACGCGAGAAGAGCTGATCGACGAGGCCGCGCGTGCATTCGCCACGCACGGGATCTACGGCGCCTCGCTGATCGACATGACGTCGCGCGCCGGACAGCGGAATCGCGGCGCGCTGCACTACCACTTCGGGTCGCGAACCGGGTTGCCGTGCGCGGTGCTCGACCGCCGAGTCGACTTCCTCGCCCGCCGGTAGGGCGAGCTACTCCAGGTCGCGGTGGCACGCCCGACCGAGACGCAAGGACTGGTGCGCCGATGCCCGAAGAAGCACGCACGATGCGAGCCTGGAGAACGCACGAGTACGGACGCCCCACCGAGGTGCTCCGCCTCGACACGGTCGCCGTACCGAGCCCCGAGGCCGGCGAAGTCCGTGTGCGCGTACAAGGCATACCGTTCAACCTCAACGATCTCGAGCGGATCACCGGCGGCAACATGATGGTCCGCCCCGAACTGCCGTACAGCCCGGGCATGGAGGTCATGGGCATCGTCGACGCGTGCGGCGAAGGGGTCGAGGGATGGCAGGGCCGACGGGTCGTCGCGATGCCCAAAGGCGCGCACGGCGGATTCGCCGAATACGCGATCTGCCCGACTGTGTCCGCGTTCGACGTGCCCGAGGCAATCGCGTTGCCCGACGCGGCCGCGCTCTACTTCCCGTTCCACCTCGCCTGGCTGGGCCTCTACGACCGCGCCGAGCTCCGCGCCGGCGAGAACGTGCTCATCCACGCGGCCGCGGGCGGGTCGGGTTCGGCTGCAATCCAGCTTGCCAAGCTCGCGGGTGCCCGCGTCTTCGCCACGGCAGGCACGGATGCGAAAGTCGCACTGTGCACCGAACTCGGCGCAGATGTCGCCATCAACTACAACACCGACGACTTCGCCCAGATCGTCCTGGCCGAAACCGGGAACAAGGGTGTCGAGGTCGTGTTCGACAATGTCGGCGAGGCGGTGCTGGAGAAGTCGTTGCAGTGCACCGCGTACAACGGTCGGTACCTGATGATGGGGTTTGCGTCGAACAAGGTAGCGGCCGACGAGCCCTTCATCGTGCCGCGCCGCGTCGCGCTCGGGAACTTCAAACTCTGCGGCGTACTGCTCGCGTACCAGAGCACCGAGATGACGCAGATGGTGAAGACGGCGATGGGCTGGAACTTCGCCCCGGCCGATCTGGGAGCACGGATCAACCGGGAAATCGTCGACCTCGCGCTCGCCGGACAGATCAAGCCGGTGATCGGCCGCACGATCGGTTTCGACGAGATCCCCGCCGCGATCGAGGCGATGGGGAACCGGGAGACAGTCGGTCGCACCGTCGTTCTGCTCGATCACGATTGACGTCCGCGCCGCCCCCACAGCGGTGAGGTAGATCGCGCGTCCGACGGGATCCTCACGTGACCGGGCTCTGTGCGTCGAACGCCGCGCGGTGGGTAGAACACGCCGGGGGCGGGCCGCGTCGGGAGGAGCCGGCATGGCCGCAAACATGGTCCCGAGCCCATCTGCGCACGCGACGCCCGCGCACATGGCCTCCGGCGCGGGCGCGACGCACGACGCCGAGATGGAGATGATTCATCACATCCTCGTGGCGATCTGCATCGCGGTCCCGATGCTCGTCGGGCTCTGGGTGGGACTCATGGCCATCGCCGTGAGCATGGAGGGCATCGGCTACGAGGCACCGCTCGAGATGGGCGCGGCGATCGGGGTTCTCGCCGGCCTGTTCTTCGGCACCTGGCTCGGGTTCGTCTGGTTCAGCCAGAAGGTCGACCAAGAACACCACGACTGACGCGCCGCGGCGCGCCCGGCGCGGGCCGGCTCACGAGCGGATGTCCTTGCGGCGGAAGTAGACGGCCGCGAGCGTCCCGAACACGACCAGGTAGCCGACCTGCACGAGAACGCCGGCGATCATGTCGTGCGAGTAGCGGTTATCCGTGAACATCGACTGCCACGAGTCGAGATAGTGCGTCGGGAAGAGATACCGGACCCGGCCGAGCTGCGTGATGCCATCGAGGATCTCCGAAACGATGTACACGCCCGCGGTATCGGTGAGCACGGAGAAGAAGGTGCCGAGCGCGAGCAGGGCAGTGAATCCGAAGGCGACGTAAGCAGTCGAGAGCAGCACACGCAACATGAGCGTCTTTTCGCTGATCTGCAGGCCTATCGCGACGACGTTCACCGGATGGGCTCCGAACAGGGCGATACCGGCGAGAAGGCCGGCGAGCGCAACGAGGAACGTCGACACCCAGATGAGCAACCCCGCGACCGTCGCCTTCGCGACGAGAAGCCGGCCCCGAGGCACCGGCCGCATCAGGAGGTAGCGGAGGTTGCCCCACGCCGAATCGCCCGCAACGGAGTCGCCGGCGAAGGTCGCCGCGATCACGACGAGCAGGAATCCACTCGTCGCGCCGAGAACGGCGGCGGGTACCAAGAGGCCGCTCTGGCGCGCGAGACGGAACAGCCCCTCGCCCGCGTTCGCCTGCCGGACGTTGTTCCGTTGGTGGAGGGCGAACACGATGAGGGCCGGTAGCCCGACGAGGAGGGCGCCGACCACGAGCGTGCGGGTACGGCGCGCCGCCTTGGTGAACTCGGTCCGGACGAGTGAGATCACGACGCCGCCTGCGCAACCCGTGCCGGTGGCTGCCCGTCGCCGGCCGCCAGCAGCTCCAAGAACGCGTCCTCGAGCCGCTGCGTCGCCATGATCGTCTCGAGCTGCAGTCCGGCGCCCACCAGTGCCGCGGCCACCTCGGATCGTCGCCCGTCGCGCAGCTCGACGACGAGACCGTCGCCCTGCGATTGCACGCGCTCGACGATCTTCAGGCCTTGCAGCACGGCGCGCGCCCGTTCGCGGTCGTCGACCTCTATGTACACCGAACCGGTCGACCCGATCAGCTCGGTCACGGTGCCGTCCGCGACGAGCCGGCCATGATTCATGACCAGGGCATGGCTGCACACCTGCTCCACCTCGGACAGGTGGTGGCTCGACAGCAATACAGTCGCGCCCTGTGCGCTGAGCCGCGCGATCAACTCGCGGATCTCGCGGATCTCGCCGGGATCGAGCCCATTCGTCGGCTCATCGAGGACGAGCAGTTCCGGCCGGCCGAGCAGCAGTCGCGCGAATCCGAGGCGTTGCTTCATTCCTTGCGAATGCGTGTTCACCTTGCGATCGATCGCGTTACCGAGGCCGGCGATCGCGAGCGCGCCGTCGAGGTCGGCGTCGCGCATGCGCTTGCCGCCGGCCTCCCACCACAACCGAAGGTTGCGCAAACCCGAGAGGTGGGGAACGAACGCAGCCTGTTCGACCATCGCGCCCACGCGCACGAGTTCCCGGCAGCCCGGCGTCACTCGCGTGCCGAAGAGCCGCGTCGTGCCGCGCGTCGGGCGCTCGAGACCCATCAGCACTCGCAGCGTCGTGGTCTTGCCCGCTCCGTTCGGACCGAGCAGCCCGTACACCTGGCCGCGCCGCACCGCGAACGAAAGGTCCTCCACTGCGCTGACTGCACCGAAGGTCTTCCACAGCCCGTCGACCTCGACGATTGCGTCGCCGCGGCTGTCGCCCGGACCGTCGTTCAGTGTGTCACTCGGTTCACTCACAGCATTGCTCGGGGCATCGCGCAAGAGCGTACCGACCCGGGCAAGAGCGGGAGGCGCGCGACCTCCGCGCGTCAGGCGCCCCGAGCCACATACTCGCACCCCTGGCGAATCTGCAGCGTGAAGAACGCGTCATAGTCGTGAACGACGTTGTGGAGATGGCCGAACATCTCGAGGTTGATCGTTCCGAGGACCTGCGCCCACAGCGCGAGCGCGCGCGACAGAACCGCGTCCGGAACGCCAGGTGCGGCCACGCGCCTCAGACCGCTGAAGTCGGAACGGATCGAGCGCGGGATGGACGGCGCTTCGCCCGTTTCGATCTCACCCCGCTCGAGCCCCGCGACGACCAGGCCCAACAGCGCGAGGGGAACGCGACTCGCCGGACCGATGGTCGCCTCGGGCGCGGCGTAACCGGGGACCGGGCTGCCGTAGATCAACGCGTACTCGTGGGCGTTCTCACGCGCCCACGCCCGGACGCTCTCGCATACGTGCAGAAGCCGCGCGGCCACCGCCCGGCTACGCGACTCGAGTGCGGCCCGCTCGGTTCGTGCGCCGACGGAGTCGTACGCGTCGATGATCAGCGCCGTGAGCAAATCGTCGCGGCTGGGGAAGTAGCGGTACACGGCCGACGACACCATGCCCACCTCGCGGGCCACCGCGCGCAGCGACAGAGCAGATGCACCGTGCTCGGCGAGGTGGCGGCGGCCGACGGACTTGATCTCTTCGGTCAGCTCGACCCGCGCCCGTTCCCGGGCCGTGCGGGACGGCCGGGCGACGCCGGCGGCGGGCATGCTCGAGTTGGTCACAAGGGCCATTGTACCCGTTTTCGAGAGCACTGGCAAGAATCGAGAGCGGTGCTCTTGACAAGTCAACTCCCGCGGTGCATCCTGAAAGAGCCGACGAGAGCACTGCTCTCGTTCGTCCGGATTGGACCGAGACCGACCAAGGAGACCAGCGATGGAACACGACGCACCGACGAACGGATCTGCCCACTACCGCGTGCCCGGTTGGTTCACCCGGAACGTGTTCAACCGCCTGGTCGTCGTCTCCACCCGGCTTGGCATCAGCGTGTGGGGATCACGTGAGCTGCGTGTGCGAGGTCGCAAGAGCGGCGAATGGCGCAAGACACCGGTGAACCTGCTCGAGCACGAAGGTACCCAATACCTGGTCGCGCCGCGCGGTGACACGCAGTGGGTGCGAAACCTCCGCGTCGCCCGCACGGGCGAGCTGCGCGTCGGTCGGCGGGTCGAGATGTTCCACGCGACCGAGGTTGCCGACGACGACAAGGTCTCGATCCTGCGCGCCTACCTCCGGCGTTGGAAGATGGAAGTCGGCGTGTTCTTCGACGGTGTCGGTCCCGATGCCTCCGATGACGCGCTCCGCGCGATCGCGGACCGGCACCCGGTCTTCCGCGTGCAGCCCGCGGCAGCCGCGTGATCGAGATCCCCCCGCACCTTCACGATCCCGAGTGCCGTAACGGACGGTGCGGGAGCGTCTCCACAGCGCGCCGCAAGCGCGCACCCAGCAAGGCACAAGGCTTCCCAACTGGCTGCCACGTACAGCGACATTGGGCACGGAAAACCGATTGATTCGCCCGCTTCCCCGCCGATCAGTCGCGCAACAGATGGCAGAAATGGGGCCTCACCGTGCGTCGAATGCGGGGACGTGATGCGGCGGAGCCGGATCGCGACGAAACTCCAACGAAGGATCCGTCGGAGACGATCGCCGAGCTCCGCGGGCTCGTAGGCGAGCGCGCGCTCGCTCCGGAGACGCCGCGGTCGCAGCCTCCCGTACCGTTCGAAGTTCCAGATGCGCCGCAACACCGCGGAACGCCACTCGGCGCACTGCTCGTCGGCCGCGGAATTCTCTCCGAAGACCAGCTCTCGGAAGCCCTGACGGCACAGAGCTCGCGAGGCGTGCGACTTGGTGATGTGCTCGTCGAGTTCGGGCTCATCTCGGAGCGCGAGCTCGCCGGCGCGCTGGCCGAGCAGGCGGGGCTCGAGACCATCGACCTCTCGCGTGCCGAACTCGACAACGACCTTCGGTCATTGCTCACCGAAGAGCTGGCGTGGGAGTTGAGGTCGATACCCATTCGCCGCGAAGGCAACAGGGTCGACGTTGCGACGGCTGACCCGCTGCGACCCGACCTCCTCGCGCGACTCCTCGAAGCGGTGCGCGCGCCCGTTCGCATGCTCGTGGCAACGCCGGGTGAGATCGAACAGGCGATCGTCAACGCGTACGCGCCGACGGCAGAGATCTCCGACGCGCTCCGGCGGTTCGAAGCCGACAGCGCCGCTCGGCAACGAAACCACCCCGACGACAGCCAGCAGCGCGTCTACGTCGACGAGAACGCACCGGTCGTGAAGGTCGTCAATCTGATCCTCGAAGCCGCGGTACGCGCGCGTGCTTCCGACGTCCACATCGAGCCGCAGAAGGACCGGCTACGGATCCGCGCCCGCACCGACGGCGTCTTGCACGAGATCCTCACCATGCCGCAATCGATGGGGCCGTCCCTCGTGAGCCGGATCAAGGTCATGGCCGAGATGAACATCATCGAGCGGCGCCGATCGCAGGACGGCCAGCTCGAGGTCACGGTCGCGGGGCGGCGACTTGACGTGCGCGTCTCGACCGCCGCGACAGTTCTGGGCGAGAAATGCGTTCTTCGGCTTCTCGACAGCGGGCGCGCCTTCATCGGCCTCGATCAGCTCGGAATGCAGGAGGATACGTTCGGCGATTTCCACAAGCTCATTCGCTCGCCGTTCGGGATGGTCATCTGCGCCGGCCCGACGGGCTCGGGCAAGACAACAACCCTCTACGCCACGCTCTCTGCGATCAACGACGACGGCATCAACGTCGTGACGATCGAAGACCCTGTCGAGTACCTGTTTCCTTCGATCAACCAGATCCAGACGAACGAACAAGCCGGGGTGACGTTCGCCAACGGACTCCGGTCGATCCTCCGTCAGGATCCCGATGCGATCCTCGTCGGCGAGATCCGCGACGTCGAGACCGCGCGGATCGCGGTGCAGGCGGCCCTTACCGGCCACTTCGTCATGTCTTCGCTGCATGCCACTGATGCTCCGGCGGCCTTGCAGCGGTTCATGGACATGGGGCTCGAGGCGTTCCTCATCGCGTCGTCGCTCCTCGGCGTCGTCGGACAGCGCCTGATTCGACGCGTGTGCCCACACTGCACCGAGCCGTACTCGCTCACGCCTGACGAAGCCGCCTTCTACGCGACTTCGGGCGGAGACCCGAACAAGACCGAGTTCATCCACGGAGCGGGTTGCAACTTCTGCGGGAACACCGGCTACTTCGAGCGCATCGGCGTCTTCGAGGTCTTGAGCGTGACCGACACCATCCGGCGCGCAATCGTCGACAAGGCGTCACACGAGGAGCTGCGATCGATCAGCGTCTCGCAGGGGATGAAGACCCTGCGCGATCAGGCGATCCGCCTCGTCACCGAGGACAAGACAACCGTCTCCGAGGTTTTGCGAACCGTCTACGTCTTCTAGGCGATCGAGGAATCGACCATGCCCCACTACCGCTACCGCGCAACCGACGCTTCCGGAACCGTCGTCAAGGCGACGACCGAATCCCGCAACGAGCGCGACCTGCGCGACGCGCTCCTGGCCCAGAACCTCGATGTCACTCAGATCAAGCCCGCACGACGTCTGCGCGACGTCGAACTAGGCAAGAAGCGTGTGCCGCTGATCGAGGTCATGCAGTTTTCGAGGCAGATGGCGACGTTCGTTCGAGCCGGGATCTCGATTCCAGAGGGTCTCGACGTGATCATGGAAAGCACGCCGAGCAAACGATTCCGCGATGTCCTGCACGACGTGAGCGAAGCCATCGTACGCGGCGTGCCTTTCTCCGACGCGCTCGCCGAGCACGAGAACCTCTTGCCGCCTTACTACATCGGTCTGTGCCGCGCCGGCGAGCTCACAGGTCGCATCGACATGGTGCTGGAACAGCTCGCCGAGTACATCGAACGCGACCTCGACGCGCGGGCGAAGGTGAAGTCGGCGCTGACATACCCGGCGATCGTGCTGGGGATGTCGCTGATCACCGTGACAGTGCTGGTCGGCGTCGTCATCCCGAAGTTCTCCAAGTTCTTCAAGGAATTCAACACACGTCTCCCGGCGACGACCCGGGCGCTCGTGGCCGTCTCGCACGTCTCCAGCCGCCTCTGGTTCGTGTTCCCGGTAATCGGCGCAGCCGCGGTGGCAAGTGTCGTATGGATGCGGCGCACTCCTCGAGGGCGCGTCTTGCGCGACAACTTGTTGCTCCGTGTACCGGTCATCGGCGAGGTCGTGAAGTGCGCGATCCTCGAACGCTTCTGTCGCGTCTTCGGCTCGATGGCGCGTGCCGGCGTCTCTCTTCCGGAGGCCATACAGGCGGCGGCCGACAGCACGAACAACACGGTCTACGAGGCGACTCTGCTCGTGGTGCAGGAGGAGATGCTCGCGGGCGCAGGAATCGCAGAGCCCATCGCGAACAGCGGCCGGTTCCCCCGCACCGTCGTGCAACTTCTGCGCGTCGGTGAGGCGACCGGATCACTCGATCACCAGCTCGACAATGCCGCCAACTACTACAACGGCCAGCTCACGTACAAGCTGAAGAAGCTCACGACACTCATCGAGCCCGCCGTCGTGATCCTCATGGGTTTGATCGTCGGATTCGTCGCGCTCGCGCTCGTATCCGCGATGTACGGCATCTACCGCGCGCCGAATCTGGTGAAGCCGTGACGACTCCCATCATGGCCTCATCGATCCCGTCACAGGACGGCTTCACCCTGGTGGAGATTCTGGTCACCGTCGTGATCATGTCGCTCGCCTTCGTCACCCTGTTGGAGGGCGAAGCCGTCTTCTTCCATTCGACGACGGTGCGGCGCACGACCGCGTCGTTGGATACCGACATCCGCGACTACGCGACCGCGCTCGACGCCGACGCGTACGTCGACTGCGCTTCGACGTACCCGGCGAGCGCCGCCGCGGGTACCACAAGTGCCCTCACGATCGACTACTGGAACGGTGACAGCGCACCGGTGTCGTTCGCAAGCCGCGCCACATGCCTCGCGAACGGGGAGCAGGGCGTGCAGCGTCTGCACATCACGCTCACCGACACGGCGACGAATCAGACCGATCAACTCACGATCGTGAAGAGGAAGCCATGATGCGGCTGGCGACGCACCCGGATCACGGCTTCACGCTGATCGAGGTTCTGTTGACCGTGACGATTCTGTCACTCATCATCGGCGTGCTCACCGACACCTTGATTCTCGGTCTGCGAACGACCGCCGATACGCAGACGAGAATCGCGCAGGCCGACGCCGAGCAGTACGTCGATCATTTCGTATCCCGCGACGTCGATGCCTCCGTTGCCGCGACGCCGGGTGGAACCGCGTGCGGCATCTCGAACGCCGCGCTTGTCACGACCGAGCAGTCTGCTCCCGGGCTATCCGTTCCCGATCAAGCTGTTGCGTACACCTTGGACGCGAACGGCTTGTCGCGGCTGACGTGCCCGGCCGGCGCGAGTACGGCCGCCACCACCGCGGTCGTTTCGGACGAGATCACGGGCTTCACCGCCACGTGTGGACTGCCCGGCGCGTGCGGAACGGTGCGCGTGGACGTGCAGACGGCCGCAGGCGTCAACGTTCCCCCCTCCGCGTTCACACTCAACGTGGTCCGGCGGCAGCAATGAACGAACGCGGAATGTCCGTGTCGTACCCCAACAAGGAGAAAGCAACCATGCACACGATCATCGAGGGGCGGCAAGAGAAGAGGCGCGGTGAACGCGGCTTTACTCTCGTCGAGCTCCTGGTCGTCGTACTGATCCTCGGCGTTCTGGCAGCAGTCGTCGTGTTCTCGGTCGGCGGCATCACGAACCGCGGCAAGAACGCTTCCTGCACGACGGAGGTGCGCGAAGTCCGCACCGCGATCGAGGCATACAAGGCGCAGAACAACAACACGAATCCCGCAAACCTGAACACGCTCGTTACGGCGGGCCTCCTGGAGACCGCGCCCAGCGCGGCGACCCCGAGTGGGGCGGCGGGATACACGTACAGCGCGGCCAACGGAACGTACACAGGTCCGGCTTGCCCAGCCGGCTGACAGGAGGCTCGCGACGCGCGAGAGAAACGGCAACATGCACGGATCGAGGAGATCGTCGCCGGTCGACGGCGAGCAGGGCAGTGCGCTCATCATTGCTTTGCTCGTGCTCACCGTCATCGGCGCGATAACCGCCGCGTCGTTGTCGTACCTGCGCACGAGTCTCGCAGGTGCCAACAGCGCCACGCATCCGTCGCGAACCTCCGGCACCTCGGCCGACAACGCGATGGAGACAGCCATCGCGTACCTGCACGCGCATCCTGAAACGGGGCGCGCGCTCGGGCTCACGTGCCCGGCAGCGACGCTGACGTTTCCGGGGGATTCCGGCACAGTCACGGTTGCGATGTGTCCGCAAGCGGGGTCACTCGTGCCGACGAACACAGCCCTGGCGAAACTTCTGACGCTGGGAACGAGCGCGGCCGAGGCAGGAATCACTGCGAGCGCGCCCGGTGACCTCGTCGTCTACGGCGACGTGTTCTCCAATGCGGCGATCACGGCGAACGGCGCCGGCCGGCTGGTTGACCACCAGGGTCGCGTTTGGGCGCGCCGCGCGTGTACCGGAACGATCGCGGTCGACACCAACGGCGTCGCGCCGGTATGCAACCTCGGCGGGGCCGTCCCGGCCGTCGGCGTCGATCCCGTATACGTCGCCGCGGTGAGCAGCGCACCAGGAAACGGCATCGGCTCGTGCGCGGCCGGCGTTGCCACAATCGGGCCGGGTTCGTACACACTCGCGCAACTCAACGCAGCGGTGGGCGGCTGCACCACAGTGTGGTTCGAGCCTGGCGTCTTCTACTTCAACTTCGGCAACACGCCGTGGAACGCGACCGGGCTGAAGATCATCGGTGGGACGCCGACGGGTGGCCCGCTTCCAGCCGTGCCGTTCCCCGGCGGCTGCAACCCGACCGCGCCGGGATCACAGTTGATCTTCGGGAACTCGAGCCGAATCGTATTGTCGGGGGGCTCCACCCTCGATGTTTGCGGTCTGGACACCATCGAAGGTGCGACAACGGTCAAGCTCGCCATGGTCGGGTTGCGAGCGAACACGGGCGGTATGCAGGCCGAGAGCGGCTGCATCACGCAGGTCAACGGCTGTGCAGTGTTGCAGGGCACCGGCGCCGGCACCGGCGTCAACATCTCGGGCACGGTCTACATGCCCCGCGCCAAGCTCGACCTGCAACCGAGTGGAGGCAGCTACGCGATCACCGACGCCGCCGTCTTGCGCGCACTGAACATCGCGCCGGCAACGCCGAGTCCGGCGGTGGTCGTCGGCACCTCCTTCGCACCGCGGTCGCCGGGGGACATCGTCCTCACGGCGTCGATCGCCGGCGTCAACTGGCTCGCGGCACGAGTTATCCTTCCCGCCGGCGCGAACCCTGTTCCTACCATCGCCGATTGGGTCATCGACCACTGACCGCGCCCGCGTGCAAGACGCGAGCAGCCGCTTCGGCCGCGCCCGTCGCCGCGCCCTTGGAGTCGAGACCGAGCCGCACGAGGCGCGGGATGCGCCACGGCTTGGTGAGCAGGTACTTGATCGACGCGCCGACGTTCGGTGTGCCGTCGGCGTTCGCGAGACTGATCACGTCGCCGGGTGTGACGCCGACGATGTCGCT
>Ga0335083_10004701_pt1 | contig 17341 bp, 11 predicted proteins | sample Lox_Sample_42_FD_206716 | JGI IMG/M metagenome (GOLD analysis project Ga0335083, IMG submission 206716) | Soil microbial communities from Loxahatchee National Wildlife Refuge, Florida, United States - Lox_Sample_4.2 | ecosystem: Environmental > Terrestrial > Soil > Wetlands | place: USA... | reverse complement strand
CAACCTGCCGATCGTGCGGGGGTGCGTCCGGCACGGCAAGCGCCTGGTGTTCCCCTCGACTTCCGAGGTCTACGGCATGTCTCCCGACCGCGAGTTCGACCCCGAGACCTCGCCCCTCGTATACGGCCCCATCAGCAAGCCGCGCTGGATCTACGCCTGCGCGAAGCAGCTCATGGACCGGGTGATCCACGCCTACGGCATGAAGGAAGGGCTCGACTACACGCTGTTCCGTCCCTTCAACTGGATCGGATCGGGGCTGGACAACCTGAACACGCCCAAGGAGGGCAGCTCGCGCGTCATCACCCAGTTCCTCGGCCACATCGTGCGCGGCGAGCCGATCAAGCTGGTCGACGGCGGGCGCCAGAAGCGCGCCTTCACCTACATCGACGACGGCATCGACGCGCTGGTAAAGATCATCGACAATCGCGGCGGAGTGGCGAGCGGGAAGATCTACAACGTCGGCAACCCGAGGAACAACTACTCGGTGAGAGACCTTGCCGGCATGATGCTCAAGCTCGCGCTCGCCTATCCCGAGTACCGCGAGAACGCGAGGAAAGTGAAGCTCGTGAACACCACCGCGGTGCAGTACTACGGCAAGGGCTACCAGGACGTGCAAAGCCGCGTCCCGAGAATCGCGGGCACGACGAAGGACCTCGGCTGGAAGCCGCGCGTCGACATGCCCGAGGCGCTCAAGCACATCTTCGACGCCTACCGGACGCAGGTGCAGGAAGCCGCCAGCCTGGTCGGATGACGCCGAAGCTCGCCCTCAAGGTCGACGTCGACACCTATCGCGGCACCCGCAAGGGGGTCCCGCGCCTGGTCGAGCTCCTCAAGAAACACGACGCGGGCGCGACCTTTTTTTTCAGCCTGGGGCCCGATCACACCGGGCGCGCGGTCAAGCGCGCGTTCCGTCCCGGGTTCTTCTCCAAGGTGTCGCGCACGTCGGTGCTCTCGCACTACGGACTGCGCACCCTGCTCTACGGCACGCTGCTGCCGGGCCCCGACATCGGCCGGCGCTGCCGCGAAGTCATGCGCTCGGCGCGCGACGCGGGCTTCGAGGTGGGCATCCATTGCTGGGATCACGTCAAGTGGCAGGACGGCGTCGGCGGCGCCGGCGCGCGCTGGACCGAGCGCCAGATGGAGCTCGCGCGCTCGCGTTTCGAGGCCATCTTCGGCGAGCGGGCGCGCGCCCACGGCGCGGCGGGCTGGCAGATGAACCGCCACGCGCTGCGCCTGACGCAGCGCCTGGGCTTCGACTACTGCTCGGACACGCGCGGGACGCGCCCCTTCATCCCGGTATGGCGCGCCGAGATCGTCGCCTGCCCGCAGTTGCCGACGACCCTGCCGACGCTCGACGAGCTGATCGGCACCGACGGCATCGACGCGAAGAACGTCGCCGATCACATCCTCGGCCTCACCCGGAATGCCCCGGCCGAGGGCCACGTGTACACGCTGCACGCCGAGCTGGAAGGCGGAAAGCTCGCGGCGCCCTTCGAGTCGCTGCTCTCGGGCTGGAAGCGCCAGGGCTACGAGCTCGTGCCGCTGCGCGAGCTCGCCGAGTCGCTCGACCTGAAGAGCCTTCCGCGCAACGAGATCGCCCTGGGTCCGGTGCCGGGGCGCTCGGGCTCGCTCGCTCTCCAGGGCAAGGAGTTCCTCTCTTGAACGGCCTGTTCCCGGGTTTCAGGCAGCGGCGCATCAGGACGAGCGGTGCCGCAATCAACCTCGTCCAGGGCGGCGTGGGGCCGCCTCTGCTCCTGCTGCACGGCTATCCGCAGACCCATGCGATCTGGCACAAGGTCGCGCCCGAGCTCGCCAAGCGCTTCAGCGTGGTGGCCGCTGATCTGCGCGGCTACGGCGACAGCGAGAAGCCGCACGGGCTTCCGGACCATTCCAACTATTCCAAGCGCGCCATGGCGCTGGACCAGGTCGAGGTGATGCGCGCGCTCGGGCACGAGGAGTTCCTCGTCGTGGGCCACGACCGCGGCGGCCGCGTAGCGCACCGCATGGCCCTCGACCATCCCGCCCAGGTGCGAAAGATCGCCGTGCTCGACATCATTCCGACGCGCACGATGTACGCGCGCGTCACGCGCGAGTTCGCCAAGTCGTATTACCACTGGTTTTTCCTGCTGCGCCCCGAGCCCATCCCCGAGACCCTGATCGGCGCGAGCCCGGATTTCTATCTCGAGAGCCACATGGGAACGAGGCACGCCGGCCTGTCGGCGTTCGCGCCCCAGGCGCTCGCGGAGTACCGCCGCTGCTTCCGCGACCCGGCCACGATACACGCGAGCTGCGAGGACTACCGCGCAGCCGAGTCGATCGATCTCGAGCACGACGAGGCCGACATCGATCGCAAGGTGGCCGCACCGCTGCTGGTGCTGTGGGGCAAGCACGGCACCATCGAGCGCTGCTTCAAGCCCCTCGCCGACTGGGCGGAGCGCGCCGAGAGCGTGCAGGGCCGCACGCTCGACTGCGGACATTACATCCCGGAGGAGGCGCCGGCCGAGCTGCTCGGCGAACTGGTAAAATTCCTCGCATAGACAGTCGAGACGCGCACAGGATGACAGACAAAGTAGGCGATTTCGCGCTGCCCGCCACCGGCGGAGGCGAATTCCGCCTGTCGGCGTCCAAATCAAGGCTGGTGGTGCTGTACTTCTATCCCAAGGACAACACGCCCGGCTGCACCCTGGAGGGCGTCCAGTTCCGCGACCTGCATTCCAGGTTCGTGAAGGCCGGGGCCTCCGTGTACGGCATCTCGCGCGACAGCGTCAAGTCGCACGAGAACTTCAAAGCCAAGATGGGCTTTCCCTTCGAGCTGCTCTCGGACGAAAGCGAGAAGGTGTGCAAGCAGTTCGGCGTGATGAAGATGAAGAACATGTACGGAAAGAAGGTGCGAGGCATCGAGCGCAGCACCTTCGTCATCGATCGCGACCGCGCCCTCCGGCGCGAGTGGCGCGGCGTCAGGGTACCTGGCCACGCACAGGAGGTGCTCGCCTTTGTTGAAGCCGACTGAGCGGCAGCTCGACCCCGTGCGTCGCGCGAAGCCCCGGCAAGCCAGAACCAAGCTGTTCGTCCTGGACACCAACGTCCTGATCCACGACCCCACGAGCCTGTTCCGCTTCGAGGAGCACGACGTGTTCCTGCCGATCATGACGCTCGAGGAGCTGGACAACCACAAGAGCGGCATCTCGGAGATCGCCCGCAACGCGCGCCAGGCGAGCCGCTTCCTGGACGACATAGTCAGCCACGCGCCGGGACCCATCGCGGAGGGAATTCCCCTGAAGCGCCACGACGCGGACAGCGCCGGCGGCCGCCTTTATCTGCAGACGCAGGCGATTAACGGCCACGTGCCGGCGAGCCTGCCGATGGGAAAGACCGACAACCACATCATCGGGGTGGTGGTTTACCTGCAGAAGCGCGAGACCGGCCGACAGGTGATCCTGGTGTCCAAGGACATCAATATGCGCATCAAGGCGCATGCGCTGGGGCTGCTCGCCGAGGACTACTACAACGACAAGGTGCTGGAGGACACCGACCTGCTCTACACCGGCGCGCGCCGGCTGCCCGCGGACTTCTGGGAAGACCACGGCCGCGACGTGGAGTCGTGGAAGCGCGACGGCCGCGCCTACTACCGAATACGCGGGCCGCTGTGCGAGAAGCTGCTGCTGAACGAGTTCGTCTACCAGGAAGGGGACCGTCCGCTGTTTGCGACCGTCCGGGAGCTCGAGGGCCGGACCGCGGTGCTCGAGACCGTGCGCGACTTCACGCACGCGAAGAACAACGTGTGGGGCATCACGGCGCGTAACCGCGAGCAGAATTTCGCGCTCAACCTCCTGATGAACCCGGATATCGATTTCGTGACGCTCCTCGGCCAGGCAGGCACGGGCAAGACGCTGCTCGCTCTCGCCGCGGGACTGATGCAGACGCTCGAGTCCAAGGATTACTCCGAGATCATCATGACGCGGGTGACGGTTCCCGTCGGCGAGGACATCGGGTTCCTGCCGGGAACGGAGGAGGAGAAGATGACGCCCTGGATGGGCGCGCTCGAGGACAACCTGGACGTGCTCAACAAGCCCGACGACGAGGCCGGCGAGTGGGGCCGCGCCGCGACCCGGGACCTGATCCGCTCGCGCATCAAGATCAAGTCGCTCAACTTCATGCGCGGCCGCACTTTCATCGAGAAGTACCTCATCCTCGACGAGGCCCAGAACCTCACGCCCAAGCAGATGAAGACCCTGATCACCCGAGCCGGGCCGGGCACCAAGGTGGTGTGCCTGGGCAACATCGCGCAGATCGACACGCCCTACCTCACCGAGGGGAGCTCGGGGCTGACCTATGTCGTCGACCGCATGAAGGGCTGGCCGCACTCGGGGCACGTCACCCTGCAGCGGGGCGAGCGTTCGCGCCTCGCCGACCACGCCGCGGAAGCGCTGTAAGATAGCGCCGAGCTCAACCTGTAACGGAAAGGACGACATGTATCGTGCAATCGTATCGGCAGCCTGCGCCGCGCTGCTCGCGGCCGCGGGCCATGCCTACGCGCAGAAGCCGGAGTTCAAGCCCTACGTCGGCCAGCAGGGCAAGGACGTCGTGTGGGTGCCGACCCCGGACGAGGTGGTCGACCGCATGCTGACCATGGCGCAGACCAAGCCCGAGGACTATGTGATCGACCTCGGGGCCGGCGACGGCAAGATCGCGATCGCGGCGGCCAAGAAATTCGGCGCGAGGTCGATGGGCGTCGAGTACAACCCCGACATGGTCGCCTTCGCGCAAAAGAACGCCCAGGCGGCGGGCGTCGCCGGCAGGGCGCAGATCGTCCACGGCGACATCTTCGCGACCGATTTCACCCAGGCGACCGTGCTGACGATGTACCTCCTGCCCTCGCTCAACATGAGGCTGCGGCCGCAGATCCTCGCGATGCGCCCCGGCACGCGCGTCGTCACTCACGCGTTCAACATGGAAGACTGGGAGCCCGACGAGTCGTCCGACGTCGACGGCCGGCGAGTGTATTTCTGGGTGGTGCCCGCGAACGTCGCGGGGCGCTGGGCGATGGAGATCTCCAGCAACGGCGCCTCCGAGAAGCTCAGCCTCAATTTCGAGCAGAAGTTCCAGAGGATAGAGGGCGTGGCCTATCTGGGCCCGGTGCTCGCCGGGCTGCGCGAGCCGCGTCTCTCCGGGTTCCTCATCAGCTTCGCCTACGTCGACTCCCGCGGCGTCCGCCGCGACTTCAGCGGGCGGGTGAGCGGCGCGTCGATGGAAGGCTCGTTCCGCACCGACGGCGGCCAGGACGGGCGCTGGACCGCGGTGAAGAAGTAGCGCCCGGCCGCTAGAGGGTCTTGTGCGTACCGTCGCAGAAGGGCTGGTTGCGCGTGCGCTTGCACCCGCACAGCCACAGCTTCTCAGCCTTGGCGACGGTGAACTTCACGGGCGTGAACTCGGTCGTCTTGTGCGTGCCGTCGCAGAACGGCTGGCTTTTCGATCCCCCGCAGCGGCACCACCAGTACTCGCCCGGCGCGAGCTCCACCGCGTAGGGGGATTTCTGCGCCATGTGAGGCTCGGCCATGAGCTGACTCTCCTCTCGAAGGGTGCAGTAGTGTACGCCGGATCGGTCCTTCAGCAAATTGCAAGCAGGACAACCTGACGATGAAGCTTCTCTTCGACCTCTTCCCGGTCGTCCTTTTCTTCGTCGCCTTCAAGCTCTTCGACATCTACATCGCCACGGCCGCGGCGATCGTCGCCACTTTCGCGCAGATCGCGTGGCTCAAGTGGAGGCGCCGCAAGGTGGACAAGATGATGTGGGTGACGCTGGGCGTGATCGGCGTGCTCGGCGGGGCAACGCTCGTACTCCACGACGAGACGTTCATCAAGTGGAAGCCCACGGTCCTGTACTGGGCGTTCGGCCTGGCTCTCACGGCGGCCGAGCTCCTGTTCCGGAAGAATCTCATTCGCGCGGCCCTGATCGAGCAGATCAGCGCGCCGGACGCGGTCTGGACCAGGCTTAACTGGTCCTGGGTGGGGTTCTTCGCGTTCATGGGCGCCGCGAATCTCTACGTCGCCTACAACTTCCCGACCGAGACCTGGGTGAACTTCAAGGTCTTCGGGGGCATGGGCCTCATGCTGGTGTTCGTGGTGCTCCAGGCCGTCTTCCTCGCCCGGCACATCGAGGAAAAGCGATGAGCGCACATGGAGCTGTCCGACAGGATCCGTGAGCGGCTCGCCGCCCTCGAGCCGCAGTCGGTCGAGTTGCTCGACGAGTCGGGGCGTCACGTGGGCCACGCCGGCGCGGCCGCCGGCGGAAGCCATTTTCGCCTGGTGATCGTCTCGCCGCGCTTCGCCGGGCTCGACCGGCTCGGGCGCCACCGCCTGGTCTACGACGCGCTCGGCCCGCTGATGCGGCGCGAGATCCACGCCCTGGCGATTCAGGCTTTCACGCCGGATGAGCTATGATTCGCCTTTCCCTCGAAGGAATCGACATGTTCTCACGCCCGCTCCGCATTCTCGCGGCGCTTTCACTGTGCGTCTCCGCCACTGCCTGGGGCCAGGCCGCCGCTCCCGCGCCCAAGAAAGAAGGCGAGAAGCCGGTAACGGTCAACGGCAAGCCCATCCCCAAGGCGCGCCTGGAGTTCATCGTGAAGCAGCGCGCCGCGCAGGGACAGCCCGACAACGAGCAGACGCGCCGGATGATCCTCGACAACCTGATCACACAGGAAGTCGTGGCGCAGGAAGCGGACCGCCAGGGCTTCGGGAAGGGTGTCGATGTCCGCACCCAGCTCGATCTCATGAGGCAGCAGGTCATGGTGCAGGCGCTCATCCAGGACTACCTGAAGAAGCACCCGGTCAAGGAAGAGGACTTGCAGGCGGAGTACGAAAAGCTGAAGGCCTCGCGCGGCGACAAGGAGTACAAGGCGCGGCATATCCTGGTCGACAAGGACACCGAGGCCAACGACATCATCGCCCAGCTCAAGAAGGGCGCGAAGTTCGAGGACCTCGCCAAGCAGTCGAAGGACCCGGGATCGAGGGACAAGGGGGGCGATCTCGACTGGAATCCGCCCAGCACCTTCGTCAAGCCGTTCGCCGACGCCCTCGTCAAGCTGGAGAAGGGGAAATACACCGAGACCCCGGTGCAGACGCAGTTCGGCTGGCACGTCATCCAGCTCGACGACGTGCGGGCGCAGACTTTTCCTCCTTTCGACAGCGTGAGACAGCAGCTGCAGGCGAGGCTGCAGGAGCAGGAAGTGCACCAGTACGTCGCCGAGCTTCGCCAGAAGGCGAAGATACAGTAGTCCCCTACCCCACCCACTTCCGGGCGTTGCGGAACATCCGCATCCACGGGCCGTCCTCGCCCCATTCCTTCGGGTGCCATGAGTGCTGCACCGAGCGGAAGGCCCGCTCGGGATGCGGCATGAGAATGGTGAAGCGCCCGTCCGGCGTCGTGATCCCGGTGATGCCTCCGGGGGATCCGTTGGGATTCATCGGATAGATCGAGGTCGGAGCGCCCCGGTTGTCGACAAAGCGCAGCGCCACGATCGCGCGGCGCATGGCCGCCTCCGAGGCGAACTGCGCCCGCCCCTCCCCGTGCGCGACGGGAACGGGGATGCGGCTTCCCTCCATCCCGGCGAAGAAGAGCGACGGCGAGGGCACGATCTCGACCATCACCAGCCGCGCCTCGAACTGCTCGGAGCGGTTCCTCGCGAACAGCGGCCAGTGCTCCGCGCCGGGTATCATCTCGCGCAGGTTGCTCATCATCTGGCAGCCGTTGCACGCGCCGAGCGCGAAGCTGTCGCGGCGCGAGAAGAAGGCCTGGAACTCGTCGCGGGCGCGCGTGTTGAACAGTATCGCCTTTGCCCATCCCGCGCCGGCCCCGAGAACGTCCCCGTAGGAAAACCCGCCTCCGGCGGCGAAGCCCTTGAAGGCGGCGAGCGAGGCGCGCCCGGCGACGAGGTCGCTCATGTGCACGTCGTGCGCCTCGAAGCCCGCGTGGTCTAACGCCGCCGCCATCTCGACCTGCCCGTTCACGCCCTGCTCGCGCAGAATCGCGATCCTGGGCCGCGCGCCCTTCGCGATGAAGGGCGCGGCCGCGTCCTCCGCGGGATCGAAGGACAGCGAGGCCGAGAGGCCGGGATCCTCGCGGTCGAGGATGCGATCGAACTCCTCCGCGGCGCACCCGGGATCGTCGCGCAGCTGCTGCATGCGGAAGCTCACCTCGGACCAGGCGCGCTCGAGCTCGACGCGCGGGGCCGCAAAAATCGGCCTGGCGTTGCGCACCAGGCGCACCTCGTCGCGCGGGTTCGGAGAGCCGACGACCTGCGCCGGCAGCCCCGCGAGGCGCCGGAGCACGCGGCTGCGGTCCGAAGACCTGACCTGTATGACCGCGCCGAGCTCCTCGGCGAACAGCGCGCCGAGAACGCGCTCGAAATCGCGCCCGACCATCAGCTCGGGCTTGCGCTCGTTGCCCTCGACGTCGTGCGCCGCCTCGTCGTAGGCGAGCATGTCCAGGTTGAGCGTCACGCCCGTTCGCCCCGCGAAGGCCATCTCGCAGACCGCGGCGAAAAGGCCGCCGTCCGAGCGGTCGTGGTAGGCGAGCACCAGGCCGTCGTGGTTGAGGTCCTGAACGGCGGAGAAGAACTCCTTCAGGAGCCGCGGATCTTCGAGGTCGGGCGCGGAATCGCCGCATTGCCCGTACGCCTGCGCAAGGATGGAGCCGCCGAGACGGTTGCGCCCGCGTCCCAGGTCGACGAGCACCAGCTCGGTCTCACCCGCATCGGTCGCGAGCTGGGGAGTGAGCGTCCGCCGCACGTCCTCGCAGGGGGCGAACGCCGAGACGATCAGCGACAGCGGCGCGACGACCTCGCTCGAGCGGCCGTTCTCCTCCCAGGCTGTGCGCATCGACAGGGAATCCTTGCCCACGGGGATGCTGATCCCGAGCGCCGGGCACAGCTCGAGCGCGACCGCCCGGACCGTGTCGAACAGCGCCGCGTCCTCTGCGCCGTGTCCCGCCGCGGCCATCCAGTTCGCCGAGAGCTTCACCCTGCCGAGGTCGCCGACGGCGGCAGCGGCGAGATTGGTAAGCGACTCGCCCACCGCCATGCGCCCGGAAGCCTCCGGGCTGATCAGCGCCAGCGGCGAGCGCTCGCCCATGGCGAACGCCTCGCCCGCATCGTCGCGGAAGCCCATTGCGGTGACCGCGCAGTCGGCGACCGGCACCTGCCACGGGCCGACGAAGGGATCGCGCGAGCACAGGCCCCCCACGGTGCGGTCTCCGATGCTGACGAGGAAGGTCTTCCTCGCCACCGTCGGGTGCCTGAGCACGCGGTAGCAGGCTTCTTCGAGGCGCACGTCGCTCAAGGACAGCGCGGGCGGCGCGGGCCGCCGGCGGCGCACGTTGCGGGTCATGCGCGGCGGCTTGCCGAGGAGCACAGACAGGTCCATCTCGACCGGAGTATTGCGGAATTGCGGGTCTTCCACGACGAGGCGGCCGTCGCCGGTCGCCACGCCGACCACCGCGAAGGGGCAGCGCTCGCGCTCGCACAGCGCCCGGAACTGCGCAATGCGCTCGGGCGCGACGGCGAGGACGAAGCGCTCCTGCGCCTCGTTGCACCACAGCTCCCGCGGCGTCATCCCGGGCTCCTCGTTCGGCAGCGCGCGCAGGTCGATCCTCGCACCCCGGCCGGCGGCGTGCACCAGCTCGGGCAGCGCGTTCGACAGACCTCCGGCCCCGACGTCGTGGATCGAGAGCACGGGATTGGCGGCACCGAGCTGCCAGCAGCGGTCTATGACCTCCTGCGCGCGCCGCTGCATCTCGGCGTTGCCCCGCTGCACCGAATCGAAATCGAGGTCTTCGGTGTTGGCGCCCGCATCCCTGCTCGATGCCGCGCCCCCGCCCATGCCGATGAGCAGGCCCGGCCCTCCCAGGTGCACCAGCAGCGCGCCCGGCATCACCTCGCTCTTGTGGGAATGCGCGCCGTTGATGTTCCCGATTCCTCCCGCGATCATGATCGGCTTGTGGTAGCCGCGGGCCACGCCCTCGACCTCCATCTCGAAGGCGCGGAAGTAGCCGGTGAGATTGGGGCGCCCGAACTCGTTGTTGAACGCCGCTGCGCCGATCGGCCCCTCGAGCATGATCTGCAGGGCCGAGGCAACGCGCGCCGGCCTGCCCGTCGCGGCTTCCCAGGGCTGCTCGAAATCCGGGATGCGCAGGTGCGACACGGAGAAGCCGCACAGGCCGGCCTTGGGCTTCGCGCCCCTGCCGGTCGCCGCCTCGTCGCGGATCTCGCCTCCCGATCCCGTCGCCGCGCCGGGGAAAGGCGAGATCGCCGTAGGGTGATTGTGCGTCTCGCACTTCATCAGAGTATGGGTCAGCTCGTCTCTGTATACATAGCGTCCGGCGGGCTCCGGGGTGAAGCGGGAGACGGTCCGCCCCTCCATCACCGCCGCGTTGTCGGCGTAGGCCACCACCGTTCCCTGCGGGTGCCGCGCGTGCGTGGTCCTGATCATCCCGAACAGCGTCTCCTCGCGCGGAGCGCCGTCGATGACCCACGAGGCGTTGAAGATCTTGTGGCGGCAATGCTCCGAGTTCGCCTGCGCGAACATCGTCAGCTCCACGTCGGTCGGATCGCGCGCGATCCTGCGGTAGTGCTCGAGCAGGTAGTCGATCTCGTCGGGCGCCAGGGCGAGCCCGAGCCTCGCGTTGGCGTCCTCCAGCGCCGCGCGCCCGCGCGCGGCAAGCTCCACGGTGGCGAGCGGTCCGGGCGCGTGGCGGGCGAACAGCGCGTCGGCCTCCTGCGGCGAGGCGAGCACCGTTTCGGTCATGCGGTCGTGGATCAGATCGAGGGCCTTGCGCAGCGCCACCCCGGGGATGGAGTCCTTCTCGAAGAACCAGGCGGTGCCCCGCTCGATGCGGCGCACGGCGTCCAGTCCGCAGCCGCGCGCGATGTCGGTGGCCTTGGATGACCACGGCGAGATCGTGCCCAGCCGCGGAACCACGAGCCTCACCGCCCCCGCCGCCGGCCGCGCCGGGTCGCAGTAGTCCAGCAGGCGATCGAGCACCGCGCGCTCGACGGGAGAGAGCGGACGCTCCGCGTCTGCAAAATGCCAGAATTCCGCGCCGGTGACGCGAAGGGAATGATCGATTGCGGCGAGGCGGGCGTTGAGCTTGTCGAGCCGGAACGCGGAAACCGCAGGGCCGCCGCGCAGCTTGAGGATCAACGACATGAAACGCGCACGTAAAGCGCGATTATACCGGAACGACCGGGCGGACCCGGTCGCTCAGTTCGTGCGGCGGAATTGCGGATTGGAGAGCGTGCCCGAGATGCCCAAGGTCGAGCGCGCCTGAACGCTCTGGGCCCGAAGCTCGATCTGCATCCTGCCGGAGAGGTTCATCTGCGGATCCATCTCGACCTGCCCCTGTCCGCTCAACAGGCCCGCGGCGAGCCGGAGGTTGCGCACCAGGAGCCGGTTGGGATCGGCGGAGAAATCGCCGTTCAGCTCCTGGAACAGCGTCGTGCCTCCGCCCGAGCCGCTCCCTTGGAGCAGGCGCGGCATGTCGACGTTGCTGATCGCGCCCTTCTGCACCGAGAAATTGCCGTCGAACTGGGAGTTGAGCACCATGCGCTCGGGCAGCAGCCCTCTCATCGACAGCCTGCCCTTGCCCTGGAGCGTTCCCGAGCCCACGAGGGGCCCGGCGATCTTGGCCGCATCCATCTGGCGCGCGGACAGGTCCGCGTCCAGGCTCCAGCCCGAGGACCAGCGAAGGCGCGCGCTGCCGAAGATGCGGCCGCCGAACGCGCGCCCCTCTACGTTGCTCAGGGCGAGGTCGCTCGTGGTCGCGATGCCCTTGGCGCTGAAATCCGAAAGGCCGAACTCGACTCCGATGGGTATGGGGAGCGACGCGGCGGAGATTTCGATCGCCGCCTTTCCCTCCTTCGGCTCGAGCTTCACCGAGAGCTGGCCGGCGTTCGACAGCGACGCCGATCTCAGCGCGCCGTCCGGGGCCAGGCTCGCCTCGAGGTCGAGGCCCGGAAGACCGAGCTCCGGGGCGTCGACCTTCAGCCCCTTGGCCGTGATGCGCTGCACGCCCAGGCCCTTGCGGCCGCCCCTATCCTGCAGCAGCGCCGCCAGGAATTCCTTCGGAACGGTGACGTTCTCCATCGCGAGGCTCTGCAACGTCACCCGGTCCTCGAGCAGGGCCGGCAGTTCCGGGCTTGCCTTGATCACCCCAACCCGCATCTGAGGGTCCTTGCCGATCGCGACCTTCTCGAACTTCAGCTGTGGCAGCGGGAAGTACGTGACATTCACCGATCCGATCTTGACCGGCAGACCGAGCCACGCCTGGGCCGCCTTCTCGTAGGGGGCGGTGTCCAGCGGGACGAACGGCAGCGCGACGATGCCCAGCACCGCGAGCACCACGAGCATCGCCCCGAGCGTCCTGAGGAAGCTGCGGGGCTTGCGCCGCTCCCAGACTTCAGCCGCGGAAAGCGAGGCGGCGTCCGACCGCAGGGCATCCTCGTCGCCGCGCCACGCCTCCTCGCCGGCGCGCTCCCTCGCGCGCTCGGCCTTTCGCGCCTTGGCCGAGGCTCTGGCCGACGCTCTCTCCTCCGCCCGGGCGCGCTTCTCCTCCTCCTCCGCGTACCGCTCCTCTTCCTCGCGCCGCTGCTTCTCGTCTTCATCGTCCTCGAGGATGGGCTCTTTCCGCTCCAGGCGCTCCTGCTCCTCGCGCTCGGCCCGCTCCTCGGCCTCGCGTTGCGCCTTCTCCTGCTCCTCCTTGAGCGCGCGCTCCAGGGCGGCCGACTGCTCGGCCTCCTGGCGCCTGCGCTGCTCCTCCTCGACGCGCTTGCGCTTCTCGGCCTGGCGGCGCTCCTCGTCCTCTCGGCGCACGCGCTCCTCGGCTTCCCGCTTCGCGCGCAGCTCGGCGTCGACCCGCGCCTTGGTCTCGGCCTCGATGCGGGCCTGGCGCTCGGCTTCCCTGCGCGCGCGCTCCTCCTCCTCACGCCTGCGGCGCTCGGCCTCCTCGCGCCGCAACCGCTCCTCCACTTCCTTGCGCGTGCGCTCTTCCAGCTCGCGCCTCTGGCGTTCCTCGGCCTCGCGCCTCGCGCGCTGCTCGGCCTCGAGCTTCGCGCGCGCTTCGGCCTCCCGCCGCGCCCTCTCGGCTTCCTCGCGCCGGGTCCTCTCCTGGATCTCCCTGAGCGCGCGCTCCTCCGCCTCGCGCTTGATCGCCGCCTCGATCTCGGTTCTTGCCCGGGCTTCGGCCTCCTGGCGGGCTTTTTCCTCCGCGTCCCGGCGCGCTTTCTCCTCCGCCTCGCGCCGCGCCCGCTCGAGCGCCTCGGCCTGGGCCCGCGCCTGGGCGTCCGCTTTCGCGCGCGCCTGCGCCTCCGCGCCGGCCCCGAGGATCCCCGCCACCGGAGGAGCGACCGGCGGCGTCACGGTGGGATTGATCAGCGGCGGCAGCGGCGTGTGGGCGCCGGTCCGGGTCACTGCGGCCTGCTTCGCCCTCTGCTCGGCGTCCGCCCTGGCGCGCGCCTTCGCGGCGTCCTCGCGGGCGCGCGCCGCCTGGGCCTGGCGCGCGATCTCCTGCGCCTGGGCCTGAAGGCGCGCGTCCTCGTTCGCCTTGGCATTGGGCTTCGCGGGGCTGAATGCCGTGAAGTCGAGATCCGAGCCTTCCCCGAGCGAGGGCGGGCCCGACGCGCGCCCGACCGGATTGCGCGGCCCCTCATCCTGCTTGCCGACGAACTCGCGGACGTAGCCGTCCCTTTCCATGCTTGAGAGGAACTCGAGCAGCTTCTGCTCGGTGAGCTTGTCGAACTTCTCGAGCAGCTCGTTGACGCTGACCTTGCCGTCGATTTCCTTCAGGATATTGCGCAGATCCCGCGAAAGAATGCTGGTCTTGCCCGTGGCCTCCATCAGACCTTTCCCGGTTTTCGTCAGGATCGAGCGGCGATTCATGCCTCGGGGCGCGCGGATTCGCTTGGAGCGCGGGTGCGCCCGTCGCAGTGGGGGATTTGTTGGACTTTCATTATAGTGGGGGGCGCGGGCCGGTGTCAGCCGACCGGCTTCCCGTATCCCCCGCCCCCGGGCGTCTCGATCACGAAGCAGTCTCCGGGGCGCATCTGGATCTGGTCGCAGGCCCCCAGCTCCGTCACGGCCCCGCCCGCGCGGAGCACCCAGTTCCGGCCGGTCTTTCCGGGCGAGCCCCCCGCCATGCCGTAGGGCGCGACCCGGCGGTGCTCCGAGAGTATCGCCGCGCCCATGGACTCCAGAAAACGGACCTTTCGCACGCTGCCGTCGCCGCCGCGCCAGCGCCCCGCCCCGCCCGAGCCGCGCCGGATCTCGAAGCTGTCGAGCCTCACCGGAAAGCGCCACTCGAGCACCTCCGGATCGGTAAGGCGCGAGTTGGTCATGTGAGTCTGCACCGCGTCCGTGCCGTCGAAGCCTTCTCCGGCGCCCGAACCCCCGGCGACGGTTTCGTAGTACTGGTAGCGCTCGTCGCCGAACGTGAAATTGTTCATGGTCCCGCAGGACGCGGCCATCGCGCCGAGCGCGCCGTAGAGCGCGTCGGTCACGCATTGCGAGGTCTCCACGTTACCCGCGACCACGGCGGCCGGGTAGCGCGGCCGAAGCATCGAGCCCTCCGGGATGATCACCTCGAGCGGCTTCAGGCAGCCAGCGTTCATCGGGATCTCGTCGTCGACCAGCGTCCGGAACACGTATAGCACGGCCGCCATGCATACCGCCGGAGGCGCGTTGAAATTGCTCGGCAGCTGGGGCGAGGTCCCCGTGAAATCGAGCACCGCGCTGCGCGTCTTGCGGTCGATCGAGATGCGGACGCGGATCACCGCCCCGTTGTCCATCTCGTAGCTGAACTCGCCCTCCTTCAGCACCTCGATCACCCGCCTCACGGCCTCCTCGGCGTTGTCCTGCACGTGGCGCATATAAGCGTGCACCACGTCCAGGCCGAAGGCGCCGACCATGCGCAGCAGCTCCTGGGCGCCCTTCTCGTTGGCGGCCACCATGGCGCGCAAGTCGGCCATGTTCTGCTCGACGTTGCGCGCCGGATAGGGGCCCGAGGACAGGAGCGCGACGGTCTCCTTCTCGCGCAGCCTGCCGTTCTCGACCAGCAGGAAGTTGTCGATCAACACGCCCTCCTCCTCCACGACGCGGCTGCCGGGAGGCATCGACCCCGGGGTGATTCCGCCGATGTCGGCGTGGTGGCCGCGCGAGCCGACATAGAAGAGGATCGCGCCGCCGTCCGGGGCGAACACCGGGCTGATGACGGTGACGTCGGGCAGGTGGGTGCCGCCGTTGTAGGGCGCGTTGAGAACGTAGACGTCCCCCGGCTTCATGCGGGCGCGGTTCTCGCGGATCACCGCGCGCACGCTCTCGCCCATCGAGCCCAGGTGCACCGGCATGTGCGGCGCGTTCGCGATCAATGCCCCTCGCTGGTCGAAGACGGCGCACGAGAAATCCAGGCGCTCCTTGATGTTGACCGAGTAGGCGGTGTTGGCCAGGCGCAGCCCCATCTGCTCGGCGATGGACATATAGAGATTGTTGAACACTTCCAGGCGCACCGGGTCGACCTTCGTGCCGATCGCGGCGGCACGCGCGAGGGGCGCGGCGCGTTCGATCACGAGGTGGCCGGGCAGCGCGACCTCGGCACGCCAGCCCGGCTCCACGACCGTCGTCGCGTTGTTCTCGGCGATGATCGCCGGCCCCGCGATGCGCTGGCCGGGCGCGAGGCTCGCCCTCAGGAACACCGGGGACCGGTGCCGGCTTCCACCCGTGTGGATCGAGATCCATTCGGCCGGCTCCGTCGGCGCGGCGATCGGGGCGTCGGCCTCGCTAGGCCGCCCCTTTTCGTCCGGCGCCCCGATCGCCTCGACCGACGCGGACTCGGCGAGCAGTCCCCGGCCCTGCATGAGGAAGCTGTAGCGCTTGCGGTATTCCGCCTCGAACTGCGCCGTCATGTCGCCCGGATCCGCGTGGCGTACCGGAAGCGCCGTGTCGGTCCCCTCGTAGCGCAGGTGCACGCGCCTGATCACCCGGATGCGGTCCGCGCCGACGCCCTGGGACAGCAGCTCCTCCCGCGCGGCGCGCTCGAGCTCCCCGAGCGCCTCTTCGAGCGCAGGGACGCCGGCGCGCTCGAGCTTCGCTTCAACCGTCCGCTGCCGCATGGCGACGGTGTCGGCGAGCCCCATGCCGTAGGCGGAGAGGACGCCCGCGAGAGGATGGATCGTGATGCGAGTCATGCCGAGCGCATCGGCCACGAGGCAGGCGTGCTGGCCCGCCGCGCCCCCGAAGCAGCACAGGGTGTAGGCGGTGACATCGTGCCCGCGCTGAACGGAGATCTTCTTGATCGCCTCGGCCATGTTTCCCACCGCGATCTCGACGAAGCCTTCGGCCACCTCCTCCGCCGAGCGAGTATCGCCGGTGGCGCCGCGGATCCGCTCCGCGAGCGCCTGGAACTTTTCCTGCACGACCCCGGCGTCGAGCGGGGCGTCGCCGTCGCGCCCGAATACCGGAGGGAAGAAGCGGGGCTGGATCTTTCCGAGCATGACGTTCGCGTCGGTCACGGTGAGCGGGCCGCCCTTTCGATAGCTCGCCGGCCCGGGGTCGGCTCCCGCGGAATCCGGCCCGACGCGGTAGCGCGAGCCGTCGAAATGCAGGATCGACCCGCCGCCGGCGGCGACGGTATGGATGCTCATCATGGGCGCGCGCACGCGCACTCCCGCGACCTGGGCCTCGAAGGTGCGCTCGAATTCGCCGGCGCAATGGGAGACGTCGGTCGAGGTGCCGCCCATGTCGAATCCGATGATCCTGTCGAACCCGGCCGCCGCCGAGGTCTTGACCGCGCCGACCACGCCCGCGGCGGGCCCGGACAGGATGCTGTCCTTTCCGGCGAAGCGGTGCGCGTCGGTGAGCCCGCCGTTCGACTGCATGAACATGAGGCGCACGCCCTGCAGCTCGGAGGCGACCTGCGCGACGTAGCGCCGCAGAATCGGCGAAAGGTAGGCGTCGACGACGGTGGTATCGCCGCGCGAGACGAGCTTCATCAGCGGGCTGACCTCGTGCGACACCGACACCTGCTCGAATCCGAGCTCGCGCGCGATGCTCGCCGCGCGCCGCTCGTGAGCGGGATGCCGGTACGCGTGCATGAACACGATCGCGAGCGAGCGGTAGCCTTCCCCGCGCGCCGCCTCGAGGTCGCGGCGCAGGCCTTCCTCGTCGAGCGCAACCACGATCTCGCCGCGGGCCGCGATGCGCTCGTCGACCTCGATCACCTTCGAGTAGAGCAGCTCGGGCAGCACGATGTGGCGGTCGAACAGGCGCGGCCGGTTCTGATAGGCGATGCGCAGGG
>Ga0335083_10004700_pt1 | contig 17343 bp, 20 predicted proteins | sample Lox_Sample_42_FD_206716 | JGI IMG/M metagenome (GOLD analysis project Ga0335083, IMG submission 206716) | Soil microbial communities from Loxahatchee National Wildlife Refuge, Florida, United States - Lox_Sample_4.2 | ecosystem: Environmental > Terrestrial > Soil > Wetlands | place: USA... | reverse complement strand
CTCTTCGGGCGCTACGTCGCGCGCGACGAAGCCAGCTACCGCTACCTTGCCGAGTCGATCCGCATGCACCCCGACCAGGAAACGCTGCTGGGACTGATGAACGCGGCGGGCCTCGAGGGCTGCCGCTACCACAACCTGAGCGGCGGCATCGTCGCCGTGCACCGCGGCTACAAGTACTGAACGCGCCATGCTGCTCGGCACCCTCGAACAGCTCCTGAACCGCGGCCTGCCGCGCTCGATCCGCGCCCGGCAGCTGTGCGCGGAGCTTTCAGGCCGCACGCTGGCCATCGAGGCACGCGACCTCACGCGCGTCCTGCTGCGCTCGAACGGGGTGACGCTGGAGCTGCGGCACGGCACCGAGCGTGCGGATGCAACGCTCGCCGGCGGGGCCGTGAGCCTGGTGCGCCTCGTGGGCGAACGCGCCCGCGACCCGCTGCAGCAGGGCGAGGTCACGCTGGCAGGCGATACCGAGGTGGCGCAGCAGTTCCAGGAGCTCCTGAAGCTCCTGCGGCCGGACGCCGAGGAGGAGCTGGCGCTGGTGCTCGGGGACGTGCCGGCGCACCAGCTCGGGCGCCTCGCCCGGGGTGGGCTGTCCTTCCTCGAGCGCCTCGGGCGCACGGCGACGCAGAACGCGGCCGAGTACCTGGCGCACGAGCGCCGCGAGCTCGTGCCGCGCGCCGAGGGCGAGCAGTTCCTGCGCGGGGTGGATGCGGTGCGCGAGGGCGTCGACCGCGCCGCCGCGCGGCTCGAGATCCTCGCGCGGCGGCGCCGGAGCCCGTGAAGCTGCGGGTGGTACTGCGGCTGCTGGAGATCCAGCGCGTGCTGCTGCGGCACGGCCTGGACGACTACGTGCGCGCGACGCACCTGTACCGGCCGCTGCGCTTCCTCTTATACCTGTCCCCGGGCGTGTGGTTCGCGCGCCGCCGCGCGGCCAGCCGCGGGGCGCGCCTGCGCACCGCGCTCGAAGAGCTGGGCCCGATCTTCGTGAAGTTCGGGCAGGCGGTCTCCACGCGCCGCGACCTGCTGCCGCCGGACATCGCCGACGAGCTGGCGAAGCTGCAGGACCGGGTGCCGCCCTTCCCGGGCGCGCAGGCGCGGCAGCTGATCGAGCAGGCGCTCGGTCGGGCGGTCACCGAGGCCTTCACCGAGTTTGACGAGACGCCGCTGGCGGCGGCCTCGATCGCCCAGGTGCACGCCGCACGCCTGCCCGGCGGCGCGCAGGTCGTGGTCAAGGTGCTGCGCCCCGGCATGCGCGCCGTGATCGGCCGCGACCTGGAGGTGCTGCAGGCGCTCGCGGACCTGGCGCAGCGCTACTGGTCGGAAGGCGCGCGCCTGCGGCCGCGCGAGATCGTGGACGAGTACCGCAAGACCATCCTGGACGAGCTCGACCTGATGCGCGAGGCCGCCAATGCCTCGCAGCTGAAGCGCAACTTTGCCGGCACCGACCTGCTGTACGTCCCCGAGGTGCACTGGGACTACTGCCGTACCGACGTGATGGTGATGGAGCGCATCCACGGGGTGCCCATCAGCGACATGGCGCGCCTGCAGGGTGCCGGCACCGACATCCGCAAGCTCGCCGAGAACGGCGTGCGCATCTTCTTCACCCAGGTGTTCCGCCACAACTTCTTCCACGCCGACATGCATCCCGGCAACATCTTCGTGCTGCTCGACGACCCGCGGCAGCCGCGCTATGCCGCCATCGACTTCGGCATCGTCGGCAGCCTCGACCCACGCGACCAGCATTACCTGGCGGAGAACTTCCTCGCGGTGTTCGAGCGCGACTACCGGCGCGTGGCGCAGCTGCACGTCGAGTCCGGCTGGGTGCCGCCCGACACGCGCGTCGACGAGATGGAATCCGCGGTGCGCACGGTGTGCGAGCCGATCTTCGACCGGCCGCTGAAGGACATCTCCTTCGGCCGCATCCTGCTGCGCCTGTTCGAGATCTCGCGCCGCTTCAACATGCAGATCCAGCCGCAGCTGATCCTGCTGCAGAAGACCCTGCTCAACATCGAGGGGCTGGGGCGCGACCTGTACCCGGAGCTCGACATCTGGAACACCGCCGCCCCGATCCTGCGCGAGTGGATGCGCGAGCGCGTAAGCCTGCCGGGACTGGCGCGCTCGCTGCGTGCCCAGGCGCCCGAGCTGGTCGGCGCGGTGCGCGCGCTGCCGAAGTTCCTGGAGCGGGTGCTGCACGACCCGGACACCGCGCCCTCGCAGCTGGCCGCCGCCGAGCTGCGCGAGCTGCGGGCCGAGCTGCGCGCCGCGGCGCGGCGGCGCGAGGTGCTCATGGGCGGCGGCCTGCTGCTGCTCGCGGGGCTCACGTGGCTGGCGCTGGCCCGCGGCCACGAATGGCTCGGCTGGACCCTGCTGGCCGCCGGCGCGGCGCGGCTCATCTATGGACTGTGGAAGTAAGTGCAACGCTCGCTCACGGAAGGCTCGATCCCCCGCGTCCTGTTCAAGTTCTCGCTGCCGATCCTGTTCGCCAACATACTGCAGTCGCTCAACGGCTCGGTGAACTCCATCTGGGTCGGGCGCTTCCTCGGCGAGGCGGCGCTCACGGCGACCTCCAACGCCAACACCGTCATGTTCCTGCTGATCGGGGCCGCGTTCGGCGTGGCGCTCGCGGCCACCATCCTCATCGGCCAGAACATCGGCGCCAACAACATGACCGAGACCAAGCGCGTGGTGGGCACGAGCGCCACGTTCTTCGTCGGCATCTCCCTCACCATGGCGGTCATCGGCCTCACCTTCAGCCGGCCCCTGCTGCGCGCCATGAGCACCCCACCCGACTCGCTCGAGCTGGCGGTCGCCTACATGCGCGTGATCTTCCTGGCGCTGCCGTTCCTGTACATGTACGCCTTCGTCATGGCGGTGCTGCGCGGCGCAGGCGACTCCAAGACGCCGTTCTACTTCATGCTGCTGTCGGTGGGCATCGACATCGCGCTCAACCCGCTGTTCATCTTCGGCCTGGGTCCCGTGCCCGGCATCGGCATCGCAGGCTCCGCGCTCGCCACGTTCGTCGCGCAGGCGGTCAGCCTCACCGCGCTCATCGTCCACCTCTACCGCCGCAAGCACTTCCTGCGCCTGCAGAAGGACGAGCTGTGGTACCTCAGGCTCGACTGGTCGATCATCGGGGTCCTGATCAAGAAGGGCATCCCCATGAGTGCCCAGATGCTGGTGGTGTCCCTGAGCGCCGTGCTCATGATCACGCTCGTCAACCGCTTCGGGGTCGACACCACCGCGGCCTTCGGCGCGGCAATGCAGATCTGGAACTACATCCAGATGCCGGCCTTCGCGGTCGCCATGGGAGTCTCGGCGATGGCGGCGCAGAACGTCGGCGCCCGCAAGTGGGACCGCGTCACCCGCATCGCCGGCATCGGGGTCCTCTACAGCATCATGCTCACCGGCTCGGTCGTGCTGGTGATCGAGCTGCTCGACCAGCACATCTTCGGACTGTTCCTGCCGGCCGGCTCCCGGGCGCTGCACATCGCCTCACACCTGAACCGCATCGTGACCGGATCCTTCATTTTCTTCGGCATCTCGGTGGCGCTGTTCGGCGTGGTGCGCGCCACCGGCGCGGTCATCGCACCGCTGGTGATACTGACGGTCTCGCTGCTGCTGGTGCGATTCCCGATGGCCGAATTCTTCCTCGGCCGCTACCAGGCCGATGCGATCTGGTGGAGCTTCCCGAGCTCCTCGGCGCTGTCCGCCTGCCTCGCCTTCCTCTATTACAGGTTCGGCGGCTGGCGGCGCGCGCACATGCTGCCGCAGACCCCCTAGGCGGGCGGGAGCGACTCTCCCGAATTGCGTATTCGAGGGCGTCGGGGTCGGGCGCACAATGGCCCGGCGCCTCAATTGCCGGAGTGCTACGCGCGATGCAAACCCGCAAGCTGGGCCGTGACGGCCCCACCGTTTCCGCCCTGGGCCTCGGCTGCATGGGCATGAGTGAGTTCTACGGTCCCCACGACGATGCCGAGTCGCTGGCGACCCTCAGGCACGCCCTCGACCTCGGACTGAACTTCCTCGACACCGCCGATGCCTACGGGCCGTACACCAACGAGGAGCTGGTGGGCCGCGCGCTGCGCGGGCGGCGCCAGGATGCCTTCCTCGCCACCAAGTTCGGCTTCGTGCGCGACCCGAACGACCCGGGCGCCCGCGGCCTGAACGGCAGCCCCGCCCACGTGGCCGCCGCCTGCGAGGCGAGCCTGAAACGCCTGGCCGTCGAGCAGATCGACCTCTACTACCTGCATCGCGTCGACCCGCAGGTCCCGGTGGAGGAGACCGTGGGTGCGATGGCGCGGCTGGTGAAGGCCGGCAAGGTGCGCTACCTCGGGCTCTCGGAAGTGTCCGCGGAAACCCTGGCCCGCGCGCACGCGGTGCACCCGATCACCGCACTGCAGAGCGAGTACTCGCTGTGGACCCGCAACCCGGAGAACGGCGTGCTGGCCGCCTGCGAGCGCCTGGGCGTCGGGCTCGTGGCCTACAGTCCGCTGGGGCGCGGCTTCCTCACCGGGGCGCTGAAGACGCCGGACGACTTCGCGCCCGATGACTACCGCCGCGAGAACCCGCGCTTCCAGGGCGAGAACTTCGGGCGCAACCTGGCGCTGGTGGAGAAGGTGAAGACCCTGGCGCAGGACAAGGGCTGCACGCCGGCACAGCTGGCGCTCGCGTGGGTGCTGGCGCAGGAGCCCTGGATCGTGCCCATCCCGGGCACCCGGCGCATCCGCAACCTCGATGAGAACCTCGGCGCCCTGAAGGTGCACCTGAGTGCGGTCGACCTCGACACCATCGAGGCGGTGTTTCCCGCCGGTGCCACGGCGGGGGCGCGCTACAGCGAGAACATGATGCGCCTGGTGCAGACCTGACGGTCGCAGCGCAGGCCGCTCAGGCAACCGCCTGCGGCCGCGGCTCGATCCACAGCGCCCGGGCGCGCCCGCACAGTTCGCCCTTGCCGTCGTACAGCGCGGTGCCGGCCTCGCGCTTGCGGCCGGCGTCCGCGAGCTGCCAGCCGATCACCGTGCAGGCTTCCCCGACCTCCACCAGCCGGTCGACGTGCGCGGTGAACTCCGCCAGCAGCAGCATGCGGTCATCGGGCGCCACCGCGTAGTACCCCGGGCAGTCGAGCGCGGCGGCCATGAACTCGGGGCGCACCTTGCCGTCGCCCCGGTCGAGGGAGGGATCGGGCACCCAGGGCGCGGCCACGAGGCCGAGCTCCGGGAGCGGCCCGGCGAAGATGCGCATGCCGTCCCCGCGCACGCGCTGGGTGCCGCACACGAAGCAGCTGGGGAAGCGGTGGTAACGGAAGCCCGCGTAGCCGCGCGAGGCCTCGACTGCCTCCAGGTAATGCGGTCGCGGCGGCAGCTCGAGCGCGAGGCTCGCGGGCGCGCACTCGCCTACGAGCCCGTCGTCCGCGAACACGGCCAGGGTCGCGGGCGCGGACTGCTCGACCCGCAGCGCCACGTCGAGCGGCGGCGGCCGGCGCAGGCGCACACTCACGGTGCGGCCGGCCAGCAGCGCGACGCTGCCGGCGAAGTAGCCGCCGTTGGCCGAGGCCGCGGGCCCGCAGAAGCGCGCCGCGATGGTGAGGGAGTTCACCGCCGGGCACCGCCCCGCAGCTGCCTGAGCCACGCCTGCGGGTCCTCGCCGCGCTCGAGCACCTCCACCAGCGCCGAGCCCACCACCACGCCGTCGACGTGACCGCGCAGCCGCTCGACCTGCGCGCGGCTGCGGATGCCGAACCCTGCGCACACCGGGATGGTCGCGAGTGCCCGCACGCGCTCGAGGTAGCCGACGACGTCCTCCGGCACGGCCACGTTCTTGCCGGTCGTGCCGGTCATGGTGACGGCGTACACGAAGCCCTGGCTGCCGCGGCACAGCTGCTGCAGGCGCTGCGGTGCGGTCACCGGGGTCACCATCTGCACCAGCGCCAGGCCCTCGCGCTCGAGCGCCTCGCGCAGCGCGCTGCTCTCATCCAGAGGCAGGTCCGGCACGATGAAGCCCGCGACGCCGGCGCGGGCGGCCGCGCTCGCCAGCTGCGGCCCGAAGGCCAGCAGCGGGTTCAGGTAGCTCATGAGGAGCACCGGCGCCGGCAGCTCGCCCAGCGCGGCCAGCTCGGCGAGGATCCAGCGCAGCGTCACGCCCTGGGCGAGCGCTGCGACGCTGGCGCGCTGGATGGTGACGCCATCGGCCATGGGGTCGGTGAACGGCACGCCCACCTCCACCACCTCGGCGGCCGCGGCGAGTGCGCGCACGTGGTCGCGGAACTTCGCGCGCGCCGGGAAGCCGGCGGTGAGGTAGGCGACGAGCGCGGGTTCGCCGCGCGCGGCCGCGGCGCGGATGCTGTGGCTGATGCGCGCACTCGGGCTCATGCGGGGTCCTTCACCAGGGTGGCGAGCAGGGTCTGCATGTCCTTGTCGCCGCGGCCGGAGAGGCACACGAGCACCGTGCCCCCCGGGTGCGCGCGCGCCCAGCGCTCGGCGCCAGCGATGGCGTGGGCACTTTCGATCGCCGGCAGGATACCCTCGCTCTGCGCCAGGATGCGCACGGCCGCCAGTGCCTCGGCGTCACCCGCGGTGGTGTACTGCACGCGGCCGATGGCATGCAGCAGCGCGTGCTCGGGCCCGACGCTCGGGTAGTCCAGGCCCGCCGACACCGAGTGCGTCTCCTGGATCTGCCCGTTCTCGTCCTGCAGCAGCATCGAGTAGGTGCCATGCAGCACGCCGGGGCGCCCGTGGGCGACGGTGGCGGCGTTGTCCCCGAGTCCCGCACCGCGGCCGCCGGCCTCGATCCCGAGGATCTCCACGGAAGCATCGGGGACGAAGGCGTGGAAGGCGCCGATGGAGTTGGAGCCGCCGCCCACGCAGGCGATCACGGCATCGGGCAGCGCGCCGGTGGCCGCGAGCATCTGCGCGCGCGCCTCGCGGCCGATCACCGCCTGCAGCTCGCGCACCAGGTACGGATAGGGGTGCGGCCCGATCGCGGACCCGATCAGGTAGTAGGTATCGGTGGGGTCGGCCACCCAGTCGCGCAGCGCCTCGTCGATGGCGGCGCGCAGCGTGCGGTCGCCGGTGGTGACCGGCACGACCTCGGCGCCCAAAAGGCGCATGCGCCCGACGTTGGGGGCCTGCCGCTGCATGTCGACCTCGCCCATGTACACCGTACACGGCAGCCCCAGGCGCGCACACGCCGCGGCACTGGCGACGCCATGCTGGCCCGCGCCGGTCTCGGCGACGATGCGCTTCGCGCCGAGGCGCCGCGCGAGGATCCCCTGGCCGATGGCGTTGTTGATCTTGTGCGCCCCGGTGTGGGCCAGGTCCTCGCGCTTGAGCCATACCCGGGCGCCGCAGCGCTCCGACAGCCGCGGCGCGAAGGTGAGGGCCGTGGGCCGGCCGACCCAGGACTCGAGCTGGCCCCGGTACTCGGCCTGGAAGTCCGGCGCGTGCAGGTGGGTGCGCACGCCCGCGGCCAGACGCTCGAGCGCCGGGATCAGCGTCTCGGGCACGTAGCGGCCGCCGAACGGGCCGAAGCGCCCGCGCGCATCCGGCAGGCGGCCGGCGATGAGGTCCGCCAGCAGGCGGCGGGAGTCCAGGGGGGCGGCGACTGCGTTCATGGGGAGCTCCTCCGATTAGCGGGCGGAGTGCGCTCCTGGGCGCGCGCCGCCGTCACGAAATCTGCGATCGCGGCCGGGCTCTTCACCCCGGGCGCGGACTCGACGCCGCTGGAGACGTCGACCCCGAACGGCCGCACGGCGGCGATCGCGGCGGCGACGTTGGCGGGCTCGAGTCCGCCGGCGAGCACCAGCTGCGTGCGCGTGGCCAGGGCCGCGGCCGCCGACCAGTCGGCCACCACGCCGCTGCCGCTCACCGCTCCCTCGAACAGCAGGCGCGGCGGGAGCGCGGCGTCCGCGCCCGGCGCGCTGCGCCACACCGGCAGCCGCGTCAGCGTCGCGGGCAGCTTCAGCTGCGCAAGCTCGGCGGCGTCGGCCTGCAGCACCTCGGGCCGCAGCACGCCCAGGACCTCATCGATCAGCGCCTGGGTCGGGTGGCGGGTGACGGCCACGACCAGCACGCGGCCGCGCGCCGCGCGCGCCAGCTGCGCCGCCTGCACCGGCGAGACGCGGCGCGCCGAGCGGGCGAACACGAACCCGACCGCATCGACCCGCAGTGCCAGCGCCGCGTCCATCGCCGCGACGGTGGTGAGCCCGCACAGCTTGATCCACATTCAGGCGCCCCGGGCGGCGGCGCGGCCGGCGGCCAGGAGCCGTGACGCAAGGGCCGCCGGATCGGACTGCCCCATGAGCGCACTGCCCACGAGCGCCAGCTGATAACCGGCCGCAGCCACGGCGCGCGCATCCGCGGCGCTCGCGACCCCGCTCTCGGCGACGCGCGGCACGCTCGCCGGCAGCCGCGGCGCAAGTTCCAGGAGGCGCCCCGGCACGACCTCAAGCGTGGCAAGGTCACGGCAGTTGACCCCGGTCAGCAGCTGCGCGCCGCGCGGCTCCGCCACCAGCTCGTGCAGCACCTCGATGTCGGCCTCGTCGAAGGCTTCGAGCAGCACGAACATCTCAAGCTCGCGTGCGCAGGCGATGAGGGCACCGATTTCGGCACGCGCCAGCATGCGCAGGATCACCAGCACCCCGCCGGCGCCGGCGGCCCGCGCCTCCAGCACCTGGTAGGGGTCGACCAGGAAGTCCTTGCGCATCGCCGGCACCCCGAGCGGCGCGAGCACCCGCGCAGCCTCGGCGAGGTGCCCGAGCGAGCCGTCGAAGCGCTCCGGCTCGGTGAGCACCGAGACGGCCGCAGCCCCGGCGCGGGCGTAGCCTGCGACCCGCGCGGCAACATCCTCGCCGGCAGCGCGCAGTTGCCCCTGTGCGGGTGAGCGCAGCTTCAGCTCCGCGATCAGGTCGAAGCCGGTGAGCCGCAGCGCCGGTGCCGGGGCCACCGCCCGGGCCGCCCGCTCGAGTTCGCCGTGCGGCCGCAGGCGCCGGGCCTGCTCCAGGCGCTCGCGGCTCGAGCGCGCCATCTGTGCGAGGAACTCGCTCACGCGGGCGATCCTGCCGGCAGGTCCGCAGGCACGCGTGCCAGGCGCTCCAGGAGCGCCGTCGCCGCGCCACCATCGATGGCCTGCGCCGCGCGCGCGATGCCCTCGCGGGGCGCCGCCACCTCGCCGGCGACCTCGAGCGCCAGGGCGGCCCCCAGCAGCAGGCAGTCGCGGTGCGCACCACGGTCCTCGCCGTTGAGCACCGCGCGCAGGGCCTGCGCGTTGTGTCGGGCGTCCCCGCCGGCGAGGTCGGAGGGCGCGCAGCGCTTCAGTCCATAGTCCTCCGGCGTGCGCACCGCCTCGCTGATGCGGCCCGGGCGCACGTCGAACAGCACGAATGGCCCGATCGGGGTCGGCTCGTCCCAGCCGCCGGCGCCGTGCAGGACGAAGGCGCGCTCCAGCGGCAGGCCCGCGAAGGTCGCGGCGATCAGCCGCGCCACCTCCAGGCTGTAGGCACCGACCAGGTGCAGCGGCGGCTGCGCGGGGTTGACCAGGGGCCCCAGGATGTTGAACACGGTGCGCACGCCGAGCGCTGCGCGGATCGGCGCGATGGCGCGCGTCGCCGGGTGGTAGTGCGGGGCGAACAGGAAGGTGAAGCCGGTCGCCGCGAAGCAGGCCACCGCGGCCGACTCGTCCAGCGGCACCCTGAGGCCCAGCACCTCGAGCACGTCGGCGCTGCCGCAGCGGCTGGAGACCGAGCGGTTGCCGTGCTTGATGACCGGCAGACCGCAGGCGGCGACCAGCAGGGCGGTCCCGGTGGAGATGTTGAAGCTGCCGGAGGCATCGCCGCCGGTGCCGACGATGTCGATGGCGCGCACGTCCGCGGGCAGCGGCGGCCGGCGCGCCAGGCGCCGCATCGCCTGCGCGAACCCGCGCGCCTCGTCGGCCACCACGCCCTTGGTGGCGAGCGCCGCGAGCAGCGCGCCGGCGAGCGCGGGCGGCAGCTGCGGGTCGGTCAGCTGCGTCATGAGTTCCGCGGCAGCGTCCTGGGACAGGTCGGCGCGCGTGAGCAGCCGCTCCAGGTGTTCACGCGGATGCGGCACGGCTCGCTCCGCGTTGCGCCGCACGCGCGCCGGCATCCAGCTGCAGGAAGTTCCCCATCAGCCTCGGTCCCTCGGGCGTCAGGATGCTCTCGGGGTGGAACTGCACGCCCTCGACCGTGAGCGTGCGGTGGCGCACGCCCATGATCTCGCCCTCCTCGGTGCGCGCGCTCACTTCCAGTTCGGCCGGGATGCGCTCGGGAGCGGCGATGAGGGAGTGGTAGCGTCCGACCTCGCACGGGTCGGGAAGGCCGGCAAAGAGCGTCTGCCCGTCGTGCCCGATGCGGGAGGTCTTGCCGTGCATCAGCCGCCCGGCGCGCACCACCTTGCCGCCGAACACCTCGACGATCGACTGGTGCCCGAGGCATACCCCGAGCACCGGGATGCGCCCGGCAAAGGCGCGGATCATCTCCATCGAGACGCCGGCATCATACGGCGTGCCCGGACCCGGTGAGATGCACAGGTGCGTCGGCTCGAGCTGCTGCGCCTGCGCGGGGGTGAGGGCGTCGTTGCGGTAGACGATGACCTCGGCCCCGAGCACCAGGAAGGCCTGCACCAGGTTGTAGGTGAAGGAATCATAGTTGTCGATCAGCAGCAACTTAGGCTTCACAGCCCCTCCTGCGCCAGCTCGAGCGCGCGCGCCATGGCGCCGCTCTTGGCCAATACTTCCTCGTGCTCGGTCTGCGGCACGCTGTCGGCGACGATGCCGGCGCCGGCCTGGTAACTGTATTCGTCGCCCCTGAACACCAGCGTGCGGATGGTGATCGCGTGGTCCATGTCGCCGCGCGCCCCGAAGTAGCCCACCGTGCCGCCGTAGAGGCCGCGGCTCACCGGTTCGAGCTCGTCGATGATCTGCATGGCGCGCACCTTCGGGGCGCCCACCAGGGTCCCGGCGGGGAAGGCCGCCGCGAACAGGTCGAAGGCATCGCGCCCGGGGGCGAGCTCGCCGCGCACGCCGCTCACCATGTGCATCACGTGGCTGTAGCGCTCGATGGAGCGGTACGGCTCCACCTGCACGCTGCCGGGGCGCGCCACGCGCCCGAGGTCGTTGCGCGCCAGATCCACCAGCATCACGTGCTCGGCGTTCTCCTTCGGATCGGCGAGCAGTTCGCGCTCGCGCTCGCCATCCACGGCCGGGTCGCTGGCACGCGGGCGCGTACCGGCGATCGGGCGCAGCTGCGCCAGGCGGCCGTTCAGCTTCACCAGGGCCTCGGGCGAGGACCCCACCACGGCGACCTCGCCCATGGCGCAGTAGTACATATAAGGAGAGGGATTGATCAGCCGCAGCGCCCGGTAGGCCTGGAAGGGATCCAGGTCGTGGTGGCCGGCGAAGCGGCTGGCGAGCACCAGCTGGTAGACATCGCCCGCGGCGATGTACTCCTGGGTGCGGCGCACGCCCTCCAGGTACTGCGCCCGCGGGAACGCCGCGGCCGGCGGCGCGTAGCGCCCGGCGCGCCTTCCGTCGGGCAGCGCACCGCGCAGCGCCCGCACCACTTCCGCGCGCAGCGAGCGCCGGTCCGACTCGGGGCCCGCGTGCACGAGCGCGATGCCACGCGTGAGGTGATCGAACACCAGCACCGAGCGCGGCGCCACGTAGTGCAGCGCCGGCACGCCGCTGGCGCGGTCGGCGCGCGCCGGCAGGCGCTCGAAGTGGCGCACCACGTCGTAGGCGGCGTAGCCGACCAGTCCGCCGGCGAGCGGCACCCCGCTGATGTCGGGCTCGGGTTTGGGCGAGCGCTGCAGCGCGGCCCGCAGCCCATCGAGCAGTTCCTGCGTCGAGCCGGGCACGGGCCGCAGCTCGGCGCCGATGGCCAGCCCGCGCTCGTCGAGGCGCACGTCCAGGGCATCGCCGAAGCCGATGAAGGAGTAGCGCGCCAGGCGCTCGCCGCCCTCGACGCTTTCCAGCAGGAAGCGCGGCTGGAAGGCGGCCAGCTTCATGAAGGCGGACACCGGCGTGTCCAGGTCACCGGCGATGTCGAATAGCGGTTGCAACGCGCGACTCCCGTTTCGTACAGGCAACAAAAAACCCATCCCCGGGGTCTTCCGGAGATGGGTTTGCGGTGTTCGTCAGATCCTAGATTTGCAGGAAACAGCTGACCGTTCGGCCCACTCCGTTATGAGGGACACCACCACCAGCGGCGTGAGGTCTGCTGCACCATGCGCGGCCAGTATCGCCGTGGGCCGGATGGCCCGTCAAGGACGGCGCCGGACCGGCCCATGCGAGCTCACTTGTGACAGACCGCCTCGACGTTGTTGCCGTCCGGGTCGATCAGGAACGCGGCGTAATAGGTCGGGCTGTAGTCCTTGCGGACCCCCGGGGCGCCGTTGTCCTTGCCGTGCGCCTCGAGTCCCCCGGCATGGAACGCGTCCACCGCCGCGCGGCTCCTGGCCGTGAAGGCGATGTGCACGCCGGAGTGCTTGCCGCCGTCGGCCGCCAGCCACAGGGCCGGTGCGCCCTTGGGTCCAAAACCCGCGCCGCCCTCGTATTGCGAGGCGAGCTCGAACCCCAGGGGCTCGAGCACCGCGCGGTAGAACGCGACGCTCGCCTTCAGATCCTTCACCTTGATTCCGACATGGTCGTACACGATGGCCTCTCCTTCGGTGGCAGCCGGCGCGCCGGGCAAATTCCCGCGCGCGGTGCGGACTCAGGTTAGGCTCGCGGCGCGCCCGGCGGCTTGGAGAAAATTGCGGTCCTTGCGGGTGGCGGCGCGGAAGGCGCCCGGCGCAAGGCCGGATGCGCGGCGGAAGGTACGCACGAAGTTGGACAGATCGTTGAAGCCGCAGGCATAGGCGAGCTCCCCGATCGGCTGTTCGGCCTGCGCGAGCAGCCGTGCGGCACGCCGCAGGCGCGCGCGCACCAGGTACTGGTGGGGTGTCACACCCGTCACGCGCGCGAACAGGCGCAGGAAGTGGAAGCCGCTTACGCCGCCGATGCGCGCCGCATCGCCGAGCGAGACCTGCTGGTCGGCGTGCGCCTCGAGCCACAGTGCGCTGCGCACGGCCCGGCGGCGGTCGCGCGCGCTGACCCGCAGCCTGCCGGCACCCGCGGCCCCCTGCAGATCCAGGAGGCGTGCCGCCAGCAGCACTGCGCTCTCCTCGAAGTCGCTCCCCGGGCGGCCCTCGGCTGCGGCCTGGGCGCGCTCGCCCAGCACCGCCAGCGGAGCCAGCACCGGCAGCGCGCGGCTCGCCCAGCCTCGTGCATCGAGCCCCTGGGCCTCGAGCCAGTCCTCCCGGAACTGGAAGGACAGGCACTCATCGCCCCGCTCGTGGTGCTCGTGCGTGCAGGTGTACTCATCGCCGGGACGCCCGACCATGAACGCCCCCGCGACCAGCTCATAGCGGCGTCCGCAGGTCACGTAGCCGAAGCTGCCACGGCGCACGTAGGCGAGCGAGAAGCCCGAGTGCACTTCCGGGTAGGGCCGGTCGCGGGGCCCGGCCGTGCAGCGGGAGTCGAAGACGCGCAGGTCGCCGTCGCGCAGCAGGGTGAAGGCCGGCATGGCCCCGATCATCGCGCGGCGCGGGGTGGCGCGCAAAGCGTGCGCGGCAGCGCGGCGGTTTTGGCTAAAATGCCGGCGAGGTGAAGCACACGTGAGTTTCAAGGAACTGCTGGACAGCTGGCGCACCGCCGCGGCAGCGCCCCGCACCGCCAAGTCATATGCCGTGCGGCTGCCGGTCGATGACGCCGCACGCCTCGGCGCGCTCGCCGAAATGTTCCCGGGACGCACCCGCGAGCAGCTCATCACCGAGCTGCTCGGCGTGGCGCTCAAGGAGGTGGCTGCCGCAATGCCGTATGTCGCCGGCTCCCGGGTGATCTCCAGCGACGAGCAGGGAGACCCCGTCTACGAGGACGTCGGCCCCACGCCGCGTTTCATCGAGCTCACCCGCAAGCACCTGCGCGCGCTCGAAGGGCGCCGGGCGCCGGCGCCGAAGAGGACGCCCAGGAAGCGCGGACGCTGAACCATGCCCTCTTTCGATGCCGTCTCCGAGCTCAACGCGCACGAGGTCTCCAACGCGGTCGACCAGGCCAACCGCGAGCTGACGCAGCGCTTCGACTTCAAGGACACCGGCGCCCGGTTCGAGCTCCTGGAGTTCACCGTCACTCTGCATGCGCAGGTGGATTTCCAGCTCAGGCAGATGCTCGAGATCCTCAAGGTGCGCCTCGCCAAGCGCGGTGTCGACCTGGTGTGCCTGGAGGTCAAGGACCCCCTGACCAACCTCGCGGCCGCGCGCCAGGACGTCGTGCTGCGCCATGGCATCGACCAGGAGAACGGCAAGAAGATCGCGCGGCTCTTGAAGGACTCCAAGCTCAAGGTCCAGGCCAGCGTCCAGGGCGACAAGGTGCGCGTGACGGGCAAGCAGCGCGACGAGCTGCAGTCGGCGATGGCGCTGCTGCGCGGCGCCAAGCTGGAAGTGCCGCTGCAGTTCAATAACTTCCGCGACTGACCTTCGCGATCAGGCGGCATAGCGCCTCGGTGGCCCCGATGACGCTCGGGCCCAGGCGGCTGAGCGCCTGGTCCTCGAAGGGCACCACGCGGTGGTTACGGACCGCGGACAGGCCCTGCAACCGCATCCAGTCCTGGACCCAGGAGGCGCCCTCCCCTGGGGGGGCTGCCGCGATGATGATGTCCGGGTCGCGCGCAATCACTGCCTCGGGGTCCACGACCGGGCCGCCCTCGCGGAGGTCGCCGAACACGTTGCGCGCCCCGCACAGCGTGAGCGCATCGCTCATCAGGTGTGCACCCCCGACGGTGTAGATCGGCCGGTTCCATACCTGCATCAGCACGGTGGGCGCGCGTGCGCCGGAATGGCCGTAGGTGGCCTCGAGGGCTGCCAGCCGCGCCTCGAGCTCCTGCGCGTCGCGGTCGGCGACCGCGGTGGTGCCGGCGAGCACGCCGAGCCGGCGCACCGCCGCCGGGATGTCGTTCAGGCGCACGACCTGCTGCTCGTAGATCGGGATGTGCAGCCCGTGGATCTTCTCGCGCTGCGCGGGATTGCCGCCGCCGGCCCACAGCACCACCACGTCGGGCTGCAGGGCCACCAGCCGCTCCAGGTCCACCGCGGCCACGTCGCCGATGCGCGGCACGCGGCGCGCCGCCGGCGGCTCGTCCGAGTACTCCACCGTCGCCAGCACCTGGCTGCCGGCCCCGGCCGCGAACAGCATCTCGGTGGCCCCGGGGGCGAGGCTCACGATGCGCAGCGGCGGCGGCGGCACCGTGACCCGACGCCCGAGATCGTCGCGCACCTCGCGCGCCGAAGTGGCGGCGACCGCAAGCAACCCGAGCAGCCACAGACAAGATGCCGACCTGATCGCTGACACTCTCACCGACCCACCCCCGCACCCGCGTGGGCGCCATCATGAATCACCGCAGGTCCGGTCGCGACCCCGCGATGTCCGGACGGTCGCGGGGCAGGCTAGAGTGCGCCCCATGCTGAGCATCCGTGCCATGGCGCCTGCCGATAGCGCTGCCGTGTGGTCAATCCTCGAGCCGGTGCTGCGCGCCGGCGAGACCTACGCGTTGCCGCGCGACACGAGCGAGGCACAGGCGCTCGCCTACTGGTGCGCGCCGGCGCACCGCGTGTTCGTGGCGGAGGATGAGGGGCTGATCCTGGGCACCTACTTCCTGCAGGCCAACCAGGCCGGCGGCGGCGCCCACGTCGCCAACTGCGGCTATATGACCGCAGGGCCTGCGCAGGGCCGGGGCGTGGCACGGGCCATGCTCGAGCACTCCCTGGAAGTCGCCCGGGCCGCGGGGTTCCGCGCCATGCAGTTCAACTTCGTGGTGGCGAGCAACGAACGCGCGCTCGCGACCTGGCAGCGCTACGGGTTTGAGGTGGTCGGGCGCCTGCCGCAGGCCTTCGAGCATCCGCGCCTGGGGTTCATCGACGCGTTCGTCATGTACCGCACGCTGACCTGAAGACGCACCCGGGCGCCCGCGCCGCTGCCAGCGACTTCTTCTAGGGCTCGGTGGTCATCGGGTTCGACCGGATGATGAGCGTCGGGGCGGTGCTGTCTTCGCCCGCCCTCGAGGGCGAAACGCTCCATGTCGGCAGCGGGGACGGGGAGCGGTACGCGCCCGCTTGGGGCGCGTACGGCTCGGGTCCCGCGGTCGGTCCTCAGGCGGCCCGCGTCGCGGGCTCGAGCGCCGGCTCGCCGCTGAGGCTCGCGAGCGTGCGTGCCACCGCGTGCACGGTGGCGGCGATGCGCACCGCGCTCTGGATCGCCTCGCGCGTGAGGCCGTGCGCCCGCAGTGTCTTCTCGTGGGAGGCGACGCAGGTGCCGCAGCCGTTGATCGCCGAGACCGCCAGCGCCATGAGCTCGAAGTCGGCCTTGGCGATGCCGGGACTGGCGATGACGTTCATCCGCAGCCGTGCCGGGAGCTTGGCGTACTCCGGGTCCTCCACCAGGTGCAGGAAGCGGTAGTACACGTTGTTCATCGCCATGACCGCCGCCGCGGCATGTGCCGCGCTCACGTGCGCGGCGTCCAGGTGGCGCGCGGCCAGTGCCTGCATGCTGCGGGTGAAGCCCGCATTGCCCGAGGCCACCGCGGAGGCCAGCGCCACCGCCCAGCTCTGGCGCTCATCCAGCCCCGGGGCGCCGGTGCCCGAGAGCACCGACCCCAGGTTGAGCGCCAGGTCACGCGCGTAGCCCGGCAAAGCCTCGCGGATGTTTTCCAGGGTGTTCATCAGGCCGCCTTGAGGGTGTCCTCACCCTTCTGCCAGTTGCACGGGCACAGCTCGTCGGTCTGCAGCGCGTCCAGGACGCGCAGCACCTCTTCGGGGCTGCGGCCGACGTTCATGTCGGTCACGTACACGAAGCGGATGACGCCGTGCGGGTCGACGATGTAGGTGGCGCGCTGCGCCACGCCCGCCTCCGGGTCGAGGATGCCGAGCGCACCGCTCAGCTCGCGCTTGATGTCGGCGAGCATCGGGAACGGCAGGTTGCGCAGTTCCTCCTTCTCGCGCCGCCACGCCAGGTGCACGAACTCGCTGTCGATGCTGGCACCGAGCAGCTGCGCGTCGCGGGCACGGAACTCCTTCTCGAGCTTGCCGAAGGCGGCGATCTCGGTGGGACAAACGAAGGTGAAGTCCTTCGGCCAGAAGAACACGACCTTCCACTTGCCCGCGAAGCTCTCGTGGCTGATGGTCTGGAACGCCTTCTGCGGGTCGCTGGAGACGACCCCGGTCAGGGAAAACTCGGGGAAACGGTGGCCTACGCCGGACATGGAAACTCCTTGAGAGGGATCAGGTGATGCGGCCAATCATG
>Ga0335083_10004698_pt1 | contig 17346 bp, 9 predicted proteins | sample Lox_Sample_42_FD_206716 | JGI IMG/M metagenome (GOLD analysis project Ga0335083, IMG submission 206716) | Soil microbial communities from Loxahatchee National Wildlife Refuge, Florida, United States - Lox_Sample_4.2 | ecosystem: Environmental > Terrestrial > Soil > Wetlands | place: USA: Florida... | reverse complement strand
GGTTCTTCTCTGAAGAACTGCGGCGTGGGCGGCCCGGTCACGACGCTAACCAATCCGCGCGTTCTGCGGTTGGCGCTGTTGTTCCGGTTCTAAAACTCAGCCAGAATCTGTTCCCGACGGGTGGGGCTTTGCTCCACCCGTTTTTTATTGCCTCCCGCCGATGCCGCACAAACCCTATAATTCCTACAGGGCCATGCGAAAACCAATTCTGTTCGGCTCCGGCGTCGTGCTGCTCGCCGTCCTGGTGACGCTGGTGGTGTGGCAGGGCTCTTTCACCTTCGGTTCTTTCGCTCCCTCCAGCCTGCAGCAAACGTTTCTATTCTGGGCGCTCTCCACGCTCATCTTCATCCTCACCATCACGCTCGGTTTCATTCTGTTCCGCACCGGCCTGAAGCTGTACATCGAACGGCAAAGCAATCGGCCCGGCTCGCATATCAAATTCAAGCTCATCGCCGGCGCGGTCGCCCTCAGCGTCCTGCCGGTAACCTTCCTGGTCTTGTGGAGCGTTTCCGTGCTCAATCGGAACCTGGAAAGCTGGTTCAGCCGCCCGGGCCGGAACATGAACACCGGCCTGATTCAGGTGGCCAATCAATTGAATCAGGAGGTGCGGGACAAGCTCACCGCCCAGGCCCACTGGCTGGCCTCCGAGCCGGCCGCCCAGAGCGCGGACTTTTATGAGCGCTTCTGCCAGACCAATCAGATCGCGCGGGCGGAGATCGAGAGCCCCAAGGGCGTCCGGCGGGTTATTTGCTCGGTCCAAACGGCGCGCACGGCCGATCTCGTCACCGTCCACGTAAACATTGGCGACGGCGTGCTGACGCTTTCCGCGGTCATGCCGCTCGATCTGGCGGCCAAACAGCACGAAATCAACTCGTATGTCTCCGAATACAACCGTCTGGCCGTGGATCGAAAAGCATTTCGCAGCGAATACCTGCTGTTGCTCACTCTGATCACACTCTTCATTTTGTTCTTTGCCACCTGGATCGCACGCTACATGGCGGGCCAGATCAGCACGCCCATCACCGCCTTGCTCAAAGGCGCCGAGCAGATCCGCAAGGGCAACCTGGGGTATCGCGTGCACGTGGGCGCGATTGACGAGATGGCCACGCTGGTGAAAGCCTTCAACGAAATGACCGAGGCGCTGGAAACCAACAGCCGGGAGCTGGAAGCCCGGCGCCGCTTCACCGAGGCGATTCTGGAAAGCATTCCGACCGGCGTAATCTCGCTCTCTTCCGACGGCCGCATCCAGCGCGTCAACCGCGCGCTGCTGGGAATCTTCCCCGAAGATCAGGTGGCGCGGGCAGCGCGCTTGAGCGATCTGTTTTCCCGCGAGGACACCGCCGAGATCCGCTATCTGATGAACCGCGCACGCCGCACCGGCGCGGCCGGAATGCAGCTCGAGTATAAAGCCGAGCGGCGCGTGCTGCATCTGGCGCTCACCGTCGCCGCGCTCGACGAGCAGCGCAGCTCGGGCTTCGTTTTAGTACTCGAAGATACCAGCGAGCTGCTGCGCGCCCAGAAGGCCGCCGCCTGGCACGAAGTGGCGCGCCGGGTAGCGCACGAAATCAAGAATCCCCTCACCCCCATCGCGCTGTGCGCCGACCGTATCGCGCGCCAGTTGGAGCGCGCCGGCCCAGCCGCGGAGACTCGCCGCATTTTGCTGGAATGCTCCGCCACCATCGCGCGCGAAGTGGAAAGCGTGCGCACGCTGGTGGATGAGTTCTCCCAGTTTTCGCGATTCCCGGCCGCCCAGCCCGTTCCTTGCGAGCTGAACCAGGTGGTGGAGAATGCGCTGGCGGTCTTCAACGGCCGCCTGGCCGGAATCAGCGTGCATCGCGATCTCGCCTCCAGCCTGCCCTTGGTCAAGGTCGACCCGGAGCACTTCAAGCGTGCCGTGATCAACCTGGTCGACAATGCCGCCGAAGCCATGCAGGATTCGCTCCTTAAGGAACTTTTCATCGTCACTCGCGCCACCGACGCGGATTCGGTGGAGCTGATTGTCGCCGATACCGGTTGCGGTGTCTCCCGCGACGACAAGGAAAAGCTCTTCTTGCCCTATTTCTCCACCAAGGGACGCGGCACCGGTCTGGGCCTGGCGATCGTGAATCGCATCCTGGCCGACCACGAGGCCACCATTCGCGTCGAGGACAACCAGCCCGTGGGCGCCCGCTTCATCGTGGAATTGCCCACCCCGCTCGCCTCCGATCAGGACGCCATTGAAGGGGAGCTGCGCGCCGCCGAACTTTCGGTGAGAGACAGCCGCTCGTGAAAGCCGCGCGCATACTCATTGTTGACGATGAGCCGCTGATCCGCCAGTCGCTCGCCGGCGTGCTCGAAGACGAGGGCTATCAGACCCACTCCGTCCCCACCGGCGAAGAATGCTGCGAAGAGCTCAACCGCTCCTCCTACGAGCTGGTCCTTCTAGACGTCTGGCTTCCGGGTATGGATGGTTTGGAGACATTGGCCCGCATTCAAGAATTGCCCTTTGCCAGCCGCCCCGTGGTAGTGATCATATCCGGCCACGGCACCATCGAGACCGCGGTGAAAGCCACCAAGCTCGGCGCGTTCGATTTTCTGGAAAAGCCGCTCACCATCGAAAAAGTTTCGGTGGTGGTCAAGAATGCGCTCCAGCAGCATCGCCTGCAACTGGAGTTGGAGCGCTTCAAGGAAGATGGCCGGCTCAGGCTCCAAATCATTGGCGAAAGCGTTCCCATGAAAGCCCTGCGGCAGCAGCTCGCGTTGATGGCGGCTACCAATGGGCGGGTGCTGATTTATGGCGAGAGCGGAACCGGCAAAGAGCTTGTCGCGCACGCCATACATTCCCTCAGCGCGCGAGCCTCCGAACCATTCGTCGAAGTGAATTGCGCCGCCATTCCCGAAGATCTGATTGAAAGCGAATTGTTCGGCCATCGCAAGGGCAGCTTCCCGGGAGCATTGGACGATAAGACCGGCAAGCTCCAGAAGGCCGACGGCGGGACGCTGTTTCTGGACGAAGTTGGCGACATGAGCCTCAAGACGCAGGCCAAGCTGCTCCGCTCGCTGGATGAGCAGCGTTTCGAGCCGGTGGGCGCCGCTACCTCCATTCAAGTCGACGTACGGGTCATCGCCGCTACCAACAAAGATCTGGAAGAAGAAATCGAGCGCGGAAACTTCCGCGAGGATTTGTTCTACCGGCTCAACGTCATTCCATTTTATGTTCCGCCGCTGCGACAGCGCCTGGAAGACATCCCGCTGCTGGCTGATCATTTCGTCAAGGAGTTCACCATGTCCTATGGGCGCAAGCCCAAGGAACTGACGCCGCAAGCTTACGCCGCCCTGCAGGAGCATCGCTGGCCAGGCAATGTCCGCGAACTGCGCAATCTGATGGAGCGCATCGTGATCATGAATCCCCAGGTGCGCGTGGATGCCCGCCACATTCCGCTGAATCCAGCCAAGCGCAGCATCGGCGAGCGCGCGCCGGAACGCTTCGGCAGTTTGTACGAAGTGCGCGCCGCCGCCGAGCGCGAATATATACTCAAAACGTTGGATGAAACCAAGGGCAATGTAACCCGGACGGCGGAAGTGCTGGGCCTGGAGCGCAGCAATCTGTACCGCAAAATGAAAGCGCTCGGTATCGCGCCTAAGGAATAAGCAACCTCGATGATGACCTGGAACCGAACGGACTAAGCCGAGCGGTCAAACGTCTATTGATTCAAGTAGAGCCTTCGACGGCAAATCAGCCCTATGATTAGGGCTAATCCTAGGATGCCCGTCATCGCCGGTTCAGGCGTTGCGACTGTCCCGCCTGTAATGGTCAGCGTCCCTCCGGAATTATCGAACGCGATTTGATTACCGAGGTCATCGGACAGCGATGTGGCCGAGCCGAAATCGATGCTCACCGGTCCTGGGCTTGCGCCAGGCGCGATCGTGAACAGCACGTGTCCGAGTCCAACTTCGCCGCCCTCTGCGATTGCCGCGGCCGTGAAATCGGCCGGGTAATCGCCGGCTTGAGCGTCTTGCGCGGTGGACGGCGGATTTTCAAGGATGCTACCAGTCACTGGCGCGGCCAGCAGTGAATCGCCTGCGAAGATATACGACGCTGCCACCGTATTGATGGTGATATCGGTGAAAGTGACGTCCGTATCGGACGTGGTGACTTCAAAGTTGAACCCCGCGACATTAAAATCGCCGCCAGTATCCATCAACACCACATCGAACGATCCACTACCCCCAGCGCTGGCGGAGGCCGGCGTCATCGAAAAAACCAGGTCCGCGCGTGCCGCTCCTGTCCCCACCACGCACGCCAGGGCACATGCCGCCGTGAGCCATACTCGCCTCAGCCGAATTGAATGCATTCTCTCGCCTCCTCAATCCCGATCGTTTAGGGCTGGTTCGTCCCGTTGCGCCGAGCTACAATTTGCACGTCCAGGACACTTACAACCCCGTCGCCGTTCATGTCGGCCAACTGATTGTAGGGCAGGGCCCGCGCCTGATTCACCAACACTCCATCTTGCGCATTGACTGTACCGTCGTCGTTAAAATCACCCCAGAGTATTTTCAAGTTCTGACTGTAGCCCGCTCCTAATCCCAGCGCGTTGCCCATTGAGTCCTTCAGAGAATTAGCGCCCGACCCGGCCACTGTAGCCGTGAATTTGCCGAGCGCCAATGGACTAATGGTCCAGGTAAGGGTGGTGGTACCAAGCCCGGTAAAGCTCGTGGTTGTAATACCGGCGCCGCTTAGACTGTTGATGTTGCCGGTGGTGATGGCTTCCGAGAAAGTTACCCGCACTCCCGTGATTTCCCACGGCAAACGGTTGCGCGTGGAACCAATCATCGCGTAGTTGCCCACCGTACCGAATAGAACATTAAATGAAACCACCGTTGGCCCCGAGCTCAAGGTGAGCGTTGCCGCCGTGGTGGTGGCCCCGCCGCACGTATCGGTGAACACGGCGCGGTATTGGTATCCGTTCTGGCCGGCGCTGGTGGTGAAGCTCAGCGTCGTGGACGTCGCGCCCGTAATGTTGCTGAACGTCGTCCCGCCGTTGGTGCTCACCTGCCACTGCACGGTGGGCGTTGGTTGCCCGCTGGCCCCCGCGGTGAATGTTGCGGTTTGCCCGGTGGTCACCGTTTGGGCTATCGGGTTCAACGTAATCGCAGCCGCTGTGTTTACCGTCAGCAGGGCAGCATTCGTGTTCGATGATCCCGCCGTGTTGGTAAAGACCGCGCGGTACTGGTTTCCGTTCTGGCCGGCAGACGTGGTGAAGCTCAGGGTGGTGGACGTTGCGCCCGTAATATTGCTGAACGTCGTCCCACCGTTAGTGCTTACCTGCCATTGAACCGTCGGCGTGGGATTTCCGGTGGCCGCTGCGGTGAAGGTCGCCGTCGTGCCGGAGCAAACTGTTTGCGCCGCGGGCTGCAACGAAATCCCGGGTCCTGTATTCACCGTCAACGTTGCCGCCGTAGTGGTGGCCCCGCCGCACGTATCGGTGAACACGGCGCGGTATTGGTTTCCGTTCTGGCCGGCGCTGGTGGTGAAGCTCAGCGTCGTGGACGTTGCGCCCGTAATGTTGCTGAACGTCGCCCCGCCGTTGGTGCTCACCTGCCACTGCACGGTGGGCGTTGGTTGTCCGCTGGCCCCCGCAGTGAAGGTTGCGGTTTGCCCGCTGTTCACCGTTTGGGCTATCGGGTTCAACGTAATCGCAGCCGCGGTGTTTACCGTCAGCAGCGCTGCATTCGTGTTCGATGATCCCGCCGTGTTGGTAAAGACCGCGCGATATTGATTATTGTTTTGCGATGCGGCGGAGGTAAACGACAGGGTGGTCGAAGTAGCGCCTGTTAGATTTGTAAATGTTGCGCCACCATCGGTGCTCACTTGCCATTGCACGGTAGGGGTGGGACTCCCGGTGGCCGCGGCCGTGAAAGTTACGCTCGCGCCTGAACACGCGGTTTGTGCCTGAGGCTGCGTTGAAATGCTGGGCCCCTGCAGCACCGTAACAGTATCCGTACTCGATCCCGTTACGATCGATCCGCCGCCACCGGTGACGCTGGCCGTATTCTGAATCGATGTCGACGTGGTAGTCACGCTGACGGTCAACGTGATGACCGCATTTGAACCTGCTGCGATGGGAGCGGTGTTGGTGCAGACCACGTTGCCGCTGCTGTTCATGCAGCTCCATCCCGAACCGTTAGCAGATACGAATCCCAGGCCGCTCGGAAGCGTATCGGAGACCGTAATCGTGGAGGAAGTGGCGGCTGTGCCGCTATTGCTCACGGTGATGGAAAAGCTGCCGTTCTGATTGACCGTAAAATTGCCGGTGTGTGTTTTTGAGATGCTGAGCCCCGGCGAGCCGCCGCAGCCGGTCGCGTTCGCATTGACAGTGGTGGTAGTGTCGGCCGTAGTCTTTTGCTCCAGGTTGCCGGCCGCGTCGACGGCCTCGCTGTAGAATGCATACGTATGCCCAGCCACGCCCGTGTAAGTTGACGAAGTGAGCGTAGTGTCCACGAGCCAGCGAGTGAATGCACCACCGTTATCGGACGCAAAGACGATATAGCTCTGAACGCCGGAACCTATATCGGTGCCGGACCAGGAAACCGTGAAGCAGGCCGAGCTTTCGGTACTGGGTAACGCCGCCACTGCGCTCACCGGCACATTCACATCCAAGGTGTTCATCCATGTCGAAGTGGGAATGGGCTGGTTGAAATCGAATACGATGGTCGCCTGGTTCTGAATCACGGTTCCCGTCGATTGGCTGGGATATGGGACAGCGGTGAAATATACGTATCCTTGCCCTTGCGGCGAGGTGACGTTTGGAGCAAGAAATCCCAGGGAAGGATCGTTGGGAGTGGTGCCGGTCTCGGGATCGATGGTCAGGTACTGCCATGTGATCGTGTTCGACGGCGCATCGTAATGCGCGGTGACCTTGACTTCGAACGGCTGCGTGGGCCGCAGATCGACTAGGGCGTTGAAATCGTTGAGCCCTCCCGGAGGACTTAATACCCGGGTCCCGAAGCCGATCGCGCCAAAGCTGATCGTGTTGGGGTTCAGGCCCGGATCGAGCGTGTCGGTTATCGTGACATTCTGAGCAGGCGCCGAAGCGGTGGACTCATTTTCAAAATAAATGTAATACGGAACCACATTCTGCCCCGTAATCCACTGAGAAGCGCCTCCGCCACCGGTTGGCCCCACTTTATCGTTTGGATCGCCTGGTTCCCGGATGTCTGTGTCGCCGCCGGCGTCGGCGTCGCTGCCGCCCTCTAAGCAGCAGGGCGCATCTACATGGATTTCATTGTGGGCTGGCGTGTGGGCCGGCGTACCCGCCACAGTGGATTCTATTCCTTGGATTACATAACAAGCGCCCGCTGCGAGCTTGGCTAAGCTGATCTCGTAATCGTTCAGAGTCCCGCTGAGTCCGGTCACAGTGGCAGGCACGTTCAGAGTAACGGTCACGTTCAGAGAGATCAGAAGATCGATCGTCAGGCTCAGGGCATCCACAGTCCCCACGTTGCATGCCGAATATAGATAGGTTTGCGTATGGCCCGCGCCATAGAAGGCCGGCCCAGTCAAGTTCGCCTCAAGTTGAGTTTGTCCGCCGGTCGCCACCGTGAGCCCGCCCGGGCTGACCCAGAACGTGCCGTCGGGATTGTTGACGGTGAGCGTGTACATTCCAGTCGGCGCCCCGTTCATGTTGAGGGATATCGAAATTCCCGATCCATCCGCGTTGACCGTGGTCGGTCCGCTCACGATGGTAGTGGGGCCGGTTAATTTCACTGTGGCGCTGCTCAGGAAAGCGCCGGTCGGGCCTAGAACGGTAGGCGTTACCGTGCTTACGTTACCCACCGCGCTCGGGAAACTCAGAACCGTCGGCTCAACGGTAAAACTCATGGGGAGCGTAGCGGTCGCACCGCTTGGATTCACGATCGTAACGTCATAGACCGTCTGCGTAGCTCCCACCAGGTTGAATAATGCCGTGATGGACGACCCGTCGAGGGCGGTCGACGCGCCGATTCCCGAGATCGTGCCGCCCGACGAAACGAGGTTGATATTGGCGCCGGTCACGATCCCGAAACCCTGCACCGTGACCCTGATGAAATCGGAACTACCCCCGCGGGTCGGCGATACCGCGCCGATCGCCAGAGCTCCGCCTCCTCCATTGGTAAGTTTCGCGAGGAATGCATCCGAGTTTCCCTTGAGCGCCGATTGATAAGCCCCGAACGTGGCCGGGAAACCCGCGGCGGTAGAGGTTTGGCCGGCAATATAAACGTTGCCCGAAGGATCGGCGGCAAGAGATTGTATTTGTGGACCGCTCGGTAACAGAGTCGAATACGTCAGAGCACTCCCGGCCGAGTTCAGCTCCAGCACGAACTGCGACCCTGGGGAGGCCGTGGGAGGAAGAGTGTTGATTTGGGGAAAATTCGGCGATTGCGTGGTGCCAGTCAAATAGACATTTCTGACGCTATCGATCGCCATATCGAAGATTTGATCGGCGCCTGTGCCGCCAATATAAGTGGAGTACAGGCGAGTCTGCCCGTCCAAGCTGAGCTTGGTGACGAAACCATCCCCAGTACCGCCTCCTCCTCCGAAAGCGGTTTGGAATGCGCCGGAAGTGGTGATGAAGTCGGTGGAGGCCGTTGACCCCGCGAGGTACACGCCGGTTGTATCAAGCGCGACCTTCTGGACATAATCGAGACCGCTGCCGCCCATGTAAGTCGACCAGACCAGGCGAAACGGCGCGGTTGTACTGAATTTTTCAACGAAGCCATCCTGGGCGCCACCGCCCGAGCTTTGAATAGCATTCACAGCCGGAATGGTTCCCGCGCCGGAGCCCGCGACGACAAAGAGCTCTCCTCCGACATAAGCGTTTCCGGAGTTATCCACAGCCACCGACACGCCTTCGTTATTAGAGCCGCCAATGTAACTGGAATAAGCCAGCGAGGCGGTGCCGGAAAGAGTGGTGTTGAACTTACTCAAAAAACCGAGAAAGAAATTGCCGAAGGTAACTCCAACGCTGGAATATGCATTGGCGGTCACCGGCAGTGTGTTGGATATAGTCAAACCGGTAATGTAGGCGTTCCCGGCATTATCGGCGGCGATTCCCAGCGGATAGCTGGCGCCGATGGTATCGCCCAGATAGGTGGAATAGAGGAGGCTGGAACCGCTTGGGCTGATTTCTGTCACGAAAGCGTCTTGCGTGGCCGAGCTGGCTAGTGTCTGCATATACGCATTCGTCGTGGTTGGAAAGTTCGCCGATGTCGTGTACCCGGTAACATACGCGTTTCCGGAAGGATCAACCGCCAGGATTCCGGTGTAGTTTGCGATTCCGCCTATGATTCCCGGGTTGCCCGTTTCATTTCCACTGCCTCCCAGGTAGGTTGAATAAACTAGGGCCGTCCCGGTTGAGTTGAACTTCGTCACAAAGTAATCGCTGGTCCCGCCGCCATATGAGGCGTACGCAGCACTCAGAGTGGGAAGGTCCGACGCCGAGCTGGTGGTGCCGGCAATGTAAGCGTTCCCCCCGCCATCGACCGCGATCCCAAAAGCCGCTTCGTCTCCCGACCCGCCGAATAAAGTCGCGTAGGAGATTTCTAAAGCCGGATCCACCACCAGCGGCTTGCTATCGTCATACTTGGCCACGTTAAACGCAATCTCAGTCTTACCTGCCCGCACGAATCGGCCTTCGATCGGAATCCTTCCCCTCGCGGACTCCTGGTACAGAACCGGCTTATGCAGAATTAAATGTCCTGCACCGGCTTCCAGGCGCACGTTACCCTGCCCATCCACGCTGAGCTGGTCGGCGCCGTCGAAGGCCAGACGGATCGAATCCGGTTTGGAGCCTGGTCGAACAATGAAATCGAATTCGAGCTGTCGCTGCGAACCGCGGTAGACTAGATCGATCCCTGGGTAAACGTCCCGATAGGCGATCTGAGCGTAACCGGGCACACTGCTGTGCCACTTACCCGGATCGTTGCCGATGAAGTAGTTGGTTGTACCTGGGAGACGGTCGCGCGCCTCGAGGGATGTCTTCGCGCTTGAACCAGGCAGGCGCATCTGGAGGGCCGGGGACAAGTTTGGAACGCCGGCTGCCTTCAACTGAACGGCCATTGCCGTGGGTGTCAGGAATAATGTATACCCGTTGCCGTGCGCCAGATATTTCACCTGGGAATCGGTTTGTCCCTGATTTTCCTCAAAGCGGAGAGGCAGCTTTGCGATGTTCTCGCGGACTTTGGCTGACCCAGCTGGTGGGGCGCCGAGCAGTGAACTTCCGGCTAGGGCTCCGAGGAGCGTCAGGGTGGACGCCATCTTATAACTCCGTCTTAATTTCATTCCGTCCTCCTGAAGGTTCAAAGCTCCCGCAGCGCCGCCGAACCAAGATTCTCGCTGGTGTTCCCTTTTATACAGTCCGATGGCATAAAATGTCCTTAGAGTCGTGCTGAAAATTTGTGAGAGCCGGGTTTTGCCATGAATTCGGAAATCGTCCAGGTAAGCCGGTCGCACAAATATCGATTCGCCGACTTCGAACTCGCTCCCGGCCAAGGGGCGCTCTGGCGAGACGGCGATCGAGTACCAGTGATGCCCAAGCCACTCGCGGTACTCACAGTACTCGTCGAGTCAGCCGGGCAAATCGTATCGAAGGAAGAACTGCTGGAGCAGGTCTGGAATGGCGCTGCCATCGAAGACAACAACGTCACCCAGACCATCTCGACGCTACGCAAAATCCTGGGTGAAAAACGCGGCGAGAACCGCTTTATCGTAACCGAGCCGGGTAATGGTTACCGCTTCGTAGCCCCCGTAACGAGAATCGATACCGCCCCGCTGGCTCTTGTCGAGCCTCTCATCGCTCCAGTTCCTTCTCTCTCCAAGCCGCGCCGGAAAGTTCTGTACGCGTTTGCCGCACTAGCCCTGTTGTGCGTAGCCGCCGGCGCCGCGCTGTGGTTTCATCGATCCTCCGCCGGCGGTTTTCGGCGGAAATCCGTGGCCGTCTTGGGTATCCGCGATCTTTCCAAGAGCTCCTCGGAAACGTGGCTCCAAACCGCTTTGGCGGAGATGCTTACTTCCGAGCTCGCCAGCGCGGGCAAGCTACGCACCATTCCGTCCGACGATGTGGTCCGATGGAGATCCGGTCTCGGTAACCGGGCGGGAGGGGCCGGCGATACGGGCCTGCTCAAGTTGGCGCACCGCAACTTCGATGCGGACGCGTTTGTTCTTGGTTCCTATGTGACCATTGGGACGTGTCCGGAGTGCCGTGTGCGCGTGGATCTTGGGGTCTTCGATGCGCGTACTGGCGAACGCCTGTCCGCGATTCTCGATGAAGCCCCAGCGCGGGAACTCCTCGACCTCACCACCCGCCTGGGTGCGAAGCTTCGCGCGCATTTTGGAATTGATGGACCACGAGCCGCGCCGCCACCCTGGCCCGTTTCCAGCGCCATGCGCGAGTATGCCGAAGGATTGAGCGCCTTCCGTCGTATCGATCCGATGGCCGCCCGAGACCATCTCCAGGCGGCCGCGAATGCCGATCCTGGAAACGCCTTGATCCATTCCGCTCTAGCTGATGTCTGGACGATGCTGGGATATTCCTCGCGCGCCACCGATGAGAGCCGCCGGGCGTATGAGCTTTCCTCTTCCCTCAGCCGCCTGGATCAACTCGCCATTGAAGCACGCTATCGCGCCAACGCTCAACAACGGGACCGCGCCATTGAAATCTATCGCAGCATCTTTCGGCTCTTCCCCGATAGTTTAGAAGATGGCTTGAACCTGGCCCGCGCCCAATTTCGCGGCATGAAATACGCAGATGCGATTTCAACTTTGACCGTCTTGCGCCGGTTGCCAAAACCTGCCGGAAACGATCCCCGCATCGATCTCCTGGAAGCGCAATGCTTCGGCGCCGCCAGCGATTTTGTGAAGACGCGGGATGGCGCGCGGCGCTCAGCCCTCGAAGCGAAATCCCGCGGCGCCATGTACCTATATGCACGCGCTCGTCTCTTGGAAGGCGGAGCCATGCAGACCATGGCCGAACCTAGATACGACGAAGCCCAAACCGAAGCTCGAACCGTTTGTGAACAGTTGGGTGATCGCCAATGCGTCGCCACCGCCTGGCGGATTCGCGGCAACGAGCGATTTTACATGGGGAAATTTCGCGAGGCCCAGGAGGCCTATCTTCAGGGTGCGGTTGTGGCGCGGGAACTTGGCGACAACACCGAGCTATCGGAAATTTTGAATGGTCTGGGAGTGGTGGCTGAAGCCAATCTCGAATGGGATCAGGCCGAGAAAAGTTTCCTGGAAGCGATTTCTCTCAGGAAGGAGGCCGGCTACAGTCCCAGCGACATCCAAGTGCAACTCGCCGACTTCTACTTGCACACCGGCAGGCTGCGGGAGGCCGCGCGTGCCGGGGAGGAGGCTTATGTGGAGGCTGAAAAGACCAGCGCCCGGCTAGAAATCGGCGAGGTCTATTTGCTGCGCTCCGAACTGGCGCGCTTGGACGGAAGCCTTCCGATGGCTCAGGATATGGCAAGCAGGTCGATCGTCGAGTCCCGCGCGACGAAAAGCAGCAGCGATCTCACTTTGGGCCTCGCCTCCCTCAGTTCGATTCAAACTGCTCGCGGCGATCTCCAGCAGGCCGATGTCAGCCTGGCGGAAGCAAGCAAGAGTTATGCTCCCCTGCATCAATCCGTCGCAGTTCCGGAAGTCCAAGGAGCCATCGAACTCGCCCGCGCCGAGTTATTGCTCGCGAAAGGTGACTTTCAGCATGCGGCCGATGAGGCCCGCCGCTCCGCCGCCGACTTTTCCGCCGCTCACCTGCACCAGAACTCGGGGCAAGCGCTGGTGGTCGAAGCGAATGCTCTCGACATTCTTGGCAGGATCCCGGAAGCGCTCCAGGCCTCACAGCTGGCCCAACGAGAGGCCGCCCAAACGCCCGATCCTACGACCGCCGCATCCGTCCGTCTCATCGCCTGGAGACTCGGGTCCGATTCTCAGGAGCCCCCGGATCTCCGCGCTAGCATCGCCGCTCTGAAGAATCCCGAGCTAACGCTCGAAGAAGACCTGGCTCGGGCCCTGCGAGCCAAACGGTCCGGCGCGTCCAATGCCCAGCCGCTATTTCAGGCCGTCGCCCGCCGCGCCGCCGGCGCTGGTTATCTCACGCTCTCCCGCCGCGCCCTGGCTTTGGCGCAATAAGCGCCGCCTGAATTTGCCGACCCGTACCTGGCGCTCTCTATCCGGGTATAATTCCCGCATAAGCGAGGAGCCATATGTTCCATTTCAAGCTAGCGACCATCCTGTTGTTGTCGACAATTCCGCTGCTGGCCCAGCCTGAAAAGACAGCTTGGGATGTCCTCAAGCAGGGCTTGGCGGAAAAGAATCTCGACAAGCATCGGCAGGCTCTCACCGCGACCGGCTCCATCGGCTTGGCGCCGGAGGCCGTCCAGCTAGTCGAGCAGGCGCTCAAGGATCCGGATCCGTTAATCCGTCAAACTGCGGCAGCCGAACTGGGGCAAATGAAATCCCAACAGTCTATTCCAGCGCTGAAAGCGGCCATGGACGACTCCGATGGTCAAGTGGCGTTCGCCGCCGCAAAGGCCCTCTGGGACATGGGCGACAAGAGCGGCCGGAGCCTGGTCGAGGACGTAATAACGGGCGACGAGAAAACTTCCGAGGGCTTGATCGGCGGAGCAAAGCGCGATGCCAAGCGGAAAATACACGACCCCAAGGCACTCACGCTGATGGGTCTCAAGGAAGCCTCGGGCGCCCTGCTTGGCCCGTTCAATATCGGGATTATCGCCGCCGAACAAGCCTTCAAGGATGGTTCTGCGGGCGGGCGAACTCTAGCCGTCGCCCTGCTCTCTGAAGATTGCGACGCTCAAACCGTCCGGCTTCTGGATTGGTCCTTTACCAACGACAAAAGCTGGACCGTCAAGGCCGCAGCCGCGAAAGGACTCGGAAAATGCGGCGGCATTGACTCGATTCCTAAGCTTGAAACTGCCCTGTCCGATTCGCATGAGGCCGTTAAAGCGATGTCCGCCGCCGCGATCATCAGGCTCACTCTCAAGCCCGAGCAAAAGCAAGCGGGCGGAGAGTAACCTCGACCAGCGACGGAATACCACCAGGCAGCGTTTTCAAGATCAAAACCCCCCACCAATGGTGGTGCGCTGGCTAAATCGTTCTTCAGCCTGACCTAAGTTATAAAAAGTGCTTGCATCTTGTTGGCGTCTCGTGGCAAAATCCTTTCAAGGCCAAAAGTGGTCGAAAGCGGACTAAAGTGGAAGGTCAGCCCAAAACGAAGCCGGTCGAGCCTCCGCGCGGCTTCTTTGCGGCCACCGTTGACGAAAAAGGCAGGCTTAAGCTTCCGGTCGACATGCAGACTTTCCTGGGCGGATTCGGAGAGGACCAGTTCTTTGTGACCAGCATGGACGGCCGCATAGCTAAAATCTATCCGATTTCGGTGTGGAAGGGAAACGAAAAAGTTTTGGAGGAGCTGGCTACCGAAGATCCGGACGCGGCCGAGGCGCTCGCGTTTGTAGCCAACGATTACGGCGCCGACGCGAAGCTCGATCCGCAAGGGCGAATTACGCTGCCAACCGATTTGCGGCGGGCCTTGGCTCTTGAAAATCAGGAAGTGCGCCTGGACTGTTCGCCGAGTGGGATCAACGTATACTCCAACGCCGAGTACGAAGCGCGCAAGCGCCAGGCAAACGAGCGGCTCTCCGACAAGTTGAAGAGCGCCAGGTTGAAGGGTTTCAAATAGCGGCTATGTATGCACGTCCCGGTGATGCTGGCGGAATGCCTGGAATACCTGGCGATCCGGCCGGACGGGATTTATCTGGATGCCACCGCTGGATTGGGTGGGCATACCGGCGCTATCGCCGAGCGGCTGAAGAGCGGATTCGTGATTGCGAACGATCGAGATGCGGAATCGTTGGAGCAAGCCAGGCGAAACACGGCCGATTGGGTGGATCGGATTCGCTTTCACCACGGATCGTTCAGCGATCTTGCCGCCGCGCTGAAGGATGCCGGTGTGGAGCGCGTGGATGGGCTGCTGGCGGACTTAGGCGTCAGCCGCTATCAGCTCCTGGAGCCGGAGCGCGGATTTTCGCTGATGGCGGAAGGCCCTTTGGACATGCGCATGGACCGCAGCCAGCCTCGCACGGCGGACGACATTGTGAATCTTACGTCAGAAAAGGAACTAGCCGACCTGATTTATCAGCTCGGCGAAGAAAGGAGGTCGCGGAGAATCAGCAGAGCAATCGTTCGGGCACGGCCGATCCACTCGACACAGCGACTGTCGGGCGTGATCGAAGCGGCCGTGCCCCGAACGACCAAACTGCATCCCGCCACGCAGACTTTCATGGCGCTGCGCATGGCGGTCAACGACGAGCCGGCCGAGTTGGACCGGCTGCTCGAGATCGCGCCGGATTTAGTCCGAAGCGGCGGACGCATTGTGATCCTCACCTTCATGTCGCTCGAGGATCGAAAAGTGAAACAGAGTTTTCAGGCGCTGGCGCGTGCGGGCAGAGCCACCATTCTGACCAAGCACGTCCTCAAGCCCACGCCGGAAGAAGTAAGGCGTAACCCTCCATCGCGGAGCGCGAAACTCCGCGCCGTGGAGATGAGCTAGTTGGTCCGCAAAGGGCGCGCGGGCGTCCTCATTGGAAGGACGTAACTGCCCGCGCGCTCCGTTTTGCGGGCGGCTATAAGTTAGGTTAGGCGAGAACAATGGCAACCCTGGCAACTATTTTTGACCGATTCACGTCGCCGAGAACCATCGAGCTGCCCGCACCGCGGGCGCGCTTTCTGGAACCCGAGGATCCCTTCGCGGTGCCCGCGTTTCCGAATGAAGACATCTACTTCTACGTGAAGCGCATAGCCAATTCCAATGTGGCGCGCGTGGCCGACCCGGCCGCCCGCAAGACCTGCTGGCGCATGATCGGCTATTCCTTTGTTCTCGCGATGCTGGTGATCAGCCTGCTTCTCCCAACCTTATATGAGCGGATGGCCGGTTATCGCATGGAAGCTCTGCGCCAGGAAAAAGAGCGCTTGGAGCTGGACCGCGCCGCTCTCGAACTGCAGGAAACCAAGCTCGAAAGCCCGGCGCGTTTGGAAGAGCTGGCGCGAATGCAGCGCTTCGTGGACCCCGCGCCTGAGAGCGTCGTGTACCTGGACACGAAGTCGGATCGCATCCTCGCTAAGAAATAGCCGGGGCGCGATTGCGGGAGTTGGTTCTGGACGTAGCACATGGATACCTTGGCGACCAAGCGCGTGCACTTGCTGGCTCGGCTGGCCTTCATCTGGGCCGCGCTCATCGCCGGCCGTCTCATTCAGCTTCAGATCGTTCAGCACGGCGAATATAAGAAGTTGGCGCAACGCCAGCAGGAGCGCGTGATCCTGGTGCGCGCCCCCCGCGGCATGATTCTGGACCGGCATGGAGAACGGCTGGCCATGAGCCTGCCGGTTGAGTCGGTGTGCGTCGACCCGCTGCGAGTGCCCGATCTTGGCGTGGCCTCCGGCATTCTTTCTCAGATCCTGGGCCTGGACTCGGCCGAATTGCTGGCGCGTTTGAAATCGGCTGCCGATAATCGCCGCGGTTTTCTCTGGATCAAGCGCAAGGTCACGCCCCAGGAAGCGGGACGGCTGCGCGATCTCAAGCTGGAGTGGATCGAGTTCCGCACCGAGAGCCAGCGCTTCTATCCCAATCGCTCGCTCGCCGCGCACGTGCTGGGCGGTGTGGACTTTGAAGAGAACGGCAACGCCGGCATCGAGCAGAGCTTCAACGAGCAGCTCCAGGGCCATCCCGGTGAACTGGTGCTGACCGAAGATGTTCAAAAGCGTGGCTTCAAGTCCACCATGGAGACCGCGCCGCAACCCGGCCGCGACCTCCACCTCACCATCGACTCCAGTATCCAGTTCGTGGCCGAAAAAGAACTGAAGGACATGGTTCAGCAGCAGCACGCCCGTTCCGGCAGCGTAGTTGCGATGGATCCGCGCAACGGCGATATCGTCGCCTATGCCAACTACCCCACTTACGACCCCAATGAACCGCCCAAAGGGCAGGAAGCTTCCTCGCGCGAAGATCTGGCCATCGCGGCGCCTTTCGAGCCCGGCTCGGTCTTTAAAGTGATTACGCTCTCGGCCGCCCTTGAAACCACGCACTTGCGTCCGGAAACCATGATCAACTGTGGCGGCGGACAAATCACGCTGTTCGGGCGCACCATCCATGACGACCACCGGTATGGAATCTTGTCGATGGAAGATGTACTGGCCCGTTCGAGCAATATCGGCGCGATCAATATTGGACTAACGGTTGGGCAGGAAAAACTCTACGAGTACGTTCGACGCTTTGGATTTGGCCAGAGGACTGGAATTCCTCTGCCCGGCGAGTC
>Ga0335083_10004697_pt1 | contig 17350 bp, 12 predicted proteins | sample Lox_Sample_42_FD_206716 | JGI IMG/M metagenome (GOLD analysis project Ga0335083, IMG submission 206716) | Soil microbial communities from Loxahatchee National Wildlife Refuge, Florida, United States - Lox_Sample_4.2 | ecosystem: Environmental > Terrestrial > Soil > Wetlands | place: USA... | reverse complement strand
GCCGCCAGCAATTCGTAGGAAAATTCGCGGCCGATGGCGGCGCCGATCTGCAGTACCTCGCGCGCCGAGCCGAGGCGGTCGACGCGCGACATCAGCGAGGCCTGCAGCGTGGTCGGAATGGCGAGCTGCTGCATCGGCTGATCGAGCTCTTCGCTCTCGAGCACGGCCTTGGTCAGCTCCTCGACGAACAGCGGCACGCCGTCGGTGCGCTCGACGATCTGCTCGAGCAGGGCCTGCGGCAGGACCTTGCCGCCGCTGACATGCTCCACCATCGCCGTCCGCTCGCGCCGGCCGAGGCGATTAAGCGTCATGCTTGTGACGTGCGGCTGGCCCGCCCAGGGCGGCTGGAAGTCGGGGCGGAAGGTGATGAGCAGCAGGATCGGCAGGCTCTGCAGACGCTCGACGGTCAGCGTGAACAGTTCGAGCGATGTCGGGTCGCTCCAGTGCACGTCCTCGAACACCATCAGCACCGGCCCGCGCTGCGCGAGGCTTGTCAGTTGATCGATGAGCGCCGAGAGCACGCGGGCGCGCCGGCGCTGCGGGTCGGCGGAGCTGTCTGCCGTGTCGCCCAAGCCGAGGAGCTCGGACAAAAGGGCGGTCGTGGCGGCGGCATCGTCGTTCGTCTTGGCAAACAAGGCTTCAAGCTTGCCGCGCCTGATCTCCGGCGCATCGTCGCGCTCGAAGCCGGCCGCGTGCGATAGCTGCGCCACGATCGGTTGCAACACGCTCCCCTGATGATGCGGCAGGCAGAAATACCGCAAGATCGCCGGACAGTCGGCCTCGATGCGGTCCAGCAAGGCGGCAAGCAGCCGCGACTTGCCGATGCCCGGCTCGCCCGAGAGCAAGACGACGCGACCCTCTCCGCTCTTTGCCTGCTGCCAGCGGCGCATGAGCAGATCGAGCTCCTCCTCACGGCCGACCAACGGCACCTGATTGGCCTCGCGCAGGGATTCGAAGCGGCTCTGCATGCTTTGCTCGCGCAGCACGCGCCAGGCCGCGACCGGGCCGTCGAATCCCTTGAGCGCGCCCGGATCGACCGGCTCGTAGTCGAACAGGTCGCCGGTCAGCCGCCTTGTGCTGGCGGCGATCAGCACGCTGTTGGGCGCGGCAACTGATTGCAGACGCGCGGCGAGATTCGGCGTCTCGCCGACGACGTTGCGCTCCTGCGCCTCGCCGGCGCCGACCAGCTCGCCGACCACGACCAGCCCGGTGGCGATGCCGATGCGCACCTGATGGCGCGCCTCGCCGACCTTGAGCGCGCCGATCGCCTCGATCGTCGCCAGCGCGGCGCGCACGGCATTGGCCGCATCGGCCTCGTGCGCTTCGGGATAGCCGAAATAGACCAGCACGCCATCGCCCATGTATTTGGCGACGAAGCCGTGGAAGCGCGCGACCACGTCGGCGACGCATTTGTGGTAGGCGGCGATGACATCGCGCAGGTCTTCCGGGTCGAGCCGCGTCGACAGCGCCGTGGAGCCGACCAGATCGCAGAACATCACCGTGAGCTGGCGGCGCTCGGCCGCTGAAGAGACGCGCGGCGGCGCCACGGGCGACGGCGGAGGCGCTGGCGCGGTGGCCGGCGCTGTCCCGAGTTTGGCGCCGCATTGCGCGCAAAATCTAGAGCCGGCTGCGTTGACCGTCCCGCACGCGGCGCAGGCGATATTCTGCGGCGAGCCGCATTGCGGGCAAAACCGGCTGCCCTCCGGGATTTGCGCCTGGCAGCCGGGGCATGACTTCGTTGTGGCCATGCCCTGATGTTAGCACCGGGGCCGCGACTGCCAATGAATTCTGCGTAACACCCGCAACCGCCCGGCAGAATGCGGATGACCGCCGGGCGCAATTCCCATAGGCTCCCCGGCCAATGCGGCGCAGACCGCATCCTGCCACGGGAGATGACGCCATGAGGAAACTGCTGTTTGCCGCGGGGCTCGCCGTCCTGCTGGCCGCGCCGTCCTGCTTTGCCGCCGACTATCCGACCCGGTCGATCATCATGGTTGCGCCGCTGGGCGTCGGCGGCTCGACCGACATCATCGGCCGCATCATGGCGGACGCCATGGGCAAGCAACTCGGGCAAACGATCGTGGTCGAGAACACCACCGGCGCCGGCGGCACCATCGGCGAAGGCCGCGTCGCCCACGCCGCCCCCGACGGCTACACCATCGCCGTCGGACAGTGGGGCACCAATGTCGCCAACGGCGCGATCTACAATCTCAATTATGACCTGATGAAAGATTTCGAGCCGATCGGCCTCATCGCGACCCAGCCGTTCTTTATCGCCGCGCGCAAGGACGTGCCGGCAAACAACCTGAAAGAGTTCATCGCCTGGCTGAAGGCGAACGGCGACAAGAGCAACGAAGGCCATTCCGGCGTCGGATCGCCGTCGCACGTCGCCGGGCTTCTGTTCCAGCAGGCGATTGGAACGAAATGGACCATGGTGCCCTATCGCGGCGCCGGCGAGGCGTCGCAGGCCTTGCTGGCCGGGCAGATCGACTTGCTGCTGGTGACGCCCGCCGTCGGCGCCGCGCAGATGAAGGCCGGCCAGATCAAGGTCTTCGCCGTGACGGCGCCCAAGCGCATCGACACCGCGCCCGATGTGCCGACCACCGACGAAGCGGGCCTGCCCGGCTACTACTTCTCATTTTGGCACGCATTGTGGGCGCCGAAGGGCACGCCGAAAGAAATCATCGCCAAGCTGAACGAAGCCTTGCGCAAGTCGCTCGCCGACCCGACGACGCACAAGCGGCTGGTCGACCTCGCTCAGGACATCTTCCCGCCGGAGCGGCAGACGCCGGAGGCGCTGCATGCGTTTCAGCAGGCCGAGATGGACAAGTGGTGGCCGATCATCAAGGCGGCCAACATCAAGGCGCAGTAGCTCGCCCTGAAATTTCGTCGCGGCGTGCACACGCGGAGTTCGTTCGAAGGAACCCCGCGTGGGCCTGCGCGTTGTCGTGCATCCAGGGAATGGGCAGCGCGCAGTGATGCGGCGCCAACGAGGGCGAATATCCCATGTCAGTCGGCACAATTATTCTCATCATTCTCGTGATCGCTTTGCTCGGTGGCTTCAGCGGCCTCGGCGGCGGACGCTTTTACGGCACCGGCTACTACGGGGGCGGCGGGCTCGGAGTCGTGCTGGTGATCGTCTTGATCCTGGTGCTCATGGGCCGCATCTGATCGCAGCGCCGGCAGCGGCGAACAATCCTAGTGCGCGGCGTCCAGCATGGTCGAGGGCAGCCACAACGCAAGCCCCGGGAACATCGCCACCAGCACCACGGCCACGCACATCAGGAAGAACAGCGGCAGGGCATAGCGGCCGATGGTGAAAATATTGCGCCCGGTCATGCCTTGCAGGACGTAGAGATTGAAACCGACGGGCGGCGTGATCTGCGCCATTTCCACCACCAGCACGATATAGATGCCGAACCAAATGAGATCGAAGCCGGCCTTGGTCACCAGGGGGATGATGATCGAGGTGGTGAGCACCACCATGGAAATGCCGTCAAGAAAGCAGCCGAGCAGGATGTAGAATGCCGTCAGCACGCTGAGCAAGCCCCAGGACGGTAAATTGTAGCTGCTGATCCACTCGGCGAGCGCGATCGGAATACCGGTGAAGCCCATGGCCGCAGTGAGGAATGCGGCACCGGCCAGGATGAAGGCGATCATGCAACTGGTTCGGGTCGCGCCCAGCAGCGAATCGACAAAGCCTTGCCGCGTCAGCGTGCCCGACCACCACGACAGAAACAGCGACAGGAAAACGCCGACCACGGCGGCTTCGGTCGCCGAGGCCAGCCCGCCATAGATCGAGCCGATAACGCCGACGATAAGCAGCGTAACCGGTATCAACCGCCGCGATGCCTTGACGCGTGCGACGAACGGCACGCGCGGCTCCGGCGGCGGCATGCGCTTCTCATTGAGCAGTGCCCAGGCGATGATGAAGCCCATGAACAAGCCGGCGAGCATGATGCCCGGCAGCACGCCGGCAATGAACAGCCGCGCGATCGATTGATCGGTCGCGGTCGCGTAGACGATCATGATGATCGACGGCGGGATCAGCAGACCAAGCGTGCCGGAGCCGGCGAGCGTGCCGACCGCCATTTTCTCGTCGTAGCCGCGCTTGAGCAGTTCCGGCAGCGCGATGCGGCCGATGGTGGCGCAGGTCGCGGCCGATGAACCCGACACCGCGGCAAAGATCGCGCAGCCAATGACATTCACGTGCAGCAGCCGTCCCGGCAGGTTTTGCACCCAGGGTGCCAGCCCCTCGAACATGTCGTCGGATAATTTGGTGCGATAGAGGATTTCTCCCATCCAGATGAACATCGGCAGCGCCGTCAGGTCCCAGGAGTCCGACGCCGCCCACATCGAGGTCGCCAGCACTTGCCCCGCCGGCGTCGCCACCTTGGTCATCACCGCGGCGAAACCGCAGACGGCGAGCGCCAGCGCGATCCACACGCCGGTTCCGAGCACCGCAAACAGCAGCAGCATGAGCAGGAGCGACAGCTCGATGACGTTCAATGGCTAGCCCTCCTTCCCTAAGGTGATGGCGTCCTCGGCCGCGCGGAAAGTCGGGCGCCCACGCGTCACCACGCAGACAAGCTCGTCAATCAGCGCGACGGTGAGGATCAACGTGCCGAGCGCCATCGAGGCCTGCGGATAGCCGAGCGGCACCTTGATGACGCCGGTCGACACTTCCTGGAAGCGGAACGAGATCCACGCGAAATTCGCGAGGTGCCAGGTCATATAGCCGGAGGCGAAAGCGGCGAACGCAAAGGCGAAAATCTCGACGATCCGCCGGTTCGCTTCACCGAGCGCGGCGAGGACCATGGTCACGCGAATATGAGCGCCGGCCTTGAGCGTGCCGGCAAGCGCCAGGAAACTTGCGCCCGCGAGCAGGTAGCCGCAGATTTCGTCGAGCGAGAGAACGACAAAGTCGGTGCGCGGCAGATGCACCAGCGCCAGCGCCCCATCGAGAAGCCGTCCGCCAAGCTGCGCGCCGACCAGCACAGCGATGGCGACGAGGCACAGCGCCGACAGCCACAGCGTGACGCGATAGAGCGTGTCGAGAAAGCGTCGCATGGAAAAGTCCCCTCCCCCTTTTTCGCAGAGGGAGGCAGACTTGGCGAGTAATTACTTCCTATACGCAGCCAGCATCGCGGCACCGTCGGCGCCGGCGGATTTCTCCCATTCGGCAGAAATCGTTTCGCCGATCTTGGCGAGGCCGGCCTTCATCTCCGGCGTCGGCTCCGTCACCTTGATCCCGGCCGCCTTGAGCGCCGCAGTCTTGATCGTCATTTCCTCGATCGACATTTTCCAGCCGCGCTCCTCGGCGACCTTGGCCGCGTCGGTAACCGCCTTCTGTTCCGCCGGGGTCAGCTTGTCGAAAGCCTCCTTGTTGACGAACACGATGTTGCGCGGCAGCCAGGCCTGGGTGTCGATGTAATTCGAGAGATAGTCCTGCGACTTGGTATCGACGCCGGTCGAAGCCGACGTGATCATCACGTCGACGCGGCCTGTGGCAAACGCCGTCGGCAGATCGGGCACCTCGATCTGCGTCGGGATGGCGCCGGCGAGCGCGGCGATGCGGCCGATCATGGCATTATAGGTGCGGAATTTCATGCCCTTGAGTTCGTCCACCGACTTGATCTCTTTCTTGGCGTAGATACCCTGCGGCGGCCACGGCACCGAATAAAGCAGCATCAGGCCTTCGGAGGCGAGCTGCTTTTCAAGGTAAGGCTTCTGCGCCAGGTAGAGCTTGTGCGAGGCATCATAGCCGGTGGCGAGGAACGGCACCGAGTCGAGGCCGTACACGGCCGCCTCGTTGGAGGCGAGCGACTCGAGAATCTCGCCAATCGGCGCGGTGCCCTGACGAACCGCGCGCTTGATCTCCGGGTGCTTGAACAGCGAACCGGCCGAATGCACGGTGATCTGCAGCGAGCCGTTGGTCGCCTTGGCGACGTCCTGCGTGAACATGATCACGTTTTTGGTGTGGAAATTGCCGTCCGGATAAGGCGTCGGCATGTCCCATTTGGTTTGCGCCGAAGCCCCGGTGACAAACGCACCGGCAAACAGTGCACCGGCCAAAACACGTGCGAATTTGATCATTGCAACCCTCCATGAGGACCGCGCATGAGAAACCCCCTCGCCTCGGTCCGCCCTTTAAGGTTTAAGCATGGGGCCTGCGCCCGCCCGGTGGCAAGGCCGACGAGAGGCGAATGACGCATGGCAAAGATGCAGGCCGGAGGAAGCTGGGATTTCTGGATCGACCGCGGGGGAACCTTCACCGATATCGTCGGCCGGCGGCCGGACGGCACGCTGACCGCACACAAGCTGCTCTCGGAGAACCCGGAGGCTTACGCCGACGCCGCGGTGCAGGGCATCCGCGACCTGCTGGGGCTGAAATCTCGCGAGCCGATCCCGCCTGGCCGGGTCGGCGCGATGAAAATGGGCACCACGGTTGCCACCAACGCCCTGCTCGAACGCAAGGGCGAGCGCACGCTGCTGCTCATTACCAGGGGTTTCCGCGACGCGCTGAAGATCGGCTACCAGGCGCGGCCGAAGATCTTTGCCCGCCACATCGTCAAGCCGGACATGCTGTTCGAGCGCGTGGCCGAAGTCGACGAGCGCGTGCGCGCCGACGGCGCGGTCGAGCGCGAACCGGATCTGGCCGCAGTGCGCGCCGATCTCGAGGCGGCGAAGGCCGACGGCATTGCCGCCGTGGCCATCGTCTTCATGCACGCCTACCGCTTTCCCGAGCACGAGAAGCGCGTCGCCGCGCTGGCGCGCGAGCTCGGCTTTGCCCAGGTGTCGGTCAGCCACGAAGTCTCGCCGCTGATCAAGCTGGTCGGCCGCGGCGACACCACGGTGGTCGACGCCTATCTGTCGCCGATCCTGCGGCGGTATGTGGCGCAAGTGGCAGGGGAGATGCAGACGCCATCCCTCCCCGGAACGGGGAGGGTGGACGCGAGCGCAAGCGAGCGGCCGGGTGGGGTTGTTCACACAGCGGCCAGCCGACCCCACCCGGCCGGCTTCGCCGGCCACCCTCCCCCTTCGGGGGAGGGATCGAACATCCGCCTGATGTTCATGATGTCGTCGGGCGGGCTGACGGCGGCGGAATTGTTTCAGGGCAAGGACGCGATCCTCTCGGGGCCGGCGGGCGGTGTGGTCGGCATGGCGCAGACCGGGCACGAAGCCGGCTTCGGGGAGCTGATCGGCTTCGACATGGGCGGCACCTCGACCGACGTTTCGCATTTCGACGGCGAATACGAGCGCGCCTTCGAAACGGAAGTCGCCGGCGTGCGCATGCGCGCCCCGATGATGCTTATTCACACGGTGGCCGCCGGCGGCGGCTCGATCCTGCATTTCGACGGCGCCCGCTTCCGCGTCGGCCCGGATTCGGCCGGCGCCAATCCGGGACCGAAATGCTACCGCCGCAACGGGCCGCTGGCGGTGACCGACGCCAATGTGATGGCCGGCAAGCTGATCCCGGATTTCTTCCCGAAGATTTTCGGGCCGTCGCAGAACCTGCCGCTCGACGCTCACGCCGTGCGTAACGCCTTCGTCAATCTGGCGCAGGAAGTGGGCGGCGGCCGCAAGCCGGAAGAAATCGCCGACGGTTTCATCAAGATCGCGGTCGAGAACATGGCCAACGCGATCAAGAAGATTTCGGTGCAGCGCGGCTACGACGTCACCCGCTATGCGCTCAACTGCTTCGGCGGCGCCGGCGGCCAGCACGCCTGCCTGGTCGCCGACGCGCTGGGCATGACCAAGGTGCTGATCCACCCGTTCTCCTCGCTGCTGTCGGCTTACGGCATGGGACTCGCCGATATCCGCGCCACGCGCCAGCAGGCGATCGAATTGCCGCTCGGGGCAAAAGCGCTTGCCGCCATCAAGCGCATCGGCGGCAGGCTCGGCCGCGAGGCCAAGAGCGAAGTCGCCGGCCAGGGTGTGGCGGCGGACAAGATCAAGGTGATCGTGCGCGCGCATATTCGTTATGCGGGAACGGATACGGCGCTGGTTGTGCCAGCTTTCTTGCACGATGCCTCGGCCCCAGCGTTCCCTCGCCCCTTGTGGCGGAGGGACAGGGAGGGGGGTAAGCGGCAACGCTCGTCAAGAAAATTCACCCCCCTCCGCAACCCTCCCCCACAAGGGGGGAGGGAGCAGACTGCGGCGAGCCGCGGCGCCGGTGCCCTCAAGAGCGCAAAGAATGAGAATGCTATACTCACAAAAATGCGGCGGGCCTTCGAGGCCGCGCATAAGGCCCGCTTCGGCTTCGTCGACCGGAGCAAGCAGATCGTGGTCGAGGCGGTCTCAGTCGAAGCGATCGGCGGCGGCGCCAAGTTCCGGGAAAAATCGGCCCAGCTGTCGCGCGCGAAATTGCCGCCGCCGGCCCGGCGCACGCAATTCTTCTCCGCCGGCGAATGGCATCAGGCCAATGTCTACACCCGCGACCAGCTCCGGCCCGGATCACGCGTCAAAGGCGCCGCCATCATCGTCGAGCCGCACCAGACCATCGTCATCGAGCCGGGCTGGCAGGCGGAGCTGACGCGGAAAAACCATCTCGTGCTTACGCGCGCGGTCAAGCTCAAGCGCACGTTCGCCATCGGCACCCATGCCGATCCGGTCATGCTCGAAGTGTTCAACAACCTGTTCATGTCGATCGCCGAGCAGATGGGCGTGTCGCTGCAGAACACCGCCTATTCGGTCAACATCAAGGAGCGGCTCGATTTCTCCTGCGCGGTGTTCGCCCATGACGGCACGCTGGTCGCCAACGCGCCGCACATGCCGGTGCATCTCGGCTCCATGGACCGCGCGGTGGAGACCATCATCCGCGAAAACAAGGGACGCATCGCGCCCGGCGACGTCTATGCGATCAACGCGCCCTACAACGGCGGCACGCACCTGCCGGATATCACCGTTTGCACGCCGGTGTTTTCTTCTTTCTCCCTCCCCCCGCGAAGCGGCGGGGAGGGTCGACGCGACGCGAAAGCGGCGCGTCGGGGTGGGGGGTCCTCGAAAAGAAGCGCCCCCCACCCCCGACCCCTCCCCACCACGTCGCTTCGCTCCGTGGAGGGAGGGGAGAAGAAAGGCAAGCCCGAAATCCTGTTCTGGGTCGCCTCGCGCGGGCACCATGCCGACGTCGGCGGCATCTCGCCCGGTTCGATGTCGCCCAATGCGACGACCATCGAGCAGGAAGGCGTCTATATGGACAATTTCAAACTGGTCGACCGCGGCCGCTTCCGCGAGAAAGAGCTGATGGCGGCGCTGCGAGGGGCCAAATACCCGGCGCGCAACCCGGTGCAGAACATCAACGACCTCAAGGCGCAGATCGCCGCCAATGAAAAGGGCGTCGCCGAGCTGCGCAAGATGGTCGAGCAGTTCACGCTGCCGGTGGTGCGCGCCTACATGCAGCACGTGCAGGACAACGCCGCCGAGAGCGTGCGCCGCGTCATCGATCGGCTGCACGACGCCGAATATTCCTACGAGATGGATCAGGGCACCGTGATCAAGGTGAAGATCACGGTCGACAAGCAAAAGCGCGAGGCGACCGTCGATTTCACCGGCACCTCGCCGCAGCAGCCGACCAATTTCAACGCGCCGGAGCCGGTGACGCGCGCGGCGGTGCTCTACGTGTTCCGCGTCATGGTCGACGACGACATCCCGATGAATGCCGGGTGCCTGCGGCCGATCAACATCGTCATTCCGCCGAAGTCGATGCTGACGCCGGAATATCCGGCCGCCGTGGTCGCCGGCAATGTGGAGACCTCGCAGGCGGTGACCAACTGCCTGTTCCTCGCGTTAGGCAGCCTCGCCGCGGCGCAAGGCACCATGAACAATCTCAATTTCGGCAATGCGCGCTACCAGTATTACGAGACCATCTGCTCCGGCTCACCGGCCGGGCCGGGCTTTAACGGCACCGACGCGGTGCACACGCACATGACCAATACGCGGCTGACCGATCCGGAGGTTCTCGAATTCCGCTATCCCGTAGTGTTGGAGGATTTCCATATCCGCACCGGGTCGGGTGGCCGCGGCCAATGGCACGCCGGCGACGGCATCCGCCGCACCATCCGCTTCCTCGAAAAGATGGATTGCACGATCTTGTCCGGTCACCGCCGCGTGCCGCCGCCGGGCCTTGCCGGCGGTGATGCGGGGCAAATCGGCGAGAACGCCGTGCGGCGGGCGGACGGCCATGTCGAGAAACTCAAAGGTTGCGACGAGACGACGATCGACGCCGGCGAAGCGGTGATCATCCAGACGCCGACCGCGGGGGGATACGGGAAGGCGTGAGCCTGAGACCCGCGTTCGTTCCCGCGCAATCGGGAACCCAGAGCTTTTGGCACTGAAGTTGCCGTCCCGGGGTCCCCGCTTGCGCGGGGACGAACGGACGGCTAGTGCCCGCCTCCGCCGCCCGCGGGCGCCGCCGGCTTCTTCATGATGACACCGATCGCGGCAAGCGCGAGGAACAAAACCGTCAGCATCAGGAACACATCGGCAAAGCTCATCACCATCGCCTGCTTGCGCACCAGCCCCATCATCGCCTTCAGCGCCATCAATTGCGCGTCGGAGCCATGGAAGCGCGAGGCGAGTTGCGACAATGTTTCCCGCGCGGTGCCGTTGGCCCAGTTCACCGACTCGTGCAGGCGCGTCAGATGCAGGTCCATGCGGTCGTTGAGCACGGTATTGATGGCGGCGAGGCCGATGGCGCCGCCGAGATTGCGCATGAGGTTGAACAGGCCGGAGGCGTTCTTCATGAGCTGCGGCGCCAGCGTGCCGAGCGCGGTGTTGGTCACCGGCACGATCGACAGCATCAGCCCGACGCCGCGGAAGATCTGCGGCCACAGCAACTCCCAGAAATCCCAGTCCTGGGTGACGAAGGTCATCTCCCAGGTGCCGATGGCGAAGAACACGAAGCCCGCCATCAGCACGTAACGCGGATCGAGCTTCTGGCTGAGCTGGCCGGCGATCGGGGCGGTGGCAAACATCGCCATGCCGGAGACGAACATGGTGGCGCCGATCATGCGCGCGTCATAGCCGCGGATGGCGGCGAGATAGACCGGATAGACGTAGGTGAGGCCATAAAGGCCGATGCCGAGGACAAAGGAGAACAGGCTGCCGACGGCGAAGTTGCGATTGGTAAAGGCGCGCAGATCGACGATCGGCGATTGCGCGGTCAAGACGCGGGCGAAGAACACGACGGCCGAGACGGCCGAGACGACGGCGAACAGCGTGATCGTGCCGTCGTCGAACCAGTCATTGCGCGGGCCTTCCTCGAGCACGTATTCGAGCGCACCGAGGAAGCCGGCCATGGAGATGAGGCCCCACCAGTCGAAATGCTTGAGCAGCGAATGGTCCGGCTTGTCGAAGTCGACCAGCACGACGGTGGCAATCGTCACCACGATGCCCGGCAGGATGTTGATGAAGAACAGCCAGTGCCAGGACAGCACGTCGGTGACGTAGCCGCCGACGGTCGGGCCGATGGTCGGCGCCAGCGTGGCGATGAGGCCGACGGTCGGCGCGATCATCTTCTGCCGCGGGCCGGTGAAGATCATGTAAGCGGTGGCAAACACCGTCGGCACCATGCCGCCGCCGATGAAGCCCTGCAGCGCGCGCCAGACGATGATCTCGTTGATCGACGAGCTCATGCCGCACATGATGCTGGCGAGCGTGAAACCGGCGGCCGACACCGAGAACAGCAGCCGCGTGCCGAGCGCGCGAGAGAGGAAGCCGGAGAGCGGGATCGCGATCACTTCGGCGATCAGGTACGAGGTCTGCACCCAGGGGATTTCGTCGGCCGAGGCCGACAAGCCGGCCTGGATTTCCGACAGCGAGGCCGACACCACCTGGATGTCGAGGAACGCCATGAACATGCCGACGCACATGGCGATGAAGGCGATGAGCTTGCGTGTCGATAGAGTATCCACGCTTCCGGCGCCGCCTGTCGGGGAACGGGCGGAGACCGGAAGCGTGGCTGTGGCGGTGAGCGAACTCATGGGAACTCACCGCCGAGTGGGATTGCGCGGAGCGTCGGCCGCCGCGGCGCTGAACCAGGAGCCGTTGTCGGCGACCGACCGGCCCGGTTTGGTGTTGACGGCGACGACCACGGACATGCCGGGCCGCAGCAGCCGCTTGTCGGCGACGCTCTGCGGCACGCGGATGCGTACGGCAAGGCGCTGCACGATCTTGGTGAAATTGCCGGTGGCGTTGTCGGGCGGCAGCAGCGAGAACATCGAGCCCGAAGCCGGCGACACGCTCTCCACCGTGCCCTTGATGTCGTGGTCGGGCAGCGCATCGACGCTGACGTCGACCGGCTGGCCGGGGCGCAGCCGCGACAGCTGCGTCTCCTTGAAGTTGGCGTCGATATAAACGCCGGTCAGCGGCACGAGACTCGCAAGCCGGGTTCCAGTCTGTACGTAGTCGCCGGTCTGCACGGCGCGATTGCCGATGACGCCATCGATAGGGGCGCGGATGAGTGTAAAGGACAGATCGCGTTCGGCCTTGGCCTGCGCCGTTCGCAGCTCCTGCAGCGTGCGCGAGGCTTCCTGCTGTTGCGCACGCAGCACCTCGACATTGGCGACCGCAGCGTCGATCGCTGCCTTCGCGCTTTGCACCGCGGCATCGGACTGATCGCGGTTGGCCTGTGCCTGTTCCAGGGTCTGGCGGCTGGCGAATTCCTTGCCGGCCAGCGCCTGCTGCCGATCGAGCTCGGACTGCGCGCGCGTCGCGCCGGCCTGCGCCGATACGAGCTGCGCGCGGGCCTGGGCGACAGCCGCTTGCTGCGCCGTGATTTGTTCGCCGATGCGACCCACGGTCGCTTGCTGGGTATCCACCTTGTCGCGGGCCGAATAGACCGCGAGCCGGTAGTCGCCGTCGTCGATGCGGGCGATGACATCGCCGGCGTGCACATAGGCGTTATCGGCAACATCGACGCTGGAGACGTAACCGGCGACCTTCGCGGCGAGCGTGGTCGCGTCGGCATGCACATAAGCGTCGTCGGTGGAGACGAGGAAGCGGCCGGTGCTCAGATAGTCGTAGCCATAGGAGCCGGCCGCGAGCAGCGCAGCGACCGCCCCGCCGACCAGGGCGCGCTTGCGCATCGCCTTCAAGCCGGCCGCAAGCCTTGCCTTGACGCCGGGCGCGGGCACCTCGACGGCGCGCGCTTGCTCGGCCTCTGCGTGCTGAGCTTCAGCCGGGGGCCCCTGCTCTGTGCCCGATATTGCGGCGTCGGCAACGAGGCTGAAACGGGAGGTGTCCCTGATCTTGGTGCTCTGCAACATGGCGAATTCTCCGAATGACCGAACGGTTCGGTCAAGCATAAATACGCCCACCCTTGATCTCTGTCAAGACTGACCGAACGGTTCGGTCATTGATTTTTTGCTGTGGATAGGCCATATAGACCAAAGACCTAGTGGCGGATGACCGCTAGGGACTGAAAATACGAGGGGAAAGCCCATGACCGATACCCTGGTCGTCGACCGACTGGTCAATGAAGCTGAAGACAGCGCCAAGCGGCGCCAGATCGTGGAGGGAGCCCACAAGGTCTTCCTCGCGCGCGGCTTCGACGCTGCCAGCATGGCCGATATCGCCAAGGTCGCCGGCGTCTCCAAGGGCACCCTCTACGTCTATTTCAAGAACAAGGAAGAGCTGTTTTCCGCCATTGTGCAGCAGGAATGCGGCTCGCATGCCGAGGGCGTTTTCGGTGTCGATGTCAACGATCACGACGTCGAAGCGGTTCTCACCCGCATCGGTGTCGAATACGCCAATTTCCTTTGCCGGCCGGAAAAGGCCTCGTCGATTCGCATCATTGGCGCCATCGCGGCCAGCATGCCGGAAATCGGCAAGGTCTTCTACGAAACCGGTCCGGGCTACGGCATCGCGCGGGTGAAGGGCTATCTTGAAGCGCAGGTCGCCGCCGGCGTCCTCGAAATCGCCGATTGCGAGATTGCGGCGGCGCAGTTCCTCGATGCCTGCCAATCCACCCTGTTCAAGCCGGTGCTGTTCAATTTCGCGCCGCCGCCGAGCCCCGAGCGCGTCCGCTACGTGATCGATATCGCCGTACGCACCTTCCTCGCCGCCTACCGGAAAAAGTAAATTCTCCAGGTTGCGGCAAGCCGCCGTTAAACATGCGGAGCGTTTCGCTCTTGCTATTGGGCCGCGGGCTGCCACCTTTCGGCCATGCGCAGAACGATTCTATCGGCACTGCTGATTGCGCTGGCCGCGCCGGCGCAGGCCGCAACCTATCCGGTGTCCGGAAACTGGGGCGTCGGCGCGCCGCCGACCAAAGGCGCCGTCGATTGCAGCAAGCTGCGCGTGATCGGTTTCAACGGCAATCAGCGCACCGACAGCAAGGGCGGCGTGCCGACCTATCGCAATGTGTCGGTCACCACGTCGGGATCGACCTATCGCGTCGTCGATGAATTCACCACCGGGCAAATTTCCAGCGCCCACGTGAACTTCACGCTGCGCCAGATCGACGCCGATCACCTCGAAATGACGCAAAGCGGCGGCACGCTGAAGCTTCAGCGCTGCAAGTAATCCGAATTATTTAGTGACGCGCGATGATCTCGCGCTCGCCGCGGTAAACGCGGGTCCCGCCGGCGCAGGCGCCTCTCTTGCGGCGCATGAGGATCGAGGGCCGCCGCTTGCACAGCACATTGCTGCGGCGCCGGCGCGGCCGCGGCCGATCGATCTGGACGCCGCCAAGGCGGGCGAAGGCCTCGCGCAACGCACCGTCGTCCTCGACCAGCAGCGGCAGGCCGAGCACAGTGGCCCAGACGCGCCATTCGACCATGGCGTCGTCGGTCTCGTCGGAAACGAACAGCGGCAGCCTGAGCGCCGGATCCTCGTGCTCGAGCGTCACGCTGGCGCCGACCGCCAGGCCGCCCTCGCCCAGCATCAATTTCAGGGACACTCCGGCAAAGGCGGACACCGGCAGGTTGAGCGCCATGAGCATGCCGCGCAGCGACCGCCGCACCACCACGCGCTCGCGATGCAACTCCACATGCCGCACCCGCTCGTCGGCCGCGGCATCGCTCGCCGCAAAGCGCACAGGCAGGGCGAACGGGTCGAGCCGCAGCACGCGGCTCGACCCGGCGGGGCTTCCGCCACTTCGCATCTGACGCCTCAAACTCTCCCGGCGCCGGGCTTATTCGCCCGGTCGCGCACCGATCTTGGCGGAAAGGCGTCGGAATAGGCTTAAGGTTCGGGGTTAACCAGATGTTGCGCGGGCCGGTTCGCACGCGATGATTGACGCGGCGTTGCCAAGCATGATTGACGAGGGATTGCCGCGCCGATGCAAATTGTCGGCGGCGGCAGTTGAACCTCTTGCATTCGGAACCATTTACCCACCATGCGCGCTCCCGCCCCTTCCCTGTTCGATCAGACCGCCCTTGCCGAACGCGCCGAGCGTCTGGTGAAGGCTGCCCGCGCCGCCGGCGCCGACGCCGCCGACGCGGCCGCGTTGCGCTCGATGTCGCTCTCGATCGAGGTCCGCGACGGCGCGGTGGAGGAAAGCGAGCGCGCCGAAGGCGATGACCTCGGCCTGCGCGTGCTGGTCGGCCGCCGCCAGGCGGTGGTATCGACGAACGACTTGTCCGCCGACGGCACCGCGGCGCTGGCCGAGCGCGCGGTGGCGATGGCGCGGGTGGCGCCCGAGGATAAATTTGCCGGCCTCGCCGACGCGAGCCTGTTGACCCATGATTTTCCCGACCTCGATCTGCTCGACCCCGAACTGCCGACGGTGGCCGAGCTTGAGGCACAGGCCCGCGCCGCCGAAGCGGCCGCGCTTGCCGTCAAGGGCGTCGCCAAATCAGGCGGCGCTTCGGCTTCCGCCGGCATCGGCGGCATGGTTCTGGTGACCAGCACCGGCTTCAACGGCGCTTATCTTGCCTCGCGCCACGGTATCGTCATGACCGCGATCGCCGGCGAGGGCACCGGCATGGAGCGCGATTACGATTACTCTTCGGCGCTGCATGCATCCGATCTCGACAGCCCGGAAAAAATCGGCCGCAGCGCCGGCGAGCGCGCGGTCGAGCGCCTCAATCCGCGCAAGGTGACGACGCGCAAGGTGCCCGTGGTGTTCGATCCGCGTGTCGCCGGCACCTTGGTGGGACATCTCGCCGGCGCCGCCAATGGCGCTTCGGTCGCGCGCAAGACGAGCTTCCTGCGCGACAAGATGGGCGAAAAGCTCTTCGCCGAAGGTATCCGCATCATCGACGACCCGCTGCGCAAGCGCGGTCTGCGCTCGCAGCCGTTCGACGGCGAGGGCATCAGCGGCAAGAAGCTGGCACTCGTCGATGACGGTGTGCTGCGCTCCTGGCTGCTCGATTGCGCAACCGCACGCGAACTCGATCTCCACACCAACGGCCGCGCCCAGCGCAGCACGTCCTCGACTCCGTCGCCGGCGCCGACCAATCTGCACATGGAGCCGGGCAGCCTCAGCCCCGAGGAACTGATCGCCGATATCAAGGACGGATTCTATGTCACCGACCTGATCGGGATGGGCGTCAACATGGTCACCGGCGACTACAGCCGCGGCGCGTCCGGATTCTGGATCGAGAACGGCAAACGCACCTATGCGGTGAGCGAGGTCACCATCGCCGGGCATCTGCTCGACATCTTCCGTACCTTGACGCCTGCCAACGATCTCAAGTTCCGCTATGCGACCAATGCGCCGACGCTGCGGCTGGAGGGCCTCACCGTTGCCGGGCAGTGATCCGCTCGTCGCGCGCCTCGAAAGCATCATGCGCGAGGCCGGCGAGCTTGCCGTCAGCACGTCGCGCGGCGCGTACAAGCGCTGGACCAAGGGCCACGATAATTCTCCGGTCTCGGACGCCGACATCGCGGTGAACGACTTTTTGCGCGAGCGGTTGTCCGCGCTGGTTCCGGAAGCCGGATGGCTGTCGGAAGAAACCGAGGATCATCCGCCAGGCCGGACGCAGCCGTCGGTTTGGATCGTCGACCCGATCGACGGCACCCGCGCCTTTCTGATCGGCCGCGCCGACTGGACCATATCGGTGGCGCTGGTTGAAAGCGGCCGCCCGCGGCTCGCCGCGCTTTACGCACCGGTAACCGACGAGATGTTCCTCGCCGCAAGCAGCCGGGGCGCCACGCTCAATGGTGCGCCTGCCCGCGTCAGCGCCGGCGATAGTCTGACGAACGCCAGCCTCGCCGGGCCGAAGCGCTATCTCGACCGACTTACCGGGCTCCTGCCCGGCATCGAGGCGCGGTCCAAGATCCATTCGCTGGCGCTGCGGCTGTCGCGCGTGGCGGAAGGCACGCTCGATGCCGCCTTCGCCTCCACCGGCAGCCACGACTGGGACCTCGCGGCGGCCGATCTTCTGGTCCACGAGGCCGGCGG
>Ga0335083_10004696_pt1 | contig 17350 bp, 16 predicted proteins | sample Lox_Sample_42_FD_206716 | JGI IMG/M metagenome (GOLD analysis project Ga0335083, IMG submission 206716) | Soil microbial communities from Loxahatchee National Wildlife Refuge, Florida, United States - Lox_Sample_4.2 | ecosystem: Environmental > Terrestrial > Soil > Wetlands | place: USA... | reverse complement strand
CGAGGTAATTCGTCCTTGATATCGCGTCTCGGGACCGCTATATATTCCGATTGATCGATGTTACCCGGTCACCCCGGGCGAGACTAAGTAAGATCATGCTGAGAATGGTGTAGACGGCGAGGAAACTGAATGGCAACTGAACCGATGAAGGAGATGAGTGATTCCGCGAAGCCGTCGGTTTTTCTCGCCTTTCCGTTCAGGGAACGTGATGAGTGGATAGGGCTTGTAGTTCCCCCGTTTTTAAACCACTATGGCTGTGATGTGCGGACCGGCGACCTGTATCCGGCCCAGCAGATCGATCGCGCGGTAAGAGATGACATTGCTCGATCTGATTTGCTGGTAGCGTTCCTGACCAGGACAGAGCAGCTTAAGAATGGCAACTGGGTACCGAGTGAGTGGGTCATCTCTGAGATCGGGTTCGCGATTGGGAAAGAAATCCCTGTGGTCTTAGTTCGCGAACTCGGAGTCTCCACGGAAATCGGCATTCTGGGCAACGTTCAAGTCATCAACCTGGATGCAGAGCACGAGGCGTTTACGGCATTCGTTGGCCTTCGCACCGCAATCAGGAATCTGTTGTTCAAAGGAAAGCAGGAAGACGGACTGGCGATCTGCCACTTAGCCAAGCCCGGCGAACTCGTGGGCGAAACGCAATGGTCGGATTTCTGGGTCTGGATCAGCGGCTCCAAAAAAGATCTGGATTCTATCGCCGAGGTGACTTACAGGTTCCCAGCCGGTTTCGCTCCCGAGGTGGAAGCCGGGGATCCCCTGAAGGCGTTTGGAGTTTACGGAGAGACCGACTCACCCATTACCCTCAAAGCGCAGATCAAGTTCAAGTCGGGCAATCGCAAGACGGTCAGCCACAGGATCGGAACGTTCGCGCCTGGCATTACTCCGATTCTGCTGGGCTCTTCGTTTCCGGCCAACTGATCTCCACAACATTCTGAAACTAAAATCCTGGTTCATTTGTTGAGCATGTTCGCAACGGCAGCGATGGTCTGGTCCACAATGTCCGGGTCGTCGCCGAAGCCGCTGAGCCAGAGCACATCGGGCTCGCGGCGAAACCAGGTGAGCTGCCGCTTTGCGTAGTTGCGGTGCCGCTGCCGCGCCGCGGAAATGGCTTCGGGCAGCGTCATCTCACCGCGAAGAACAGCATGGGCCTGCTTGTATCCGAGAGAGTCGAAAGCGCGGGGCGATTCGCCGTATTTCGCGATGAGGCTGCGGGTCTCGTCGATAAGGCCTTCGTCAAACATAGCCTTCGCGCGGGCGTTGATGCGGGTGTAGAGTGCTGTTCGGTCGGGATCGAGTCCGATGCGCAGCAGCCGGAAGCCGGTGAGCGGATCGCGTCCGGATTTCCATGCTTCGGAGATGGGCTGGCGCACTGAGAGTGAGACTTCGATGGCGCGGATGAGCTTCGGCGTGTCGTTGGCGTGAATGCGCGCCGCGGCAGCGGGATCGAGTCGGGCAAGGATGTGGCGCAACCATGGCGATCCGCGTTTGCCGGCGGTCTCTTCGAGGCGCGCGCGGAGATCCGGCGAGCGCTGCGGCCCAACGAAAAGCCCGGCAATGAGAGCGCGAAGGTAAAGGCCGGTGCCTCCTGTGACGATGGGGAGATGACCGCGTGCTGCGATGTCGCGCAGGGCGGCGCGGGCAAGACGCGAATAGTCTCCGGCGGTCGATTGCTCATCCGGAGCATAGACGTCGATTAGGTGATGCGGAATGCGAGCGCGCTCGGCAGGCGTGGGCTTGGCGGTGCCGATCTCCATCTCGCGGTAGACGGCGACGGAATCACAGCTGACGATCTCTCCGGATAATTTTTCAGCGAGGGTGAGGGATAAGGCGGTCTTTCCGCTGGCGGTGGGGCCGAGGAGGATCAGGGCCAGGGGATCGGTATCCCGGGATGTCACCAGCGCCACCAGCCCGGAGGAAAGAGCACGTGGCGATCAGCGCGGAGGAGTGCGATAACGAGAATGACTGCTGCAATGATGAGCAGTCCGGTGACCTGGCGGCGGAGCATAGGTAGAGAGTACAGCGAAACGCCTTAGCGGCAAGCGCGCGATCAAGATATGGTGAGCACGGTTTCCGGTTCGGGATTCGAAGCCGCCGGAGCAGTGAAGGGCAGGAAGATGGTCACGATGGTGCCGCTGTTTCCGCTCTCGGTGCTGCTGGCGACGGTGATCTGGCCGCCACGGTTTTGGATAAGTTGGCGGGCTACCCAGAGTCCGATGCCCGTGCCGAGCGCGCCTTTTGTGGTGAAGAAGGGATCGAAGATCTTCGGCAGGTGTTCGGGATTGATTCCCACGCCGGTGTCGGCGACCAGGACCTGGATGCCCTCCCCTGTGGAGCCTGCGAGTTTGCCTATGGAAAGGCGCAGAACGCCGCCACGCTCCATGGAGTCGATCGCGTTGGCGATGACGTTGGAGAAGACCTGGAGCATTTCGCCTTTGCTTACGAGGATTTTCTGCAGATCATCGAACTGTCTTTCGACGGTGATTCCGGCTGCGGTCAGCTTGGCGTTATATACCGTCAGCACGTTCTCGATCAGGCTGTGCAGGTGAAGCTCTACCGGCTGGCCGCTATCGCGGTAATAGCCCAGCGTCTGCCTGGCGATCTGAGAGACGCGATCAAGCTCCTGCTCGGCGGTGAGCAGATATTCGGCTGCCGGCTCGGTGGCTGGAGTGCTCCGCCGGGCCAGGTAAATGAGGTTCATCAGCGACTCAAGAGGATTGTTGATCTCGTGAGCGATGGCGGCTGCCATGCGTCCGGTAGCGGCCAGTTTCTCGGATTCAACAATCAGCCGCTCGATGCGCTTTCGGTCGGAGATATCTCGGGCGATCTTCGAGGCGCCTATCACGTTCCCCTTCTCGTCCTTGATGGGCGAAATGGTTACGGAAACCTCGAACAGCTCGCCACTCTTCTTCATGCGAATGGTCTCGTAGTGGTCGATGCGCTCGCCGGCACGCAGCTTGCGCAGGATCTCAGCCTCCTCGCCGCGGAGATGTTCGGGAATCAGCTGCAGAATTGACTGGCCGATCATCTCATCGGACCTATACCCGAACATGCGGCGTGCGCCTTCATTCCATGTGCGGACGACGCCGTTCAGGTCCTTGCTGAAGATGGCATCATCGGCAGAGTCAACGATAGCGGCGAGCCGGTAGCGGGTCTCATCCTGGCGCTTGCGGTCGGAGATGTCGCGGAGTATCTTCGACGCTCCGATCACGCGGCCAGTCGCGTCTTTGACCGGCGAAATAGTGACCGAGACGGGAAAGCGCTCGCCGTCTTTTCTAACGCGCGTAGTTTCGAAGTGGTCGATTCGCTCACCCGCCCTCAGTTTGCGGAGAATACCCTCTTCCTCGTGCCTGAGATCCGGAGGAATGAGGCAAAGAATCGATCTGCCGACGATTTCTTCCGGGCTGTAACCAAAGACGCGTGCAGCAGCCTCGTTCCACGAGGTGATGATGCCGTTGAGGTCCTTGCTGATGATGGGGTCGTCGGACGAGTTGACGATCGCGGCCAGGTGGAAGCGGGGGTCGAGCGGCGGTGGTGAAGAAGCAGGCACAGATTTAGGCACAACGAGGATTGCGGCAGACAAGACAGACCTCAATCGGCATTTCGGCACAGCAACCTGTTCTGTTTCGATGCCACCGACGTCCGGCCGGGTTTTATGTTACTGCATCCAAACGATGATTCGGTGGGCTTTTCGGCCGGCTTACCAGGTCCCAATACGAAGAACGGCGCCTGTCGTGATCCGCAGCGTGTTCTGGCCCTGGATGAAGTCTGCATCTCCCAGCCAGGCGTGGGTGTATTCGACGTTGACCATGCGCCACGCAAAGGCGCGGGTCACCACCCAGTCGAATCCGCTGCCGAACGCGAGCGACGGTCCGTACCGGGAGAGCTCAACTGAATAGTCGCTCCGCTTGGGGTAGTGCTGCAGAGGGCCATCTCCGTCATCCCATTCATTGAGCAGCTTCTTCTTCAGCTCGGGGTTGAGGATCTCGTGGGTGACACGGCGGCCGCCGAACATCATTTGCAGATAAGGAGATACGTGGTGGGCGGCGAGCGGGGTCCAGCGCACGCCGCCGCCCCAGAAGAGCATGTCGCCGCTCTGGTTTGAAGCGGGCATGCCCATGATGAGGCATCCGCTTACTTCTCCCATGAGCTGGAAGTACGGATTGATGCGAGACGCGCCGGAACCGCCTCCTCCTACGCAATTATTCGGACCCTTCGTATTAAGGAAGTGCTCATAGACGGGAAACGCCGTCAGCTCGATATCCGCTTCTTTCGGATACTCCCTCTCAAATACAGGCCCCGGAGGCTTTACGAACACGAACGGCTTTTCGCCGCCGGCTTTGTATTCGGCGACGAGTTCCTTCCGCATCTGATAGTCCTCGCCGGTCAAGGCCAGACGGGTCGTGCGGCGCCAGGGATAATGCAAGGCCATCGCATTCGCCGTGGATCGGCCAGGGTTGAGGAAGCCTCGAGCCAGGACGATGAGCAACCGGTTGGTGGTGCGATTCTCGAGTCCCGTGATCAGGTAGCGATCCGCAACGTCTTCGGCGAACATCGCGACGGTGCCGAGCGTTGCGGTGTCGACCAGACAGATGAATCCGGGAGAGGCGTGAAGCATGACATTGCCGATCGAGGCTTCGCTGACCGGGCCAATTTTCCACTCAGTGTGCCAGATTGCCGCCCACGCCATCGAGTGCAATAAGCTCATGTAGTACACACGGCCGTCACCGTACTGAACATTTCGATATCTCGGATCGTTCTGGCGGTAGATGAATCCGAAAGCCGAGCCCTGGATCGGGTGACTGGCGTAGGGCGCCATGAAGCGATCGCTGTCGCTCCAGCCGCGCAGCTCGCCGACAGAGTGGAGGTAATTGTTCAACCAGGGGCCGTTGAACATTGCATCGCGGGTTCCGGCTTCGGTGGTGAGGTCGAAAAAGTGCCCGATGCCGATAAGGAACAGAGACTGACTAATGGCGTCTTTCCACTGGACCTTCGTTTCCGGAGCCTGTTTGGCGTTGGAAACCACCATTGCGGTTGAGTTCGAGCCGGCTATTGTGCTTCCCGGGCTCTCCGGCAGATTGATGGAGTCCGTGTTGAGATTGCTGCCGGTCTGTTTCCCGGGATGGTATTGCATCCCGAAAGTGCTTAAGTCGGGATCACTTACAGGATGATCAGGCAGTTCCGCACTCGAGGATACCGGGGCAGATGGTTCAACTCCAGGAGCGGCGGGCATTCCGTAGGAAGGTGCGATCGGTGCCGCTTCCAACGGAGACTGATCGGGCTGGTTCTGGGCGAAGGCCGCCGCGAAACAGGCGGTAAGAAAAACCAACAGTATGAAGGCAGAGCCGGTCCATTTGGGAATGAACTGACTTTTCCTTGCCATATCACAGCGCTCCATGGAAACCAAAGAGAATTACTGCCGGTTCACCCTCCCCGGGTGAGTCCAAGGGCAAAGAATTCACATCCACCCGCGATATCAGCTTCGCGGGGCGACACACAAAGTGAAACTGTCATTACTGACAGGGCCGATCTTGATTGGCCACTTTTGAGAGCCGACAGCGGGGGGTGCTATTGCAAGAACTTGGATAGGCCGCCGAGGTTACGGGCAGGGTTCCTCAGTCGACATGCGCTCAAACTGTTTTTTAATAGTACGCGAACCACCTACCGCGTTTCAGACGAAATTTTCGGCGAATTTGTTTCAGGAGCGGTCAGTGCGGCCGTTTGCTGGATGTGCTCGCGAACCAGATCGTCGATGTCACCGATCTTGTCGTGTATAAGGTTGAGCTTGCGCGCGAGGTTCTGGATTTCTGATTCGGCGCGGCGGTTCACATCGAAATCAAGCTCACTGCGGAGGCGGTCCTTCTTGTCCTGCCGATTCTGGCTCATCATGATGACCGGCGCCTGAATGGCGGCGAGCATGGAGAGGATGAGGTTCAGCAGGATGAACGGGTAGGGGTCCCAGGCACGCTTACCGAGAATGACGTTAATGATGCTGTACACGACCAGGCCGATGAGGAAGGTGATGATGAACGTCCATGAGCCACCGAGTCCGGCGACAACATCGGCGATGCGTTCGCCGAAGGTCTCTTCCTCGTCGATGACGGTATTGGGGTTTCGGCTGGCGCGGATACGAACCAGTCGCTGAGAACCGTGGAACTGACGGCCGAGAACGGCCAGCATGTCCATGCCCGCCAGAGGTTTCTTGCAGAGCAGGGTGGAAATGTCATCGCGGCTGACCTCGACGCAGACAGACTCTTCGAGGGCGATGGCATTTGTCTGGTGCGGAGTCTGCTCAAGCATCGAAGCAAATCCGAAGAACTCGCCGTGGCCGGGCTGGTCGACCAGGACCTCCTGCTGATCTTCGTCCACCGTGGTGACCTGAACATTGCCCGACATAAGGACGTAGGCATGCCGGCCGGGATCGTCAATCTTGTAGATGCGCTGGCGGGCTGCAAACTTCTTGACCTCCACCTGGGAAGCCAGGACGGCCAGCTCCTCGTCGTCGAGCAGGCCAAAGAGCGGGACGTGTTTCAACTCCTGTGGATCACACGGCATGGGTCACCTCTCGGGCGGTGGGGTATCGAGTGAGGGAACTCGGAGGAACGATACCAGACAGCAAATTGAGAATGCAGGTGAATTTCCGGCATGAAATTCCGGCGATGGCGCGGCGGCTGGCGCGACCCCGCGAGATGTTGCATTCATTTATCCTCGAAACATGCATTTCCCTTCAGTTCTTTTTGCCGGCGGTCTTGCGGCATCCCTGTGTTTTTCCTCATTTGCTCAGACCATGGATCAGGGCTACGGGTCACAACAACAAACTGCTTCACCCGCGCCCGCCGCGCAGTCTCCGGCACCTCAGTCATCAACCCCTCAGTTAAAACTTGAGAGCCTGCCGCCGGATCCGCGTACCCCGACTCCCGAGGAGCAGGCCGCAGCAGAAGCGGCGCGCCAACGGGCGCAAGTCGCACGGGTAGCTACTGCCATGGCGAACTGGGGGACAAAGGCATCGTCTCCAGGTATCACGCTGACGATGAAGGAAGTAAAGCGGGAAAAAGTGGCTTCGGGGACGATGATCACTTACCGGCTTACGGCCAACGGCTTCGCGCCGGGCACCCGGTTGACCCTGCTCCGTTGGCCCTTGAATCAGGGGATTACGGCTGCGATGAACGGCATCGTGCTCGATGCCTCGGGGACCGCGGTTTGCGGACCACCGTCTCCCACGGTGAGCGCACCAGCCGAGCCGGCGGCAGAGCCCGATACCAAGACGGCCGCTGACACCGCCGCTGGCAGGGGTTCCAGTGCGTCACCAGCGCCGGCCGTGCCCGCCTGCACCAAGACGATGCAGCCGAACGCTCCGGTGGAGATTTCGGTAACCGTCGCCAGGGGCGAGGCGATTCGAGTTGGCCTGCTGGCCGAGGATCGGAAGAGCGGAGCCGCCTCGAGCGTGACTCCCTTTCCTATCCAGGGTGAGGACAAGGGTTGCAAGCTACAGGTTCTGCTGGGTGCAAAGGATGCCGAGCTGGTGTTGATCGAGGGCGACGGGTTCAAGCCGGATGCTGCCTTCACCGCCGGGACCGAGACCTATGGCCAGAAGACCTCGCTGGCGGCAAAGCCCGATGCTCAAGGGCATTTTGTTGCGGCCATGACTCCCTATGTGCAGGGCCACGACAGCGGCGACACAGTGGTCTATTACCAGAGCGACACCTGCACACCGACGGTTTCGTTCCACTGGGGCAAGGGCAGCTACAAGGCGGAGTAAGAGCCGTCCAGCGATTGATCACCAGGAATGACGGTTCAGGAGATCGGGTCTAAAGGGCCCGGCCGGCAGCGGCGCCGGAGGCCCAGGCCCACTGGAAGTTGAATCCGCCGAGGTGGCCGGTGACGTCGACGACTTCTCCGATGAAGAAGAGGCCGGGGATGCGGCTTTCCATCGTCTTTGCGGAAAGCTCGGAGGTCGAGACGCCTCCGGCGGTGACTTCGGCCTTAGCGAATCCTTCAGTGATCTCGGGCGTGATCGGCCAGTGGTGCCAGCGGCGCTCCCAGTCTTCGAGCGCATGAATGGTCCAACCAGCAGGCGGGTCGATGTCGACAAGGCGATCAGCGAGACGCTGCGGAAGAATCGTTCGGAGATGAGCGCGGAGCGTGGGCAAGCCCCGGTGCAGAGATGAGTTGGGAGTGAGCAGCTGTTGCGGGGCGAGGTCAAGCGACAGTGGTGTGCCGGACTGCCAGTAGGAAGAAATCTGCAGGATTGACGGGCCGCTGAGGCCGCGGTGAGTGACAAGCATGTTCTCGTCGAAATGACGGCGGCCGATGGAGGCGATGACGCGGGTGGAGACTCCTGAGAGATCGCAAAGGCGTTGCTGATCGGCAGAGTTGAGCACAAAGGGAACGAGCGCGGGGCGAGGCTCAACGACTTTGAGACCGAAATGGCGGGCGAGATCGTAGCCGAAGCCGGTGGCTCCCATTTTAGGGATGGATAGACCTCCGGTGGCGACGACGAGCGCGGGCGCACGGAATTCGCCGGTCCTGGTGAGGACGTGGAAGGCGTCGTTGCGACGGACTTCTGTGATGTTTGTATCGCAGAAGAGAGTGACACCGGCTTTGTCGGCTTCGGCGAGAAGCATGTTGAGGATGTCGCTGGAGGCGCGGTCGCAAAAGAGCTGTCCCAGCTTCTTTTCATGCCAGGGGATGCGGTGTTTCTCGACAAGAGCGAGGAAATCGGCAGGCGTGTAGCGGGCGAGCGCGGATTTGGCAAAGTGAAGATTTTCGGAGAGAAAGTTTTCCGGGCGGCAATGGATATTGGTGAAGTTGCAGCGGCCTCCGCCGGAGATGAGGATCTTCTTGCCCGGCCGGGACGCGCGTTCGAGAATGGCCACGCGGCGGCCACGGCGGCCAGCCTCGATGGCGCACATGAGTCCGGCTGCGCCTGCTCCGAGGACGAGCGCGTCGTAGTGATTTGCTGGCTGATTCACCGAGGTCAGTTTAGGTCAGACGACAAAAGGAGCGCTCCTTCGCTTCGTGCGCGCAAAACAGCGGTGATCCTGCTAATGACGATGATCTTTGAATCGTGCTGTAATAGCATCGCTCTCTTCGCGGTCTGCGCAATCCAAACCGGAACAAGATGATGGCCAGACGTTCTTTTCTCCTGCAAATGATGGCTTTGCCGTTTGCCGGTTTAGCCTCAATGGCGCAGACGCCTGCCGCCACACGTAAGCCGCTGAATATCATGATGAAGAGCGCATGGGGTTCCGATGACCCGACCAAGGCAGCTTTTCCGTTTTTGCACGGGCTGGCCTTATCCGAGGCCGGGCACTCGGTGCAGATCTTTCTGTTGGGCGAAGCTGTGTCGTTGATGCGGAAGTCGGTCGCCAGCGCAGTAGTGCCGGTGGGCTGGCCGCCCCTGATCGAGGCACTCAACAAGGTAACGGTAAGACATATACAGATTTATGCGTGCGGGGCCTGCTCGCGCGCCCGCTCGGTCGCCGAGACGGATCTGGATCAGTGGGGCGCAAAGTTCGGTAATCCGCAGATCTTTGTTTCGCTGGTCGAGTGGGCGGACCACGTGATCACCGAGTAGGCGAGCAAACTGCGCGGATAGTTGCCCCTTAAGCATGAAGCAGCCGATCACTGGCTTCCATCAGGACGAAGACCATCACTGGGTGGCCGACCTCGCCTGCGGACATACCCGGCATGTCCGGCACGATCCGCCATGGCAAAGCAGGCCCTGGACGCAGACCGGCGAGGGCAGGGCGGGAATGCTGGGGCAGATGCTCGACTGTAAAAAGTGCGATGAAGAAAAAATCCCCGCCGGAGAGTGATACTTTTTCGAGCTGGGTCTATAAGGTTTTACCCACCAAAGGCGTATTGTCACGACTGCCTGCGGTTTGGCAGCATCAAGAGATTGCAGTGGCTGGTTTGGTAACAGGATCGGTCTGGAGCTTTCCCGGAATCTCAGAGCGAAAGCATGACCTGCTCGAGGTTGTAGTGGGGTACGCGGCTATCCTGGTCGTGATCTGGACGCCGAGTCCTCTGCAGCGCGTCCTCTATTGGGCGGCCTGCGCACTGATCATCACCCTCGTCGCGCTGCGCAGGCAGAATCTCGAGTCCCTGGGGCTTATCGGACACAATCCAGGCAGATCGCTCTGGATCGTCGGCGCTGCCCTGCTCCTCGGCGCCAGCGGCGTCTTCGTTGCAGAGCGATTCCAGACGCTGCACTCGCTTCACGGGCAGGCGCCTCTCTTTTCACATATCTGGGGATACCTGGTCTGGTCGCTGATGCAGCAATTCCTGCTGCAGATCTTTTTTCTCAGCCGGCTGCTGCGACTCACCGCGCCGACCAAAGCCGCCGCGATCGTCGCGGGCCTCTTTGCTATCGCGCATATCCCGAGCCCAATACTCACAGCGGCGACGCTCGTCTGGGGATTCTGCTCCTGCCTGCTTTATCTCAAGTACCGGAACCTATACGTGCTGGGCCTGGCGCATGGAATCCTGGGCATCTGCTTTGCGATCACCGTGCCTGACCACTTCCACCACCACATGCGCGTGGGGATCGGCTATCTGAACTACCACCCGCACACGAGCCATCACGGGCAGGCCTAGAGCTTCGTCTCCGACAGAAACATCTGCGCCACCTGCTGCCAATTGTCGACGCGGCGGTAGCCGGTGACGCCGAGGTTGTGCGGCGCGGTGAACAGAATGCCTTCGCCTTTGAAACGCTTGAGCTGACGCGGCTGGTCGTCGATCAGGTAGTCGGCATCGAGAATCCCCTTGTCTCCGCAGAAGACGAAGTGAGTGGGATGTAGAAAGGGAAAGTGCCGGCGCAGCCAGCGGTATTTGGGGCCGAAGGAGTTGGGGAACTCCATGGCTGCGGTCGCGATGTAGACTTCGTACTCTTTTACGAGCGCGCGCAACACATGCTGGCTGTCCTCGATCACGGGCAGGTCTTCGAAGAAGTCTTCTGAGCGCAGATAGCCGTCGAGGCGCTCGTGGCGGTCCGTTGAGACGATTTCCCAGAGCCACTTGCCTTCGAGATCTGCCTTGGTGACGGCCTCGGCGTGGTCGCGGTTATAGCGAAAAATATGCTCGGCGAGAGTATCTGCGAGCACTTCGTCCATGTCGATGCAGATGCGCTTCATGGGCAGCTGGCCCCTAGGCTCCGGCGTCTTCTTCAGCCTGATCCGCGTCCATTCTTTTCTTTTTGGCTTTGGCGACCGGAACTTCCACAGCCGGCTCGAGCTCGGGATCGTAATAGAGCAGGCGGGCACAGCTTTCACACGGCAGAACCTCCCCGGCTCGCACTTGGTTCCATACCTGCGGACGCAGGGCCATCTGGCAGGCGAGACAGCGCTGTCCCTGTACGCGGGCAATGCCTGTGCCGCGCGCTCCGGCAACCCGGTCGTACTGTGCCAGGAGGCCTTCGTCAACATTGGCCCGCAGGCGGGTGCGCTCGGCTCCGAGTGAAGCCAGCTTCGTCTGGTGCTCCGCCGAAGTCGCGCGAGCGGCTTCCTTCTCCAATTCGACCACCTTGGTCTGGTCGGCAAGCTCTTCCTTTGCCAGGGCTCGCTTTGCTTCGAGCTGCTCGGAGCGCTCCATGCTCTCGAGCTCGCGGTCTTCGATGCGGCGAATCTCAGCTTCGGCGAAGGATATCTCGTGCTGCAGGGCGGCGTACTGTTCGTTGGTCTTTACGCTGCTTGTCTGCTCGCGGAATTTGAGAATCTTCTGCTGCTGGTCCTTGATATCGCTCTCGAAGCGGCGGCGTTTGGTTTCCTCTTCCTTGATGGCCTTCTCGGCCTGCTCCAGGGCAAGCTTCTCAGCAGCAAGTTTTTTCTCAAGCTCGGCGAGCCGTTTGGGAAGCGCGTCGATCTCGCGGCGGAGGCGGGCGATATCCTGTTCGGCCTCCTGAATGAACGTCAAGGTTTCGAGTTGCGGATTGATCATCTGAAATTCGGAACGGGAAAGATGCAGTCTAACGCATTTTCGCAGCCGGCCGCTTTTCAGAACACCTTTCCGACGCCGAAGTAGATGCGGTGATGGCCGCTGTCGCCGACGGATCCGCCGACCACGACCGGCCCGAATATTGTGCTGATAAGGATTGAGCCGGCAACGTCGCCGGGGATGCGAGTTCCGTTGGTTACCTTCTCGAAGGTGCCGACATCGAACCTGCCGTCGAAGTACACCTTGTTGCCGAGAAGCGGAGGGAGTGTCTTTAACTCCCGCAGATACCCCAACGTGACAATGGAGTACTGGTTGGTCAGGATTTCGTTCGTTCCATACGCGGGGAAGCTGATTGGGCCGCCGAGCGAGAAGACCGGAACGCCCACAAGGTTGTTGCCGTAGGTTGTGCCGCCTCCACCGGAAACATAGAAGGAGTTCAGTTCGTTGAACTTGAAGAAATCAGTGAACCGTCCTTCGGTCAGGGTGAACTTCGAATAGCCGCCGGGGTTAGCGTCAAAGTACTGCGTCCTGAAATTGAAAAGCTGCCCCTGGGTTGGAATCACAGGGTCATCCACGTTCAGCAACTGGTACTTGAGCCTTGAAAAGCCCTGGCGGCCGCTGACCTGGGGCTCAACTCCCTTCTCGCCCACCTCGAGGGTGTAGCTGTAATAGGCCGTCTGGTAGCCGACCCGAAGTTCACTGGTGCGCCCGAATTCATATCCGAAATCGGCGCCGCCGCCGGCCTGCTTCTGACGGTAGAGCGCGGCCAGATCGCCTCCGCTCGTGTATCCGTTGAACTCATTGCTGGTAGCGGAAAGGAATGGGGCTACAAAGAACCTTCCGCCGGGATGAATGGGCCGATAGTACTCGGACGTGATGCCGTACTGAGTGCCGAAGATTACGTCGTTGCGCCATTCAGCGCCGTAGGTGCCCACATCCAGATAGGTGATGCGCGCGCCCAGACTGAAGAGGACGTTGTTGTACTCCGAGCCGTCGATGACGATGAGCGGGCGGACAGTCGGTGGCGCGTACGGCTTGTCGAGAGCGGAAATTTCGAGTCCCTGCTCATTGCCCTTTCGCACCATCTCATAGGTCATGGTCGAGTAGCGGCCGTCACCCAGAATGTCGAGCAACTTGCCCTGCATCTCGGACGAGTTCACCGGCTTTCCAACGACGCTGGCAAATGCCTTCTCGATGCCCTCGGCGCTGCGTTTGTCGGTTCCGTCAACCGCAACAAATTTGGGAATCGGAGCGATTCTCCGGCGCGAGTTACGGCGAGTGAGATATTCCTCCCAGGTCACCTCGTCGACGGACAGCGTCGAGAGCATTGCCGCCTTGCTCTGCGCTGCGTCGTATCCAGCCTTGATGATCTCGGCAGCGTCGTTGTAGTCAGTGGACGTGAATTTATCGAGCGGAACAGAGACCACGAGGTCGGCCTGCTCGATTCCTCTTAGTTCCGTAATGGCAACGACGGTGGAGATTGATTGGCCGAGAACCCCGAAGGCGGACAGCGGCTCTTTCACGTTGAGGGGCTTGGTCTGGAGATGCACGGCCAGCGTGATGTCGGCTCCCATATCCTTCGCCACATCGACGGGCAGGTTGTCGACCAGTCCGCCGTCTGCGTAAAGGTGATCGCCGTCGCGCACGGGTGAGAAGATTCCCGGCAGAGACATGGTGGACCGCAAAGCGAGCGCGAGAGACCCGCTGCGAAAGACGTGCTTCCTGTCAAATCCAAGGTCGGTGCCAACACAGGCGAACGGGATCGGCAGGTCGTCGAAGGTCTCGATCTCCGAGTAAGGCAGGGATACGTTGTCGAGGATGAAGGAAACTTCCTGCCCGGAGTTAAATCCTTCAGGGAACTGCAGACCCTTGCGGAGTCCAAACTCGAGCTGGTTGGGGTACTGGTAGGCGTCTTCCTTTCGGCGGTAGGAAAGCTTGTCGAACGGCGTTACGCCGCGCAGCACCTGGGCCCAGTCGATGCCGTCGACCAGCTCAAGCACCTCCTGTGGAGACCGGCCCGTGGCGTAGAGGCCGCCGACGAGGCCTCCCATGCTCGTGCCGGCGACGTAGTTCACGGGTATGCGATGCTCTTCGAGCCAGCGGATGACTCCGATGTGCGCCAGGCCGAGAGCGCCTCCTCCTTCGAGAACAAGCCCGAGCCTCCCATGATTGGCCGGCGGAAGATTGCCTCCGTTTCCTCCATCGGGAGTGGCCGCGATGCCGCGTCCGCACACCGCAAGAACTCCGACTACACCCAGCAACAAGGCCATTCCGCTGCGCACAGGCTTTGCCATTTCCCCAACCCCCTGATCCCGACGAGATGAATGCGGTCTGGCGGCCAGAATATCCGACACGCACGGGCGCTATCACCTGTGAAGTTATACAGAACCGGACTTGTAGAATTGGGGGAATTACCCTTTTTTAGGAGCGCGGTGTGGTGCCCGGACGAGGCTCAACAATTACGGCTGCGATGTTTCTGGCTCTGCTGTCGCTTGGAGTTGTGGCCGCGTGCCACCGGCAGACTGGCGGTTACCTGGCCGAAGCGCGGACGCCTGCGATTGTTGGGTTGAGCAGCTCCAGCTTTAGCAACGGTGGCCGCATTCCGCAGAAGTTCACCTGTGACGGCAGCGGCACATCTCCAGATATTCAGCTGTCCTCCGCTCCCGCCGATACAAAGAGCCTTCTGCTGGTCATGGATGACCCCGATGCTTCTGGTTTCGTGCACTGGCTGCTCTACAATATCCCGCCGGCCACGCGCGATATTCCGGAAGGCGCATCCGCGCAGATAGCGCTGCCAGCAGGCGCTGCCGAGGGTGAGAACAGCATCCACAGCAATGGATACTTCGGGCCGTGTCCGCCAGCGCCGAACCCCCACCACTATGTCTTCAGCGTGTATGCGCTCGATGCCGACCTGAAGCTTCCGCCAGGCCAGACCAAGAAGGAGCTGGCTTCTGCCATCAAAGGGCATGTTCTCGCCAAAGGAACCATGACGGGGCTTTACACGCGCGGCGGCGGATAAGCTCGGAATATCTGATTTTTGCAGGCTAAAATGATGATTACCCTGGTATGTCCGGACCGAAACCCCAATACCGGCCGGGCGAGAAATTCCTGTACGTCCTGGAGTCTCCTTGCATCCTGCACGCGCTCTTGCTGCTCTGCTCCTGGTAATTCCCGTCTCTCTCAGCCACTCGCAATCAACCGGCACCAAACCGTGGACAGTGAAGGAAATCTTTGGCGGTCCAAGCCTGACCGGCGATCCGCCGTATGAAATAAGCTGGTCGCCCGATGGATCGCGCGCCGCATGGATCGCGAGTAGCGGCGACCTGATGGAGGTCTCCGCCGCTGACGCCAAAGTGAGCAAGCTGCTCGACCACTCCAAGCTCGGCAGTCTGCTCGGCGCAAACATCACCGAGAAGGACCGCGACCATCGCGGGCGTTACGACGAGCCCGACTACATCTGGTCGCCGGATTCGAAGCAGGTGCTTTTCGACACCAACGGAGAGCTGTGGCTCTACAAACTTGAGAACGGCATCGGCATTCAGATCGGCAATACAGGGATGCAGAGCGGCGACGATCCGAAGTTTTCGCCCAACGGTGAGTTCATCTCCTTCGTGCGCGATCACAACCTGTACGTGCAGAAGGTGACGGGAAATCATTCTCCGGAAGCGCTCACCGATACTACCGACCCGGCCATTCTCAACGGCGAGATCGACTGGGTGTATCTGGAAGAGCTGAACGTTCGCAGCAATTACTTCTGGTCGCCGGACTCCAAGCGAATCGCTTTCCTGCAGATGAACGAAACAAAAGTGCCGATCTATCCGCTGGTGGACTGGATTCCGCTTCATGCATCGATAGACCCGCAGCGCTATCCGCAACCGGGAGACGCCAGCCCGGCGGTGCGGGTAGGAGTGGTCGGCCCGGGTGAGGACAAAGGTCACTGGCTGAAGATTCCTCTGGACCCCGGCAACGACTATATTCCGCGTTTCGGATGGGTGAATCCGCAGACCGTGTGGGTCGAGGTGCTCACGCGCGATCAGAAGCACGAGAATCTCTACTTCGCAGACTGGAAATCGGGCGAGGTTCGCCTGGTATTGGCGCAGACCGAGCCAAAGTACTTCAACGTGTCCTACGACGTGAAGATCGTTGGCGATCACCAGTTCCTTATTCAGAGCTGGCGCGACGGATTTACCCACATCTACCGGTACAGCTTCGATGCGAAGAATCCGCTGGCGGGCGAAGCCCACTTCGAAAAGGAACTGGAGAGCGGCGAGTATGAAGTCGACTCCATCAAGGCGGTAGATGACGCAACCAGCACGGTGTATTACCTATCGAACGAAGGCGATCCGCGCCAGGAGCAGGTATGGGCAGTGCAACTCGACGGCTCAGGCAAGCGCCAGGTCACAAAGGCGCACGGCGTTCACGATCCGGTCTTCACGGACAAAGGCGGCTCATTCATCGATTCTGCTTCGACCCTGATGTCCCCGGGAAACGTCAGCTACTGCACGTCAAAGGGAGACTGCACAGTGTTATGGCAGTCCCGCGCGATCGAGGGACACACGCTGGTTGCTCCCGAGTTACTCGAGTTGAAGGCAGCAGACGGAACGACGACCCTCTACGGTACGCTGCAGCTACCTGCGAATATGGCCACGTCGGCCAGCGTGCCGCTCATTGTGAATCCTTACGGGGGTCCGGGTGCTGACACGCAGAAGGATTCCTGGAATTCGAGGACATTCCTGTTCGATCAACTCCTCGCGGAAAAGGGATTCGCGGTGCTGCATGTAGACAACCGCGGCATGGGTGGTCGAGGCCGGGAGTTCGAACAGGCTGCGTATCACGACTTCGGGCCGCCGCAACTCGCCGATCAGATTGCCTCAGTGGATCAGGTGCTGGCGAAGTATCCGCAGCTCGATGCACATCGTTTGGCGTGGTGGGGGTGGAGCTGGGGCGGCACGTTCACCCTGTATGCCGTTTCACACAACGACCGCTTTGTCGCCGCTGCGGCAGTCGCTCCCGTGACTGACTGGGGCAACTACGACTCCATCTATACGGAGCGGTACATGGGCCTGCCGCTCGACAACATGAAGATCTATAACGAGGACTCGGTTCAGAACAGCGCCAAGAACCTGAAGGGGCATCTGCTGATCATGCACGGCACTGGCGATGACAATGTGCACTTCGCCAACACGATTCAGTACATACAGAAGCTGCTCGACAACGGAATTCCGTACGACTACAACGTATTCCCGCGCAAGACGCACGCCATAGCCGGCCCGGTGGCGCAGGCCGCGCTCTTTACCAGGCTGCTTTGGCACTTCGAGACCTATGTAAAAAACAAGCCGGAGTGAGTCCCGGCCATCAGCCCGTCGGATGCGTGCTGGCGCCCGAGCTTGGCGCGTGTGCAATAGAAGGC